>Ga0209643_1000123_pt1 | contig 186227 bp, 165 predicted proteins | sample AutmiccBRH37_all_FD_187383 | JGI IMG/M metagenome (GOLD analysis project Ga0209643, IMG submission 187383) | Deep subsurface microbial communities from Mt. Terri, Switzerland - Autotrophic microbial communities BRH/37_all (SPAdes) (version 2) | ecosystem: Environmental > Aquatic > Deep... | reverse complement strand
GGGCGACAAAGCGCAGTCTCTCGTCCATTTTCGATTGTTCCTTCCATGGCATCGTAACCTCCCGCCAAAGCGGAAAGTGTTACCCATGTGTCCGGTACAATCTGTCACCTATGTCTCGAGCCGCTCATTGGATTAGCTGGTTACCGGTAAAAATCGCAAAGCGTCTTCACCAGCTCGCTGCCAATGCCACCGCTGCAGCGATAATAGATCGTCTGGGCATCGCGCCGCGATTCGACCAGCCCGGCAGCCCGCAGCTTCGCGAGGTGTTGGGACACAGCTGACGGTGACTGGTTCGTGAGTTCGGCCAGCTGATTGACCGGCATTTCGCTGTCATTGAGTGCGCACAGCACTTTCAGCCGTGTGTCGCTGGCCATGGCTTTCAAAATCCCGGTGGCTTCGGTCACCCTTTCCGACATCAGGTTGAATGCTTCGGGAGTTGTCGATTTTGTGCGTGACATCACGTCGAGGCTTCCTTCAAAAGCGCGGAATTGTCATCCACAGACGGGGGCACGCCGGCTGGAGTCCAGTCCGGCCCTCTGAGGGCTATGTAGATCGCCGGAATCACCAGCACGGTGAGGGCCGTTGACGAAGCCAGTCCGAAGAGGAGCGATATCGCCAATCCCTGGAAAATCGGGTCAGTCAGGATCACGGAGGCGCCGATCATGGCGGCGAGCGCCGTCAGGACAATCGGCTTGAACCGTATGGCGCCAGCGTCAAGCAATACATCCCTCAGCGGGGTGTCAGCGTCTTGACGGTGGCGCACGAAATCCACCAGCAGGATCGAATTTCGCACGATAATGCCTGCCAATGCGATGAATCCGATCATCGATGTCGCTGTAAACGCCGCCCCGAATATCCAGTGTCCGATCATGATTCCGATCAAAGTCAGAGGAACTGGCGTCAGGATGATGAGGGGAACCCGGAACGTTCCGAATTGGCCCACAACGAGGATGTAGATCCCTACAAGGGCCACGCCAAACGCCAGACCCATGTCGCGGAAAGTCACATAGGTGATCTCCCATTCTCCATCCCACAACAGGGTCGGCCGTGTCTCGTCCTCTGGCTGACCATACATGCGGACGGTTGGCTTGATCAGTCCAGCAGCCGCCCAATCAAAGGCATCCATACGATCCTGGATATCGAACATCCCATAGATCGGCGCCTCGAATCGGCCCGCCAGTTCTCCCATCACCATATCCGTGAAATGGCCATCACGGCGGAACACGATCGGAGAGCCCTGCTCTTCGGACACATTGACGAGCGCACCCAGTTCGATCGGAGAGGCGCCTGCCCCTGCCAGCCGGCGCGGTACCGGGATTGCCGCAGTCTCCTGTGACCAGATGCGTTCGGACTTAGGCAGCCGAATTCGGATGTCGAGCGGATTACGCCCCTCGCCGCGCGGGCTCACTCCGGCTGTCTGACCCGCAAAGGTCAGCGCGATCGTGTCGAGAATGTCCTGCTGCATCACGCCATAGTCGGCGGCTTGCGGCTCGTTGATCGCGATCATCATCCTTGGCTGTGGGTCGCCGATGGAATCGTCGACATCGACAATGAAGTCCGTCTCTTCGAAAAGCTGGCGCACGATACCCGCTGTTTGCCGGCGTGTTTCCGGATCCGGTCCGTAGATTTCAGCCATCAGCGTGGCAATGACGGGCGGACCAGGCGGTACTTCAACCACCTTGGCACTCGCGCCAACGGGAAGCACCAAGCCTTGCATGCGGCTGCGAATATCGAGGGCAATGGCATGGCTGGCGCGTTTGCGATGGGATTTTTCAGACAGGTTGACCTGCAAATCACCGAGCTCCGGTGCATTCCGGAGAAAATAGTGGCGAACCAGGCCGTTGAAGTTGAAGGGCGCAGCAGTGCCTGCATAGGCCTGAATCGTTTGGACTTCCGGCACATCGCGTATCAGGTCAGCGATTGCGAAAAGTGTGCGCTCGGTGTCTTCGACGGAAGCGCCTTCCGGAAGGTCCAGAACAATCTGGATCTCCGACTTGTTATCGAATGGCAGCAATTTGACCGTAACGGCTTGGGTGGCGAAAAGACTGACAGATAGCAGGGTTGCGACACCCACCACGCCAAGGAAAATCCAGGAATTTCGCCTGGAAGCTACAACCGGAGCAGCGACACGCCGATAGAACCGGCTGAGCCGCGTTTCGCCCTCTTCATGACCCGCAGCATGTTCTGTGGCCTTCACACCACCTGCTATGCGCATCAGCAACCAGGGCGCGATTCCGACTGCAACGAAGAATGAAAACAGCATTGCGGCCGACGCATTGGCTGGGATCGGCGCCATGTACGGCCCCATCAATCCCGACACGAACATCATCGGCAAGAGTGCGGCAATGACGGTCAATGTCGCGATCACTGTTGGGTTGCCGACTTCAGAGACCGCATTGATGGCCGCTTCAACCCGGGTGCGCCCGTCATTCATCGCCCAATGGCGCGCAATATTCTCAATCATGACGATCGCGTCGTCGACCAGAATGCCAATCGAGAAGATCAGTGCAAACAGGCTGACGCGGTTGATCGTGTATCCCATCATCATGGATGCAAACAGTGTCAGCAAGATTGTTGTCGGAATGACGATCAGCGTGACCAGCGCTTCGCGCCAGCCGATCGCGAAGGCGATGAGGATGACGATCGACACGGTCGCCAGACCCAGATGGTAAAGGAGTTCATTGGCCTTGTGGTTGGCGGTTTCGCCGTAATTGCGCGTCACTTCCAGTCGCACGCCTTCCGGAACGAGGGCGCCTTGCAAGCTTTCAGCGCGCGCAAGGATGGCCTCTGCCACTTTCACGGCGTTGGCACCGGGGCGCTTGGCCAGCGAAACGGTCACGGCCGGAATGGCAACGAACCCGTCCTCCTTGCGGTCAAGCGTCCACACTCTGGATTCGGTCTCGGCTCCCGTGACGCGTATGGTTGCCACATCTGAGAGATAGACCGTGCGTCCGTCCGCACCGCGGAGTTCCAGGCGCTCGAGCTCGCTGAGTGCATTGATCCGGTCACCCGCCTGCACAATCAGGGATTCTCCATCCCGTCGCGCAGTGCCAACCGGTTTGACATTGGCGGCCTGGCCTACCGTTTCGACCAGGGTCTGCAACGGCACGCCATAAGCAGCCATGGCGTGGATATCAGGCTCCACCCGCATCTCGAGCGGACGACCCCCGACGACGCTGGTCAGACCGACATCATCGACCTTGATCAACTCCTTCTGGAGTTCTTCAGCGAGCATCCGAAGGGCTGTGTCGTTCCAGACGTCACCGGTCCAGGGTTCCGGCGAAAGCGTCAGCGTCACGATCGGCACATCATTGATGCCCCGGCCAACCACCAGCGGCATCGGCACGCCTGTGGGTATCCTGTCGAGGTTCGCCCTGATCTTTTCGTGGACGCGGAGTATGGCATCGTCAGCGTCCGTGCCGACATCAAACCGCGCAGTCACCAAGGCGCCATCATCGCGGCTTTGCGAGTAGACATGTTCGACATCCGGTATCGCCTTGATGATTTCCTCAAGCGGTTCCGTCACTTGCTCCACGACATCTGGCGCCCGCAGCCCGGGCGCTTCGATAATCATGTCGACCATCGGAACCGAAATCTGCGGTTCCTCCTCGCGCGGAATGGTCATCAGCGCGATTAGTCCGACTGCGAGCGCCGTAAGCAGGAATAGTGGTGTGAGTGGCGAACGGATTGTCGCCCGGGTGATCGAACCTGAGAGATCGGGTTTCATGGTCCCTACTCCGGCTTTTCGATCTGGTCGCCGCTCTTCAATCCGGAAAGCACCTCGTATTGGCCGGCATCATTCGGCAGGGGCGCTGACAGAGCCACTGGCGCATCAACGAATCGCTCTCCCACCTTCACGCGAATGAAATCCACGCCATACCGGGTCGACACGAAATCTGCCGGCACAAGCATGGCCCGGCGTTCACCGACAGGCGCCAGCACGTCTACACGTTCGCCGACCAGGGCCTCCAAACCACCTTGTACGACAGCATCCGCCACCACGGCACCATCCCTGAGCTCGGGATACACTTTCATGATCGTGGCCGTGCGCACTTCGCCTCCGCGAGCGGGAAGACGCAAGGCGACTGTCTCCCCTTCTGCCATTTCCGAAGCATGACGCTCAGGCAGGGAAAGCCGGACGACGCCTTCAAGGGTTGCGAAACTGGCGATGACCTCGCCGGGAGAAATGATTGAACCGGCCACGACCTTGACCGAAGTGACTTTTGCATCTGCTGGAGCAAGAATGCGGCCCTCCGCTTTCCTCGCCGCGAGGGCTCGCCGCTCCGCTTCTGCCGAGGTAAGGCTGCGCTGCATGACGTCGAGTGTCGTACGTTCACTTTCCAGTCTGGCCTTCGGATAGAACCCCTGTTTTTCCAGGGCTTCAGCGCGCGCGATGTCGTCCTGATTCTGCTTGATTTGGGATCTCATGCCGCCGATCCGTGCATCCAGTGCTGCAAGTTGCGGGTCGAGCGTTGCATCTGTCACCAGCGCCACCAGGTCGCCCGCTTTCACCACATCGCCTTCATCAACCAGCAGCCTCGTGACAACGCCCTGCAGCCGCGACCGTGCTGTCGCGGTATCGCCTGCTTCGACTCTCGCAACCACGGGCCGGAAATCGACAATCACGGATTCTTCGACAGTCATCACTTGCGCAGTCGCCTGCACAGCGAACGCAACGCTCGCGGCAAAAATCGCCAGAGCCGATGTTACATTAGTAATGCCCATTATCGACCACCCGGCCTGTTGCTGGATCAATATGGGCGCATGGCAGGCCCTGCTGCTTCCACGCAGCAATGCCACCCGCCATATGGGCGGCGTCCGCTCCCGTGGTTGCCAGATAGGTGTCGAGTGCATTGCGGGAACGCTTGCCCGATCCGCATTGGAATATGACCCGGCGGGACCCGTCAGTCGGCAGCGCCTTTGGTTCAAATGTCGATAGGGGCATCAGTACCGCACCGTGAATTCGCTGGTTGGCAAATTCCGCAGGCTCCCGGACGTCCACCAGCAAGACCCGACCAGCTTTCAGGTCTTCGAAAATCGTGGCTGGTGCAATGTCTCGCTCGTCGGTCATGGGTGCCCCTCTTCCGGAAATGGTACCGCGCAATGTGCGCAACAGTGGAAAGGATAGTTTCATAGCTGGCAGGCCCCTATCCGTACAATTGCGTATTTAAGAGAACGCTAATATATTCGACCTTCTCTTATAAGACAAAGGAGAGGTCAATGGCACGCGTGGTAATTCTTGGAGCGGGTCTGGGCGGCGTCATCGCGGCCTACGATATCCGCAAGACAATCCCCCGGCAGGACGAAGTCATCGTCATCAACGAGAATGATTTCTATCAATTCGTCCCTTCCAACCCGTGGATCCTTGTAGGTTGGCGGGAACGTAAAGACATTCTGGTCGATCTTGCGAAACCCATGAAGAAACGCCGGGTAGAACTCATTGTCGGTGCCGCGAAAAAGGTCGATCCGAAGGGCAAGGCCGTGCTGATGGAGGACGGAACCTCCGTCCCTTACGATTATCTTGTCATCGCCACCGGTCCGGAACTTGCCTTCGATGAAATTGAAGGCCTGGGACCAAAAGGCTTCACCCAGTCGGTTTGCCACATTGATCATGCCCAAGCGGGATATGCCGCCTTCGAGGCGCTGTGCGATGAACCGGGACCTGTCGTCGTTGGTGCCGTGCAGGGGGCTTCATGTTTTGGGCCCGCTTACGAAACGGCGATGATTATTGAAACCGAATTGCGCAAGCGAAAGATTCGCGACCGTGTTCCGATGACTTTCGTCACGTCAGAACCCTATATCGGGCATCTTGGTCTTGATGGTGTCGGAGACACGAAAGGCCTCCTTGAGAGCGAAATGCGCGATCGCCACATCAAGTGGATCACGAATGCCCGGGTGAAGAAGGTCGAGGCCACCCGCATGCTGGTCGAGGAACTGAACGAGGACGGCTCGGTCAAGACCGAACACGATCTGCCGATGAAGTTCTCGATGATGCTTCCGGCTTTTCGCGGAGTCTCAGCCGTTCGTGACATCGACGGCCTCGTGAACCCCAAGGGCTTCATTCTCACCGACAAGCACCAGCGCAACCCGACCTATCCGGATATTTTCGGGCTCGGCGTGTGCATAGCCATTCCCCCGGTGGGAAAGACACCTGTTCCAGTAGGCGTTCCAAAGACAGGATTCATGATCGAATCCATGGTGAATGCTGTCGCTGAAAACATTGCCGCATTGCGCAAGGGTGAGCAGCCGACACACGAAGCGACCTGGAATGCGATCTGTATTGCTGATTTCGGCGATGGCGGTGTCGCGTTTATCGCTCAGCCCCAAATTCCTCCGCGCAATGTCAATTGGTCGGTATCCGGTGGATGGGTCCACACGGCCAAGGTCGCATTTGAAAAATACTTCCTGCGCAAGGTCCGAACCGGGCATGCCGAGACCTTCTACGAAAATGCGGCGCTGGCTCTGTTGAAGACCCACAAGATCAAGGACTGAGAGATATTGCCATGTCGACTGAGGTCAGCCCGACTGTAACCATCATGTGCCACCAGTGCGGGGCACTCAACCGCGCCCCCGGCGGCCGGGCGCTTTCCTCCGGGAAATGTGGAAAGTGTTCGGCTTCGCTTTCCACACCGCACCCGGTAGACATTGATGGCGCAAAACTCGCCCGCCTTCAGGCGCATGACAAGGGGGCCTTCATCGTCGATGTCTGGGCGCCGTGGTGCGGGCCGTGCCGCATGATGGCGCCAGCCTATGAGGCCGCGGCGGCCACCTTTGTCGACCAGGCCCGCCTGTTCAAGCTGAACTCGGATGAAAACCAGGCCAGCGCCGCCAGTCTCGGGATCAGGGGCGTGCCGACCCTGATTGCCTATCGGGGCGGCCGGCAAGTCGCCCACCAGTCAGGCGCCCAGACAGGCCCCGCCCTCAATCGCTGGATCTCGTCCGCGATATCCAAAACCTGAAGTAACGCAACCAACACGAAGAGGATAAACACCATGAACATTGATCGCGCAGTATTCGCCTTTGCCGGCATCGTCGTACTCATTGGCCTCGGCCTCGGCTATTTCATGTCACCATGGTGGTTCCTGCTACCTGCCTTTGCCGGCTTGAACATGCTGCAGGCGGCATTCACCGGGTTCTGTCCCGCCGCGATGGTTTTCAAGGCGCTGGGTCTTAATCCGGGGAACGCCTTCCGATAGCAAGCCGCACCCTTTATTGGTCGCCTCACGACAAGCGCTTCGCCGCGAAAGCCCGGAAACTCGTGCCGAATTGACGATTCTGCAGGCGGGTTTTTCAGGCACCGCTGAAAACTTGCGCAGGGCCATCGCCACGGGAAGCGACGGCACCTACCCCCTTGCAAGTCTGCGAAAATTCGTGCGACGTCAAACCCATGGGCGATCAGCCAATCTTTTTTGACGAAATGAAACGCGCCGATGGTACGGCGCGGCCACCATATGCCGACTATTGCGAGTGGCTGGATACCGTGAAGCTGAGCGACCTTCGCAAGAAGTCCCGCGAGGCAGAAATATTCTTTCGCCGGACAGGCATCACGTTCAACGTCTACGGCCAGAAGGATGCCGACGAGCGCCTGATTCCGTTCGACCTGGTGCCCCGCATTATCGACGGCAAGGAATGGCGCCTTCTCGTGAGAGGCATCGAACAGCGTGTTCGCGCCATAAATGCCTTCCTCCACGACATCTATCACCGTCAGGAAATTATCCGCGCCGGACGCATTCCCGAGCACCTCATCGCCCAGAATGAAGCCTTCCTGCCCCAGATGATTGGCGTGACGCCGCCAGGCGGCGTCTACACGCATATCGTCGGAACAGATCTCGTGCGGACGGGGGCGAACGAGTTCTTCGTTCTCGAAGACAATGCCAGAACGCCGTCCGGGGTCTCCTACATGCTGGAGAACCGGGAGACGATGCTGAAGATGTTTCCTGAACTCTTCTCGCGGATAAAGGTCCAGCCGATCAGCAACTACCCGTCGCTTCTGCGCCGGTCTCTCGGCAAGTGCGCACCCGATCGCTGCACAGGCAGTCCGACGGTCGCGGTGCTCACCCCCGGCCTTCACAATTCGGCCTATTTCGAGCACGCTTTCCTCGCCGATCAGATGGGTGCCGAACTTGTCGAAGGGCATGATTTGCGCGTCGTGGATGGCCGCGTCGCCATGCGCACGACACAAGGTTACCAGCCAGTTGACGTCCTCTATCGCCGCATCGATGACGAATATATCGACCCGCTCAACTTCAACCGGCAATCGCTCCTTGGCGTTCCGGGGATCATGGACGTCTACCGCTCGGGGGGAATCACGCTTGCAAATGCGCCGGGTACTGGCATCGCTGATGACAAGGCGATCTACTCATACATGCCTGACATTGTGGAGTTTTACACCGGCCAGACGTCGATCCTGAAGAACGTGCCGACGCACAGGTGCGCTGAGCCTGATGCATTAAAGTACGTCCTGGAAAACCTGGACGAACTCGTGGTGAAGGAAGTCCATGGCTCCGGCGGTTACGGAATGCTCGTCGGTCCCGCGGCCAGCAAGCGGGAACTGGCAGCATTTCGCGCCAAGCTCGAGGCCAATCCTTCAAATTATATCGCCCAGCCTACGCTCGCGCTTTCAACCGTTCCCGTCCTCGCCCGCGATGGTTTGGCCCCGCGGCATGTTGATCTCAGACCCTACGTTCTGGTTTCGCCTGATAGCATCGATATCACACCCGGCGGCCTGACGCGCGTAGCCATGAAGGCAGGTTCACTGGTCGTGAACTCCAGCCAGGGTGGAGGCACCAAGGACACCTGGGTGCTGGAGGAATGACCTCATGCTAGGCAAGACCGCAGGCGGGCTGCTCTGGTTGTCCAGGTATCTTGAACGCAGCGAAAACACCGCGCGTCTCGTCGAGGCAGGGTTTCGCATGGCGCTGACCCGCGCGGCGGCTGGTGAGGATGAATGGGCGTCTGTCCTCACGACCGTTGGCTGCCTTGATGCCTATTATGCCCGTCACGACACGATTTCTCCAAATGCTGCCGTCGACTTCCTTTTGCGGGACAAGACCAATCCCTTGAGTGTCTATTCCGTCATGCGCGCCGCGCGGGACAATGCGCGAGCGACGCGAACCGCGCTGACCCGAGAGGTCTGGGAAGCGGTCAATGACGGCTGGATGCAGCTCAAGGAGATGCTGAAGAGGCCGGTATCGCAAGCGGAACTTCCCAAGGTTCTGACAGCCGTCCGTCAACTGAGCGCTTTGGTGCGCGGCGCACTTCAGGGGACGATGCTGCGCAATGATATATTCAGTTTCTCCCGCATCGGATCTCTGATTGAGCGCGCCGACAACACCGCCCGCATTCTTGACGTAAAGTATTATGTCCTCCTGCCGACCGGCGCGTCCGTCGGCTCTTCGCTGGACAATGTTCAGTGGGAAATGATCCTGCGCTCGGCATCAGCAGACAAGTCGTTCCATTGGCTCTACCCCGGTAATGCCAACCCGAAAGCCATCGCTGAATTCCTGATCCTCGATGCCCGCATGCCGCGCTCGCTCGCCTATTGTTATGACGAACTGGTTGGCCATCTTGCTGCGCTCGAATCCGAATACGGTGATCGCAGGCCATGTCATGATCTTGTGGCAAGCTTGGAGGCGAGCCTGACAGGGCGGTCAATTGATGACATCATCGACTTCGGCCTCCATGAATTCATCCGCGAATTCCTGCGGGCCAACGCCGCACTCGCGGCGCAAATAGAAACTGATTACAGGTTCTACGAATAGTCATGCGACTGCACATCAACCACAAGACGCACTATGCCTATGACCAGCCGGTTCCCTACGCGCTGCAGCAAGTCCGCCTGACCCCCAAATCAGGGCGATGCCAGGCCGTCGTGAATTGGGATATCGGCATTGATGGCGGCCGCGTAGAGTGCGCTTTCGACGATCAGCACGGTAACAGGGTCCACCTGGTCAGTCTGGATGGCGGTCAGACCGAAATTACGATTACGTGTTCGGGTGATATCGATACAATCGCGACAGCGGGTGTCACAGGGCCCCATAGTGGTTATACGCCACTCTGGTATTTCAAGCGTCAAACCGCGCTGACCCAGCCGGGCAAGCTTATACGAAAGCTCGCCAGCGACCTGAAGGAAAATCCCGACCCTATCGCGCGCCTTCACGAACTGTCAGCCTCGATCCGGGAGGCGGTTGTTTACGAAACCGACCGCACCGATTCGGGTACCACTGCCGAAGAGGCCCTGCGCGCCGGACATGGTGTCTGCCAGGATCACGCCCATGCGTTCGTAAGCGCAGCGCGCCTCCTCAACTATCCCGCCCGATATGTGAGCGGCTACTTGATGATGGACGACCGCGTCTTCCAGGAAGCCAGCCATGCTTGGGCGGAAGCGCATGTTCCTGATCTCGGCTGGGTCGGGTTCGACGTGTCGAATGTTATCTCGCCCGACGAACGCTACGTCAGAATCGCGACGGGACTCGATTATGACGAAGCCGCGCCGATCTCGGGCATTGTCTTCGGTGACAGCAAGGAATCCCTGCTTGTGTCCCTTCAGGTCCAGCAGTAACGCTGGTCGGTTCAACAAGGGAATTCATGGAAACTGCATGACTTACTGTGTCGCGCTTCGTCTCGATAAAGGCCTGTTATTCATGTCGGACACCCGGACCAATGCGGGCGTCGATAATATTTCCACATTCCGCAAGATGTTCACCTGGTCCGTCGAAGGTGACCGTGTAATCACGATCATGACCGCTGGAAACCTGGCAACGACTCAGGCTGTCATCAGCTTGCTTGACGAACGATCCGTGATACCCGCAGAGCGCAAGCAGACGCTTCTGGCAGCGCCGACCCTCTTCCAGGTCGCCCGCCTCGTGGGCGACACGCTGAAAGAAGTCATCCACACGCAGGCAGAAGAGGGCCAGTCGGCGGAAAGCACGTTCGGCGCCACGCTGATTGTCGGCGGTCAGATCAGGGGCATGGAGCCACGGCTCTTCCTGGTCTACCCCGAGGGCAATTTCATCGAGGCGAGCGATGAAACCCCCTTCTTTCAAGCGGGCGAGACCAAATACGGCCGGCCAATCATCCTGCGTGCCTTTGACCCTGCCATGAGCTTCGAGGATGCGATCAAGCTCCTCTATGTGTCCTTTGACTCCACACTCAAGGCCAATCTGGCCGTCGGGATGCCTCTGGACATGCATGCCTACCGTGCGGGCAGTTTCGAGACCGGCATTCAGCGCCGGGTGCCATCGGACGACCCATACTTCCGAGCCATCTCCTCTGGTTGGGGTGAGGCACTCAAGGCCGCCATCGACAAGCTTCCGAATTTCAGTTTCTAAGCCTTCAAAAAGAGGGACATTTCGGCCCGCTGTCCCGACGTCAGGTCCGGAATGGCCCCTGACTCCCCCTTCCCTTTTGCCCCCGCAGAGTCCAACCTTGCCCACAAGAATATGGATGGTCTGAGAAGAGGTTGAAGGCATGCTGGAAGGTCTGAAAGTCGTTGAATACGCCACCTATATGGCCGCGCCGGGCGCAGGGTGTATTCTCGCAGACTGGGGCGCCGAGGTGATCAAGATCGAGCCACCCGGCGGCGATCCGATCCGCAACTTCTTCCGCTCCATTGGCACCGATTACCAGGACAACCCGGTCTTTGACTTCGACAATCGCGGCAAGAAATCAATCGTCGTCGATACTACCACGCCTGAGGGACAGGAAATCGTCCGCAAGCTGGCCGCTGACGCTGACGTCTTTCTCACCAACGTCCGCCCCGGCGGTCTGAAACGCTCGGGCATGGATCATGACAGCCTCCGCAGCCTCAACCCGAAACTTGTCTATTGTTCCCTCACAGGCTACGGCCTCGAAGGCCCCGACGCAGACCGGCCCGGCTTTGACATTGCCAGCTTCTGGAGCCGGACAGGTGTCGCCCGTTTGACCATTCCCAAGGGCCAGGATCCCTTCGCACTGCGCACCGCTTTTGGCGATCACACGACGTCGATGTCCGCCGCGGCGGGTATCTGCGCCGCTCTGGTGGAAGCCCAGCGCACCGGCAAGGGCCGCCTCGTCGAGGCATCCCTGTTCCGGACTGGTCTCTATGCAATGGGATCGGATTTTGCGATCCAGCTTTTCTTCGGACGCATTGCATCGACCAAGGGCCGTACCGAGCAAATCGTCCCATTATCGAATTTCTACAAGACTGCAGACGATCACTGGATATGCATCGTCGCCCGTCAGGGCGATGTCGACTGGGTCCCCATGTGCAAGGTGATCGACCGCGAGGACCTCGCAACCGACCCGCGCTACGTGACAGCGAAGGGGCGCCGCCAGAATATGGAAGACGTCGTCGCAATCATTGACGAGGGCTTTGCTAAATATACCCGCGAGGAAATATCCGCGCGCCTCGACGCCAATTCCATCGCCTGGGCGCCGGTCCAGACACTCGCCGAAGTTGCACAGGATCCGCAGGCCTTTGCGTCCGGTGCAATTGTGCAGACGCCGAGTGCCAAGGGCGACGGCTCAACCTACCCTGCCCCGGCCTCACCCGTCCGGTTTCCCGGCGCGGATGACGGCCCCAAGGGGCCATCTCCAAGGATGGGCCAGCATACGAGGGAGGTCCTGGCGTCGCTCGGAATCACCGAAGCCGATATTCAGGCCATGTATGATTCGTCAGTCGTCGCGTGATTGTCGCAGGCGGCAGGGCGGATCAGAATTCATCCTGCCGCGCTTTGACCATATGGACCAGATACTCCGACAAGACCTTGATCCGCGCCAGATCAGCCAGGTCCTCATGTACGGCCAGCCAGAAGGACCGGTTTACCTCGATGGCATCCGTCAGGATCGGTACAAGATCGGCGTGCCGGTTCGCAATGAATTTCGGCAGGATGCACAGTCCGGAACCCGCCCGCGTCATCTCCAGCTGGGCAATGATGCTCGGGCTGGAAAGCCCCGGGTGCAGTCCCGGCAGGACTTCGTCGAAGTAGCGCAACTGGGGCGAATAGATCAGGTCGTCCACATAGCCGATCAGCCTGTGGTCGCTTAGGGCATCGACGGTGATGATAGGTCCCCTCGAAGCAAGGTATTCACGGCTGGCATAGAGTCGTAGCGAATAATCCGTCAGTTTGCGCACCTTCATCCGGCCCGCCTTTGGCCGGGTCAGCAGCACAGACATGTCGGCTTCGCGTTTCGGAACACTGACCAGGCCTGAAAGTGCGATCAGGTCGATTTCGATCCCCGGCCACTCCTTGACGAACTGCGCCAGAATGGGCGCGATGAAGGCCGTGCCGAACCCTTCTGTGGCACCCAGCCTGACCTTCCCGACGAGTGACCGCCCGCCTTCACCCGTATCGCCAATGCCAAGTGTGATCGCTTCCATCGCTTCAGCGCGCTCCGCAAGGGCTTCGCCTTCAGGCGTGAGTACATGTCCCCTGCGCGTTCGCTCGAACAGGGTCTGGCCAACATCCGCCTCCAGCCGACGCAACCGGCGGCTGAGCGTCGTCGGATCCTGATGCAGGACAGCGCCTGCCAGATCCAGCTTCTGTTGGCGGCTCACCACCAGGAACAGCTTCAGGTCATCCCAGTTCATTCCAGTCAACCTGCAAAAACACAGGTATAAGCTGCATTTATCTTCATTTACCAGAAGAAACACTGGTCGTAAGTAAGGGGCAAATGGCAATCAAAGGGATCACAGCCCATGCGCGACGTTCATCACTTCATCAATGGCAAGCAAGTCGTCGGCACGTCCGGCCGCTTCGGCGACATCTACAATCCGAACACGGGTGAGGTTCAGGCGCGGGTCCAGCTTGCAACCGAGGCCGAACTCGGTGCGGCCGTTGACAGCGCCAGGGCCGCTTTCCTCGGCTGGTCCACGACCAATCCGCAGCGCCGCGCCCGTGTCATGTTCGAGTTCAAGCGCCTTCTGGAAGCGAACATCAACGAACTCGCTGAACTGCTCTCATCCGAACACGGCAAGGTCGTCGCCGATTCAAAGGGCGACGTTCAGCGCGGTATAGACGTGGTCGAATTCGCCTGCGGCATCCCCCACCTGCAAAAGGGCGAATATACCGAAGGCGCAGGCCCCGGAATCGACGTCTATTCCATGCGCCAGCCGCTCGGCGTCGTGGCGGGCATCACGCCGTTCAACTTCCCCGCCATGATCCCCTGCTGGATGTCGGCTGTCGCCATTGCCTGCGGCAACACATTCATCCTCAAGCCGAGCGAGAAAGACCCCTCGGTCCCGCTCCGCCTCGCCGAACTGATGCTCGAAGCCGGCGCGCCCGCTGGCGTCCTCAACTGCGTGCATGGTGACAAGGTCTCGGTCGATGCGATCCTGACCCATCCTGACATCAAGGCCGTCAGCTTTGTCGGTTCCTCCGACATTGCCCAATACGTCTACAGCCTCGGCACCAGCCACGGCAAACGCGTCCAGGCCATGGGCGGCGCGAAGAACCACGGCATCATCATGCCGGACTGTAATATGGAGCAGGCCGTGAAGGATATTGTCGGCGCCGCCTATGGCTCAGCCGGCGAGCGCTGCATGGCCCTGCCCGTCGCTGTCACGGTCGGCAAAAAGACCGGTGACGAGTTCGTTGAACGCATGCTGGACGCCGCCCGCACACTCAAGGTCGGCATCTCGACTGACACGGATGCCCATTACGGCCCCGTCGTCTCAGCCGCCCACAAGGCCAAGGTCGAGTCCTATATCCAGATGGGCGTCGATGAAGGCGCCGACCTGTTGATGGATGGCCGCGGCCACACGCTGCAGGGCCACGAGAATGGCTTCTTCATCGGCCCGTCCCTGTTCGACAATGTGAAACCGCACATGCAATCCTACAAGGAAGAGATCTTCGGTCCCGTCCTGCAGGTGGTTCGTGCTGAAACGCTGAAAGAGGCTGCTGCGCTCGCCTCCGACCACCAGTATGGCAATGGGTGCGCCATCTTCACGTCCAACGGCCGGGCCGCGCGCGAGTTTGCCGCGCAGGTCAATGTCGGTATGGTCGGCGTCAACGTGCCGATCCCTGTGCCGGTGTCGTATCATACATTCGGAGGCTGGAAGCGCTCGGCCTTCGGCGACACCAACCAGCATGGCCCTGAAGGCGTTCGCTTCTGGACGAAGATCAAGACGGTCACCCAGCGCTGGCCCGAAGGCGACGAAATCGGCGACCAGGCCTTCATCATTCCGACTATGGGATAGGCCTGCCGCGCGGCGGCTTGTCCGGAATTCAGAGGTCAGGTATTTTGCTCAGGTTTAGACATCGAAATCGGGGAGGGATTGATGACGTCTACCATACTCGCACATCCTGCCGCCAGCGACCGCCAGTTCTTCCGGGCATGTTTCACCGCCATGGCCTTCGTGCTCGTGTCGGGCTTTGTGGTCCAGCTGGCACTCGGCAGGTCCAGCTTCAACGCACCGCTGATCGTGCACCTTCATGCCGTCGTCTTCATGGGCTGGGTCGGCATCGTGCTGGCCCAGTCCTGGCTCGCCACCGGCGGCAACATCGCAATGCATCGCCAGCTCGGAAAGCTCGCGCTCGTCTGGGCAATCACCATGATTGTCTTCGGAACGCTTGTGACCTTGGCGGCAACGCAGACCGGGCGCACCCCCTTCTTCTTCCAGCCCCAGCATTTCCTGATCGCAAACCCCATGACGCTGCTGGGTTTCGCCGGCCTGCTCATCGCGGCCATTGCCCTGCGCCAGCAGACGGATTGGCATGCGCGCCTGCAGGTCGGTGCTTTCGTCATGCTCATGGGGCCGGGCTTCGGCCGCCTCATTCCGATGCCTTTGCTGACGCCTTATGCCTTCGAAACTGCGGGCCTGGTCGCGCTCCTCGTCCCGGCCATCGGCATGCTGCGCGACTGGCGCGTCCACGGCCGGCCGCACCCGGCCTGGCTCTGGGGCACGGGCGTGCTCATCGCGGTCATGGTGCTGGCGCGCGTGCTCGCCTTTTCGCCCGTGGGAGCGGCAATCTACGAGTCAGCTACAGCGGGCAGCATCGTCGCCGGAACGGATGGGCTCGCCTTCCCGCCGCCACCGCCGGGGCCGATGTGATCGCTTGAACGTAATACACTGGCCGCTGATAAGCCGTCAGCCTACCCTTCAGCGCATATGCGCTGAAGCAAACTTTCATTTGGAAACGGACATGGCAAACTTCAACACGATCACTTTCGAACATACCGGCCGGGTCGCCCTCGTCACCCTGAACCGGCCGGACAGCCTCAATGCCCTCAATGCCGAGACCATGGCCGAGATCGCGGCCCTGTTTGCCGAGCTCGACCGGCATCCTGACGTCGCCGTAACGGTGCTGACAGGCGAGGGCCGGGCCTTCGCCGCTGGCGCCGACATCAAGGAGATGCAGCCGCAAGGCTTCTCGGACATGTATGTGCAGGACTATTTCGCCGGCTGGGACAGGTTTGCCGCATCGCGCAAGCCGATCATTGCGGCGGTCAACGGGTTTGCCCTCGGCGGCGGCTGCGAGCTCGCCATGATGTGCGACCTGATCATTGCCTCCGACAAGGCCAAGTTCGGCCAGCCCGAGATCAAGCTTGGCGTCACCCCCGGCATGGGCGGTTCCATCCGCCTCACCAAGGCCGTCGGCAAGGCCAAGGCCATGGACATGGTCCTCACCGGCCGCATGATCGACGCCGCCGAGGCTGATCGCATCGGGCTCGTCTCCCGTGTCGTTCCACATGATTCACTGATGGACGAGGCCATGAAGGCCGCGAATGAAATCGCCTCTTACTCCCTGCCATCCCTCATGGCTGCCAAGGAAATGGTCGGCCGCGCGCTGGAGCTGCCCACGACTGAAGGCGTCCGCTTCGAACGCCGCCTGTTCCAGGGTCTGTTCGGAACAAAGGACCAGAAGGAAGGCATGACGGCCTTCACCGAAAAGCGCGCACCTGAATTCAAAGACCACTAGGAGCCACACATGACACGTATCGCCTTCATCGGTCTCGGAAACATGGGCGCGGGCATGTGCGCCAATCTCGCGAAGGCAGGCCATCAGGTCCGCGCCTTCGACCTCAACAAGGATGCCATCGCCAAAGCAGAATCCTCTGGCGCCATAGGCGCGGCATGCGTCGCTGACGCGGTGCGCGATGCAGAGATCGTGGTGTCCATGCTCCCCGCGGGCAAGCATGTCCTCAGTGTCTATTTCGGGTCGGACAGCGTCGCCGCGAATGCGCCAAAGGGCACGCTTTTCCTCGATTGCTCCACCATCGCAGTCGAAGATGCGCGCGAAGCGTCGAGACAGGCTGAAGCGGCAGGTTTCACGATGGTCGACGCGCCCGTCTCGGGCGGCACCGCGGGCGCCGAGGCTGGAACGCTCACTTTCATGTGCGGCGGACCAGAGGACAGTTTTGCGCGCGCCAGACCGCTCCTCGAGAAAATGGGCAAGAACATCTTCCACGCCGGCGGCAGCGGCAATGGCCAGGCTGCCAAGATCGCCAACAACATGCTGCTCGGCATTTCGATGATCGCGACCTCGGAGGCCTTCAACCTTGCCGAAAAGCTCGGTCTCGACGCGCAGACCTTCTTCGACATTTCCTCAACGGCCTCGGGGCAATGCTGGTCAATGACGTCCTATTGCCCGGTCCCCGGCCCCGTGCCCGCATCCCCGGCCAATCGCGACTACCAGCCTGGTTTCGCTGTCGCGATGATGCTGAAAGACCTGCATCTCGCTGCTGAAGCAGCAAAAGCGTCAGGCGCCGACATTCGCCTCGGCGAGATGGCCGAGGCGATCTATGGCAAGCTCGATGAGAAAGGCTTTGGCGGCCTCGACTTTTCCGGCGTCATCAAGGATGTGCGCGGCGAAATCTAGCGGCCCTTGAATTCGGGTTTCCGCTTCTCCAGGATCGCGTTGACCCCCTCCATGTGGTCTTCGGTTTCGTGCATCAGTGCCTGAGCGGCGGCCGACATTTCCATGATCGTGTCATACGAGGCCGTATTGGCCTGACGCATCAATGTCTTGGCAAGACGCAGCGCCTGCGGCGGTTGGCCAGCGATCCGCTCGGCCAGTTTCATGGCTTCATCCATCAGCTGGTCTGCCGGATAGATCTCGGACACGAGGCCCCATTCCTTGGCGGTCGCCGCGTCGATCACGTCGCCGGTGAACAGCAACTGCGCCGCACGCGACGACCCGATCAGGCGCGGCAACAGCCAGGCTCCGCCATCGCCCGGAATGAGTCCCAACTTGAGGAACGTGACGCCCAGCTTGGCATGGTCGGCTGCAAGCCGGATGTCTGCCATGCAGGCCACGTCGCAACCGAGGCCAATGGCCGGGCCATTGATTGCGGAAATCAGCGGGACTTCGAGATTGTAGAGCGACCGCACGATCACATGAATATTGTCGCGATACCCACCGCGCACGTCATACGGCTTGCCGCCAAAGGCGCCGGACCGTTCCTTCATCGCCTTCACGTCCCCACCTGCCGAAAAGGCACGGCCGGAGCCCGTCAGGACAGCACAGCGGATCGACTTGTCGGCCACCACTTCGGCGCAGACCTTCGCGACTGCCGGGCCGTCGCCCTCCTGGCCAAGCGCATTCATCATGTCCGGCCGGTTCAGCGTCATCACTGCAATGGGGCCGCGCTTTTCGAGAAGGAGGATCGACATGGTTCTTTGTCCCTGAAAGTTTGAATTTGCCTACTCTGCTGTCAGGCGCAGGCGGGTTTGTCCACTCCCCCTGCCCCTAGGACGAATGCTTTGTCCGCGCGCCAGCTTCCGGAGGCGTTTCCGGATTCCCGGCGAAGCATTGCGCATAGGCCATCCAGGTTTCCGCCGTCTGGCCCTGAACCTGGAGCTGTGTGTCGTCAATATTGCGTGTCTGGGTCACGACCTGGCAAAACTCATCTGCCCTGCCCTCTATGCGCTCTGCCGTACTTTCATCCCCATAGGCCCAGACATCGCCCGAAGGCGCGATCAGGCGAACAAAAGGCATCGTGGCGGGCACGTCCAGCTTTCGATTGCGGAACGTCCAGCCAAACGTGTTTATTCCCAGCACGACTATGTTGCGGATCCGGTCTGTCTCCACGCGTGTCGCTCCAAGCCGGTCGTAGATCTCCTGCCCGTGCGCCCATGTCTCCATCAGGCGCGCCGTAATGGACGAGCGCGCACTCATGTCAGGCCCTGCCCATTTCAGGCGCGCTTTCGGGTCGGCGGTACTGAAGGCCTGCGCCGTCGCTTCGGCCTGCGTCTTCCACAAGGCCAGCAGCGCCTGTCCACCGGCGCCTTCGACATGTGCGCGCTCGACCGGCTGCATGCCGCCCGCGCGGGCGATCGCGCTCATCTGGGCAATAAGCAGCCCTTCGTCATTCAGCTGCAGCCACGCCATCCAGTTCCAATAGTGAAGGTGCCTCAGCACATCATTTATGGTCCACGCCTTGAACTGGGTAATCAGCTCAAAGTCCGAATCCGGCCGCTCGGACAGAAGGCCATGAAGTGCCAGGCTCTCTTGCAGAAAGTCTTTAGCCTGTTCCATATGGGTCTCTCCGCTTCAACTTTGCTCACGCGGTTACCATAGCGACCTGCTGTGACGATGAAATAGCGTCTCAACCCTTCCGTTGCGTCCGCGTCGCGGCCATTTTCGGGGCACGCTGCCATCACCGTGAGGATCGTGTGGCCGGGAGGCAACGCGAAGGACACCAGACTATGCGGCCCGTGAAAACCGCTTGCCAACGCGCCTCAACTTTTCTAATCAGATGTTATATCGTAACGTAACTGAAGGATCCCATCTTATGCCGCGTTTCCTCCTCCTGGCGGTCGCCAGCGCTCCCCTGCTGGCGACAATGGCCCATGCGCAACAAGTCGAAGACCAGGAACTGAGAGCGTCAACCGTCATCGTCACCGCACCTGGCCCGGATCGCAATGCAGATGAACTCATCGGCAATGCTACGGTGATCGAGCGTGAAGAGATCTTGGAAATACTTGCCGGATCGCTCGGCGACACGCTCGACCGCCAGCCCGGCGTGTCCACCACCTTTTTTGGCCAGGCAGCGAGCCGTCCGGTCTTGCGCGGGCTCGGCGCCGAACGGGTACAGGTTTTGACAAATGGCATCGGTGTGATTGATGCCTCGGCAGCCTCGCCGGACCATCAGGTTGCTGCCGATGGCATTGATGCCGAACGGATTGAAATCCTGCGAGGATCGGCGGCGCTCGCCTATGGCGGTCAGGCGATTGGCGGCGTGGTGAACGTGATTGACGGCTTGATCGTTGAAGACCTTCCGGATGACCCCGTCTCGGCAGATCTGTTCGGGGCTTATGACAGTGTGAATGCGGGTTCTGAACTGGCGGGCCGAGCGCAAATGGCAAAGGGGCCATTCGTCTTTACCCTGACCGGGTCGCAACGCGATTTCGGCGACTATGACATACCCGGTTTCGCCAGGTCGGCCTTGCGGCGCGCGGCAGACGGCGAGGATGGCCCGCAGGACAGCTTGCCAAACTCCTTTGCTGAAACGCAGTCGCTGGCGGGCGGCGCCAGCTGGGTCGGCGCATCGGCCTTCCTCGGGGCCGCCATACGACAGCAGACCGCGACCTATGGCCTGCCCGGCGAAGCTGACGAATCGCCCTTCATCGACCTGGAACAGACCCGCGTCGATCTGCGCGGCGGGGTCTCCGTCAATAACGGCCTCCTTACCGACATTGTCGGCACGTTCGCCGTGGGCGATTACACCCATACGGAATTTGAAGCGGCCGGCGAACCTGGCACCGTCTACGAATCCGATGGCGTTGAAGGGCGCGTCGAATTCGGCCATGCCATTGGCAGCTTCGAGGGCGCCTTCGGCGTGCAGTATCTCGACAAGGAACTTCGGGCGTTCGGGGATGAGGCGTTTATTACCCCCACAACAACGAAAAGTGTCGGTGCCTTCCTCTACGAGACCCGCGAATGGGATAACGGATTTGGTGTCGAAGGCGGTTTGCGCATCGAAAGTGTCGAACTCGCCAATGTCATATCCGGATCGGTGGACTTCGATCTCCTGAGCGGTTCTTTTGGCCTGCACCAGCACTTTGACAGCGGCGTCTTTTTCGGTGGCCAGCTTTCCTACACCGAGCGTGCACCCAATGAGAGTGAGCTGTTCGCCTTTGGTCCGCACCTCGCCTCCGAACAGTTCGAAGTCGGCAACGCGGAGCTTGGAAAAGAGAGCGGGCTGAACCTTGAGGGCACTGCCCGCTGGCGCGGGGAGAATGGCGGCATCGGCATCAACCTCTTTGTCACCGAATTCAGCGACTTCACGTTCCTGACGCCCAGTTTCATCGTGGAAGATGGCGTTGAGGTCAGCGAAGCCGACGGCCTGCCGGTCTTTGCCTTCGTCCAGGATGATGCCAGCTTCATTGGCGGCGAGATCTATGCCGATTACACGTTCCGCGATGGTCCGCTGAGTGCTGACTGGACCTTCGATGCGAGCGTGGATCTTGTGCGCGCAGACCTTGATGGAGGCGGCAATGTCCCGTTCATCCCGCCGGTCACCCTGAATGCAGGCGCCAGCGCGGAATGGGGCGCATGGGAAGTCGGCACGGCCATAACCTTTGCGGGCGATCAGGACGATCCTGGCGCCGGCCAGCTGCCGACAGATGGCTACACCACGCTCGACCTGCGGGCCGAAGTGGACTTGTCGGACTTTGGCTTTGGTGCCGATGGCACGGAAGCTTTCATCGAGGCACGTAACGTGACCGACGAGGAAGTGCGGTATTCCACCTCTGTCCTGAAGGATGTTGCCCCTGCTCCGGGCCAGAACATCCGGGTCGGCATCAGGGTCGCCTTTTGATGACCGCCCGTACAGCCGCGATTGACGCCTCGGCCGTCACCCTGTCGGGCCTATGCCTGATTCACTGCATGGCGCTGCCCCTGATTGCAGCTTTCCTCCCGGTCGCGGGGGTCTTCGCTGACGCAGAATGGGTGCACAAGGCGTTTGTCGCGGCTGCGCTTCCCTTGTCAGGCTTCGCCATCGTACGGAGCTGGAAATCGCGAGGCGGGACCGGCTTCGCCTTGCTCGCGGCTTTCGGCCTCACGCTGCTCGTATCAGCAGCCTTTGCCCCTGCCCTGCACGACCTTGAGACACCCCTTACCGTCACGGGTGCGCTGCTCCTGGGATCAGCGCACGTTTGGCGCTGGAACCGGCACACAAGCAGTCCCCCCCAGTGAAATGCCACGATTGGGGGCCATGCGCCGTTTGGTATCGTGCAATACCGTGAGGCATAGCCGCGAGAAACGGGGAACCATTCCCACTCGTCGATGAAGACCCTGAACGATTCAAAAAGCCCTGCTGATTATAATGCTCACGAAAAATACGATCATGGATTCCGGCGAAATTGCTCGCAAGCAGAGCGGATCAACACCAGTCTGCAACCACTAGGGAGACAGGTGGTTTCCAGTGCGGAGGATCTCTGGCTTACCCTGCCCCAGGGATGCGAGGAAAGTGGCCGGACGCACGAGACTTGCCACCTGCGCGAGATTGTGGCCGATCTCACGCAAGAATCCGGTTTTCCAAATATGCACGATCAGGGATTGGGCCAGTCACTCGGATGTCAGCGCCATGTCAGCAAATACATGCATATATACGGCGAAAGGTCTCGAATGCGCGTACTGATCATTGAAGATAATCAGGCCCTCTCAGCTCTCATGGTGGAGAGACTTGGCGTGCGTGGTATTCAGACTGACCAGGCTTTCAACCTGGAGGACGCCGAGCATCTGATGCAGACCGTGAACTATGATGCGCTCCTCCTTGATCTTGGCCTGCCCGATGGCGATGGATTGATCTGGCTGGCTGCACAGCCAAAATCACGCCCGCCCGTGCTTGTCCTGACGGCGCGGGGAACACTTCATGAGCGCGTCAGCGGCCTCGACACGGGGGCTGACGATTATCTGGTCAAACCCGCAGAGGCAGAAGAGATCGCAGCACGACTGCGCGCGATTACACGCCGGCCGGGGGATCGCGAAAGCGTTCGGTTGACATGTGATGAACTCTCGCTGGACCTCGCCAGCCGTGAGGTCTGGTGTAATGAACAGCTCATCACGCTTGGTGGCAAGGAGACCGAGATGCTGGAAACGCTGCTGCGAAATTGTGGACGTGTCGTGCCGCGCGAACGCATGGAGGCAGCAATCTACGGCGCGGGAGAACCGGTCACACCAAATGCACTCGAAGCCCTTGCATCACGCCTTCGAAAACGGCTCTTAGAAGCAGGCGCAGACAATGTGCTCCATACAGTCAGGGGCGTCGGCTATTTTATTGGCCACCGGAAACCATCATGAGGTCCATTCGTTTTCGCCTTCTGGCAGGTTTCGCGGTCTCCGGCCTGATCGGCGCCTGCGTGCTGGCGATGATCGTGGTGAAGCAATATGATCTTCTTGGCCCGTCCCCGCTGCCCAAGGCAGAGGCTCGCGCGGAGATACTCGACCATGTCGTGCAGCCCCTGCTGGTCTTTCTCGCGCTGTTTGCCGCCGGGGCATTTCTCGTCGTAAGACGGGTCGAACGCGACCTTGCTGACACAGCTCGGGAAGTCGAATCGGCGGCCGCGCGGCTTGACAGCTATGCCCCGGACCTGGGGAAGTTTCCGAGCGAGCTCCATCCCTTCGTGCAGGCCGTCAGCGATCTGACAAGCCGCCTCAAGACCCATGCCCGTCGCCAGGAGTCGTTTTCATCCGACGCCGCGCATGAGCTCAAGACACCGCTCGCCATGCTGGCCCTTGAACTTGACAAACTCCCGGAGCAGGACGCGCCCCGGCTGCGCGAACATATCCTGTCACTGTCAAACATGATCGACCAACTCCTGCTGCTTGCCAGAAGCAACACGGTGGAAATTGGCGGGTCGGGAATGCAGATCGACCCCGCCGCGCTGGCCCGCCGCGTTGTTGAAGACCTTGCTCCCGCCGCCATTGATGCGGGCCGCGTCTTGTCTTGCGAAACCAACAACCCAGATCCGGTTACAGGACTGGACGAAGCCATCACCGCTGCGGTCCGCACCCTGGTGACCAATGCCATCAGGGCAACCCCGCGAGGCGGGCAGATCACAGTAATAGCCGGACCAGGGCCAGTGATCAGTGTTCTAGATCAGGGCCCGGGATTGGATGCAATCGAACTTGACCATCTCAAGGCGCGTGGCGTGCGCGCAGACAGTGCGCCCGGGGGATCGGCTGGTCTCGGACTGGCCATCGCTGACCGCATCGCCGAGGCACATGGCGGCGAGTTGCAGACCTGCCTGCCGGATGCGCGGGGACTGCGCCTGGTCTTTCCGGCGCATGCAAAAGTCTGATCACTGTCAGTGTGTTGTCAGGTTGAGCCGGTATGGCTCGGCGCAGGAAACAGCCATGTTTGGGGCTTTGCGTGACGATGCACTTTACTTCATTCATTCTTGTGATTGGCATGCTTGCAATGGCCGGAAGCGGCGCAAGCCTTGCCCAGGAGATTGATCTCTCCGCATCCCAGAGCAAGGCCCTCGGAATAGAGACCGCTGCAGTCTCGCTGGCATCAGACAGCCCTGAGGCGCGCCGTTTCACCGGCCAGGTGATGATCCCGCCCGGCGGCAGTTCGCCCGTCACTTCGCCGTTTGACGCTGTCCTCATCGAAATGCGCGTCGTTCCGGGCATGACCGTCACCGCCGGAACGCCGGTCGCCCGCCTTTACAGTCCGGACTATGAAGCGAGCCGCACGGACCTTGAGACCCGGCGCCTGGCCGCCGCGCATATGGGCGAGATTGCCAGACGCGCAGAGCAACTCGGCGCGATGGGGCTGCGGTCCCGACAGGAAGTCGATGAAGCCAGGCATGACGCCGCCTCCGCCGAACTTGAACTGGCAACGCTCCGCAGAAGTCTCTCCATTGTGCGCGCAGGCTCGGGATCCGGCGAATTCGAATTGACCGCGCTGCGGGACGGCCAGGTCATGCAGATCCTCGTCGCCCCTGGACAGTCGGTTGCCCGGGCAGAGCCTCTCGTCATCTTTGGCTCCGATGATGATTACTGGCTGGAACTGCCTGTCCCCGAAGCCCTGGCCGCGAATCTCGCGATCGGCGCGCAGGTCGATCTCTCGGCCTCGGATCAGACAGGCGAGATCGTCGCCATGGACCCGGGAATCAATCCGGCCACGCGGTCGGTGAACATCTATGTTGACCTGCCGCAGGGGCCGGCCTGGCGCGTCGGGCAGCTTGCCGATGCCGTATTTTCCTTCGGCGCTTCAGGCAGTGCGCTGAGCGTTCCCGCACGTGCGATTGTGCGCTTTGGCCCGGACACGGCCGTCTTCGTCGAGCGCGCAGGCGGGGTCGAGCGGGTGTTCGTGGAGATTGTGTCTCAGGATCGTTCCATCTCGATTGTTTCAGGCGACCTTCAACCGGAAGACCGCGTTGTCGTTTCGGGTCTCGCTGCGCTCAAGAACCTGGTCGAGGCGGGCTGATGGGCTTCCTTGATCGACTGATCGCCTTCTCCCTTACTCAGCGGGTGTTCATGCTGGGTGCCGCGCTCGTGTTGATCCTCGCCGGCCTCTACTCAGCTTACAAACTGCCCATTGATGCCTTTCCCGAGATTGCGCCGACACAGGTCAAGATCATCATGAAGGCCCCGGGCATGACCCCGGAAGAGGTGGAATCCCGCATCGTGCGCCCGCTCGAGATGGAGCTGCTCGGCATTCCAAACCAGACCGTGATGCGGGCCCGCGCGAAGTATGCCATTGCCGACATCACAATCGACTTCACCGACGGCACGGACATTTACTGGGCCCGCCAGCAGGTCTCCGAGCGCCTCAACATTGTCCGCGACAGTCTGCCGGAGACAGTCGAGGGCGGCCTTGCGCCAATTTCTACCGCGCTATCTGAAGTCTTCATGTTCACCATTGAGGGCGACACGCTCTCACTGGAAGAGAAGCGCAGCCTACTCGACTGGACGATCCGGCCAGCGCTTCGCAGCCTGCCCGGCGTTGCCGATGTAAACGCGCTTGGCGGCCGGGTCGTCACATATATGGTCGTTCCGGATGAAGCGGCCATGGCGGCGGCCGGTGTCAGTCTGTCCGATCTCCGCGAAACCCTGGAAATGAACAATCGCAATGATGGTGCCGGCCGCGTCTCGGACGGGGAAGAAGCCCTCGTGGTCCGCACGGTCGGCGCGGCATCGGGCACGCAGGATCTCGCCGGGCTGGTGGTCAAGGAAGTGAACGGCACGGTCGTTCGGATCAGCGACGTTGCCCGCGTCGAAACCGGGTCTCTGACGCGCTACGGGTCGGTAACGCGCGACGGAACGGGTGAGGCGGTTGAAGGCATCATTGTTGCCCTGCGTGGCGCCGACGCCCGCACGGTCGTGCGCGGTGCCGAGGCAAAGCTGGCTGAACTGGAAAGCAGTTTCCCCGAAGGCGTAACCGTATCGGTCTTCTACAATCGCGCCGAGCTCATCGAGACCGCCGTTGGCACCGTCAGCGAGGCGCTTCTCATCGCCATTGGCCTCGTGGTCCTTCTTCTGATCCTGTTTCTCGGCGACTGGCGCGCCGCGCTCGTCGTCAGCCTGATCCTTCCGGCTGCCATTCTGGCTACCTTCCTCCTGATGCGCCTGTTCGGCCTGTCGGCGAACCTGATGAGCCTCGGCGGGCTGGCCATCGCCATCGGCATGATTGTCGACGGCGCCATCGTCGTGACGGAGAATTCGGTCGAGCGCCTTCGCGAAAACCGCAAGGCCAATAGTCTGCACGTGATTTACCGGGCCACGAGCGAAGTCGCCCTGCCAACGGCCGCAGGTGTTTTCATCATCTGCCTCGTGTTCGTTCCCCTTCTCACCCTGCAGGGGCTTGAGGGAAAGCTGTTCGCGCCCGTGGCGCTCGCCATCGTGTTCGCATTGGGATCGGCTCTGCTGCTGGCGTTTACCTTCATCCCAATGCTGGCATCCTATCTCCTGAAGCCGAAATCCGGAGACGATACATTTCTGATGCGGCTGATCACACCGGGATACGAAGCCCTGCTGGGCATTGTCCTGCGTCGTCCCTCCGCCATCTATACGGTTGCCGCCGTCAGCGCCGTGCTTGCAGTTCTGGCTTACCAGAATACGGGCAAGACATTCATGCCGACGATGAACGAGGGCGATGTGGTGATGCAGGTTGCAGCCCTCCCATCGATCACGCTCAACCAGAGCGAAGCAGACGACCTGCGAATCGAGGCGGCCATTCTTGCTGCGGTCCCGGAGGTCGAACACGTCATCTCCCGGGTGGGCTCGGATGAGCTGGGTCTCGACCCGATGGGGCTGAATGAAAGCGACATGTTCCTGCAGCTTGCCCCGCGCGAGACCTGGAGGGGCCCCGACACCGACTGGCTTGTGGGTGAAATCCGGACCGTCATGGATGATTTCGTCGGCATCGAGACTGCCTTCACCCAGCCGATCGAGATGCGCGTCTCGGAGCTTCTGACAGGATCGCGTGGTGATCTTGCCATCAAGATCTTTGGGCCCGATTACGGCACGCTGGCCGAGACAGCCGGGCAGATAGAAGCTGTCGTTGCGGCCGTTCCCGGCGCGTCAGACGTTTTCACAACGTCCAATGACGTGTCGGAATACCTGCAGATCGACATCGATCCGCAGCGCGCGGGACGTTACGGCTTCAGTGTGGTCGACATACAGGACGAACTTCGGGCAAGGCTCGAAGGCGTCCTGGCAGGCGAGATCATCGAACCGGGACGGCGCACGCCCATCCTCATCCGCACCGATCCCGAACAATCCGGCAGCGTCCCCGATTTCTCGCAGATCAGTCTCGTCAATTCGCAAGGCATTCGCGTTCCCTTGACGGAGATTGCACGCATCGAGCGGGTGGCCGGCCTCGCCTCGGCCGCGCGCGAGAACGCGTCACGCTACGCCGTGGTGCAGGCCTTCGTCGAAGGACGCGACCTGGTGGGCTTCGTGAATGACGCTCAGCAGGCTGTGAGCGATCAGGTGGAACTGCCAGTGGGTTACAGTCTGGAATTTGGCGGCGAGTTCGAAAATCAGCGCCGGGCCTCTGCGCGCCTTTCGCTCATGGTGCCCGTCTCCATCGTGCTCATCTTCGTGGTTCTGTTCGCGACACTCCGATCGCTTCGCCAGTCGCTGCTCATCCTTTTCAACATCCCCTTCGCCCTTGTCGGCGGACTCATTGCCCTCAGCCTGTCCGGGGAATATCTGTCCGTACCGGCATCAGTCGGCCTGATCGCCCTTCTCGGTATCGCCGTGCTCAACGGGCTGGTCCTCGTCACATGTTTCAACGACCTGCACGCGCTGGGACATCCGCTCGAAAAAGTCGTGCGGCTTGGTTCAAACCGCCGGTTGCGGCCCGTGCTGATGACAGCGATGACTGCAGCCTTTGGCCTCGCACCGCTCCTGTTCGCCAATGGGCCAGGTTCAGAGCTGCAACGCCCGCTCGCCATCGTTGTTGTCGGGGGCCTTGTTTCATCAACGCTCCTGACGCTGTTCCTCCTGCCGGTGCTCTATCGCCAGTTTGGCGCAGACAAGTCAGCCGCATCCGATCATGAGGGAGATGTCCAATGGACCAGACCTTACGCAAGCTGACGCTAGTTGGCCCGGCCGCGATCGAGTCGGCCCTGATCGACTGTCTAGACGGAATGGAGCCAGCCCTGCCCGGCTATACCACCCTGTCCGGCGAGGGGCGCGGGGCAAGCGCAGACCTTCCAAGCCCGGCCGAACGCGTGCGCGGCGCCATGCGGGTGATCACTGTCCTGATGATCCTGCCCGAGCGCGAGATCCCTCCGATACTCGAAGCGGTCAGGCAAGCCTGCCCCCGGCCCAATATTGCCTATTGGGTCGAGCCAATCCTCGACTTTGGACGCCTGAAATGAAACCGCGCTTTTTTGTCTCGGCGGCCATGGCCGTCCTCTCTGCAATCGCCTCGGCCACAGCGCAGGAGGCCGAAATATTTCGTCTCATGGATGAGGCCATTACTGCCACACCGGAAACGGAGATCGCACGCGCTGATGTCGACCGGGCACGCGCCGTCGGCAACCAGTTGACGGCGGGCCCTTATGAGTTCGAGCTTGCCGCGTCGGGCGGACATCGGCGGGTGGAAGACCCCCTGCTGCCGGACATGGGATTCAACGAATGGTCGCTCGATCTGTCCCGCACTGTCCGTTTGCCGGAAAAACGGCGTATCGATAGCACGCTGGCCGGTGTCGAACTCGAAATCGCCGAAGCACAGCGAGACGCCATGCATGTTGCGGAGCGGCTGGAATTCGTCACGAGATGGAACGATTGGTACCATTGGACGGCCCTGTCCGAAACGTCCCTTCAGCTGGCCGAATCGGCACAACGGCTCGCAAGGTTTGAACAGGACAAGGCTGATGCAGGCTCAGGTCGGCAGATTGAAGCCGACCTCCTTGCCGCTGAAGCACGGGGCGCTCAGCTGGCAGCGGAAGACGATCGCCTTCGCGCCGAGGCCGCCCGCACCAGCCTTTTGCAGCGGTATCCGGGCATCACCCTGCCGGACGCGCCTCCGCAACTCGAAATCACCGGGCCTCAACTCAATGACATCATGTCCGCGCCTCTTGCCGCGGTCACAGTGACGCGGCCAACGGCGCTCGAAGCAGAGCGCGCCCGCCTCCAGCTGCGCCGCAAAAAAGCGGACCGGCTGCCGGACCCGACCTTTGGCGTAGGATTGCGCAATGAATTCGGCGGTGACGAGACAGCGGTCGTTGCCACGTTCTCCATCCCGCTCGGCGGGCAGGCGAGGCGCAGCCGTGCGGACGAGGCAACGGCCCAGGCCAGGATCGCAGCGGCAAACCAGCGCCGTGTCCTGTGGCGTCTTGAACAGACCAGCGCCGACGCCCGGCTCAGGCTTGATCGGGCAGACCGGCTCCTGGCTGGTGCGCAAGCGACGTTCGAACTGACCGTGAGTGCGCTTGACCGCCTCGAGGCAGGCTATGCGCTCGGTGAAATCCGTATCGACAATCTCATGACTGTGCGCCGCCGCGTCGTGGAAGCCGCGCGCATCGTCGCGGAACAAGGCGCCCTGCGACAGGCAGCTTACCTCGAACTGCTCGTGCTCTCAGACCAGGTGCCGGTCACCAAGGATCTGCCGCAGCCGTAACAAAAACCCGCAGGCACCGGCTGTGACGTAATCGGGCTCACGCTTGCTCCCAGTCGATGATGAGCCAGCTTATTCTGGAGTTCATGGACGCGTGTCTCCCTCAGTCAGAACACGATCACCTTGTCCGCAGCGAGAGTCGTTTCGGCGAGTTCATCCATGGTTGAGCGCGTGGCGCCTTCGAGCATGTCGGTGTCAGCGAGGCCGCGCGCATCCATGCAGGTTCCACACATCAGGACGCAGCCTCGTGCCGACAGGACGCGCCGCAGCATGCGTTCGAGATTGTAGTAGCCGTGCGGTGTAGTCTGTCCCTGTTTTGCACAGAGTACAGCATCCGCCATCAGGAAGACGCTAACTTCGCCAGCCGTATCGTGCTTGGCCAGCGCGTGCGCCATGCGCAGGCCGTTATAGCTGCGCTCACTGCCATAGGGCGGATCGTTGAGGATGATGAGGTGTTTCATGCCTGGAACTCCATGGGTATCCTGCCTGCTTCCGAATGAGGGGGTATCCCCGTGCATGGCACTGGCCGGTCCGGTAAAGGGCTGTACCAGCATACGGTCAAGCCAGAGATCACGGGTGCGCTACTCCTGGGATCAACGCACATCTGGCGCTGGTAGCATGGGGATACTGATGGCGAAGACCGTTCATTGTTTCGTTTGGTCATAGCTCAATGCGATTCTTGGCAACTCGGCGCTGCCGTTAGCCTGACAGCGTACAGGGAATCGCTCGTCCTCCGAATTCCGGCTACTCTGCAATAGCCAGCAGACCGGTAAGCACCTTCTCCAGATCATCACATACAAAAGGCTTTGTGAGCAAGGGACGCTCCCGGTCCACGTCCCGCAGGCCATGCCCGCCATAGCCGGTCGCGAAAGCAAAGGGGACGCCGCGCTCCGCCAGCAAGTCTGCCACCGGATAGCTTCTGACGCCATTGAGGTTCAGGTCCAGCAGGGCAGCATCAATATGCTGGGCCTTGAGAATGGTTATGGCCTGCTCATTCGTAGCGGCCGCGCTGACGGAGTCGCAGCCGAGACCGTCAAGCATGTCTTGAATTCCCATAAGGACGAGCATTTCATCCTCGACGACCAAAATCCGCAGACCGGCGGGGAGCTTACTCATCGCGGCCATCGCGGGGTGCTGCCATGTCGATTGTGCAGATCACGCCGTCCTCCAGATAGTCCATGTGCACCTCGGCTTCCAGTTCATGGGCAAGGCCATCTTCGATCACACGTGAGCCGAAGCCGGGTTTCGGGGATGGCGTGACGGATGGACCGTCTTTCTCGCGCCAAACCAGTATCAAACGATCACCATCCGGTTTCGGCTCCTTAGACCATGACACGATGATCGATCCCGCATCATTGGAGAAAGCACCATGAATTACCGCGTTCAGCACAAGCTCGTGAAGCGCGATGCCCAGAGCCAATGCGCGCTTGGGTGAAAGACGGACATCGTCCCCCGTCACCACGTATCGTCCTGTCTTAACGTCGCTGCTGGTAAACGGTTGCAATGCGTTCTCGACAATTTCGCGCAGTCCGGCCCTTCCCCAGTCGCCATGGGACAACAAGGCATGGGAACGGGACAGCGCCGCAATACGCAGCGTGATAAAGTCGCGAGTTGCCGTTGGATCAACATTCTTTCGGAATGCCTGAGAGACGATCGATTGAACCGCCGCGAGCATGTTTCTGACGCGATCGTTCAATTCATCGATCAGCATCCCCGAACGTGCCTGCTCCTCCCTGTGACGGGTGAGGTCCACAAACGATGCGAAATGCTGGATGGTGTCGCCGCTCTCGTCCTGCACCGCGCTGAGGAAGATGTCGGCCCAGAACGGGCTGCCATCCTTTCTGCGGCAACATATCTCCACTGACCCACAGAACCCGTCTTCAAACGTGGAAGCGATCGCTGCCAGCGCGTCGGCATCGGTATCGCTTGCCAGGACGAAGTTGAAACCTTGCCCCAGGATCTCGTCGCGTTGGTATCCGATGAGATCAACGAAGCTGTCATTGGCAAAGATGATGGAATTGTTGGCCTGCTTTGCATCGGTGAAAACCATCGGCATTCGGGTGGTTTCAGCCGCGACGACGAAAGGTCCCAGATCTTTTTTGAAGCCCTCGACGTCGGCTTCGGCGTCATCCTGTTGCGTGGAAGTTTCAGGCGTTTTCGTCATACCGGTTTGGCTCCTCGACTGAAACGCCGCTGCGAGTATCTCAGCTGCGTATTAAGGCTAGGGGAATGTCGAGCTGGTAAACCAGTCCAGCTGATTCATATCGCATCCGGACGTCGCCGTGAAGCTGAGCGGCAAGGGCGCCGAGCAAACGCCTGCCGAAACCGCGCTGAACCGGTTCCTGGACCGTTGGACCGCCTGTTTCCGTCCAGGTGAGCGAACATAGCTGGTTCGCTTCATCGACCATGAAGGTGATGTCGACACGCCCTGTCTCGTTGGACAAGGCGCCGTACTTGACCGCATTTGTGCTCAACTCGTTGAAGGACATGGTGAGCGGCATGATCGCCTCCGGCCCGATCTCGATATGCGTATCCTGGACCATAATCCGCCCTGCACCTTGACTGTCGTATGGCTCTATGGCGGCACTGATAAGGTCAACCAGCCCGGTGCTGGATTCATTCGCCCGCAGCAAAAGGTCTTGCGCTTTGGCCATGGCGATCAGACGGCTGGAAATAGCCACTCGCCCCTGTTCCAGGGTATCAACGGTGCGCAGGGTCTGCGAGGTTATGCCGATGACCATCGCAAAAATGTTCTTTATACGATGATGCAGATCTTCGATCATGAGACGCTGCAACCGCTGGGCACTCTCATGTTCGATCGCTGCGATCCCGGCCTGTGCACGCACCCGGTCGAAATCGTGCCGGACTTGCGCCAGCATATCCTTCAGTGCGTCAACATCAGATTCGAGAACGCTCCTGATGGGATGCAACGCCTCGCGATCCCGCATGGCAGCGATGACGACCAAGCCGTCTGGGGCCGCATATGGGCTCAGGCTTATCTCGGTCTTGAACTCGCTCCCGTCCTTGCGTCTTGCGTAAAGGTCAAGCTCCGTGCCCATCATGCGCGGCTCGGGATCAATCATGAAACGTCGAATATGAGCGGTATGAGTGTCGTGGTACCGCGCTGGCAAAAGCACACTGTGTGGCCTCCCGACGAGTTCTTGCGGGACATAACCGAGCAGCGGCTCAACCCGGCGATTGGCGAACAGGACGTTGCCTGTCTGGTCGATGACGACGACCGCGTCAGGACTTGCCTCATAGAAGTCGCCAAACGAAACATCATTCATCGGTTGCGCCCTGCAGGTTGGGCGCGGAAGCGGAGTGGACGACACCTTTCAAGCAGCGCCCAGCAGAGACAAAAGAACGCCACTTCATATGCCCCCCTCTTCAAGACATCATTTGTGAGCTCTTCTGGAACGAAGACTGGCAATCAATGGTACGAAAGCTCATTCAATAAATAACACACATTTCCCGGAACCGCGACTTAGCGTACATTTTTCGGAACGTTGTATCAATCTGGGGTGATTAAACATCGTCCTGCATTATGGATTGGCGCTGATAATTCGATATCGGCCGTGCTGAATAGCGAGACGTTGCAAGAGGACGTGCATGGCGGACGAAATGGAATTGAAGCTCGATCTGACGACGGAGGCGGCCGATGCGGTCGAAGCCGCCGCATTGTTTCCGGGTAATCCTGACATCGCCGAGCAACGGGCGATCTACTTCGATACGCCCGATCACGTCCTGTTGAAGTTGGGACTTTCGCTTCGTATCCGCCGATCGGCCAAGAAGCGCATCCAGACTGTCAAGGCGAACGGTGCCAGTGCCGCCGGGCTGTTCGTGCGCTCCGAATGGGAACGCCCTGTCCGCAATGATACGCCGGTCCTCGACGGCACAACCCCGATCCGGGTACGGCTCGGTGATGCGGCGGATGCCATTGGCCCCGCATTCGAGGTGCGGATCGAACGGAGGAGCTGGATTATCAGCGACGGCACCGCAACGATCGAGCTGGCGCTGGATCGCGGTGAGGCCGTGGCGGCCGAACGACACTCCACGATCTGCGAAATCGAGCTTGAACTGAAGAAGGGCGAACCTGCCGCTCTGTTTGCGCTCGCCCGCCGCCTTGATGCGGTCGCGCCAGTTCGCCTCGGTGTACAGAGCAAGGCCGAGCGGGGCTATCGGCTGGCCGGGCCGGACGGGACGAAGGTCAAGGCCGAGCCGGTTACGCTGAGCAACGAGATGACGGCGGCCGACGCCTTCCGGCATATCGTCCAGAGTTGCCTGCGGCAGTTTCGGCTGAATGAAGCGTTGTTGATGGCTGGCCGAGACGCGGAAGCACTGCACCAGGCGCGCGTGGCGCTGCGTCGTTTACGCTCCGCCTTTTCCATCTTCAAGCCGGTGATCAGCGGTGAAGTCCATGTGTCACTGCGTGAGGAACTGCGCTGGCTAGCCGCTGAGCTGGGTGATGCCCGCAATCTCGACGTGCTGCTCGAACGCGCCAAACCCGGCGCGTTGCACGACCGTATCGCTGCTGCGCGCGAGGCAGCCTACGACAGGGTTGGAGACGTGTTGGCACAGGCAAGGGTGCGGGCGCTTGCGCTCGATCTGACGGAATGGACCGCGAGCGGCGACTGGCTGGAGGCGCCCGGAGGCACGCACGATCCCCATCAGCCCGCGCGAAACTTCGCCATTACCGCGCTCGACAGATTTCGTCGCAAGGTGAAAAAAGCAGGGCGCGAACTCGCCCATGTAGATGACGAGGCCCGCCACCAGGTCCGTAAGGATGCCAAGAAGCTGCGCTATGCGTCGGAATTCTTCGCCAGCCTGTTCGATCACAAGCGCGAGCGGCGGCGGCACAAGAAATTTGTCGCTGGGCTGGAAGTCCTTCAGGACCAGCTTGGCGCGCTCAACGACTTTGCGACCGCTCCGGAGGTCTTGGGCAAACTCGGGCTTGCCGATGATCCGGGTGCTTCGCGGCTGTTAGCTGGGGGCAAGCGCAAAGCGCTGCTTAAGGCGGCCGCCGAGGCCCATGAGGATTGGATCGACATGAAGCGGTTCTGGCGCTGAGGTTGCCAGGAGAACCCACCTTGGAAACATCGGACCGGCTGACCTTCGGCCTGCCAGGTGTCCAATGTGGCCAGGCATTCATGGTGTATTCTGGCAAGTTCCGGCCCCTTCTGGAGGACTCTAAATCACTCCCACTCGATGATGAAAGAACTGCAATTTTTGTATTGAATCAATACCTTGCAAAAAACCTGTGGAAAACTACCGTCGCCGATTCCGGCAATATCATTCCGTAGGCAAATTGAATGATGCACGCATGACGTATCGTTGCAGTTGACACGATTCCGGTGCACGGCCTGAGCGTAGCCGAATTACGGTGTCGGCTCCAGTTCGCCCTGACCTCAGCACTGCCGGACTGGGCTTAAGTAGCGGGACGCTCAACACAAAGCTCGGCAAGTTACATTTCATCGGACAGAAGCGCGCCTTGTCCGAGGGTTTGAAACATACCTCAAGCTACCAGCCCCCTGACCGACGCACACGCCGGATCGCGGTCCTCTCGCCGTTTAGCTTTCACGCGCCCCAAGCCTACATTACCATGTGGCGAACCACACACCAATCAGCCCCTTGACTGTCAGAAATACTTGCCCTATTTTCTGACATAAAGGAGCCGGCTATGGCCATCGACAAGATCAAACGCCGCATCATCGGCAAGGGACGCGGGGCTGTCTTTACCCCCGCGGATTTCCTTGATCTCGGCTCGCGCGCCTCTGTCGATCAGACGCTGTCGCGACTGACCGATCAGGGCGTGATCCGTCGACTCGCCCGGGGCATTTATGACTACCCGAAGACGAGTCCTCGTCTGGGCCGCCTGTCGCCCGATCCTGATGCTGTCGCCGCCGCCATCGCCCGAAAGGATGGACGCGTCGTCCAGGTCTCGCCGGCGCGCGCGGCGAACATGCTCGGCCTGACCACACAGGTTCCGGCGAAGGCTGTCTATCTGACAGATGGACCAAGCCGCACGAAGCAGATCGGGGCGCAGACCATCATCATGCGCAACGCCGCCGCCAGGAACCTTGTCGGCGCTGGCAAACCGACCGGTGCAGTGTTCCAGGCGCTGCGCTATCTCGGCAAGGATGGGGTGGATGCAAGCGTCGTAGCGCGCCTCTCCAGGACGATTGACGCCGACACCCGCCGCGCCCTCGTTAAAGATGCCCTTCAGGCACCAGGATGGATGCGCCCGGTGGTTCAGCAGATCGCGGCGGCCTGACAGTGGATGGTTTCGCGCAGGAAACCGCAACCATCCGCGCGGAGGTCTTTCAGGAGACGGCTGCGCGGATGGGCGTGCAAGCCGCCATTGTCGAGAAAGACTTCTGGGTCTGCTGGACGATCAAGCGCGCTTTCTCACTTGGCGATAGGATTCCCGGCCTGATCTTCAAAGGCGGCACGTCTCTTTCGAAAGCCTATGGCCTGATCCGCCGCTTCTCCGAAGACATCGATCTCAGCCTTGACCGCCATGATCTCGGTTTCACCGGTGAGCGCGACCCGGCCAACGCGACAAGCAATAAGACCCGAAAGGCCTTGCTCGACGAACTCGAAGCCTGCGCCATTGAGGCAGTCGGCGGTTCGGTCAAAGCCGCTCTGTCAGAAGCGATGAGCGAAGCGCTTGGCAAACCGGTCCTTCTGAAAACTTCAGATGATGACCCGCAAACGCTGATCTTCACCTATCCGGAAAGCCTGCCTGCGACAGCCGCCCTGCCCTATGTGCGTTCGTTCGTTCGCCTCGAATTCGGCGCACGCTCGGATCACCTACCGGCAGAGCAGCGGGACATCTTTCCCTTTGTGAACGAACAGTTTCCGGACCTGTTCTCAGAGCCAGGCGTATCGGTGAAGACCTTGTCAGCTGCCCGGACATTCTGGGAAAAGGCGACCATCCTTCACATGTTGGCGCACCGGGATGCGGCGAGGCCGCTCGGTGAGAGGATGTCGCGTCACTATTACGACCTCGCGCAACTCGCCCGATCCAAAACAAGGCCTCAGGCCCTGAGCGATCTGGCGCTTCTTGAAGCTGTGGCGCTCCACAAATCCGTCTTCTTCCGGGCGGCCTGGGCAAATTATGAGACGGCCCGACCGCCAACGCTCAGACTCGCGCCAGCGCCTGAACTTGAGGCCGCACTTCGATCTGACTATGCGCAAATGGCTGAAATGCTGTTCGATGCGCCCGAAACGCCTTGCCCTTCGTCAGGCCGATCGCATCATGTTCGGCCAGATACGCCAGAAGTTTCTGAGCCGCGCCAATCATGGGCGCACCGGCAAGTGCACGCTCATCATTCTTCACGGGCTGGAGCAGAAACGTCATCGCATATTCATCGTCAGGCTTGTTACCAAACAGGCTAACGACGAAAGCGCGGGATGCCTATTCGAGGTGTTCAAGGTTCGAACCCCGAATGTCGCGCCTAACCCGAAGCAGCACAGATCGTCGGGTTTTTTCCGCTTGCAAATCAACGGCTTATATAGTTTAGTTTGGCGCGAGTGACGTGCCACATTCCATATTTTTTATCCATATTTTTCAATCACTTACGGGAAGTGTAATCGATTCTTGGTCCTCAGCTCGGTCTGATTTTGGTCCACAGTTTTGTAGACCGCTTGAGTTCGACGCCGCTCACCGGCACCGATAGCCATAGTTAACGCGGATTGTACTCCCTGCCAAATCAAGCTTGATCTATAGAACTAGATTTCACCGCTAACTACAATGCACAGAGCGCCGAAACTCAACACATCATACTAAAGTCAACACCTAGCGCTCGACCGATATCCGCATCATGCCCAGCAATCCTCCAAGAACGATATCGCCGCCCGGCAGGAGGTGAATGACAGAGTAAGCGCCATTGTAAATGTGGCTATCACCAAGGCGAAGCCGTGTAACGGCTTCACCCGTCTCCCAATCAAGACCTGTGACCTCCCATTTTCCGTCTACGAAACCATTGACATAGACCTGTTGGGCGCCGCCAGAAATCATGGGGACGGTTGATGGGCTCGATACAGTGGGATTTGCCCAGGCACGCACCCAGCGGTCAGCTTCAACGTCCCATTCAAACTTTTCAGCACCCGTCGGTCCTTTGCGTAGTCTACCAGACATGACAACATTCTCCAGCATTGTTGGCAATGGCGATGGCAATGTGTTGTTTACCACCAAGGCACCGTAGCCATATACCGCAACGGATTGCTCAGACTGGGCGCGCTCAAGGTCAGACTTTCCGAAACTAACCTGAATCTGGTCGGCAATTCGACGCGATTTGGTCCCTGGCTTCTGGACGAAATCCTCTGGAATATCGTCGCGCCAGAAGGCGACGACATTCATAATCAACTCTCCGTCCGTGATGACAACAAGTTTGTCTTCCTCGTCTCCGAAGCCCATAAGTGAGGGCGTAGAGCCTGATCCGTTGCCGAGACTCACGCCGCCAAGTTTGCCGGTGAAGGAATCGTATTCTGATGACCACGCGCCATACCCTCTAGAGTGAAGTGTTTCCCCGTCCCAAACCAGTTTATGGAGCCTCCTATTTGAGAGAACATAAATGCCACCACCCTCATCAATGGCGATCGAGTTCGTAACCTGCTCATCGTCAGCCAACTCATGAATGATCGGTGCCTGTTCAAAATTTCGGTCTACGATGACGACAACGCCGCCCATCGTCACCAGCGCCAGCATGCCATCATAAGTCAGATTCAATCCGAACACAGCATCAGGGTCTTCCAGTGTTGGATTGAAATATTCGCGCGGCAGCTGAAAGCGGCGCTTTTCCACCAGTGGTGACAGCGGATTGCCGGGTTCGGCATCACCATAAACGACGACATCGTTGTTGACGACAGTGTAGAAGTCACCATTGCGGTCGACGACATTATAGATTGCTGCTCTGGCGACGACCCGCTCAACATAACGTGGATAGTTCCGATTGAGATAGCCAAGCAGTTCAGCTTCTGAGGCCGTACTATCCATTTCGACGGCGATACGTTCAGCATCCTCGACAGACATGAAGGGTTGACCTTCCACAGGCAGAGCATTGATCAGTTGAAACTTGCCATCGCTAATCAGGATTTTGGAGATACGATTATTGTTGGCGGAGATGGCCACCTGCTCACCTGAAGGATAAGTTGGTAATTGCATAAGCGTGAGGTTCACCAACCCTGCCGGGACCCTTTGAATACCCTCATCATCAATCTCGTGAATACCGACCGGCCCAGCAAACGGAAGGGAATCCTGTTGAGCCGGATTAAAATGCGTGGTGGCAAGCTCGCTGTCCACCAGATTTGGGTTCATTGGAGGAAACTCCGGACCCGACGCATCAAAGACTGGGATAGTGGAGCATGCACCAAGCACGGCTACGATTGCGACTGCAGCAGCAGCGATATGAGGTTTCATTTGTTGTCTCCCAGAGTGACAGATTTGTACTGGTTTAGCGAATTGTCAGAATACTATTCAGCTTGAGAGGTCGACTGTTGCTCGTCTTGAAACGCCATCCAGGCTCGAGAGAGGATGAAATCCTCAATATCATCGACTTCCTGTTGGCTTAGGCGGCCGGCGAAGTTGGGCATGCCAATCGCTTCGCCGGCCCCTTGAAGGAGGAAAGCATCAAAAGTGTCTATCCCGAGAGTCGCTGACTGCCTCAGATCGGGGAGCGTTCCGGACGAAATGGCCGCGCCGCCATGGCAGACACCGCAGAATCGACCGTAGAGGTCTGTGCCCCGTACAACCGCTTCAGCCGAATGCGGCTGTCGCGCGGGCTCAGGCGTTGCCTTCTGCGGAAGCGCGGCGACGTTTAGCTCGCCCTCTCCGCCAAGTTTGAAGGCAAGTACATGGCCTTCAACCGGGCCTCCTGTCTGCCCGACATAGAAGCCGGCGAGCAAATTGGCACCACTGCCCCAACCAGCTGATACAGCAACATACTGCTCGCCATTGACCTCATACGCCACAGGTCCACCGACCATTGCGACACCAACCGGATACGACCACAGTTCTTCGCCTGTTTTGGCGTTGTAAGCATTGAAAACGCCGCTCGTCGTGCCTTGGAATACCAGATCTCCAGACGTTGTCAGCGTACCTCCATTCCACATTCGCTCATGCTGAACACGCCAGACTTCTTTCTGAGCTACCGGATCCCAGGCAGCAAGATGTGCTTGGACAAGTTGGCGCAGAAGTGTGCGACGTGCTTCTTCTGTTTCCGGTAATGCGTCTGTCAGGCTGACACCGATATTGATTGCGTCTCGGTCAAAGCGGGCAATCTCGCCCTCGATCTGATCGGAATAGAGGAAAGGAACATCTTGTGCGGGAATATATACCAGCCCTGTTTCCGGATTGAATGACATGGGGTGCCAGTTGTGGGCACCAAATGGGCTGGGTTTGACGAGCGCAGGTCCACCAGACAGATAGCGCGCCTCGGGGTTTTCAACAGGACGCCCGGTCTCCATATCGATATGTGTGGCCCAGTTAATGGGAACAAATGGCTCTGCGGAAATAAGTTCGCCGCTTATTCGGTCGATGACATAAAAGAAGCCGTTTTTCGGCGCTTGCATCAGCACCTGACGAAGCTCTCCCTCGATCTCAAGATCAGCTAGAATGATATTCTGCGTAGCTGTGTAGTCCCAAGTTTCGCCCGGCGTCGTCTGATAGTGCCAGACATATTCTCCTGTGTCTGGACGTAACGCGACGATTGATGACAGGAACAGATTGTCGCCGCCGTCCGGGCTTCGTACTTTCTGATTCCAGGGCGAGCCGTTTCCAACTCCGATATAGAGGAGGTCCAGTTCAGGATCGAATGCCATGCTGTCCCAGACAGTCCCGCCACCGCCCAGCTTCCACCATTCGCCTGTCCAGGTCTCAGCGGCCATCTCGATGGCTTCGTTTTCGAATCCATCATCCGGATTTCCCGGCACAGTGTAGAACTTCCAGGCCTGTTCACCTGTTTCAGCACCATACGCTGCAACAAATCCGCGAACGCCGAACTCACCACCGCCATTTCCGATGATGACCTTGCCTTTCACAATGCGAGGCGCCCCTGTGATCGTATAGGGTTCTTCGAGCGGTACAGTACGGGTCTCCCAGATCTGTTCGCCTGACTTTGAATCAAGAGCGATCAGACGACCATCCAGCGACCCGAATATGACCTTGTCGTTATAGACAGCCACGCCGCGATTGACGACATCGCAACAAGCATGTGCGCCCTTTGATCGGGGAACCTCCGGATCGTAGCGCCAAAGAATTTCTCCTGTGGCAGCATTAAGCGCCAGCACTTCGCTCCACGAACCCGTAGTGTACATGACACCATCAACAATGATCGGGGTTGCTTCTACGCCACGATAGCTTCCAAGCGGTGCCGCCCAGGCAAGATCCAGCTGGTCGATTGTTTCCAGATTAATGGCGTCAAGCGCGCTAAACCGCGTTTCTGAAAACGTGCCACCATGAGTAAGCCAGTTATGTGGTTCGCCTGCGGCATTGAGCAAACGTTCCTCATTGATCCCCTGGGAGGCTTGTGTGGAAGCGTCGCCAGAGTCGACCGCTCCTCCACAGGCAGCCAGAAGACCGATCGTAGCGCCCGTCAGAATGACTTTCAGCGCTGTAGCGGGCATTTTTTTGCCGTTCATTTTGTCCTCCCGGACACCCCAGTGGATGAGGTTCTGGATTTTTTCTCATACCAAGCAAGATTGCACTGGAACGGCGAAGTTTCTCAAGCCCCGCGCAACGCCAATGTTCCGTCATTTTGTGCCAGCGACAAAGCCTGGGACACCTACTTGCAACGGATCTAGTTGCGGGTTTTCAACTCCTTGAGCAGCTCTTGCTGGTGCTGACCATGCTCAGGTGCTGGACCGGGGATTGCCTGCACGTTCGATTGGAAACGCGGGGCCGGAACAGCCTGAACATAACCCTGGCTGTCTTCAAAGATTCCGCGCGCCAGATTATGAGGGTGCAAAGGTGCACTGATCGGACTTTCCACAAGGCCAAAGCATGCATCGGTCCCCTCTAGTAAGTCTTGCCAGTATGCAGATGGTTCGGTTGCGAAAAGAGCACGAAACTTCTCTGACTGCTTCGACCAGCTATCACGATCATACTGGTCTTCGAAGTCGGGATCGCCTGTAAGACCGAGGCGCTGTAGAAGTTCTGCGTAAAATTTCGGTTCTAGCGCGCCAAGCGTGATGTCACGCCCGTCTGCACAGCGATAGGAACTGTACCAAGGGGAATCATCCAGAAAGCCGCGCCCGCGCTCGGCTTGCATCATGCCGCTGGGCAGCAAATCGAAGATGAGGTTCATCATATGCGCCGACCCATCGACAATCGCTGCATCAATCACATCGCCCTCACCGGTGGCTCTGGCCTTTAGAATGCCCGCGAGAATGCCAATCGTCAGATAGTTCGCACCGCCGCCAATGTCCCCGACCAAGCCTGGTGGCGGCAGTGATCGCGTTCCAGTTGGGCTTGCAAACCAGGCAGCTGAACTGACGGATACATAATTGATATCATGTCCAGCCGCCTGGGCGAGCGGTCCCGCCTGCCCCCAGCCCGTCATGCGACCAAAGACAAGCTGTGGGTTCCGCCCCAGACAAACTTCCGGACCAAGGCCCAGGCGTTCCATCACTCCCGGCCGCATGCCCTCGATCAGGGCGTCCGCCGTCGCAATCAGATCCAGCGCGACCGCGCGGTCTTCAGAGTCTTTCAGGTCCAGAGCGATCGAGCGCTTGCCTCTTTTCAGAATGCCGACAGGCAAAGTCGATCCCGGATCGGAGCCCTTGGTCTTTCGCTCTATGAGAACGACATCCGCGCCCAGATCGGCCAGATGCATGCCACAAAAGGGCGCCGGCCCAATGCCCTCGATTTCGACAATCCGAATGCCCTGCAGAGGCCCTTTAGACACGGGACGTCACCTGAACGCCGAGACGCCCGTCAGGCTCCGCCCGATAAGGAGTTTCTGGATCTCAGTCGTTCCATCCGGAATGGGTGCGATCATCGCTTCGCGGGCGAGGCGCTCGACAATGAACTCCTTCGTGACGCCATTACCGCCGTGAATCTGTACTGCCTGGCGCGTTGCACTGACAGCGATTTCGGTACCGTACCATTTTGCCATTGCGCACTCCTTGTCGCAGCGCTGTCCGGCGTCAATCATGCCCGCTGCGCGCAAAGACAACAGGCGCGCTGCATCGATCTCTGTGGCCATTACAGCTAACTTTTCTGCAATGAGCTGGTGGCCGGCAATTGGTTTGCCATGCTGCGAACGGTCGATTGCATATTTTATTGACTCATCAAGCGCGCGCCGCGCCATGCCATAGCCCCACGACCCGACGTGAACTCGCGCGCGTTCGAACAGGGTGAGCGTGTTCTTCAGACCCGAGCCTATTTCACCGATAGTATTCTCGACCGGAACGCGCACATCATCGAGAAAAACCTGTGATGTTGATTGTCGATTGAGCGCGATCTTTGGAATACCGCGGACTTCATAAGGATGCTCATTGCGATCGAGCAGGATATGGGTCAGTTCGTTCTCGCCAGTTCGGCAGGTGCAGATGAAAAAATCTGAGTACTCACCATTGGTGATCCATGTTTTCTCACCAGAAATCACCCAATGGTCACCATCTCGCACAGCCCTGGTTTTCGCCGCCGCGACATCCGAACCGACATCCGGCTCGGAAATGCCGACAGACGCAAAAAGTTCCCCCGCCAACAATCTAGGCAGGTAACGTGTCTTGATGTGCTCCGGCGCGAGTTTGACCAGCATCGACGCTGCGCTGCCATTAACAAGTGCGGCTATCGCCAAGTCTCCCGAACTATAGGCAAGCTCTTCAATTAGTTGAACGTGCAGCTTCCAGGACAACCCCAGCCCGCCGGCAGATTCCGGCTGTGGGGCGTTGACGAGACCAAATTCTGCCAGCTTTTGCGTCCAGCTTTGCATTTTGTCCTTTGGAACGAAGTCTTCCCCATGCGCAGCCAGTTCCGGCTCCAGCTGCTCATCAAGATAGCGACGCAGGCTTTCGATTGCGGCGAGCTCAGCCTTGTCAAAGAAAATATCTAATCCCCCAATCATGCATTTGCCCTCTTGAAAATGTTGACCACAGCAACACCCTCCTCAATGCCAATTAGGCCGCCGCTGTTTTCGTGGATAGCGTGTCGGGCATCATCAACCTGGCGCTTTCCAGCTTCGCCGCGTAATTGGGTGACAAGCTCATGAATTTGCCCCAGCCCGGTTGCGCCGATGGGGTGGCCTTTGGACTCCAGCCCGCCAGACGGATTGATCGGGATTGAGCCGCCAATCGTGAAGTCCCCGCGTTCCGCTGCCGGGCCTGCTTCACCGATCGGAACTAACATCAAGTTCTCGGCGTGCATCAACTCACCAATCGCGGTTGCATCGTGCACCTCGGCAACGTCCATGTCTTCTGGTGAAAGGCAGGCCATTTCATACGCCCTCTCAGCGGCAATTCGCGCAACATGGCGTTCCGGTGCATCGGCGCTGCGCGCGGGGTTTCCACTTGCAACGGCGCTGGCCATAACCTGGACGGCTCGTGACGTAGTGGCACCAATCTTCCTCAAGCCTTCCTCATTGCAAAGGATGACCGCTGCAGCACCATCCGAGATCGGTGAGCACATTGGCAGCGTCAAAGGGTAAGTGATGGGAGGTGCTGAAAGAATTTCATCAATCGTGTAAGGCTGACGGTATTGCGAATACTCATTGTGCTCTGAATGCTGATGATTTTTCGCGGCTATCGCAGCAATCTGGCGCTGAGTCGTGCCATAGCGCTTCATATGGTTCCGGCCGAACGCTGCGTAGATTTTCATGAATACGCTATAAGGGCGTTCAGATTCCGATCCCTCCGGTTCGGCAACACCTTCGCCCAACTGGAGAAGCCTTTTGGCATTCTCCTCAGGTGTCTCAACATCCCAACCGCCATCGAACACAGCGAACATCCTCGCCTTGTCAGGCACGTTCATTTTCTCGACACCCGCCGCCAGGACAACGTCCTGCATACCAGCCTTAAGCGCCTGAACAGCAAGGTGAAAGGAGGATGAACTGGACGCACAGGCGTTTTCAATATTGAATGCGGGAATACCTGTCAGCCCGATCTTGCTGAGCGCAACCTGGCCAGGAACAAAGGTTTGTCCCTGCAAGAAACCTTGGGTCGCACTGGAATGGTAAACTGCCTCCACGGCGGCCTTGGTGCAGCCTGCATCATCCGCCGCACGCAAAATGGCGGTGTCCAGCAATTCAGAAATACTTGCTTCCAGATGCCGCCCGAAATGCGTCATGCCGACGCCTACAATATAAATCTTACTATCCGACAAGACTCTCTCCCCATCTACAGATGGCCGCTACTGGCCTGAATATTTCGGTGTTCGTTTCTCACTGAAGGCTGAAAGCCCTTCGAGGAAGTCAGCGGATTTTGCATGCGCTTCGAGATGGCGCATTTCCAACGCGATGGCTTCGCGCGCGGACAAGTGTGCGCTTCCGGCAACCATCTCCTTCATACGCTGAAGTACAAGCGGGCTTTTCTCCGCCAGCTTTGCAGCAAGCGCCTCTGCAGCCGATGACAAGTCGTCATCCTCAACAACTTGGCTTACAAATCCGGCTTCACGAAACGCTTCCGCCGACCAATGATCGCCGGAGAATAGGAGATAATTCGCTTTCTTTTCGCCAACATACCTCGGCAAGAGAGATCCCCCGCCGCCCGGCAGAACACCAAAATTGGAATGGGCGTCGCCCAGCCGCGCACTGCGCGCCGCCATCACGACATCGCAGGTCATGGCTAGCTCCAGTCCGCCGGCCAAAGTCAATCCATTGAGCGCTGCAATTGTCGGCTTCGGCAAAGCACGAATAGCCAAAAACACGTTCTGAATGTCGCGAAGGAAGCCAAGAAACCCGGTATTGTCACCAGCCTGAACTTCCCCCAAAACGCCCTTCAGGTCAGCACCGCAGCAAAAGGCGCGCCCGCTCCCAGTGATAGTCAGCACTCGAATCTCATCGCGCTCGGCAACATCTTTCACACATTGCGCAAGTTCATTCACCATTAGAGCGGACAGTGCATTCATGCTGCTCGGACGCGTCAGGGTAATTCGTGCACACGAATCTTCCGCCTCAAATTTCAGGGTTTCAAACGACAATTGTCCAATTCCAAGCATTGGGCCGCGTTCGCTCCAAAACTTGGCCCGTTCCAGATGAGGCTTCACTTTATCGGGCCAGAAAACTTATTGAACATCAGACGCATGTCACCGTGCGCCAAAGCGTCGTCAGTCGAGCCTCCCAAGGCAATGCAGAGCTCTAGCGATGTCAGCTATCGTCCAGCTGGCGCTCATTCTCGAGGAATTCCTGCGGGGACTGCCCCGTTAACCGGCGAAACGCACGGGAGAAATTGCTGGGGTCCTTGTATCCCAACAGATACGATATCTCCTTGATGGACCGACGACCTGTCCGCAAATAGCCGATAGCGAGATGCTGGCGAACATCGTCGAGCACGGTGTTGAAGGTTGTGCCCTCATCCTGTAATTGGCGCTGAAGACTTCGGTTACTTGTATTTAGCTCTCTTGAAACCGACTCCAGGGAGACAGCTCCATCCGGTAGCATTTCGACAATCGCCGCCCGGATCCGCGGAATAATTTGTTGTTCATCGAACCGGGCAATGTATTCCATCGCAATCTGGTCATTCCTTCGAACAATGTCGGAATTCGCGCCGCGCAGCACGCGCGTATAGTCCTTCTCGGCCACATGCAGCTCTAGACTGTCGTGACCATATTCGATCGGACAACAGAAAAAGGCATCAAATTCATCCATCGCGACCTTACCAGGTTTCGGACGACGCATTCTTACCAAAACAGGAGAATAGTCCGCTCGGTAAACCATTCTGACGAAGCGAAGCACCGTCGCCAAAAAAACATCCTGGCGGACCGGCGGCACGTCTTCCTTGAGTTCAATGGAATGAATGAGGCACCCCTTCCTGATTTCAGACCTTGTCTCAGCAGAATGAGAAATTAGCCTGAAAAAACGATCAAACCGGTGGAAGAATGTTTCCAGCGTTCGGCTTGAGAACAATGAATACCCAAGCGCATGCATTGAGCCGGGCGTAATTCGCTCGGCCAGCTTCAGCCCGATCGTCTCATCACCTGTCGCCTCTACGATGAGCTCAATGAAGCGACTGAATCGTCTAGACCGCACCCTGGCATTCGGGTCCTGGAGAATATCAGGATCAACTTCCGCACGCCGCAGTAGATCTGGTACATCAATGGAAAAGTCAAATTCGTCCAATATGGCCACAATCTGTATGAGCCAGGATGCAATGACTGACCGCGTCTCACTCAATTCTGGTTGCGCTTTACCTGATGATGTGTGGTTCAAATATCGATTGTCCTGTACGACCGTCTTCGATGACAAGCTTTGTCGGTTCATGACGGTTTGTCCAATTTTTGAACAGGATTGTACACGCTTCAGCCAATACTGCGGACCTGGCCGCCCCAGTATTTCTTACGTACATCCTTTCGCAACACCTTACCAACGACGCTCAGAGGCAGTTCCTCCACGAACAACACGGATTTTGGTGTTTTGAAAGATCCGATCTGCTCTTTTACATAGGCAATCAGGTCAGATTCGGCCACCTCAACAGAGTCGTTAAGGATGACTTCCGCATGTACAGCCTCGCCCCATTCTTCGTGGGGAACACCGACAACCGCTGACATCAAAACGCCAGGATGGGAGTTGACTGCGGCCTCAACCTCAGTCGCATAGACATTGAAACCACCCGTGATGATCATGTCCTTCTTCCGATCAACCAGGTAGCAATATCCGTTTTCGTCCGTATATCCGATATCCCCTGACTTCCAGTATCCGTTGACGAATTCCTCCTTCGTCTTCTCTGGATTGCCTTCATAGCCAAGACAGGTTGAGCGCGATCGCAAATAGAACTCGCCGAGTTCGCCTACAGGAACTGGATTACCGTCATCATCGCAAACCGACAGTTCGATCCCGGTTGAGCGTCGACCCGCGGACGCGAGTCGGCCTTCAGTCTCGGCGTCCACGATATGATCTTTCTTGCTCAGGCAGAGGGTTGCCGCCAGATGTTCCGTGGAGCCGTACACTTGTGTGAATATTGAACCGAATCGCTCAACCAGGAGCTTGGCCTTGGCCGGGCTCATGGGGGCCGCGCCATACAACACCGTGCGCAATGAGGATAGGTCATACTCTCGTGCTTCGGGCATTTCCAAAAGGCGGTACGCCAGAGTCGGTACGATGAAGGCGTGAGAAATCTTCTCTTGCTGGATATAGCGGCACCAGTTCTCCAGACTGGGCTCGTTCATTGTGACCGTGCAACCACCGCTGAACAGAACCGGCAAAAGCATCATACCGCTGCCATGGCTAATGGGAGCTATATGCAGCATGCGGCAGCCATCGAAGAAATCCGGGTCTGGAAGTGTCAGGAAACTATCGCGGCACCCCAGAATGTTGTCGATTGAATACTTCGCGCACTTGCTGTCACCAGTCGTGCCTCCTGTAAAGCGCATGAGCACGACGTGCGTTCGATCATCGATTTCAATATCTGTGTTCTCTGTCGACGCGTTCGCCAAAAGATCGGGAAGGGCCAACACGCCTGAATATGGCTTGACCAGAGCATCCATCACAACAATCTGAATGCCGCGTTCGGTAAGCGGGCCAGCATGGGAGGCTAGGAGGTCATTCTCGATGAACGCGACTTTGGGCTTGACGATGTCGATCTGGCCAAGATGCGTTTCCAGGCTGTCGAGGTAGTTGGCATGACAACATGTTGCATAAGCTTTTGCAGCTGACCCCCAATGGAACAGGGAGAGATTGTCATTTTGCAGCATACAGACATATCGGTCGCCCGCGCCGAGATTCAGGTTTCCATTGAGAATATGTGCAATCTGATTGGTTATGATGTGATAGTCACGAAAACTCAGCCGGCGGCCACGCTCAAGATTCACAATCGCCTCACGATCTCCGAAGGATTCCGCGAGCCCTTGCATGACACGGCTGTAATTTACCCGCCCGCCTTCTGTCGAAACCAATGCTGCAGCAGAACTTGGAGCGACGTCAACAGGCATCAGTTCACGGTCATTGCGCTTTTTTGAGAAAATTCCGAACACAGAGACTGTCCTCCCTTTTGTCTACACCACCCTAAGATTGCTGCGTACAGGATCGATTTAAAGCAGCTTTTTAAATAGATTCAGCAACCAGCCCGTCTTCGAAGAATAGGGAGGCAGCAATTGGCTAAGCACACTGATCTTCGATTGTGAGAACACCGGCTTCAAATGACTGAACCGCTCGAAACTTCCCGGCCCCAAATAGGATCCGATCCCGCTTTGCCCGATGCCGCCAAATGGAAGACGGCGCTGGAAGACGTGCATCACCGTGCCGTTCAGGGTCACGCCGCCAGCATGGGTTTCGCCAAGGATTTTTCGTCGACCTGCACTGTCTTTACCGAAATAGTAAAGTGCCAGTGGCCGCTCGCCAGCATTGATGTACTCGATTACTTCGTCTTCCGTACGATAGGTCAGGATCGGCAGAATCGGCCCGAAAATCTCTTCCTGCATCAGCCCCATATCGCTTGCAACATTGGTCACAGCCAGCGGGGCTATTCGATGAGCAGCCTCGAACATGCCATCGCCACTGCCTGCGAGATTGGTCACTCCGGCACCTTTTGCGCGGGCGTCTTCAACCAGTCCCCGCAAACGGTCAAACTGCCGGTGATTTATAATGCTTGTATAGTCCTGATTGGCTTCGATCTCGCCAAAACACTTGTGCACCTGCCTGGCGAGCGCTGACACAAAGTCTTCTACACTCCCTTCTGGAACGAATGCGTAGTCGACACCGATGCACGTTTGTCCTGCGTTGAGGAGCTTGCCGAAAACAAGGCTCTGCGCGACTTCTGGAAAATGAGCACTTTTATCAATGATAATGGGGCACTTGCCGCCAAGCTCAAGCGTCACTGGTGTCAAATTGGCTGCGGCCGACTGGGCGACTTTTTTACCTGTATTGGGCGAACCGGTGAAGAGAATATGATCGAATGGAAGAGACGTCATCTGCTGCGCGACATCCGGGCCGCCGATTACCACTGCCATCTCTTCTTCTGAAAAATACTTGCGAACAAGACGCTGCGAAATTTCAGCTGAATGAGCCGAAATTTCACTTGGCTTGGCAATAATCCGGTTGCCAGCCGCCAACGCACCCGCCGCACCGGCGAATACTGTGCCATAGGGATAGTTCCAGGTTCCGAGAATGCCGACGACACCAAGGGGTTGCGGAATTAGCCGCGAAGATCCCGGCAATCCAAACGTGTCAGTTTTGACACTGCGCGGCTTCATCCAGTGTTTTAAATGGCGCCGTGCAAATTTCACATCCGACAGAACCAGCATGATGTCTGTCAGGATGGTTTCATACCGGCTGCGTATTCCGAAATCAGCCGTAACCGCGTTAATGAGTTCGTCTTCATGCGTCTCGAACATTTTCCCAAGACGAGCCAGCAGGTCCATCCGGGTTTCATAGCTGCAGGACACCTGCTCTCGCGTGAGGGAACGCTGCAGGGTGAATATCCTCTCAAGCTCGGTGATGCCGGTTTCAATCCCCACTATCTCGCCCTCAAACGTGTTGCCGCATCGAGGCGAATTGTTTCACCATTCAAGTATCCATTCTCGACGATGAACTGGCATGCGTGTGCAAATTCCATGGGGTCTCCGGCGCGGCGTGGCGCCTCGACAGTGTCGACCAGTGAAACGACCACCTTCTCACCCAGACTCTTCACCATCTGTGTCAAAAACAGCCCCGGTGCGATCGCGTTGACACGGACGCCGACGGCTCCGAGTTCCCGCGCCGCCGGCATGTTCATACCGATCACACCCGCCTTGGACGCTGAATAGCCGGCCTGACCTATTTGCCCTTCATAGGCGGCACCGGATGACACATTGATAACGACTCCCCGCTCGCCCAGATCGTCTGGTGCGTTCCTCGCCATGACGGCGACGCATTTACTCATGACGTTGAACGTGCCGACGAGGTTGACCATGATCACCTTGGTGAACTTGTCGAGCTGACAAGGGTTGCCGTCCCGGTCGAGAATTTTGGTCGGTGCCGGAATGCCTGCCGCGTTGACAGCAATCTGAATGGCCCCGAATTTCTCGACGGTATTTGTCACCGCATCCGCAACCGATTGATCATCGGTCACATCGACCTTGAAGAACTGGCAGACCTTGTTTCCAAGTTCGCCACAGAGCGCGTTTCCTGCGACTTCGCTCAGATCGAAGAGCGCGACGCGTGCGCCCTGCTCAACAAAACTGCGCGCCGCAGCAGCGCCTAGTCCAGAGGCACCACCTGTAACCACAGCGACTTTTCCATCGAGTTTCATGTTCGCAAGCTCCTGACCTGCTATTGTCAGCTTTCAACTGCTCAAGTCTGGAGCAGCCTCCCTTCGATGGAAAGGAGGCTGCTACAAGACGATCAGAAATTTATACGGCCTTCGGCACCAATCACGCGCGGCTCTTCGATCCAGCCAACATACACGCCCGGGCTGAGTGGCGCGTCGACCGAGGCGGTATAGGTGGCTTCATCGGTTAGGTTGCGACCGAATACACGGAATTCGTAGCGGCCAAACTCCACCCCGACATGAGCATCGAATTTCGTATATCCTTCCTGAAACGCGTTCGGGTCGAGGTCGCCATCCAGGAACATCTCGTCCTTGAAGTTGGCTCCAATCCGGGCATTCAGATCGAAATTCTCGAAACTGCGATTGAAGGCGAGATAGACGTTACCACTGAACTCGGGCGCAAAGGCCCCGCGTTCGCCGGCAAGGTCCTTGGTACCCACACCTGCAGAATCCGGGCATGTGCCCAAGCCCGTTTCGATCACTGAACACCCTGCCCCTGGGAAGGACTGGAATTCGTGATCGAGATAGGCGAACGCACCGCCAATCTCGATTTCGTCGCTGAGAAGGAACTGGCCATCAAGTTCCAGCCCCTGCACTTGAAGTTCAGCCGCGTTCCCAACCACGAAGCTTGTCCCACTCCACGAGGTTACCTGCAGGTCTTCTAACTCGCTTCGGAAAATGATTGCCCCGATGCGAGCACGGTCACCCATGAACTGGTGCTTGATACCAGCTTCCCAAGCCGTGACTTTCTCATCCTCAAATTCATGACCCGGACGCGGGCTCCCATCCGGTTCCGCCGTGTCAGGACTGAAATTGTAACCACCAGATTTATAGCCAGTGGAATAGGAAATATAGGCCGACCCGTTGTCAGCATACTGCCAGCGCAGTTTTACAGATGGATCAAGATGATCTTCTGTTCGCGTATCGTTGAGGTCAGCAGCAAAGCGGTTGAGCAATGCGGCAAAAGTCGTTGCAGAGTTCAATCCATCTGCACCCCCAACAGTAGCGGCGGCGGTTAGATATTCGGTTAGATCGGCAGACCCGATCGTGTCTGCGGGTGTGACAAGGCCAACGAAGTCTCGGGGTGTGCCGGCTCCAACAACAACACTCTTATCGATGCTCTTCTCATCTTCGGAGTAACGCAAACCTAGTTCAAGTGTGACGCTGTCGGTCAGGTCAATGCCAAGCTCGCCAAAAAGCGCAATCGTTTCGGCTTGTTGATCGAAGAAAGTGCGTTGAGCAACGTTAACAATACCGCCGGGCAAAATCGATGTTGGCAAAACGCCAAATGTGCCATTGAACGCCGTTGTCTCTTCAATATAAGCATCCTGGTTTTCATAATACAGCCCGCCCAAGAAATTTATGCGCCCATCCCAGTCTGTGGCAATGCGAAGTTCCTGGCTAAACATGTCCAGTTCTTCTTCATCAAGATTGTGAATGAAGCTGACAGGCAGAAAATCCACATCGTGATGTTGAGCGAAATCGAAAGAGGAGTAGCCAGTAATCGAAGTGAGGGTAAAGTTATCGAACTCCCATTCTGCCTTCACAGATCCGCTCAATGATTCGGTTGTCTCCGTGTCGGAGATTGGAGGATCGCCGACACGGAATGCGGGATTGCCGCTGAAGCTGACATAAGCGGTATCGCCAGTAGAAACTCCAAAGTCTGGATGAAGCATTTGTGAGAGCGCTATCGTGCTAGGCGTCGGCAGGCGATCATCAATCGCATTAATGGTAAGCTCCTTACCGACCCCGTCCATTTCAAGATAGCTCAGTTTCGTCTCAACGTTTAAACTCTCCGTTGGTTGCCAGGCGAGCGTCGCCCGGGCGAACATGTCTTCGCGCTCGGCTTCGTCGCGATCAAAGACACGGTTCTCAACATATCCGTCAGTTGTCGTATAACGAATTGCCAACCGGCCTGCCAAATTATCCGCCAAGCCCGCGGAAAAGACGCCCGAGTAGCTTTGCGTATTGAATTCTGGTTCCCAGGTGACACCGACCCAACCATTGAGTTCCTCTCCGACTTCTGGCGAGGCCGTTTCAAGCTTGATCGCGCCAGCAACCGTGTTCTTACCGAATAGAACGCCTTGGGGCCCACGCAGAACCTCGACTTGCTGCAGGTCGAACTGGGACTGTGAGAATTGGCGGCTGCGCGGCTGATAAACGCCATCCACATAAAGGCCAACCGATTGCTCGAATCCCTTGTTGATACCAGATCCGACACCTCGGATAAAGATGTTCGAGGTTTGCGCTCCCCGACCGACCTGCAGGCCCGGCACGCGCGCGGAAATCTGCTCAAGGTTCGTGACCCCTTGCGCTTCCAGCTCTGCTCCGGAAACGGCGGTCACGGCCACCGGCGCATTGATCAGCGTCTCGTCCCGTTTACGTGCCGTAACAGTCACTGTTGTCAGTCTTGCTTCCCGCTCCGCTTCTGTTTCGGCAGGGACATCTGCCACTTGCCCATAGGCCGGCGTGGCAAGGGCAATGGCGATCGGCAAAATTGCTGCGCCGCTCAAATTGAGTCTAAACTTCTGGTTCATATATATCCTCCCAAGAGCCCTTTTGTGCTCCGTGTTTCCGTTCCCGCTATGATGCACAAGGACGCGAAAGTAGATTATGAACTCTGGTGAAAGATGGCTCTGTTAGAGTCATACCAGTTCACGCCAACAGATCGTCATTCCGCGATACGAGAGGGCCTTATCCTGCTCAAATCCTTCCATGCCCGACATCCGCGATCGTCCGACCAGATGACCTAGCCCCCTGAACAGCCTAGTTCTATAACTAAAACATGGCTGCAGTTCAGGGGGCTAGGTCACTCGGATATGGCGATATCACCCCTCAAGGGCATTACCCTCAAGCCGCCGCCGCGTTCGAGGCGGTCATTGGTGTTCTGTATACGGTAATATTGTTGTCTCGGTTGGTGGGCATGTACGGAACTCGCACCGCAACGAAACCATCGAGCCAGCGCCTGCTCGTGTGAAATGTATCCATACTTCCGAATCAAGACTTCTGAACCGAGAATTATGATGGGTCCATTTCTCCCGTCTAGGCGGCCGGCTCAGGCGCGGCAGACATTTTGCTGCTCACCTGCTCATTGAAATACTCCAATCGCCTCTGCCCCAGCGCATGCGCGATATCACGCTCCCCCTCAGGAATAGGTTCGGTCCGCGTAAGCCAATAGTACACAAAGTGCGACAGCGTGGCGTAAGTGTAGGCTAGGTCCTTTTCCATATCCGCCTGATGCTGATCGAAGGCGTCCATGCGGGCGAGCAAACGCTCTTCCAGCACTGAACGCGCTTCTGGATCGAACCATGCTCTCAGTGCGTCTTCAACGATCGCCGTTTTTGTCACCCCTGGCTTGTCAGCTGCCTCACACAGTTGCGCATAGAGCTTTGTTGAAATCCGTATGTTGACGCGCGGCTTTCCCATCGGCTCAGAACCCCGGAAGGACGTCAGGATCGCCGCGATCTGCCGCTACGGCGCGTCTTACGGTTTCCAGATTTTGATCGCTGGTCGGATCAATCTCATCGTCTATGTTGGCGTCAGCACTTGGCTCGCGTACGCATTTTTCACGCGTATCATCATTCGTGTACTCAGGTTCTCTCGTCCGTTTCAGTGACACACTATCGGGTTGTCCGATATCTTTCTTAGCCTCCGGCTCCTGGAACGGCGGGGCCGCAACAATGGATGTCCATTCGGCGTCACATGCTTGGCCGCTCCATTCGACTGGCGCTGGTGACAAGACGCGTTTGGTGAAATTTCGGTCCTTGAAATATCGCAGCTTCTGCGCGTGTGCGGGCGGCGCACCTGACACCATGACAATTTCATCCGATGCAGCCAGCTGCATGACCTCACCCGGCGTGATCAGAGCGCGCTGAGTTTCTTGTCGCGAAACCATCATGTGGGAGAGCCAAGGCGCTAGCCGATGGCCGGTATAATTTTTCTGGGAACGAAGCTCGGTAGTCGTGCCAAGGGCATCAGAGACACGTTTGGCTGTGCGCTCATCATTGGTCGCAAAGGCAATTCGGACATGGCAGTTATCGAGGATCGAATTGTTCGGCCCGTAAGCCTTTTCGATCTGGTTTAGGGATTGCGAGATCAGATAGGCCCGAATGCCATAGCCTGCCATGAAGGCGAGCGCACTTTCAAAGAAGTCGAGCCGTCCGAGCGCTGGAAACTCATCCAGCATGAAGAGGAGTTTTCGGCGGTTCTTTTCGGGCAAGTCTTCTGTCAGCCTGCGTCCAATCTGATTGAGGATCAGCCGGATCAGCGGTTTCGTCCGTGAGAGGTCTGACGGGGGGACGACCAGATAGAGCGATAGCGGGCTCTCCTCTTCGACCAGGTCCTCAATGCGCCAGTCCGACCGGCTGGTGATTTCTGCGATCACGGGGTCACGATAAAGCGACAGGAAACTCATAGCCGTGGACAGAACCCCGGAGCGCTCATTCTCTGATTTGTTGAGAAGTTCTCGAGCGGCCTGCGCAACTATCGGATGCACCCCTCTCTCCCCCAGATGAGGCGTTGTCATCATGATACGGAGTGTGACGGCGAAGGAGCGTTTCGGATCGGACAGGAACCGCACGCAGCCGCTGAGTGTCTTGTCTGCTTCTGCATAAAGCACGTGCAGGATGACACCGACGAGCAAGGCATGTCCGGTCTTCTCCCAGTGGTTTCGGCGCTCCAGCGAGCCTTCAGGGTCAACCAGTATGTCAGCGATGTTCTGAACATCGCGTACTTCATGCTCGCCGCGGCGCACGCCCATAAGTGGATTATATTTCGGGGATCGCCGGTCGGTTGGATCAAACCGCACGCATCGGGAAAATCCGGACCGCCAGCCAGACGTGAGCTCCCAATTCTCGCCCTTGATGTCGTGGATGACGGCGCTGCCGGTCCAGGACAACAGGGTTGGTACAACCAGCCCCACGCCCTTGCCTGAACGCGTTGGTGCAAACGCCATGACATGTTCAGGGCCGTCATGACGCAGATAGCGCTTTTGCCAACGCCCCAGGAACACGCCTTTATCCGCAAACAATCCGGCGCGTTTCAAATCGGGTGCGCTGGCCCATTGCGCCGAGCCGTAAGTGGTGACATGGCGCTCGTGGCGACTGCGCAAGACAGAACCAATGATCGCCGCCAGAAAGCCGAGCGCCGAACCGGAGACCGCGATCAGCCCGCCACGTGCGAACACTTCCGGCGCATAGGCTTCATAGGCGTACCACCATTGGAACAGCCGCCACGGTTTATAGATTGGTGTTTCGCCTGCGATGAACCAGGGCGCGCCAAGCGCTGCCTGATGGCCAAGCGCGTCAGCGGTCATTTGTGTGGCGAGCCAGACCGCTCCGATGATCAGCGCGAACACCACCATGATCTGGCCAATGAGTATCTTTGTGCCGGTCATGGCGTGCCTCCTTGAAAGAGCAATTTGTCGTCTCCCAAGAATGATTGCTGAGACTGGTCTTGGACCAGCGGGATTCTGCGCCAATTCCCGCAGCGCCTTGCAAAGCCATCCAAGCCGTCTAGCGAGACAGCCCTCTGGAACGCCCCATATCCATGCTCCAGCCAATACCCGACGCGGTGCGTTTTATGGTCAGTTCTCGTCCCATTTGCCGACCAAGACTGCCACGCCATGGCACCAGCGCGAATTCCTTTGCGTTGCCAATGATCGCCATACGCCCGGCTGCAAGGTCGACATGCCCTTCGAGCTTGCCCTCAAACCGATCCCCTTTCGCCAGCTGAACAGAGGTTCGGCCTGAAGCGACTGCGATGGTGTCCCGCTCACGCTTCAGTTCCAGAGCGCGCAGCTTGCTTTTCTGCTCTTCCATGAGTTCTGATTGGCCCGCACCCAGATAGCCTTGTTCGCGGAGCCAGATCTGCCGACTTGCTTTCAAGTCCTTCAAGGTTTGCTGCTGCGCTGCTGCATCCTCTGACAGGTCGTCGATCCATGTTTCGCCGAGGCGGTCGATCTGCATCTTCGGTGAAAGCCAGGACAGGACACTCAATTTGACGCCGCCGGATCGGCCCGCCTCATATGCCGCTGCGCGCTCCAGAAAGTCTTCGCCAATGTGCCATTCACCGGTCGCAAGGCGCTCCCCAATACCCACACGCCGCAAAGCTTCGAGCCGCCGCTTCAGTGTCAGATGATAGGCTGGTTTTGATCCGGGATCGTGGCGGGCGTGCAGGGCTTCCGACCAGATATCGCCGGTTTGCTCTGCGACCTCAGCAATGGCCTTGTCCGAGGAACGCGCCACGGCTCGCGCGCGGGAGAGCTCCACCACTGCGCCTTGCGGCGGGCGGGCGTGAACATCGACCGCTGCAGAAGGCACATGCCAGATGCCACCGTCAAAATCTTCAATAAGCAGATAGCGCGTATCGCGAAGTTCATCCTCCGGGCCATAAGCCTTCACGACCCCGCGAATGGGGGCGGCGTCTTTCGCGCGGTCCTGAACAAATCGAATGTCGGACTCTCGTTCGCCGAATTCAGCGGCAAGTGTGCGGATGATATCGCCGCGCCGTGCTCTGCGTTTTAGCTGCTCTTGCCAGCCCTGTTTCATTCGCCAGGAGAGCGTGCCGTCCTGTTCAGCCAGGCCAAGAGATTCAAGGTGCCTGATGCGCGCGAAGCGCAAGGACCGATCAAACCGCTCTTTGCTCGAGCTTGCATCACCTAGCCTGAATGCGCCGTTCTCCAATCGCGTTTCGATCTCGGAATCGAGCCCTGTCCAGCGGTCCTGATCCACCTGCTTCTGACGCGCACCCGCGATCTCCAATGTTCGCCTCGGTCCGAGCCGTTGCGTGGCGAGTTCTTCGGCAGCTTCTCGGAGGCCCTTTGTGAGATAGTCCCGCGCGATGACGACATCCTTCATCCGGGCGTCGCGACCCCGCACAACAATATGGGTATGCGGATGGCCTGTATTGTGGTGATCAACGGCGACCCAATCGAGACGCCGCCCGACATCCCTTTCCATTCTCGCCATCAGTTCGCGCGTGGCCTGTTTGAGGTCCCCCATACGTGCGCCATCTTCCGGCGAGACGATGATCCGAAACTGGTGGAGGTCATGCTCGCTACGCTCCAGAAATTCGCGGGGGCTGATCCCCTCCTGATCGCGATCATAAAGAATGCCTCCTTCTCCCTCGCGATCGACACCGTCGCGCTGCAGATAGCTGACATGGGCGCGAAAGAGTCCGGGACCTGCGCCGCGCGCTCTTGCGATATGCACTTTGACAATGACGCGGCGCATGTGTTGGCGAGACAAATGCCTATGGCGAGAACCACCGGTTCGGGCCGCGCCGCCCGTGCCATAACGCGCGCCTGTAAAGGCAGACTTGCGAGAGGCTTTGGAAAGTCTCGCTCCGGCCTTATTCAGCTGGCGTGACAAGCGCTTGCCTGCGGGCGCGCCTTGATCGCGTATACGTCCGAGCCGCGGCGTGAAGGGTCTTTCCTCGCTCATCGGAGGTCACTCAATCCGTGCACCAAGGAATATTCAGTAATTTCAACGCGTTTCGAGAAACGCATGCACCACAATGCTGTGCAAAGGGCGCCAAAAAACAGATGTGCAGACAAGGGGTTAGGCGCCATGTGGTGCCATAGCTTCAATCTTGCCCTACCGGGTTCGCTTTTCCGGTCGCTGCACCGCCTTGCATCGCTTTGCATGCGCTTGCAGTCCGTCACTGATCAGATGTCATGAGGGGACGGGCGACGCCGGCAAGATCGGAGCGTTCCATGGCTCCGAAGTAGCGCCCGTCGAGGGAGTCCGCATGCGGGTTCAGCAGGAAAAACCGATCTGCCCGAAGCAGGATGCAGCCTTCCCAGACCGGCAGCGCGCGCCCTCTTGAATCCATCTCTCGCGCCTCGGCAACACGTTCGCCATCAATCAGAATATCGCTGCCAAACCGACAGATTTCATCGCCGGGAACGCCTGCAATCTGTTTGAGCAAGGGCCAGTCGCGACCGACAAAACCATGCTCCTCAGCCCACTGCGCTTCAGCGCTCCTGGCTGAGACGACGACCCATCGGCCAGGGGTGAATGGCTCATCGCTCAGCCAGTACAGCCCTTGCGGCGCGCTACCTGTCCGGTTCCAGATCAGCCTGTCCATGGGGGAGAAGAACAGGCCGAACAGAGCAAGGCCGATGCCCGCGCCCGTCATCATAAGTGCGCGGCGTTTCATTTGGTGTTCCTGATCTTCTCGGACGTGGAGGCATAAGCGTTGCGCTCCGACCAGGCGATGAGATCAGGCTTCGGATAAAAGACCCGCGCGCCATGTTTGCGATAGATCGGACCGCGTCCCTCGCAGCGATAATGATCCAGTGTCGAACGTGTCAGGCGCAGGAATTCTGCCGCCTCGGTCACGGTCAGAAGCTCCGGCCAGTCATCGTCATGTCGTCTGTTTCGTGTCATTGCCGCCGCTCCTTTTCTTCCTGCAGGCTTGGCAAAGACTTGCCGCGAACTGCGCCGGTCTGGAGGGAGAAAATCGCGCCCGCGCATTTTCTCCCCCCTTCCTGAGCACGCAAAAAACCGCCCCGGAGCTGATCTCCGGAGCGGCTCATTGGCGATGGATCGGCCCCCTAGTCCCGCGGGTTCCAGAGGATCACGTGACGGCCCTTCTTGCCTTTCACGGGGGCGAGGTTCGCGTAGATCTTGCGCGGGCCAATCTGCGGGTCTGCGAGTGTGATCGAGACATATTCGCGGCCTGAAGCCTTGGCTTTGCGAAGCCACCCGCCGCCGATTTCGGTCGAGGTTTCGCCTGCGAAGATGCGGTAGTCGGGCTGTCCGTCTGCGGCCTTCTCCGCGTTCTTCTCGATGCGGATGGCAGCCGAAAGGTTCATCATTGCAAGAGCGCCTTCGAAGCCTGATTTGGTTTCGCTGACATATCCGAGTGCGTTGGCCATGGTGTGGTTCCTTTCGTTTCCATGTGTCTTGGGGGACCCCTTGTCCCCGTCGACGCCGGACCGTCAGGACGGCGCAAGGCGGGCCTGAACCGGCACGGGCGCAGCGCAGCGGAGCACCGGCCCCAAGAAGAATTTTGATCCGCGAGGAGCCGCAAAGCGGCGGGGAAAATTCTTCGCAAGGGCCGGTTTCAAGGCCCGACAGGCGTCGTCCAGGTCACACGGCATGAGACGGGAACGAGGGGTTCGAGGCGCATCAGCCCGAAACGGATGAACCAATATTGGCCGACATTTCGGAAGACCCGGCGAAACCCAAAGACGGGGCGATTTTTTTGGAGCGCGCTGCAATCAATGAACCCTCTGCCTGCGCCCAGGCTGCATCAATCAGTGCGCGGAAAACCGCCCGGCGACTGTCACCGGGCGGCTCCGTCATCCGCCTGACGAGGAGACTGAAAGGTCAGGCGGCGTCTGGCTGATCGAAGGCTTGCGTCCCGGCCTCATCAATGTCTTCGCCACGCTCGAACAGGCCCGCAATCCGCGCCCATGTATCGGCGGACGGGGAACCTGCACCCTCGACAAGGCGGGCTGGCGGCACCTGCATCCATACGGGCCGCCAGTCGGGATGGGGCTCGCATCCGGTGCCGGTGATACGGTTGCCGATGATTGCTTTCTGGACCTTGGCGGTGTCGCTGGCGCAGCTTTCCGCAAGCGATTTCGATCCGATGTCAGCCACCATGGCATTGATCGCCCGCTTGTCGCGAAGGAGGTCGAAGAAGGCGGGTTCCGGCTTCCAGTAGGCAGCCAAATCCGTCTCGCAGACATGCAGCACGGCCTCGACGGCCGGCCCGCCTGCTTCCAGCGTTTCGGCCATGGTGAAGGCCAGAACCTCCATCACTTCCCCGTCCGACATGGCCAGAAGCGCCATGAAGATTTCGCACAGGCGGTAGGCGTCAGCATTACGCCGCGCCGCGCCGCGTATGCCCATCGCCTCGAACAGGGCCGCGATGCGGGCGCGTTTTTCTTCCATCTCCGCAGCGGCTTTCGAGCCTTCAAGGCTCGCGCGTGTGTCCTCCTTGCGGCTGGCGCACTCATGGGCGCGAACCTGCCAAAGGGTGCTCCCGGTCATCGCATGGGCCACCATAAGGCGCAGCGCGATGGCAGGCTGCGCTGCAAGGCTCGCCTGCGCTGCGCCATGGCGATGCAGAAAGATGTACTCGGCGAGCGGACCTGACATTTCCGGCTTCACGGGCGCGCCTCGCGCATTGTCATCGCCCTTCTTCGCCTTGTCCTGCCGCCGCGCCTCGGCCTGTGAGATATAGCCCTCATGGAAGGTCGCCGTGCCGTCATGGCGAAGCTCGACATAGACCTTGCCGCCTTGCTTCTTCGTGCGCGTCGGGTGATCCCAGCGATGGAAAAACGCGCCACGCTCAAGGCAGACCACGTCCTTCCAGCCTTCGGCAATGTAAGCCTCAATGCGCTGCGCGATGGCGGCAGACTGCGCTTTCCAGAAGGCGTCGGGGTCGTTGAAAACGCCCTGCTCACCGAACAGATCGGCGGTGATCTGGCCTTCATAGTCGGCGATGTCGAACAACGCCTTGTCGGTGGTGATGAACGCACCGCCCGTGATCCAGGCCTTGCAGTTCCTGCCTCGCGGTGCGCGTTCGTCCTCGCTTTCATAGAGCCGCAGCCATTCAGCCTGCTGGTCTGGTGTGGCGAGCGTAAGGGCGCGGATCGTCTCGCGGTCAATCTCGTCCTCCGCATAGAGTTTGCGGATGGGTTCTGACAGCGAGGCTAGCGCCAGAACGCGCCGAACAAGCAATTCAGTCACGCCGAAGAAGGCTGCGATCTCGTCCACGGCTCGCCCTTCATCGTGCAGGCGTTTGAAGGCGGTGTACTGCTCCATTTCGGAGGCTGGCAGGCGTCCGACATTCTCGATGACGGAGGCGGCGATGGCGCTGGCGGCGTCTTCCTCGCTCATGATCGCGCAAGGGACATGCTGGGTCTCGCCGGTCTCCTTTTCGATTTCTTTGAGGGCGAAGTAGCGCCGCCTTCCGGCGACGACACCGTAATGATCGCCCTCTTTGCGGACCAGCAAAGTCTGTCGAATGCCGCTCTCACGGATCGACGGAAGGATGTCGGACACGTCCGGCTTCTTGCGGCTGTGGCGCATGTTCAGTTTGGAAATCCGAAGGTCGGACAGGGGGATGGATTTGAGAATGGGCTGGGCCATGATCTGGCTCCTTGTTGATTGAGAGGTTTTGAGATTGGGGCCGCGCCGTCAGGCGCGCGCCCCGCTGGTTTCCAGCGCCGCACAAAGGCGGCGGGCGGCGGCGCGGCCTGCATCCAGCGCTTCGGGTAAAAGCTCCTGCGCGACCTCGCTCAGGTAGCTATTGTCGCTGCCGGGATAATTGGCTTCGATGCCCCAAAGGCTCGCTTGTGTTGAGTCCACGATTATGTGGAGCCATCTGCGCAACACGTTGTATCGACGGGTTTTTGTCATCTTCTAGCTCCACATAATCTTTGGTATCCAAGACTTCAGATTTTCGGTGACGTACTTCGAGTGACTGGCCGCGATTGAATATCCGACAGCATACGGATCAGTCGGTCAGATACCCCCGTAAACGACCCCTTCCGGATCGCGGGCGGCGCTGAAGCATGTAGGACATCAAGCTTCTCGGCTGGATCGACGCGAAGATACATCTCAGTTGTCTGGATCGAGCTGTGTCCCAGCCAGAGCGATACTTTGCGTATATCACCCGTCGCTTCCAGGATGTGCATAGCGCAGGAGTGGCGCATGACATGCGGCGTGACCGTCTTGGACGATAACGTCGGCGCTCTCTTTGTTGCTTTAGCAACATGCACGCGAAGTCTGTTTGCGAAGCCGTGGCGCGACATTGGTTGATGTCTAGCATTGACGAACAGATGCGTGTTTGAAGCGTCCGGTCGCACGGTCAGCCAGTCTCGCAGCACACTGCGCGTTTCCGTCCAGAGGGGCAGAACACGTTCGCGGCGGCCCTTGCCGAGGATTCGCACATCCGTCATGCCCGGCTGATCCAGATCCTGCACCTGTAATTGAACAAGTTCCGATGCTCGGAGACCGCAGGCATATGCGAGGTGCAGCATGGCACGATCACGCAGGCCTCCGGCAGTGCGTCTGTCCGGGGTGTCGAGTATGGCCTGCAGCTCGCTGCGACTGAGATAGTCGATCAGCACCTTGTCATAGGTCTTTGCCGGGATGGCCTGCACCCGCTTCACCAGATCGAGACGATCAGGCGCTCGCCATTCGAGGTATCGGAAGAACGACTTGATCGCTGCCAGGCGGGCGTTGCGCGTTCGTGGCTTATTTCCACGATCATTTTCAATGTGATCAAGGAAGCGCAGTATCATAGGCGCGTCCAGATCGGCGATGCTCAGCGCATGCGGACGCTTGCCGATTTCAGAGGCGACGAAGGTTACAAGCAGCCTGAAGCTATGTGCATAATTGTCGACCGTATGCCGGCTCGCGCCGCGGTCGCGCGGAAGGTGTTCTCGCAGGAACAGGCTCAGATGGTTGGCGAGATCAGTCATACCGGCCTCCCATTGTGAAGCGCCTCGGCGGCTTGCGCGATCTGTCGATAGATTTTGGGTGTCGCCTCCAGGTACCAGTAGGTGTCGTGCGGGTTGGCGTGACCCAGATAGGTAGAGAGTGCCGTCATGTGCCGACGGACATCGTCGGCGCCTTCGCCGCAGGATTCGAACGATCTTACCGCGAAGCTATGACGCAGATCGTGGAACCGGGGACCGCTTTGTCCCTTTGGCCCTCGCAGGCCAACTTTCCGCGTCAGCTGAACGAAGCGCTTCGATATGGCCGTCCGGTCCGTCGGGTCTCCGGTGGAGATCACGAAGAGATGCGGATCAGCACCGCCGATCTTCCGGCGCAGCAAGAGGTAGCGCCGCAAAGCGTCGCGCGTACTTTCGTGAACGGGGACGAGGCGCGTCTTGCGGAACTTCGTTTCCCGGATGAGCAGACCGTCACCCGTCAGATCCGACATATGAAGATTGACCACTTCCGAAGCGCGCAGCCCGCAGACAGCGGCGAGCCCGAACAGGTAGTGATAGGTGTAGGGGTTGATTGAAGCGTGCGGTCCGATTTCCAGCGCGGCTTCGAGTATTTTGCTGATATCGTCTTGCGAGAGGATGTGCGGTCTGGGACGTCGCTTTCGATGAAGACCAAAAATATCCGCCGAAGGCACATCATGGCGATCGTCCTCGGCGTGCAGCGTGATCGCGAAGTTGCGTACGACGCTGAGCCAGGCAGCAGATCGCCTCGGCGATGGTGCCGTTGACGCCCACTGAACAACGCGGCCCACTGTAACGAAGGCGTCGCCATGTCCATCCGCAAACCGCGCGAACCGTCGAAGCGTCCCCTCCTGTTCGGTGAACTTGTATCCCAGCGCTCGCTTCAGTTCGACGTATTCATCGACATGATCCCCGATCAGCATGCTTCGCCCCCCATCCATGGCTGGACAACCGCTGACAGGAGGTTGGTGTCGACCTTGGCGTAGATCGACGTCGTCTCTATGGAACGGTGTCGCAGCAGCGTTGCAACGGTTTCCATGGTCGCTCCGCTGCGAAGCATATTGGTCGCCGCAGAGTGGCGCAGGAGATAGGCCCCGCCGAGGTTTGGATTTCGGATCCCAGATTTCCTGATCGCCTCGCGGACGACTCCGGTCACCGCCGACGATGTCAGCATACGGTCATGCGGCGGCTTTGCGCAAAGAAAGACTCTGGATTCCGGCGTGTCCGGACGGTTGTGCTCGATATACGCAACAAGCGCGTCACCAACATCCTGGGGCAAGGGCATTCCGACCTCGACGCGGCTTTTGCCTCTGATGCGCACGATCGCATTGTCCCAGTCGATGTCGGTCAAGCGAAGCTCAAGGATTTCACGTGGGCGCAGCGCCAGCCGCGCGAGCAGCAGGAGTATCGCTCTGTTGCGCGCACCCGTCGGCGTCGCCGGGTCTGCTGTTTCGACAATCCTTTCAACATCATCGGCCACTACGTAGCGCGGCAGTGTCGACAGCCGCCAATGCGGAACAGTGGGAACGGCATCGACGAGTTCAGGCGCGCATTTTCCCATGGTCGCCAGATACCGCAGATACATCCGCAAGCTGGTCGTCATTGACGTAACCCAGTGGCGGGACGCGCCCTTAAGATGTCGCAACAGCGCCTGCGAGATGAGTTTGTGCGTATAACTATCAGGATCGGTCCCAAGGTCTCCGATCAGCTTGTTGACCCGGAATATGTGGCCTTCGACCGTAATGTCGCGAACACCCCGATTTTCGAAAAGCCAGCGGCGAAACTCGTCCAGCTCGCGGCCAACTGACCGCTGCGTGCCGTTGATGACCCCGCGATGGGTCAGGTATGCGAGGAAGTTACGGACTTGCGCGATCTGGTCCTTCGTCCTGACAGGCTTGTGCACGAAATGGCCGGGGCACACGCATTGATGATTGCGGAAATCGTCGAGGACACCTGACTTCAACTCGCTGAGCTCCAGCCCGTCAAACCAGCACCAGTCGAGAAAGTGGGATACCTGGCTTCTATATGATGCCACTCGCGATGCTGACCGTTCCGGCTCCTCAAGCCGTCCAACGAAATCGGCAACCAGTTGATCACCATAGCATCGATCGAATGGAGCGGGCTTGTGCTCGGTCTCGATCAGGAATGTGACGAAGCGAACAACGCGGCCTTGGAATGCGTGATCGCGAGTGATCCCATTCTGATATCGTTCAGCCTGCGGACGTGGGCACTCGCACCGATGCCGGAAAAAGCGCCGGATAACGGCGCTATCGATATCGGAAAGGCCGATCCCTTCACAGTCCAGCCAAACAATGAAGTGCTTTACCGCGCCGCTCATCGACAAGATTGTCCGGTCGGAAGCGTTCTGGCTTCGAAGCCATTCGGCGAAATTGTCGAAAAGCGGGTGGAAGTAGTCTGCCCCGGATAGGGACGGGATTTCAGCCCGCCGTGAAAGTGCTGCACACATGATTGGTCTCCTTCTGCTGAGTGCAGAAGAAGCTTCTCGATTATGTTGAGCGGAGTCTCGACCCAGGCCCGCAAAATCAAGGCGGCGCCGCAACAACTCCGCATAACCATGGACGCGACATAAGCGAGCTTATGTTGAGCTCTACATAAGCTAGCCGCATGCGCATCCAAGGTGATGCCCTCCAGCGCGACTGACAGGACGATCCCGCAATAGAACCATTCATCCTTGCGCCATGCCTCCATGACCGCTTCGGCCTTGGCCTGCGCCTGCGCGAACCTTTCGCGGTGGTTCGGACCCGGTCCGATAAATCCCGGTGCGTCCTTGTAGAGCGAAGGCCAGAATCCGTCCTGGCGCTCGTCGGGTGCATCGGGGCAATCATCGCGCACAATCCGCGCGATGATCTCGAAGCCTGCAACCTCGCAGGTGATGCTGTCGCCCTCGCAGACCAAGGTGTCAAAGCGTTCTGTAAACGTCATGTCACCGGCTCCAGAACACATGGACTTCATCGAAGCCCGTCTGGAACACCATGATCTCGCCATTCAGCGCCATGTCGCGAGCAAGGGCCTGCCAGTCGATGTAATAGCGAAGGCTCTCCGGTATCTCGGTGCCGGTGTCCTCGTGCAGGCTTTCGGCAAAGTCTGCGGCGCTGCGATATCCGCCCGCATAATCCTCGAAGGCAGCGCGCGCCTCGGCGAGATCGTCGCCAAAATGGCTGAGCAATTTGCCGCCAAGCTCGCCATGCTCCTCGACGAAATCGGCAAACTCGCAAACCGTCTCGAAGCTCGCATATTCCGACAGGCTCGCACCCTCGAAGCCTTCGTAGTCATGGATCGCCCATTCCTCGGCGTCGGGCTCCGGCGAGTCTGCCAGCATGGCGCGCACTTCGTCCCTGATCTCGTCAGGCGTGGTCGCGGTGATCCATCGGCCATGCAGGCAGCCGGAATTGTAGGCTGCAAGGCAGGCCACGTAGATGCGCGGTCTATCGGGTCGCGCGGGTGCGGGCATTGCCGCGCGCGCGTGGGTGCAAATCTGGTCAGTCATGTCAGTCTCCTTCCCCGCCCGCGTTCTTTTCCCGACAGTCGGGTGGGCGGCGAGGAGGTGCTCAGCCAGAGTGCAGAAGGGCGGCGCGCAAGGGGAAGCTGTAGGTATGAGGCCTGAAGACGGTCAGAGATGACAAAGTCCCGCCCCCTTGCGCGGCGACCGCGCTCTGGCAGACGCACCGTCCGCCCACCTGACTGATGGGATAGATATTGAGGCGGAGGGAGGCTGGGGTGTCTTTACCGGTTCCGCTCGACCAGAGCGGCGGAACCAGGATCGTATTTCAGGGTACTGATCGTGCCGTCCTGAATAGCTTTTACGACGGCGTCGATGATATCCAGGGGTACGAGATACCATTCCCGTGGGCGGACAGGTTTGCCGAACCGGTCTGCTATTTCGATATCCAGCCGTGCGTCCGAGAAGAACCGATGCAAGAGCGCTTCCAGCCTGACGCGATTAATGTTGAAAAGTTCATAGGTCGCAACGACTTCAACATCTGCGAGGAGATATGTTGCGTCGTTTGCCGCATTAGCGATGCGAGTCTCGACCTTGCCGCCGGTCACGCCCAGTTTGTGGATCAGATCGCGATGCTCCGCGATCCGCGCATCGGATGAGCGACTGCGAAGAACATAGATCGTCCCGCTTTCTGTATCGTCCTGGCCGGCCTTGTCTGAAAAGAGCGGCCCCGCCGTTGGATCAGTGATGCGGCGTCCTGCATCATCCTTATTCAGGGCGCGCTGAAGAGAACGCATCAGGACATTGCTCTCGGTGGCGTTGTCATAGATCACCCGGAGGCGGGCATCTCGATCACCATATTCCTGCGTAAACTCATCACCTTTATAGGCGACGTAGGCGATCTGGCCTCCAACGATAAAGAAGCGTCCCGGCTCGATTTCTGATTTGAGTTCAAACGCGCGGGTCTGACGTATCCCATCATCGAGATCCTGCTTCACGCTCTCAAACAGGGGGCGGAACTTGTCGAAATCCTTGCACGGCGTGCGATTGGCGATTTCTTCTGCCGCCTTGCGTTCGGCCGTGGGCCGGACGTGTTTGAGTGTGGTGACATCGTTGGTGGCGTCGGCGTCTACGCCGAGTTCTGCCAGCAAGGCTTCCGGGTCGGTCGCGTTGGTCTGGGGGGCGGGTGCCGCGTCCCCCAACAGCCCTTGGTGATCGATGGGCTCGAGCACAGACCGTGCCTCAGGCAGTGCCTTCAAGCGATCGAGCCGAACCGCATACATCCGCTCGAATATGTCGCCATTTTCAGCGTGCTGTGGCGCGCGCCCATGTTCTTGAAAGAAGCGCTGGATGTCTTCAAAGCCCGCAATGATCCGCTCTTCCTGTTGCGAGCGGGCTGTGGCTTTTGGTTCATCGATTTCGACACCGAGTTCGGCGAGCAGCTCTTCAGCGGTCTTTTCAGGCATCACGCGCCGCCTTCACTTTTCTCTTGAGGTACTCGATACCCTCAGCCATCCGGCGTTCCCAAGGGTCGTTTGATGTGAGCGATGGCAGACGGTTACGCTCCTGCAGGAAGGCCTTAGCACGCTCGGCAAGCATCATGGCTTCTTCCTCGGTGAGCGCAATTTTTTTGCCCGCAATAACAGCAGCGACCTGTTTGAGGCTGTCTTCACTCATCGCCTTGGCGAGGATGGCATAAGCAGCCCCGAAAGGATTGATCCGGTCGATGAGATCGATATCGAGATCACGCACATCCATCGCGATCTTTCGGATGCCGTCGATCAGCGCGGTATTGGCCTTGGTTCCGTCGCCACCATTGGCTGCGGCTTTTGCAGCCTCCTTGGCCGCCTCCTGCGTCAGGGCGAGCGCGGCAACCGCGCGCTGGCGGATTGCCTCCTGATCGGTCTCTGACAGCTCAGGATAGCGGTCTCTGACGATCTTCCCCATACGCACCAGGGTGAGTTCCTCTGCGGGCGTATCGCCGCCCGCATGGTCACCGTCGAACAGGCCGGTTTCGAGTACTTTCTTGTCCTGAACAAAGGCAGTGATCACCTCGTTCAGGTCTTCCTGGCAGATACGGGTTGCTTCCTCGGATTCAGGTTGCACGAGGCCCTTGATCTCGATCTGGAACTCGCCGCGGTCTTCATTGAAGCCGACATTGGTGCGGGAGGCGTCGTACCCGGCCTCGCCATAATCGAAGTCCTTGTCTTCGCCATTGCCCTTGGGAACGAAATTGAACTTCGGAGCGAGCACCTGCTCCATAAGCAGGCTGGCGGCGATGGCCTTAAGGGTATCGTTCACGGCCTCGGTGACTTTGTCTTCGGAGGCGTCGGGCTCGGCGATCAAATTCGTGAAGCGCGCACGTTCCTTGCCCGGCGCGTCGCGCGTCGCACGCCCGATGATCTGGATGATCTCTGTGAGGCTGGAGCGATAACCGACCGTCAGGGCGTGTTCACACCAGATCCAGTCAAAGCCTTCCTTGGCCATGCCGAGCGCAATGATGATGTCGACATGGTCACGATTGTTCTTCTGCGCCGGGTCTTTCAGCGCAGCCACGACGAGTGAGTGCCGTTCCGGCCCATCATCGACGAGATCGGCTATCCGCAAAACGCGCCCGTCCGGGCGGCGCACAAGGTCAAAGCCCGTGGCGGAGTCCTTTCCCTGCCACTCACCGAGCGCGTGCATGATCTCGCTCACCTCGGTCGTCTTTCCGCGCTGTGTGCTTTCACGGGAATTGACGTTCGGAATATGGACAATCGTCTTCTGGTCCGGATCGAGCACCTTGGCGATGTCATCCACATACGGACCATTGTAGAAGAAGTAGCCGATATCGAGCGCCTTCAGATGCTCATAGCCATTAAGTTGCTCGTAATAGGTATAGGTGACGGTCGCAAAGCGCGCCTCGTCTTCCGGCATAAGGACCGGCACAGCATCGCCACGGAAGTACGACCCCGTCATGGCGACGAGATGCACCTTGTCGCGTGCGATGAAGGCCTTCAATTGCGACCCCAGCACATTGTCATCATCGGCCGAGACGTGATGGAATTCATCCACGGCGATCAGGCGATTGTCGAACGCCTCAATGCCCAGCTCCTCGACCGCAAAGCGGAAGGTCGCGTGGGTGCAGACCAGAACCGGATCACCGCTCGCCAGAAACGCCCCCACAGCCTGAACCTTGGACTTCGCGACGCGGATATCATCCGCCCCCGGCGCATTGCAGAGGTTCCATTGCGGCCTGACCTCCCAATCCGCCCAGAAGCCCCATCTGGTCAGGGGCTCATTGTTGAAGCTTGCGCCGATCGACCGCTCCGGAACGACAATGATGGCCTGTGACAGTCCCTGATTGTGCAGCTTGTCCAGGGCGATGAACATCAGAGCGCGGCTCTTGCCGGAGGCCGGTGGCGACTTGATCAGCAGATATTGCTCGCCGCGCCGCTCATAGGCACGCTCCTGCATCGGCCGCATGCCAAGCTCGTTCGACTTGTTCGTCGCGCCGGTGCGCTTGTAGGTGACTGAAACGGAAGGGACCTGTTTTATAGGTTCGGTCATTTTTTAGTCCCTCCAACTCACTAAAGCATATTGTTCAATCTCATACTCGGTCCGGAGGTAGTCTCCCCAGGCAAACCAATTTCCTATCGCATCATCATCCGCACTATCGAGGTAAATGCCATCCTGTGGGCGGACCTCGGTTGCCGCAATAATTTCCTTGAGTGCTTGGCTGGCGTTTTCCGGGCGAATTTTCTCTCCATCTGCAAAGAAGTCCCGCGTGATATAGGAAAGAAATTTCGCAAGATTGGACGCACCCCCTGGAAGGGCCTCCGGGGAGTGAAAGCAAAGCTCAGTGCCGTTTTCTGTAAAGCTGTAGCGGTGTCTTGCATTCGTTACACTTGCATGGGGCGGGACTGTAATGTGCTCTGCTAACACAGGAAAGCGGTCAAACGAGAGTGTTCGGCCACTGTCCCAAAGCAGGATATCTTCTAGCTCATAGGGATATTGGCGCCAGAAACGCGGCCACAACGAAAGCCCCGACATTTGCAAATGAAAGCGGTATGCGGCTCGATCCAGAAATAAAGGGCACACATACGCAGCGTCACCGATACCTCGCGACTGAAGTTTCTGATGCAGCCGCAGTAGAATATTATGCTGGTAATCGTTATGCGAGGCCTGCTTATCTCTCAGATCGAAATATAGAGAATGGGGTGATGCCTCCAATCCCAATTTCTGCCTATCTTTGACAAAACGAGCCCTACTGAAATCCGGGTACGCGCACGGCCGCTTAAACTGCATATAGAACGGACGAAAACCTCGTATATTGCTAAACAAACGAGCATCAGCACCAAGCCAACGTTCTCTGCCGCGTGAAAACGGTTCGATCGAGAAGCGCTGACGCGGGAAACTGATGACGCTTAGGAATGATTCCAAAGCAAAGCCGACTAAGTCCTCTGTATAATTGGCTACTTTCTTATGACCTCTGCTCATGCGGCCCCCTCCGCCGCAGTCATCTTGGTGTAAAGATCGAAGAGCTTTTCGAGGCGTTCTGTGTCGTTCTTGAAGCGGCGGCCAATATAGATGCGCTCCAGCGTTTCGTCATTGCGCTCATGGGCCTCGCGCACGAGGGGGAATTCCTCGTCCATGCGGTCGGGGTCATACATGTCGGCGATAGTCGCGGGGAAGTAGTGCTCCCGCGCCAGCAGGATGTCCTCGGCGCAGCGGGTCAGATCGGCCTTGTTTTTCTCCGTAAGCGTCGGAACTGGGAAAGTGTTCCAGCCGAGCGTGTTTGAGTAGCGGAATCGAGTTTCAAGCTGCCCGCACACCGTTGCGATCCAGATCAGATGGAGTTTCGAGACGACCAAGGCCAAATTCCAGATCGGCGCGTCGTAAAGACCAAAAGCGAGATTTGTGAGCGTTGTCTTATTGTCTACAAGTCCGGCAGGCAGGTACTCGCGGCGTTCCGACGAGACTCCGGGCACGACAATTGTCTGCACGCTCCCAATCCGCATCAACTTGAGTTGGTGAGCGCGGGCCGCAAGCGCATTGGCTCCCTTGTCTCGGCTCGCAAGTCGTACGTCACGCACGGCCTCGATACGCATTCGGAGCGAAGGTATTTTCAGAGCTTCCTCCAAGTCATTGTCATTGATCCATACGCAATGACGACACCCATGACCGATGAAATCTCCAGAGCCGAAAATGCGACGAATGAATTTAGCCCTCTGTTGATCGTTCAGCGACAAAGACGGTATTTCGCTTCGATCAACCAGTAGGTGGCCCCCATCTGTTGGCTTATTGCCGAATTCCATCTCGGCGACATCCGAAATCGGTTTCCGCGTCTTTGTCACGACCACTTCGGTACCGAGCGTAAGGTATGGAGAAATTCCGGTACCCAGTCGCCGTGTTGTGCGACCGCTTCCATCATCTTCAAATATTGATTTCGAAAAGCCGCTGATTCCGGCTATTCCGACAATGGCGACCGTTACGCCCGCATTATTGCTCGCGAGGTTAGTCCATTTGAAAGACGTATGAGCAAATCGAATTTCGCAACCGGATGCGAAAATTATTGGCCAAAGCAGAGGAACCGACTGGCCTTGGCAAATTGAGTTCGTAGTCACAAAGGCAGCGACCGTCGGCGTTTTTTTGATGTAGGCCGCCGCTTTCAGAAACCAACCTGATACATAATCGAGAAAGCCCGGAGAGTTCATACGTCCGGCGACGATATTTTTGATCTCATCCTTTTGCTGTTTAGATTGCCAAGTCGACCCTAGGTAAGGCGGGTTCCCACAAATATACGTCTCCCAACCCCCACTCTCGCCAGGGTCCAAAGCCAGCCGTCCGGTCGGCCCCGCCAGATCCTCCTCAACCGCTGATGCCTGCTCCGGCGGCGGGCAGACTTCCAGCCAGTCCAGCCGCAGGGCATTGCCGTGCTTGATCCGACCCGTTTCCTTCAGCGGCAGGACGATCTCGCCTGCGCGCTCCTGACCCATGGCGTCGACATCGCACTGATATTCCGCAATAAGCAGCGAGAGCCGCGCGATCTCGCAGGCAAAATCCTTGATCTCGATGCCAAAGAAATTCTTCAGCGGAATGACGCTCCGGAGGTCTTCGCGATCTTTGGACTCCGTGCTCAGAACCTTCAGCCGACGCGACAGGATTTCCGCCTCAATCGCGCGCATCTCCTTGTAGGCGATGACGAGGAAATTGCCTGAACCACAGGCCGGGTCGAAAACGCGGATGCGGCCCAGCCGCTTGCGCAGATTGAGGAGCTTGCGGGGATTGTTACCCGCATCTTCGAGCTGCGCGCGCAGATCATCGAGAAAGAGCGGGTTCAGCACTTTCAGGATGTTCGGCACGCTGGTGTAGTGCATGCCGAGCTCGCCGCGCTCTTCGTCCTCGGCGACGGCCTGGATCATTGACCCGAAAATGTCGGGGTTGATCGACTTCCAGTCGAGGCTCCCGGCATGCAGAAGATAGCTGCGGGCAATCCTTGAGAAACGCGGCACTGCGTTCGATCCGGCAAACAGGCCGCCATTCACATAAGGGAACGCGTCGGCCCAAGGCCGGAGGCCTGCGCCGGCACGCTCTTTCGTCGGGATGTCCATGGCGCGAAAGAGCTCGGCGATAATGTCATGAGCGTTATCCCGATCGCTCATCTGTTCGAGCGTGCGGGTGAACAGGTTTTCGCCGAGGAAGATGCCCGTGTCCTCTGCGAAGAAGCAGAAGATTAGCCGCGCCATGAACTGGTTGAGGTCGTGACGGCGTTCATCTGTAGCCCAGTCAGGGTTTCCCTTCAGGAGTTCGACGTAGAGCCGGTTAAGCCGCCCGGTCGCCTGGATATCGATCGGGTTGTTCTTGATCGCCTTGACGGTCGTGATGCCTGCGAGCGGAAGAAAGAAGCCGAAATGGTTCGGAAAATCGCGGTAGTCGCAAACCCGGATTTCGCCTTCGACAAGATCTTCGGCCTCAAGCGTCTGGCCATCGGTCGCCAGAATGAAGCGGACTTTTCCTGTCGTCGTCTTCGGGCTGCCCCGGAGTTCCGCCAGCTTTTCGCTCACCCTGCCCGGCTCGGCTACGGCGAGATGGATATTCTTGTACTGGAGGACGCCGCCCTCGACGTCGGAATTCTTCGTCGCGCTCGCCAGCAGCCGCTTTACGGTTGTCGGCTTGTTGTTGAAGGACTCCAGGAAGACACGCGGAAAGTCTTCTGCATCAAAGGGTGCAGAAGCAAGTTCAGATATGGCTTCCTCGATCTCAACGGCGTTCATGAATCAGTTTCAGACCTCAAATAGGTCATTAAGCGCAGAAACACCGATAATTGAAGCGATTCGGGGCACTACGGCCTGGTCCGTGCCTGTAATTCAGCGCCCGCGACCCCTCTGGCGCCAGCCAGTGGGAAGCGCGGGCGCGCGGCCAGCCGGCGAGACCCAGAACCACGTTGTCGAGACGAACAAGCGGATCCTCATTGAGCCTCGCCGGGCCGGTCGGCGCATGAGGGCTCCTGCGGCGCCGGGTCCACGCGCCGGGCGAAGGTCGGCGAGGGGCCCGGACCGCCATGATCCTTATAGATAACCCATCCAGCCGGGCGAACAGCTCCGCGCCACCGGCGCGGGCGGGCCGCAAAGGACTCAGGCTGCCTGACGATCCCCGCCCAAGCGCGCCCCGAGAAGTTCCATGAGATAGCCGCCATCCCGAAGTCCTTCGGCTTTGGCGATGGCATAGCGGACGGATGCCCGCAGCGAACTGCCGTCGACGCCCCACTCCTCTACGACCGTCTTCGGACCGTAAAGCAGCGCGGCGATTTCCCGCTGGCTCATGCCGGCCTTCAGGCAATCAAGCGCGATGACGCCATTGCGCAGGATCTGCGTCGTCTTGGTCCAACGCGCCTCCGATGTGTTCGGGCCTTTGCCATAGAGCCGGAAGGCTTCCTTCTGGAGCTTCAGCTTGCGCTCATAGGCGACCATGTCCGAAATCTGCAGCTTCATGCGAACGGGTTCGAGGCTCAGCAGCGACATGCCCGTGCAGCGGACCTGCACGACGCAATCATTGCCGCGGATGAGAAGATACTCCCGGCTAGCGCGGTCGGTAATATGCGTGATGTCACAATGAGGCACGGTGCGATCCCAGATGTCACACCCCTGCCCCGGCTTGCGCGGCGTGCAGTTCACCTCGACCTGGTCCGGGAACACATAGTGGCTCCAGACCGCGTCTGCCTCGAAGCCGTTGAGATCGGGGTCGGGCATGAAGATGAGACCCCAACGCTCGGCAAGGGTCTGCGGCACGCGCGAACGCAGGATGCGGATGTCGGCGCAGTCGGCCTTCATCTCGGAAATGTCGTCGTCTGTGCGAGTTGCCGCATCGTCGCGAAAGTCGTCATTGCGACGAACATATTCCCAGGCCCAGCGGTCCGACGATAGACGCGAGAGATAGTCATAAGCGGCTGTTTCCGCACTGGTTTCAAGCGCAAAGGTCTTCATGCTCTCTCCTCCACTTGCAGACGAAAGAGCAAAATTCGTTCCACTTTTGCGCGACTGACCCGGCGCCTACCCAACTTAAGGATAACGGCATTCCCAATTGGCCTGTATTCACGTTTGATGAGTTCAGCATTTGCGCGTCTCTTCACGATGCGCTTTGCAGATGATTGCGGCGGCCTGCTTCATTTTGCTTTCTTTGGCTCGTTTTCGAACTGATGCGACGGCGGTCTTGCTGGAATGATTGAGGGGTCCACGAAAGGCCCCGTTCCATGTCACCTTCCCCGCACCACCTGGAGACAGAAACCCGTCGCACAGCGATGCTGCGCACGGCCTTCTGCCCGGTGGTGCGAGAGGCCTTGGAAGCGCCTGATACGATCGAGATCATGGCCAATCCGGACGGTTCGGTGTGGATCGAGAAGGCCGGCATCGGTCTAATCGTTTCCAAACACACACTTGCCCCTTCAGACCGCGAGCGCGTCATCCGGCTCGTGGCGTCCGGGGTGGGAGAGGCTGCAGGCCGCACCTCCCCGATCGTCTCTGCAGAACTCCCCGGCAGCGGCGAGCGGTTTGAAGGGCTTCTCCCACCTGTTTCGACAGCGCCGTGTTTCTCCATCCGCAAACCCGCGACCACACCCTTTCAACTCGGCGATTATGTTGCTCGGGGCGCGCTGGCACCGGCGCTCGCAGCGGCACTCAAAGACTCAATTGCAGCGCGCACAAACATCCTGATTGCCGGCGGAACATCCTCGGGCAAGACGACCTTCACGAATGCGCTGCTGGCAGAGTCCTCACTTCACGACGACCGCATCGTCATTCTCGAAGACACACGCGAGCTTCGCTGCGCCGCGCCCAATGTGGTTCAGCTTCGCACCCATCGCGGCAGCACCAGCCTGCAGGACCTTGTCCGCTCCACGCTGCGCCTGCGCCCCGACCGGATCATTGTCGGCGAGGTACGCGGGGCTGAAGCCCTCGATCTGTTAAAGGCCTGGAACACAGGCCATCCCGGCGGGATCACGACGCTTCATGCCAATTCCGCCCGCGGCGCGCTCACCCGACTTGAACAGCTGTCACTGGAAGCCACGCCCCGCGCACCCTTCGATCTCATCGCTGAGGCGATTGATGTCGTCGTGTTCATGAGCCGCGCCGGCGGTCAGCGCCGCGTTGAAGAAGCGCTGCGCGTCACCGGCTTTGACAGCGAGGGGTATCAGACCGCCCCGCTCGTCTCCCGCTCTCTATCCCTCGTCCAACATGGAGAAACCCAATGACGCTCTGCAATCACCTCCAGACCGTGAACCGAACGGTCCAGGTCGCGGCCTGTATCGGCCTCGGCATTCTTATCGCAGGGCCCGCCCATGCGGCAGGCTCCGGCATGCCGTGGGAAGGCCCGCTCGACCAGATCCTGACCTCGATTGAGGGCCCGGTCGCGCGCATCGTCGCGGTCATCATCATCACCATTACGGGGCTCACCCTGGCCTTTGGCGAGACAAGCGGCGGCATGCGCAAACTAATCCAGATCGTGTTCGGCCTCTCCATCGCTTTCGCCGCGACCTCGTTCTTCCTGACCTTCTTCTCATTCGGCGGCGGAGCGCTGGTCTAATGGCCGACGGCTATGAAATCCCCCTGCACCGCTCCCTGACCGAGCCGATCCTGATGGCAGGCGCGCCCCGCACGGCTGCCATCGCAATAGGCACGCTCGCGGCTGCCGTCGGCCTTGGCCTGCAGCTCTGGATACCGGGGCTCGTGCTCTGGGCGGTCGGGCATTCGGCGGCGGTGTTCATGGCGCGGAGCGATCCGGATTTCATGGCCGTGGCCAGCCGTTCGACGCGGCACAAGGAGCATCTGACATGCTGAACCTCAGAGAATATGCCGACACACCCACGCTGCTGGCCGACTATCTTCCCTGGGCCTGTCTCGTCGCGCCGGGCGTCGTCCTCAACAAGGACGGCTCGTTCCAGACCACATTCCGCTATCGCGGCCCTGACCTTGAAAGTTCGACGGAGGAAGAACTCGTTTCCGTCATGGCGCGGGTCAACAATGTGCTGCGCCGCTTCGGCTCCGGCTGGGCGCTCTTCTTCGAGGCGCAGCGTCAAGAGGTGCATGATTATCCGGAAGCGGAGTTTCCAGACCCACTCACCTGGCTGATCGATCAGGAACGCGCGCTGCAAGCCGAAGAAAGCGGCGCCCGGTTCGAGAGTGCCTACTATCTGACCCTCCTCTGGCTGCCGCCCGCTGATGCCACGGGCCACGCTGAGAAGGCCCTGATCCAGCGCGCTGAGACAGAAGACGCCGCGACCTGGCGACACCGGCTGGAGACGTTCCAGCAACATGCCGCCCGCGTCTTCGATCTTCTTTCCACCTGTCTCGCCGAGATCGCAAAGCTTACCGATGACGAGACGCTGACTTATCTCCACTCGACCATATCGACCAAGCGCCATCCGGTCGTCACGCCAGAGCTGCCCGTCTTCCTCGACACCATTCTCGCCGATGAACCTTTTGCTGGCGGCCTCGAACCGATGATTGGTGACGCGCACCTGCGCATTCTGACCATTCTCGGCTTTCCGGCCTCAACGCTCCCAGGCATTCTCGATGAGCTCAACCGGCAGGGCTTTGCCTATCGCTGGGCGACCCGGTTCATTGCCATGGACAAGGCCGAGGCCGAAAAGGTTCTCGGCAAGAAGCGCCGGCACTGGTTCGCCAAGCGCAAATCCATCGGCGCGGTGCTGCGCGAGACCATGTTCAATGAACAGGCGGCGCTCGTCGACAATGATGCCGACAACAAGGCCGTCGATGCCGATGCCGCCCTTCAGGAGCTTGGCAGTGATCTTGTGTCCTACGGCTACGTCACAACCACGATCACGGTTGCTGATCCGGACAGGCGCACCGTGGACGAACATATCCGCGTGGCCGAGCGCATCGTGAATGGGCGCGGCTTCACCGCGATCCGCGAGACGCTGAACGCCGTCGATGCCTGGCTTGGAAGCCTGCCCGGTCATCCCTATGCCAATGTCCGCCAGCCCATCCTGCACACGCTGAACCTTGCCCATATGGTGCCGCTCTCAGCGGTCTGGGCGGGCGAGGAAACCAACCGTCACCTCAACGCCCCTGCACTCATCCAGGCGCAGACGGAAGGCACGACACCGTTCCGCCTGAACCTGCATATCGGCGATGTCGGGCATACGCTGGTCGTCGGCCCGACCGGCGCCGGCAAGTCCGTGCTGCTCTCGCTGCTCGCGCTGCAATGGAAGCGCTACGAGGGGGCGCAGGTCTTCATCTTCGACAAGGGCGGTTCAGCGCGCGCTGCGACACTTTGTATGGGCGGCGCGCATGTCGATCTCGGCAGCAGCCATGCCCCGAGCCTGCAGCCGCTTAAAGACATCGACACCGAACATGGTGCAAGTTTTGCCGCCGACTGGCTGGCGGGTCTTTGCACAAATGAAGGCGTCACGATGACGCCGGACCTGAAGGCCCGGCTCTGGGAAGCGATCCAGTCGCTCGGCAGCGCGCCAGAGGCGGAACGCACGCTGACCGGCCACAGCCTGATGCTGCAGGACGAGACGCTCAAATCGGCGCTTCATCCGTTCACGCTGCAAGGCCCGCATGGCCGTTTGCTCGACGCAGATCAAGAAAGCCTTCAGCTCGCCGACATCGTCTGCTTCGAGATGGAAGAGCTGATGCATGCCAAGGGCGCTGCGGCGCCTGTCATCACATACCTCTTTCACCGGCTGGAGGCACGGTTTGATGGACGGCCGACGCTGCTCATCCTCGATGAAGCCTGGCTCTTCCTCGATGACCCCATGTTTGCCGCGCGCATCCGCGAATGGCTCAAAACCCTGCGCAAGAAAAACGTATCGGTCGTCTTCGCGACGCAGTCTCTTGCCGATATCGCGAACAGCTCGATAGCGCCTGCGCTCGTCGAGTCCTGCCCCACACGGATTTTCCTGCCCAATGAGCGCGCGCAGGAACCACAGGCCCGCGAGACCTATCAGCGCTTCGGCCTCAACGCGCGCCAGATCGAACTGATCAGCCGGGCGACGCCAAAGCGCGATTATTACTATCAGTCGCCCCTCGGCGCGCGCGTCTTCGATCTCGGCCTCGGCCCCATCACGTTATCCGTGTGCGGTGCATCTACGCCCGAAGATCAGGCCCGCTTGGACCGCATCTGGGCCGAGACGGAAGGCGACGGGTTCGCCGCCTGCTGGCTGATCGAGAAGGGTCTGCCCTGGGCGGTCGAGCTTCTCGATCGATGGCCGGGCCATACGCCCGAACCCAGCGCACACGCGCCCTTCCAGCCTTCAAGTTTCCTCGCCGCCGAATAGGAGCCTGAACCAATGAAACGTCCCGTCGCCCTCTTTGCGTCTGTCGCTATTGCGGCCCTGCCGCTGAGCGCTCTTACCGCGCCGCCCGCCAGCGCCCAGCTGTTCGGCGGAGGGATCGTCTACGATCCAGCCAATCACGCTGAAAACATCCTTCAGGCCATCCGCGCCCTGCAGCAGATCAACCAGCAGATCCAGCAGCTCACCCATGAAATCCAGATGCTGGAGAACATGGCGCGCGATCTCGAAACGCTACCCGACTCCATTGCGGATGACATCCTGCGCCGTATGCGCCGCATCGATGATCTGATGCGCGATGCCGAAGGGATTGGCTACCGCGTCGAGGAGATCGAGCACGATTACGAAGAGGCGTATCCTGAAGATTATGGCGCCGAGCCGCCCCGTCAGGCCGTGCTCGTCGAGCAGGCCCGCGCCCGATGGCGTCAGTCCCGAAGCGCCTATCGCGAGAGCCTTGAGGTCACAGCATCGGTCGTCTCATCAGCCCGAGACGATTCGGCGAGCCTCGACCGCCTGATTGCCGACAGCCAGTCCGCCGTCGGCAATCTTCAGGTTGTCCAGGCCGGCAACCAGATCGAGGCGCTGCAGACCGAGCAGCTCATGCAGATGGAAGCCATGATGGCCGCCCATTACCGCGCCGAAGCGCTGGAGCGCGCTCGTCAGCTCGCCGAAGCCGAACGTGGCCGGGCGCGGACACGGACCTTTCTCGGAGAGTGATGGAAGATGGACGTGATCGACACCTTCCTTGCGACGTTCATCGCCTATATCGACAGCGGTTTCGGCCTGCTGGCGGGCGATGTCGCCTATCTGTCGACCACACTCATAGCCATCGACGTCACGCTGGCAGGCCTCTTCTGGGCCCTCTCTCAGAACACGGATGTCATCGCCGGGCTCCTGAAGAAGGTGCTCTATGTCGGTTTCTTTGCCTTTATCATCGGCAACTTCTCTCTGCTCGCCGGCATCGTCTTCGACAGCTTTGCCGAACTCGGCGTGACGGCCGGCGGGGGAACAATGACCGCAGCGGATTTGCTCCGTCCCGGTTTCATCGCTGGCGTGGGTCTCGAAGCCGCTCAGCCGCTGCTCGAAGAGATCAGCGACATGCTGGGACCAATTTCCTTCTTCCATAACTTCATCATGATCGCCGTGATGATGATCGCCTGGGTCATCATCATGGTCGCCTTCTTCGTGCTGGCCGTACAGCTCTTCATCACCATCCTGGAGTTCAAGCTGACGACGCTCGCCGGGTTCGTGCTCGTGCCATTCGCGCTCTGGAACAAGACGACTTTCCTCGCCGAACGCGTTCTCGGCAATGTCATCACCTCCGGCATCAAGCTCATGGTGCTCGCGGTCATCATCGGCATCGGTTCGACGCTCTTTTCCTCCGTCACCGACGCGTTCCGTACCGGCGATGATGTGACGCTGGCCCAGGTCATGGGCACGGTGCTGGCTGCGATTGTCTTCTTCTGGATGGGCATCTTTGCGCCCGGCATTGCGAGCGGGCTGATCACCGGCGCGCCGCAGCTTGGCGCGGGCTCAGCCGCAGGCGCGGCAGCCGGTGTCGCTGCTGGCACTTATGTCGCCGGGATGGGCGGGCGCGCCGCTGTTGGCGCAGTCGCGGGCGGCGCATCCTCCGCCGTCAAGGCCGGCGCCAGCATGGCGGGCGCGGCGCGCACCTCCTACACGCTGGGATCGGTCGCCTCTGGCGCAAGCGGCGCGTCGGGTGTGGCCGCAGGTCTTGCCGGTGTCGCGCGTGCAGGCGGGGACGCCATGCGCCGCGCCGCCTCCCGTCCCGCTCAGTCGATGCGCGAGGCTTATGCCCGAGGCAGTCAGGGCGCCTGGCGCGCCACCGGCGGGTCTGAGACCGCATCCATGCAAAGCTCTGCCTCCGGATCATCCTCACCCCAAAGCCCCGGCTGGGCGCGGCGCATGCAGACCAGCCAGCGCATGGGACAGGCAGGCCAGATGGCCGCGCACTCCCTGCGCGATGGCGATCGCGGCGCTACCGGCGCAAACCCCACTCTCAAAGACAAGGACGATTAGACGATGGCTTTCAGGCGATCTTCCTCCAGCTATGGACCAAGCCCATTTCCCGAAACGCCCTATCAGAAGGCCGGACAGGTCTGGGACGACCGTATTGGTTCGGCCCGCGTGCAGGCGAAGAACTGGCGGCTGATGGCGCTTGGCTGTCTCGGGCTTTGCTTCGTCACCTCCGGCGCGCTGGTCTGGCGCTCGATGCAATCGACCGTCACACCCTATGTGGTCGAAGTCGATGAGACAGGCGCCGCACGTGCTGTCGCGCCGGCGACGGAACGCTACACGCCGACCGACGCCCAGATCGCCCATCACCTCGCCAACTTCATCGAGCATGTGCGGGGCCTCAGCGTCGATCCGGTCGTCGTGCGGGAGAACTGGCTGCGGGCCTATGACTTCGTGACCGACCGCGCGGCCACGACGCTCAATGAATACGCTTCGGCCAATGATCCGTTTGCGGATGTCGGCCGCAAGTCCCGCACGGTGGATGTCGTCAGCGTCGTGCGCGTCTCCGATGACAGTTTCCAGGCCCGCTGGATCGAGAAGACCTATGAGAATGGCGCGCTGGTTCGTGCCCAAAGGTTCACCGGCAATTTCACAATCATCACCCAACCACCCACCGACGCAGAGACGCTCCGCGCCAATCCGCTCGGCCTTTATGTCCATGCCCTGAACTGGGGTCAGGACCTTGTCACAGGAGAATGATCCCCATGCTTCGTATTCTACTCGCCACATCCGCCCTCGCGCTCACCACCGCCTGCGCCACGACCGAGCTCGAACCCATCGACGCCAGCGCCTTTGTCGCTGCAACGCCGGTCGAAGATGAGGCTGACTATCCGGTGGAAATCGTCGAAACCGCTATACCACTGCCGCTGCCCGGCCAGATGATGCCCGTCGGCGCGAGTATCACCGCTAATGCTGATGGCAGCGTGACCCGGACCTATACCCGCACCGTTAGCGCCCAACCCGTTTCTCCCGCCGAAGCGATCCAGCAAGGCCGCAGCAGCGCCCTGATCGAACCCTCGGTCGATGGCTATGTGAACGCGATCCAGGTCTATCCCTATACCGAAGGCGCACTCTTCCGGCTCTATGCCAGCCCCGGCCAGGTCAGCGACATCGCCCTGCAGCCCGGTGAGGAACTCGTCTCGGTCTCGGCCGGTGACACGGTGCGCTGGGTGGTCGGCGACACGATCTCCGGCTCCGGCAACACCGCCCGCGCCCATGTTCTGGTCAAACCCATCTCGTCGGGTATCCGCACAAACCTGATGATCGCCACCGACCGGCGGACCTATCATCTGGAACTGGAAAGCACGGATGGCGGCTACATGGCCGCGCTTTCCTGGCGCTATCCGGCCGATGAGCTGGCCGGCCTCACCGCAAGGAATGAGCGGGTGATCGCCAGAGACACCGGCCGCATTGAGCGCGGCCTGACACTTGAAGGCCTCAACTTCGATTACCGCCTCTCAGGTGACAGTCCGGACTGGAAGCCCGTCCGCGTGTTCGACGATGGCCGTCAGGTGTTCATCCAGATGCCAGACGACATCGCCACCACAGACATGCCGCCGCTCTTCGTGCTTGGCTCTGATAACGACGCCGAACTCGTGAACTACCGGGTGCGCGGCAATTACTATGTCGTCGACCGGCTGTTCCGCGCCGCTGAGCTTCGGCTTGGCGAGCGGAACCAGACGGTCGTCCGCATCTCCCGGAACGAGCGGCGCTCGCCGCTGGCCGCGATCTTCGGGGGCTAGGAGGATGTCCGAGCCCATTCCTTTCGACGAGCATGCCGAACGGCTGAAGGTCCGCTCCAGCCCAAAGCCCGTCACACGGATCAACCGGAAGGTCCTGATGGTCGGCGCAGGCCTCGGCGTGCTCGGCCTGTTTGCGGCCATGAGTGTCGCCCTCAAACCCCCAACTGCTGTAGATCCGGACGCCCGCCGCGAACTCTACAACACGACGAACACAAGAAAGCCCGAAGGCCTTTCATCATTGCCGACCAGCTACAGTGATCTGAGGCCTGAACCCGAACCGGTTACCCGGCTCGGCCCGCCGCTCTCAGGCGACCTTGGCGCGACCATGCTGCGGGCAGAACGCGAGCTCGGCATTGAGCCGGAATATGTCACCCGGTTCGAAGACGACTTCCGCCCGAATCCGGCCGACGAAGCCGAACGCGCGAGGCGCATGCGCGAGGCCGCGCTTGCCGATGAAGCCGCCCGCGCGCCGGTCTTCTTCCGGCTTGAGTCAGAGACAGGAGGTCAGTCCGTGTCGGCCTCCGCCCCCGCTTGGCGCGATCCTTCCGGCGACCTCCGATCTGAACTTCTGGCGCTCGCCGCGTTGCCAGAGGATGTACCGTCGGCGTTCGGACAACCCGCAGACACGAATCTGCAATCGCGTAAGCTCGCCTTTGCGAGCGAGCGCCCGGATAGTGACATATACAACCCTCACCAGATCGAAGACCCGGCTTCACCCTATCAGGTGATGGCAGGCACGTTGATCCCGGCGAGCCTTGTGACCGGGATCAACTCAGACCTTCCCGGAACGATTGTCGCGCAGGTGACGCAGCCTGTCTACGATACGGTCACAGGCCAATACCTTCTAATCCCGCAGGGCTCTCGGCTGATCGGTCGCTATCAGTCGGAAGTCTCGTTCGGACAGGACCGGGCGCTCGTGACCTGGGACCGGATCATCTTCCCGGACGGGTCCTCCATCGTCATCTCCGCGCCGGGCGCGGACGCGCAAGGCTTTGCCGGTCTCTCTGACAGAACCGATCATCACTGGGATCGTGTGTTCGTCGCCGCAGGCCTCGCGACCATTCTCGGCGTCGGCGCAGAGCTTGGCGCAGACGGTGACGGCGATCTCGAGCGCGCCATCCGCCGGGGCACCACTGACACGGTCAATCAGGCAGGTCAGCGCGTCGTCGAGCGCAATCTCGGCATCCAGCCGACCATCCGCGTGCGGCCGGGCTGGCCGGTGCGCGTGGTCGTCACCCGCGATCTCATCCTCAGACCCCATGCCCAAGGAGCCACACGATGACCCTACGTCTTGGACAGTTACCCGACCGCACGCCGGTGCGCATGAGCCTCTCGGTCGATCCAGACCTTGCGAGCGCGCTCAGCGATTATGCCGAAATCTACCGCCAGACCTATGGCGCAGAGGAAAAGCCCGAAACGCTAATCCCGGCCATGATCGAAAGCTTCCTGGCCTCAGATGCCGGGTTCAAACGGGCGCGCCGCGCCCTACACGCAAATGCCAGCAACGAAAGGTAACCCAATGGCACAGATCGGCACATTCACCCTCAAGGAGGGCAGCTATACCGGCACCATCCGCACCATGACCATCAATGTCAAAGCCCAGTTTGTTCCGAACACTGACAAGGCAAGCGACGGCGCGCCCGACTACCGGCTCTATGCCGGTGGAGCCGAGCTCGGCGCGGCCTGGCGCCAGGAAAGCAAGCAAGGCGAAACCCCGTATCTCGCCGTCAAGCTCGATGATCCGAGCTTTGCGACCCCGATGCGTGCGGCCTTCTTCGAGAACGAGAAGGACGGCACCGGCGTCATGGTGTGGAACCGGGCGAAGACGGGATAATCGGAGTGCGTCATGTTGCATCGCGTAAAGGAGGGCGGGCGCACAGGGCTTAAGGATTTCGCGCGGGATCTGAACCCGCCGCCAAAGGCCCCTGCCCCCGTCACGTCAACAGATCCCGAACGCATCACGCCTGCGGACATCTTCAGGCGCCGAACCGTCAGGCGGCCGGAACTCCGCAAGCTCGTGCCGCTCTCCGACACGACGATCTACGAACTCGAACAGAAGGGCGAATTCCCACAGCGCTTCTATCTGACCCCCCGTTGCGTCGTCTGGCCCCTCGCCGAAGTTCTCGAGTGGATCGACGCGCAACGGCGTAAAGGTCGCGAAGGCTGTGGGCCGCATCCGGATTATCGGATGCGCTGACTGGCTTGAAAGGTTCGAACACCGACGCTGGACTCCTCGTCAATCGACTAGTGGAAAATCTTGCTTCAGCCAGACGGAGCTTTTCTTCAATCCGCCTTTATAGTGGCCTAAACGGAGCGAGCATTCGCTCTAGTGCAAGCTCTCCAACATCAAGCTGCTGTGGTAAGCCAAGCCGCGCGAGCAACCGCCAACTGCAGATCTTGCGGGTTGAGACCGGACCAGTCTGCGTCACCGTCCGCGTCGCTGTGGATTGTGAGATTGAGGAGCTCTGCCAAGCGCGACAGCGTTTGATCCCCTGTTGCTGACGCGAGTCCTTTCAAGGCTGGCAGGGCGGTTTCCAAATGCGCAATGGCGTTATCAAGGGCGTTTTTTTCTTCTTCCGGGCGACCATTGTGACCGAGGTTGAGGGCGATCATGCCCATGGTCCTGAGCGCGTTGAACAGATCCGGCAGGAAAATGTCCTGTTTGAGCAGGGGTATTTTGATCCGTTTGAGGAGCGTTTCGTCGACGACTCCGAGGATCTGCACGCCGGCTAAATCCGGGCTTAGAAGGCTGGCAAAACCCGGCGTTTCGCGAAACCGGGCAGCGAAATCCGGCGCGGCTTTGCCCTTTAGAACCGGAATCAACCAGATGTTCTCGTTCGGGCCAAGGCTTGTATCGAGAAAAGTAAATCTGGACTTTGGATCTTCAAGCCATGCATCAAATGCTTCAGGTGTATTGATTGGAATAAGCGCGATAAACCGCTGGGGCCAATCGATACCGTCCTCTACCAGGGGGGGGGATGACCTGAACCTCCATCACTTCGGCTTTAAACGTGGAATTCAGCTCGGAGACACGCTTTTGAACACGCATTTGCAGCGCTCGGCGGGCGGAATTGGCAATGTGCGCAAACGCGCCCCGCGACTTGGCGCCAGGCTTGATCCATCTCTGACGTGGATTAAGCCCGCTGGCGGCGGCCTCCAAAGCGACAATTTCGATGTCTTCCAACAATTCTCGCGCTTGCTTCAGCGATTTCGGCGGTCGTTCGCCAATCAGCTTCCAAGGCTCTTGGGTGGCTTTGGAAGCAAGCTCAGCTGTGTCGGCTACATGGGCAGCAAGGCGAAGGGCATCGCCCGGAAGCTGCGCGATTTGCTTGATAAGCTGCCCGTTCAATCGGTTCGCTAGATTTTGTAGCGGGGTCAAATGCCGGCCTGAAATCGCCTCGGTGGCGTCGTCTTCACTAGCGGCTTCTGAAGGGGCGATCAGCGTATCGGTTTGAGCATAGAGTTCATTGAGGTGGTCGATGGCATGATCATCGATTCGCCCCACAAGAAAGCCGTTCAGTATGGATGTAAAATGGCTCAATATCTGATCAAGCAGACCTGCTCCTCTTGAGAGATAATCCGACCAATTGTCCGCGCCGACTGTGCGCGCAATCGCGTCCACGATCTTCCGGTTCTGCGCCACCCCCAGCATGCAAGGCGAGTTCTGCCGTGGCATGCGTTTTTCAGAGTCAAGCGGGCGGGCATTCTCCAGCGTAGCGTTGACGAGTCGGCAGTGGCCTATGTCTGCATGGGGCGCGAGCATCAGCATGGCGTGAACATAGTCGCAGAGGAGCTCATTCGCGCTTTCTTCAATGGGCACCGCCGCCTCATAGAGACTTCCCTCGACAACAGTCTCATCTCCATCTTCGCGAAGCGAAATCGGAAGCGCGAAAGGGGTAGCCTCAGATAGTCGAGAAAGAAGGCGTTCAGACGCACCAGTAGCCGCGGCGCTTTCAACCCACGCGCTTGCGATATCGGGCGAAACACTCATAGCTGCGTCGAGAAGGGTCACGGTCTCATGGATCGGTCGGTTCACGAGATTGAGTTGTATCCCCGAGAGTCGTTCCAGGCTGGTCTCCGGCAGGGTCATACCGATAAGCGCGGAGAGCGCATCCACCACATCCGGTGCTTCAATATCGGTATCAGCCGTTTCAAGGGCAGAGATCAGCGCATCAACCAAGGCAGGCGGCGGTTGCAAGGCACGGGACCGTGCCATCAAGTCAGCCCCATGGGATTGGAGCAGGGCTAATTGCGGCAAGCTCTGAAAGCTTGCGCCATCCACCAGACCCAACATGGCCGCGATCGTTGCCAACTTTGGCGATAGACCACTCTGTTGGGCATTTGAGAGCCATTGATCTGCAATGCGTTGAAGATGTCCCTGCTGCCATCCACGGATCGCAGAGGCGAGCTCAGAGGCTTTGATCGCCCCCTTGTCGCGGTTGGCCAAGGCCTCTGCCATTTGAGTGGCGTTTAGCTTGTCCAGCAAGATGAGCCTGGCGGTAAGGGGCTCTATGGTGGTGGGCGTGGTGACCGCGATTGCGCGCTGTGCTTGATCCTGGTGGGACGCGAAACCAGTGTCATCCAAAGCCGAGCAGATCGCCTCGGCGCGCAACGCATGCAGACCGGTGATAATTTTGCCGGCGTTGTCCAGTCGAATCAGATGTTCGTCTAGGAGTCTAGGCAGGGCACGAGCCAGGTCTCCGTCAGAAATCTCAAGTATCTGGCGGAGGGTTGAAAGGGCCACGGCGCCGTCATTTGCGGCGGCCGGAGCGGTATAAGACAAGATGGCGAGTTCATCATCGCGCGTTCCATCCCGCAGCCTTATATCAATTTGGTCATTGATCACGCGATCGAGCCGGTCGCCTTCGGTCAGAATGTGCGCGTACTCCAAAAGCAGGCCTTTGGATCTCTCCCAGGGTTCGCGCCAGCCGGCCCAGTCTGTTTCGCCGGCCTTCTTCAGTTTTTGCCAAATGGTCTCACCAAGACGCTCACCTGGGTTCGTCCTGTGAAAGGAGATCGAGTGGCGCTGAGGAATAAGGGGAACATCTTCGGTTCGAACTGAACCAAGGATACACACGTCGCGGTCTCCGACATGCAAGGAGAGAAGCTGATCCAGGGCGCTTGTACGCCCGCGGCCGACATCGTCGATGACAAATCCAATTGGCCCTAGTCCGGAATAGGCATTGAGAAAGGCCGTAAGAGCAGCGCTGTCGACGGCGCCACGTGACTGGATTTCAAACCAAGTGCGATGAGTGCGGGTTCGGTTTGCAACATCCCACATAAGGCCGGACTTGCCGGCGCCTGAAGGTCCATGGATCAGGGTCGCATTGGTGTGCTTCAGCTTTTTCAGGACGGCTTCGACTTGATCAGCTTGATGGATAGCCAAACCAGACGCAAAGTGTCCCGGTCGAACGTCCACACCGGCAAAGAAACCAGGGTCTGAAAGCGGCGCAGAAAAATCAACGCTTCGAATGGCACCGGATCGGATGAGCGCAGCCGCGCCCCCATGTTCGAATCCGAGACGGATGCGATCTACAATCCCTGTGATGTCGCCTTTTGTCAGGCCGATGCGTTCTTTGATGGAGCGTGGGCCATTATCATCAGAGAGGCGGCCAATATCCTGGGCGAGAGCGGTGACAACAATGTCTGCTGTCAGCGGGGCTATGCCAAGCTGATCGGTAAGTGCGGTTCTGGCGTTAGCTGCGGGATTTGGAGCAAGCTGAATCGAGCAGCGGGCGGCTTTGGGATCGTTGCCCAACAGCGAGCCAAGGCCAAACGCTTCAGCTGAAAGCTCCGTCACTGGATTTACTGTGGAATCTTCGACGCGCTCCAGCACGAGTCTGTAAGCGGTGACGGGGTATCCGGGGAGATCTTGGCGCTGCCAGAGTGCTTTTAAAGCTGCTGCATTTTCGCTCGGCGCCCGCAATCGAGCATCGGGCCGGTTGGCTTTGGTATCAATAAGGATGGCGCCATCTTCTGTTCGCAGTTCAAAATCATCCCGGCCCTCCGGAATGATCTCCTGTATGGCGTCCAAGCCAAGAAAAGCCCGGACCGCTAAATAGGCGCCATATTTGTCTTGGTAGCGAAAGCCGCGCCCGGCATCCGATCCCGCGCGTGGCGCCGGTCTCGTTCGCTTGCGGTGGGTTTTGGACCGTTTTCTCACCTTTCGCCACCCACGCGGTCTATTAGTAGACGCCAGCTCTCATCTACTTCCGTGTGTAAACCCTGGCTCGCCGCGTCCAGAAGATTTGCGAGGGCGCCGTGGTGATGCGACCTCAAGTCTTGAACCGCGGACTTGATCCTTGGGACGGTCAGACTTGGGGAATTAAGCGCAAAGCGTTGGTGCTCGATGACATGGCTCCAATCATTGGAAATCGCAGATAGGACCTCTTGCACGGTTCTAACACCAGCGCCGCTTATGCTGGCGCAGGCGATGAGGTCGAGGTGATATGCCAACAGCTCGCTTGGATGGAGTGGTGCCTTAGCCTTTTGGCGCAGACTGATGATCAAACGTTCTGCATGGCCCGAGATTTTGTGAAGTCCCGTCTGATTCTTCGTCGCTTCAGAAAGGGTCACAAAGTTCGGCCCATCGCCACCGAGCAAATGGTCAAGCTCCGCCAAGGTTTCGGACACAAATGCGGATATACTCGCCACCTGCTCCCGCATCCAGAATGCTGCGATAGCGACGAGTTGCTCGACGGCGGCTCGAAACTCTTTCGTTTTCAGGGTATCCGCCGTCACACCGTCGCCCAGTCGGAGAGGTAAGGACAGCTCAGAGGGGTCTGATTTATCGATCAGTATTTTGAAGCCGGAGCCGACATTGAGGATAGCGGTCGCGATGGTGGTTGGCGCGCGGGATTGAACAGCGAGATCAAACTCAGCGCCAGCAACGATCAGTGGCATGCCGCGTTTAACGGCCCGCCAGTTCACTTTGAGATCAAGATTGGCGATCCCGCATTGCATTGCCGTCACCAGAAGCAAGACTTTGACGTTCTGGTAGTTTTCGGGGGCATCGCGTTGGCTATCAGGTACATCTGTATCGAGCGCGCTAGTAGCGCCTGCCACTAGAGTTGGAGGCGGGTCGACTTGGGGCTGGCTCGTAGACGAATGGAGCCATGACACCAGCCAAGTGACACGTGCATGCAACATCAAGGCGGTGTCGTTTGTATTGCGATCAATCCCTTCCGTTTCCTCCATGACCGATGCAAGTTCACGTAAGGCTGTGGGCCGGTCATCCATACGCCAGGCACACAAGGCAGCCTCGGCGCGGAGCGCGATTTTATGGCAAGTCAGATTGATGGACTCGTCTGTCAGGGGTTCTTCAGTTTGCGCCGCCTCTAGGAAGAGAATTCTCGCGTCGTTAAAATCACCGAGCCGTGCCGCGGCGACGGCCTCTTCTTTTAGCGTGTAGAGCTGATCGACACTGGACCGTTCGGAAAGTCCGGGTTTAAGCGCAGATAGGATGTCGCGGGCGGCTTTGAAATCGCCATCATGGCCCAGAACCTTTGCCTTTTGCCGGAGAAGAGCCGCATCGTCTGGGTGTTGTTCAAGCGCGGCATCCACGATCGCGAGCGCTTCGCTCCGTTTTTGTTGCATTTCGTCCAGCAGGACAGATCTTGCGATCAAACACTGATGGGCCAAACTGAGGTCGCCCCAAGTCTGCGCCTTCGTTTCCATGTCTTCATAGGCTGTCATGGCCGCTTCGACATTGAGCCTGCTGTCAAACCAGGCGCTCGCCCATGCGGACTGGACATAGAGGTCATAGCCTTTTGAAAAGGCTTTGAACTGAGCAAGCCTGTGACGTCGCTTTTGCTCATCTAGACCATCCAAGGCGGTGAACAACGACAAGAGGTCGTCTGGCGAATTGATAGTCTGTAGTCCGATAGTGAGGAAAAATCCGGGCATGTCGGCCACCTCGCCGAACTCGGTTTTCAGGTCTTGGATGACCGGCACGTCCGCTCGGTCCCGAAGTAGGGGGTCAGTCTCTGCAAGCGTCTCATATTCATCGATCCAAGCGAGCCGCGTCGGCCAGTCCAGCCGTCCGCCCTGGGCGAAGAGGATTTTGGAGAGCGCCATGACCCGCAAGGCCTGCCTGTTTTCAGCGACCGGGATAAGGTCTGTCTCGCGCAGGGCTGCCTCGGCAATCGGCTGGAATAGTCGATCATCTTGGTTGATCGCAGCCACATCGACTTGGATCAGTCGGACAAGCACCGAAGCGGCGAGGTCATTCGGCATGACTGGCCGATGGGTACCGAGAAATACCAGCGTACTTAGTTTTGATGCGAAAGCTGCGCTTTGCTCCTCATTGAGAGACAGGATCTGTTGAAATGTCCTGACGAAGAACCAGCTTTGCTCGCTCTGAATGGCGTTCCAAATAACGATATCGAGCGACTCGAACGGAATAGGTCCGTGCTGTATGGCATGGATGACTATGCTGGCTTGAATGTCCTTGCGCTCATCCGCACTCAAATCTTCATTTAGTTCCGTGAGTAGCGGCGAAAGTCGAAAGTGATTCTTGGAGCCGGGCGCGCGTTCGATCCAGGGACCGGTCAGAAGGTCGAGGCTCGCCGATGGATCGGGAATGCTGGGATCAACTGCGGCAGCCGCAATCGCCATGGAGCGATCAAACCTCAGAAAGATGCAAGCCAGGCGCTTGAGCAGTTTGCGCCCGTCATCGGTGGCCTCTCGAAGCAGTCTTTGACGTGCGTCTTGCCTGGTGAGTTCAACTGCTTCACTGGTTTTGCCGCTGAAGTCTTCGGTGAGCGCTGAGGCTGGCCAGCCCCGGTGTTCGAGAGAAGCGATTTTCGCCGCCACTAGCTGCGGGTGTCCTCCGACCGAACCGGTGTGCACCATAAAACCCCAGGTCTCGATGGAGTCCGGTGGTGCATTCGCTGCTTCGGCCATGTCCTGCACATCAGTGAGTTCCAAATACGGTGCGGCCAGAACAGAAGACTGCGTAAGACCAAGCTGGGTGGTGAGAGCTGGAGATGGAGCTTGGGCTGAGGTGATGATGGCGCAGCGGTTTTTGGTCCTTAGCCATTCGAAGAACATGGAAAACCGCCACGCATTGCGGCTGACCAGGCCCGTTGGAACGTCATCGAGTATGATGCCGGTACTGTTGTCCGTCAGTGTGAGGTCGGTGTAGGCGCGCTCAAGCCTCAGAATGATCTCCGATGGGTCATCCTGGTTGCGGAAGTCGACGAGTAGCCCAACGCCCTCGATCCGGTCTGTGATTTGTTGGGCGAGGGTGCTTTTGCCGGTGCCGCTGGCGCCGTGCAGCCAGATCACCCCGGCATTTTTCAGCGTCACGCTGAGGCCTTCTGTCAGCGCATTTCTGGATGCACAGATGCGTGGGAGCGGCAGCGCGTCCAGCGTTGTCGTCCAACTTGCAAGACCCCATTGGGATTCGTGACCAGGCTGGCCATGGCGTGCCGCTTCGTTCAAGAAGCTGTTTAAGCCACCGGCCGAAAGCCGACGTAGGCTCAGATCTGGGTCGGCTGCTGTCTCCGCAACCTTGAGCAGGATGAGATTTGTGGCGTTGCCGGCGAAGTTTGCCGGCAATCCAAGCGCCGACAAGCGGCTCTTCAATAGCGCAGTCAGCAGGGCTTTACGTTCTGGACCGGTCTCCTGGGCCATCCGCCAGGTGACACGATTGATGAGTCTTGATTTGAGTTCGGCCAAACTCGGCGTGGCATTCAGCCAGTCGAGGAGTGGTCCTTTGCGATGCGTCTTTCTGAGGCCGTCCAAAAGCGGACTTGGGTCAGCGCCCAACTGCACGCTCGACCAATATTCAATTCCAGTCTGTCCGTCGGGGAAGGTGAAACCCTTCTCGTAGCCCGAAGACATATTGGTATGAAGCACAAGCGAGATAGAGCGGTTTTCGCCAGCCGCACTGGCCATCCAGTAATTGTCTAGTGCATGCCTAGATTTCTCGCTCGCAAGCGTCAGTTGACGATTGGTGGAAGCATGCGCGACCTGCGTCAGGCGGGTTTGGCCGTCTGCGGATGCGAGATCGTAGTCCTCGGCAATCTCTACAAAAAGGGTCTCAGTACTCGCAAGCTCAAGCCAGGTAATTGCTGTTTCTAAAAACTGGTATTGATAAGCGCGAACAACATGATCGGCATGTCGCTTCGGATCAAAAGGCGGAATTGGTGCCGTCATCTTGGCCTAATTGGTTCAGCGATTGTGAGCGCTCCGTTCACTCTAAATATGTCGCATCGCGAATAGAAGAGACCTGCGAGGGGACAACCGCACAAGAAGAATGTCTGTTCGGTTGACTCCCTTTGATCGCCCTTATCAGGATCTCATGGTCGCGCGTCCTTACGAAGGAGGTGTAAGGCTCACCCCACCCTAGGATCAGCAGCGTAGACCGCCATGCTTTCCGGGATAATGTTCGGCTTGCGGCTTTCACCTGCAGCCCAGGCGTCGATCATGTCGGCCCATTCCTGCATCATGTGGCGGCGCTGGTCGGCATATTCGGCCTTGTTGTAGACCCCACGCGATGAGCGCCGGTCCTCATGGGCGAGGCTCTTCTCGATCCAGTCGCGGTTGAAGCCGAGTTCATTGAGCAGCGTCGAGCCCGTGCGCCGCAGGTCATGAACCGTGAACGGCTCCAGCGGCAGCTCCATCTCACTGGCCAGCTTGTGGGCGCTGTCGGTGATCCGGTTGAAGGTCGCATTCGAGATCGGGCGGAACGTGTCATAGCGCGACGGGAAGACGTATTTCGATCCGCCTGCGCAGGTCTTCAGCGCCACCAGAATGTCGAGCGCCTGGTTCGACAGATAGACATTATGGTCAAGGCCCGTCTTCATCCGCTTTTTCGGGATGGTCCAGACCGCATCCTGAAAGCTGACTTCGTCCCAGGTCGCATGGGCGACCTCGGTCTTGCGCTTCATTGTCAGTAGGATGAATTTCACGCCGAGCTTCAGCGTCGGATTGGCGGTGATCTCTTCAAGGACCCGATAGAGGACCCGGATCTCCAGCGGCGTGAGCGAGCGGTCGCGGGGCCGGACACGCGCGATCGAACGGGGGTCGACCTCTTCGGCAGGATTCTCGACGCGGATGCCGTGCAGGGTGGCGAAGGCGTAGATGAGCTTGATGAACTCACGGGCGTGGAGCGCCGTTGAAGGCGCGCCCCGCTTCTTGATCTTGTCGCAAAGCTGACGGACGTCCTCGCTCGTCACCTCGCGCAAGGTGTAATTGCCCAGCGCCGGGATCAGGTCACGGTCGACAATGTGACGACGCATATCGCGGGTCGAGTCCGACATCTCGCTCTCAGCGAGCCAGCGCTGAGCAAGCTCCCCGAATGTCCCTTCCGATTTCGCTTTGGCCTTGGCCCGCTTCTTTTCTTTGGCGGGTGAGACACCCTCATCCACGAGCTTCTTCGCATCGATCAGCTTCTCGCGCGCAGCCGCCAGCGTGATCCCGTACTTGCCATAACGCCCGATGGTCAGCGTCTCTCGGCGCCCGTTCACACGGTAATCGTAGCGGAAGGTCTTGGTGCCCGTCGGCGCGACGGACACATAGAGACCGTCCCGGTCTGCGACCTTGTAGGGTTTGTCCTTTGCTTTCAACGACTTGATTGCAATATCGGTCAGCATGCTGCGCCTCCTTCCCACCAATTTTACCGTCAGGCCAAAATAGCCATTTCCCAACAACAAAACACTATTTTTTCAATGTGTTATGCCGAAAAAATACCGTCAGGCCGCCAAAATGGGCTGACGGTATTTTGACTTTAGGCAGGAAGAGGCAATTTGTATACCGTCAGGCGATACCGTCAGAATGTTCCGTTGGCCCGCGATAGAAGGCGATAGACACCGAACGAAAATCGGTATCAAGCTACTGTATTTGTTGAATTTATTGATCGTTCGCGATAGTCCGCGAGAGACGCGGAATCATTCCCACTCGATCGTGCCCGGCGGCTTGCTCGTTACGTCATAGACGACGCGATTCACGCCTTTTACTTCATTGATGATGCGCGTGGCAACGCGGCCGAGGAAAGCGTGCTCGAACGGATAATAGTCCGCCGTCATACCATCTGTGGATGTCACCGCCCGCAGCGCCAGTACGGCCTCATAGGTCCGCTCGTCGCCCATCACGCCCACGGTGTTGACCGGCAGCAACACGCTGAACGCCTGCCAGATTTCGTCGTACAGGCCCGCCTTCTTGATCTCGTCAATATAGATCAAGTCCGCCTTGCGCAGCGTGTCGGCCTTCTCGCGCGTGATGGCGCCCGGAATGCGGATCGCGAGTCCTGGCCCGGGGAAAGGGTGGCGCCCGACAAAGGCTTCCGGCAGGCCAAGCTCCCGGCCGAGGGCGCGCACTTCGTCTTTGAACAGTTCCCGCAGCGGCTCGACCAGTTGCATGTTCATGCGTTCCGGCAGGCCGCCGACATTGTGATGGCTCTTGATCGTTACAGATGGCCCGCCCAGCGCCGAAACGCTCTCGATCACGTCCGGATACAGCGTGCCCTGCGCCAGGAAGTCCGCCCCGCCAATCTTCTTCGCCTCGGCCTCGAACACATCAATGAACAGGCCGCCAATGATCTTGCGCTTTTTCTCCGGGTCCGACACGCCGTCCAGCTTGCCGAGGAACAGGTCCGACGCATCCACGTGCACCAGCGGAATATTGTAGTGTTCGCGGAACAGGCTCACCACCTGCTCGCTCTCATTCGCCCGCATCAGGCCGTGATCGACATAGACGCAGGTCAGCTGCTCGCCGATGGCCTCATGGATCAGCACGGCCGCCACGGACGAATCCACGCCGCCCGACAGGCCGCAGATCACCTTGCCCTTGCCCACCTGGTTGCGGATCTTTTCGATGGCTTCGGCGCGATAGGCCGCCATCGTCCAGTCGCCCTTCAGGCCCGCCACACCATGCGTGAAATTGCGCAGGATCTGCGCGCCATGCGTCGTGTGCACGACTTCCGGGTGGAACTGCGTGCCATAGAACTTCCGCTCCGGGTCAGCGATGATCGCATAGGGCGCGCCCGGCGATTTCGCGATTACACCAAATCCCGGTGCCATCTTCGCCACATGGTCGCCATGGCTCATCCAGACCTGTTCATGCTCGCCGCTGTCCAGCAGGCCCTCAAGGAACGGATCGTCCACCACTTTCTCGATAAAGGCCCGGCCGAACTCGCGGCTCGTGCCGCCCTCAACATGCCCGCCCAGCTGGTGCATCATCACCTGCTGGCCGTAACAGATGCCTAGCACCGGGATGCCCGCCTCGAAAATCGCCATGTCGGCCATCGGCGCATCGTCCCAATAGACACTCGATGGCCCGCCAGACAGGATCACCGCCTGCGGCCCGTAGGCTTCCAGAAAGGCCTTGTCGACCTTGTTGAACGGGTGGATTTCGCAATAGACGCCGCTTTCGCGCAGGCGCCGGGCGATCAGTTGCGTCACCTGGCTGCCGAAGTCGACGATAAGGGCGCGTTCGTGTCTTTGCTCTGTCATGGCGCCGTTTAGCTGAGTCCCGCCGCCCACGGCAAGCCTCTAGAGCCTGTTAATGATGGAAACCCTGCCTCAGACGTAGGGCTCGCCCGCTTCGAACCGCTCACGGACCTCGGAAATCTTCTTGTAGTCGCTCGCTACCTGGTAATGCGGCGGATCGGATTTCTTCCAGGCCCCGCCCCATTCCAGACCTGGCAAAAGGGCCAGCCCGGCCAGGTCGCGATAGGCCTGGGCATCATGCGCCGCATCGCCATTCATGTAACGGCCATCCTCGAACAGGGCGACATCCCAGGCGATGCCGAAATTATGGTTGCTCTGGCCGCCCTTGGCCCATGTCACCTTGGGTCCCGGCGGACCGCCCCAGCGGCCCTTGGCATAAAGGTCATCCTGCTCGGCATAGGTCCGCGTCCCCGAAATAATCTTCACCAGATACGGAAAGCCCGCCGCCCTGAGCAAGAATTCCCGTGCCAGCCGTTGTGCCTTCATATGCAGGCTCCGGATATTGCCCTCTGTGCGCACATCGTACGCGCCCATTTCATCCCGCATGGCCGCGCTGGCGGCCAGGAAGGCTTCGTCTGCGGCATTTGTCTTGGTCCCCCAGAGACCGTCCAGCCCATGCGGGTCAAAACCAGAGGCCTTCAACAGGCGTTGCCGGAACAACACTTCTTTCTTGTTCAACTGATAGCTCATGCTGGTCCCCTCAGCGTTCAGACCGATCCCTCTCGGCCGACCTGCAGGATACACGACTCGCCTGGGATGGGCACCCGCTGATCCTGCGCCGCGGTCCAGCTTGGATATTGACCTGCCCCGCTGCATCCGGCCATGTCGGTGCATGAACACTGCCCAGACACTCGATGCGCGCAAACAGGCCGCATTCAACCATGCCCGCAACGGCCAGTTCGCGGACGCCGAAACCGCGCTGCAATCCGTGCTGCGCGAGGCCCCGCGAGATCTTGGCGCCCTCCTCCTGCTGGGAGATGTCCAGCACGCGGCCGGCAAGACCCAGGATGCTAGCCGCGCCTATGGCGGCGCCATGCAGGTCGCACAGATGCATGCCGGCCCCGTTCCGGAGGACTTCAAGCCGGGTCTCCAGCGTGCGGCGACTCGCCTCGGTGAATATGCGGGCCTTTACGAAGCCTTCATCGCCGCGCAGATCCCGCCAGAAAGCCGCTCGCCGCGCTTCGACCAGTCGGTTGGCATCCTGCTCGGCCAATCCGGCATCTTCCTGCAGCAGCCGACGAAGTATTATTTTCCCGAACTCCCGCAAATCCAGTTCTATGACCGCGCGGGTTTCGACTGGGCCCCCGCCCTCGAAGCGAAAACGCCCGCCATCCAGCAGGAACTGCGCGCCGTCCTAGCTGACCACGCCGCCTTCCGCCCCTATCTGGAGCGCGACGAAAACCAGCCGCATGTCAAAAGCCACAGCCTTGTCGGCAATGATGACTGGAGCGCCTTCTATCTCTGGAAGGACGGCGCGCGCGTCGAAGAAAACTGCGCCCGCTGTCCCGTCACGGCCGCCGCGTTCGAAAACCTGCCGCTGGACTACCTGCCCGGACAGGCGCCCTCGGTCCTGTTCTCCCTGCTGAAGCCCGGAGCGGCCATCCCGCCGCATCACGGCCTCATCAACACCCGCCTGATCTGCCACCTGCCGCTGCTGGTACCCGGCCCAGCCTGGCTCCGCGTCGGCAACCAGACCCATCACTGGAAGGAAGGCAAACTCGTCATCTTCGACGACAGTATCGAGCATGAGGCCAAGAACGAGGCGAGCGAGACCCGCGTCGTACTCCTGTTCGACATCTGGCGCCCGGAACTCTCCCTGCAGGAACGCGCGGAAGTCACCAAACTCCTCGGCGCCATCGCGCAATATTCCGGCCAATCCGTCCTTACGGAAACCTAGCTTCCTGAAGCGCTCATCCTGAGCGAAGTCGAAGGACGAGCGCTCCCGCGCCTATGCCGCGCGCCGCAGCACGGCAAAGAAGAAACCATCCGTCCCGGCCCGGCGCGGCGTCAGCCGCACGCTGCCGGTCGGCAGGCGGAACCGCTGCACCACATTGGCGCCCTCATCCGTCAGCAGGCCCGAGGCAATCGCCGCCGCCGCCGCGTCTTCTTCGGTGAACTCAGGGTGCGTGCTCAGGAATTCCGCCACGCGGTCCTCGTCCTCTTCCATCAGGAAGGAACAGGTCGCGTAGACCATCCGCCCGCCCGGCTTCACGAATTCACTCGCCTTGGCGATGATATCCGTCTGCTCGGCCATGCGCTTTTCCAGCTGGCCCTGCTTGATGCGCCATTTCGAATCCGGCCGGCGCCGCCATGTGCCTGTCCCCGTGCACGGCGCATCCACGAACACGCAGTCCATCTGCCCCGTCAGCGTCTCCAGCTGCACCGGTTCGCTCGGATGCACCAGCTGCACATTATGCGCGCCAGACCGCTTCAGCCGCGGGATCAGCGCGCTAAGGCGCCGCCCGTCAATGTCATAGGCAAAGATCTGCCCCTTGCCCTTCATCTGCGCGGCCAGCGCAATCGTCTTGCCGCCGCCGCCGGAACAATAGTCCAGTACCTGCTCGCCGGGCTGGGCATTTGCCGCCGCCGCCGCGATCTGGCTGCCGGCATCCTGCACCTCGACCCAGCCCTTGGAATAGGCCGGAATGCTCTCAAGGCTCGCCTCGCGCTCGCTCGGGTCCTTCGCCGGAATGTGGAAGGCATTGTGCAGCAGGCGCGACTGTTCCGCCTTCGCGCTCTTCAGCGGCATCGACGCTTTCTCCGCGTCCACTTTCAGCGTGTTCACCCGCAGGTCCACATCCGCGCGCACGGCCATGGCCTGCGCCTCGACTGTCGCTTCCTCGCCGAACACGCGCGCCATCATCGGCGCCATCCATTCGGGATAATCGCCCTGCACATGCGGCGGCGCAGCCGGGTCCGGCGCCATCACCAGATGCTCGCGTTCAGCCAGTGTCAGTTTCTCCGGCGCGTGTTCTTCATCCATCGCATCGTCGATCTGGCGGATATCCCAGCCCCACGCAAAGGCCAGCGCCCCAAGCACAAGCGCCCGCGGGCTCTCGTCCTGCATGCGGTAGGCAATCGAGTTGCGCTTGCGCAGCGCGTCCAGCACGAGGCCTGACACCCAGGCCCGGTCCTTGCTGCCCGCATAGCGCGCCCGCTTGCCCCAGTCGCGCGCCGCCGACTTCACCGGCTGGTGCCGGTTGAGAACATCCGTCAGGACGTCGATTGCCGCTGAAATCTTGCCGCCATTACGCATTGAAACCATTGCCCTCTTTTGCCCTGCCGAGCAGGAAAGGCCCCTGTTACTCTCCAAAACACCGGAGGGAAACCGTCAAAGGCTTAACGCCTGCGGTCCGTCGCCAGCCAGCGTGCCGCCATGGCCTCCCCGCTGGTAACGGCATGGCTGGCTAGCGGCCCCAGCGCCCAGTCGCCTCCCGCCATCAGCGTGCCGTCTGCATTTACGGCGGAGGGCGCCCCCAAGGGGCGGGCCGTGCGGGCATAACGCCAGCGATGGCCCTGCATGTAGGCCGGCTGCATCGGCAGGCCTGTCGCCGCCCGGAACATTTCCAGCAGGCGTCCCGCCGCCTCTGCCTTGTCGAGCTCCAACCACTTTGCCGACCATTCGGCCGCGGCATGCACCGTCCAGCGTTCCGCCCCGGACTGGCCGGGCTTTGCCAGCATGGGAATGGCCAGCCCTGCCGGAAATGGCAGGTCCATCGCCTTTTGCGCCAGCTCGGTCGGCGCCTCAAAGCCCAGCAGCAATGTCCAGATGGGCGCCATGGTCACGCCGGACAATCCGGCCGCCATTTCCGGCACATTGCCCAGCAGGGCCACCGCCTGCGGCGCCGGCACCGCTAGGATCACGCCGTCGAAAGCGCCAAGGTCCGACCCGTCAGAACCGGCCAGCCGCCATCTGCCCGCAACCCGGTCCATGTTGGCAATTTCTGTCTCCTGGCGGATATCCAGCCCTTCGGCCAGCGGCCGCACCAACGCGCTCGCCCCCGGTAATCCGGTGCATCGGGCCCCTGGCGGACCATCCGCCCAGACATGCCCGCCCAGCATCACCGCCAGTTCCTGCGGAACCCCCGGTGCGCCATGGTCAATCGGGCCCAGATCGGTCCGCCGCGTTGCCAGCCGCCCGCCCAGCCCCCGGCTCTTGTCGAACACCACCACCGCGCATCCGGCATCGGCCAGCCGCCGCGCCGCGGTCAGTCCCGTCAGCCCCGCGCCGATCACCGCTACCCTGCCCTGCATCCTGCTGCCCTTTTCCGCTTCGGGCCGTGAGATAGGCCGTGCCCGTCACAAGTCCCGGTTTCTGTCGCAGCGGGGCCATGCTAAACTACCGGGGAGACATGAAAAAAAACCGGCATATGGGGCAGAAACATGCAGGTAGAGCTTTCAGGCGACGTGCGCGCCGCCACACCAGCTGACTGGCGCCAGCTGGGCGACATCACGGCCGAATCCTTCGCTGACGATCCGGTCAATAAATGGATTTTCGGCAACAGCCGCGCCATTAAGTCGGCCTTCACCGTGCTCGCCCGGGATATCTATGCAAAACGCGGCCATTGCTACCTGGCAGGCGATGGCGGCGCGGCCATGTGGTGCACATCGGATATGGACCGCAGCCTGTCCACGCTGCCCCTGCTCTCCCTTGCGGCCGGCGTCATGCGCTGGGGCTCGAAAGGCGCCGTCAAGCGCGCCATCACCGCAGGCGAAGTCATGGATGCCAACCACCCCCACGAACCGCACATGTACCTCTTCACCATTGGTACACGGAAAGCCGCACGCGGCACAGGACTCGGCAAGGCCCTCATCCGCCCCGTGCTGGAGGCCTGCGACCGCGACGGCCTGCCCGCCTATCTCGAAAACTCGAACCCCGACAATACCGGCTTCTACATGAGCCACGGCTTCGAACACATGAAACTGTTCGAAGTCGGCGAAGGCTCTCCCCCGCTGGAAGCGATGTGGCGCAAGCCGCGCGCGTAACCTCCACACGCGTCACCCCCGATGGCCAAAGGCCATCTGGGGGCCCATCACCTGAAAACGCATCAGGCGCCCACGGTCCGGCTTGGACAATGGTTTGCCTACGCGACAGCGCACCTGACATCAAAATCAAGAGATGGGCCCTCAGACCGCTGCGCGGTCGAGGGTGACGCGAAACGAGAGCATGCTCCTCAAGGACCTCATCCTGAGCGGAGCCTGTCCTTGCGAAAGCGTGGATCGAAGGACGAGGTCCGTGCGATATGCCTACAGTTTTCTACAATCAGCATAGCCGATAAATACTACTTTAACGTGAAGCGGGCATCCTCTGACATCAATGTCTGCTGGGAATCGGATTTATGGGTGCAAAAGTATCAAATTTCAATTGCGCGCTGCTGTCAGTACTGGGGCTGCTGATACTAGCATCCTGCGATCAAAAATTACGCCCTGATGTAGGAAATCCGGACGCCCAAATGGTTTTTGAAACCTTACTGGATGGCTGTCTGGTGGGGCCGAACGAATTCGAAATAACGGCAGGAAGTCTTTCCAAGCTCGGCTGGACACAGTTCTACGAGAACATCAGTCTTAACCAAAAGTCCGAACATTGGGTCAATTTGGACGCTTACCGCGGACCACCGGGTCGAAGCAGCACGGCTGAGCTCAAGAGAGAGTGGACGTTTTACGATTCGAAAGATGTGAAGCTTGGCTTCTGGAAGCTCAATTGTTCAATAAGTATGCTTCCTAAAGACCTGCAGTGGACGGCTGTTGTGAGTGCGTTGGAAAAACATCAAGCGCGCATGCAACCCATGGGGGTGATTGAAGATGGCAAAAAAAACGAAGCGACATTCAGCTTTCCATTCAAAAAAGAGGGCATTGGCCATTTGGTCATTACTCAATCTGTAAAGCGCGGGTCATTTTCGGTTCTCGTGCAAGTGAGTATGCCCCCCACGTACCTTCCTCTTTCAGTTACTGAATACCTTGCGGCAACATTTGAACCTACTCGCGAAGACCAAATCGCAGAAATGTTCTGGGATCTTTGCCTGGATGGTTATCCGCAAGCTGCTGAGGAAATCTACGCTCGTGCCCAAAAGATTGAATGGACTTACCTCGGTTGGTCCATGACGCACGAACAGATCGTAAGGCCCGCACCACAATGGACGGCTGTCTTCGCTCACACACGATCCAACAGGTGCAACCTCCAGCTCAAAGTAAATCAGAAGGCACGTACTTTTCGATGTGAACTGAAAATGCAGCCCTATTGTTCGCGAACCGATAAATATCCTATCAATCTTAGACGACTTCTGAGCGGCGGACAGGTTCTCCAAAGTCTCTTAGACAACCACAGCATCGATGTGAGCGAAACAGATACCGTCAACAAAAACGGGGATACATTCAATGATGACAGGTATCGTATTTTGAGAACTGCGGGTCAGCCAACCAATTTGGAAATACAGTTTATAGGAAACCAAGCCAGAGAAGGGGCAGATGCCACTTTAGTTGCCGAATACGATTTGCTTTCGGATTGAAGCGTGGGCATGCGACCATTGGTGGCCGATCTAGGTCTAGAATCCCCTACCCCCGGCTCACCGAATAGTTCGGCGCTTCGCGTGTCATCATCACGTCGTGCACATGGCTTTCCTGCAGGCCCGCGCCGGTGATCTGCACGAACTCGGCCTTCTTGTGCAGCTCGTCGATATCCTTGGCGCCGACATAGCCCATCGCCGCGCGCAGGCCGCCAACCATCTGATGTACGATGGGTCCGACCGGCCCCTTGAACGGCACCTGGCCCTCAATACCTTCCGGCACCAGCTTCTCGGCCGCCGCATCCTTCTGGAAATAGCGGTCGGCCGAGCCGCGCGCCATCGCGCCCAGGCTGCCCATGCCGCGATACGCCTTGTAGCTGCGTCCCTGGTAGAGGAACACTTCGCCCGGCGCCTCTTCCGTGCCGGCAAACATGCTGCCCATCATCGCCGTCGCCGCACCGGCGGCCAGCGCCTTGGCAAAGTCGCCGGAGAACTTGATGCCGCCATCGGCGATGATCGGAATGCCCGTCTTCTGTGCCACGTTGGCGCACTGCTCGATCGCCGTCAGCTGCGGCACGCCCACACCGGCGACGATCCGCGTCGTGCAGATCGAGCCCGGCCCGATCCCCACCTTCACGGCGTCCGCCCCGGCATCAATCAGCGCCCTGGTGCCCTCGGCTGTCGCCACATTGCCCGCAATGATCTGCACCGAGTTCGAAATCTTCTTGGCCCGGCGCACGGCCTCCGCCACGCTGATCGAGTGGCCATGCGCCGTATCGATCACCACGGCGTCAACCCCGGCCTCGATCAGCGCCATCGTACGCTCAAAGCCTGCATCGCCCACGGTCGAGGCCGCAGCCACGCGCAATCGTCCGGCCGAATCCTTGGCCGCATTCGGGTTCACGGCGGCCTTGTCCATGTCCTTGACCGTCAGCAGGCCGATGCAGCGCCCGTCATTGTCGACGATCACCAGCCGCTCGATCCGGTGCTTGTGCAACAAGCCGCGCGCTTCGGCCGGATCGGCCTCCATTTTCACGGTGACGACTTCGCGGGTCATCATGCTGGCAACCGTCTGGTTCAGGTCATCGGCAAAGCGCGTGTCGCGATTGGTGATGATGCCGACCACCTTGCCGTCCTTTTCGACGACCGGAATGCCGGAAAAGCCCGTGCGCGCCTTCAGCTCGCGCAACTCGCCCAGCGTCGCCGTCGGCGCGATCGTCACGGGGTTCATCACCACCCCGCTCTCATACTTCTTCACCATGGCCACTTCGCCCGCCTGCTCTTCAATCGTGAGGTTGCGGTGAATAACGCCAATACCGCCCGACTGGGCCATCGCGATGGCCAGCCTGGCCTCGGTAACGGTGTCCATGGCCGCCGAGATCAGCGGTATGTTCAGGCTGATAGACTTGGTCAAGAAGGTCGAGACGTTCACGTCAGCGGGTAAAACCTCGCTCGCGCCGGGCTGTAGCAGCACGTCGTCAAAGGTAATGGCTTGTCGGATTTTCATGTGGGGAGCTCCCTTTTTGGCCTAGTAAGGGAGTCGCAGGGGCTTGTGAAGTGGCCAATTTCAAACATTTCTTCGTCGGCGATGGTGCCGCAAGTTTCCATTTGCATCTTCAAGGCTTTGCCGGGTCCGCTGCAGCAGTTCAATCACATCATCCGGCACGGCGGCTGCATTCGTGCTGTAGGGGCGCCATGCATCGAATGCCGTCAACAGTTCGCTCGCCACGGAATGAGAGATCACGCCATCATCCTCCAGCGCAAGGATTCTCACCCGGTAATCGCGTTTCCCGAGGTTTTGGTATTTCCGCTTCTTGCGTCCGTCAGAAACATGCTCGGCGGAACGATCAACATATTCCTTGAGTGTACCGATAATTTCAGCTCCGTCCCTAAAACTGGACCGCTTGGCGAAACGCGCACTGCCGGGTGTGGCCTGCTTCTGCGACGGTGCCCGTACAGGCGCCTCGGGCGCTGGCGCCATCGCGAGTTCCGGTACCTCCTCGTCCATCGCCATCCAATCGTCGGAGAGATCTGCGAACAAATCCACACTCACCCCGCTCAGGGCCGTTTCCGTTTGTGCGGTTGACCGCTCCTGCAGCTCCTTGGTCAGGTCCTCGCCAAGCTGGTTATCGTCCACCTTCTCCGCGATACGCCCCACGCGCCGGTTCACCACGACGCCGATCGTCAGCGTGGCGACCGCAATGATCAGCTCGCTATTGGCAAGGTCCCAGAAGGTCAGGTTGGGTGGAATCCCGAGATAGTCACGGATCATTACCGCAATCGCTGCCGCTTGCTCCACTGCGTTCCCCCCCGTCGATCTCGTTCCAGTCTACCAGAGCTCGCTTGCCGCGAAAAGTTGGCTCTGGACCTCGCAACTATTCTGTTCCCTGCCCCGTCACATGTTCAGTCAGTCGATGCAGATCGTCCACTGGACCTTGCCGTCATTGACTTCGGCATGGCAGCCGAACGGACTGTCCGTCGCCTGGCAAATACCGTCATGGGTCATCTGGTCCACGTCATCTTCGGAATCCGCTGACAGCAGGCAGCGCCCGGTACAGTCGGTTGCAGACATGCAGGACATCCCGGCATCGGCATAGGTCTGCACGCACTGGTCATGGCCCAGCATGCCGCCCCGCTCCACCGATCCGCCAACGGCCTCGCACCTGGCCGTCTCGGCACGCGTCGCCCGCTTGCTCTTGAATGTGATCTTCTCATACGTGCCGACCGCTGCAGGCGCGGTCGTGTCAGGCGTCTTCGTGCTGCCGAAATGCGCGCAGGCCGACAGGGCAATCAGCCCGAGCGCAAGGGCGATGCCCGGCCTGATCATCCGGGGAAACGGGCAAAGGCCAGTATGCCGTCCGGAACATGATGGAAGCTCTGGGCATCGTCCGTCTGCATGATCATTTGCGGCTGCCCGAAGACCGAGGGATCGTCCAGGGAGCCGACCTTCAGGATCACCGCGCCGGAAAGGGCCGGGGACCGCGTCAGGAGCTGTGTGCCGCATTCCGCGCAGAACTCGCGCGTCACTGCGCCGTCCAGGCCGGCGCGTGCATAGGCCTTCGGTGCGCCTTTTGTGAACCTGAATCCGGCATCCGGAAACGCAATGAAGTCATTCGGCTGGCCACCCGTGAAATACTGGCATTCCCGGCAATGGCATTGTGCCTTCATCAGCGGTTCGCCCTCAACCTCGTATCGCACCGCGCCGCAATAGCATCCGCCCGTAACCTTCATCTTCCTCTCCCTTGTCTGGACAAACAGTCTGGCCGCGTTGACGACCCTGCGCAAGCAGGATCGGCGCGGAACAGTTCGCCGCCACATCCGTTGACCCCACAGCAAGAGGAGAAAAACAATGTCATCAGACACCTATGCCATCAGCAAGATCGTCGGCACGTCAGAGAAGTCCATCGAGGATGCAATCGAAGGCGCGCTGGCCACGGCGAGCAAGACGCTGCGCAGTCTCGATTGGTTCGAAGTCACGTCCACGCGCGGCTTCATTGAGAACAACAAGGTCAAGTATTATCAGGTGACGATCGAACTCGGATTCAAATACGAGGGCTGACCGCTCGCCTTCCTGCCGGGCACGCGCGCTCGCGCAGTTCAGCCTTTGAACCCCTTGGCGATGACAAATATTTCCGGGCTTCCGGCACGGCTCGCCGGGGGTTTGATATGCTTCACGCTCTTGAAGTTCGCCTTCAGCATTTCCAGCACGTCCTTGGTTGCGCCGCCCTGGAACACTTTCGAGCAGAACGCCCCGCCCGGCGCGAGGTGCGCCACGGCGAACGCCACCGCCATCTCTACCAGCGCCACGGTGCGCAGGTGATCGGTCTGCTTGTGCCCGGTCGTATTGGCCGCCATGTCCGACAGGACGAGGTCCGGCTTGCCGGTAAGGCCTTTCAGCATGCGCGCCACATCGTCCGGATCATTGACATCGCCCTGCACGATATGCGCGCCCGCCACCGGCTCGACCGGCAGCAGGTCGATGCCGACCACTTCCGCCGCCCCCTTGGCCACCGCCACCTGCAACCAGCCGCCCGGCGCACACCCCAGGTCCACCACCCGCTGGCCCCGCCGCAACAGGCCGGCCTTCTCGTCTATCTCCAGCAATTTATAAGCGGCCCGTGCGCGAAAGCCCTCGTCCTTCGCCTTGCGGACATACGGGTCCTGCAGCTGGCGCTCGATCCACTTTTTCGAACTCTCCGATTTCGCCCTGTGGGCAAACACCTTGCGCTCGTCCATCTGACGGCCAGACGAGCCCTTGTTGCCCGTCGGGCCTTTCCAGCGGCGCTTTTCTTCATCCGACATCTGGTGCGTCCTTCTGGCTGCCAGCCTGGTTATCAGGCCCGCGGCGTGTGCGCCGGTTGCGGCGCCGCGCCTTGGGCTTCTTGGGCCCATACATCATGGACAGCAACAGGCCCTCGCGCAGTCCCCTGTCGGCCACGCGCAGCCGCCCGGCCGGAAACGCTTCCCACACGGCCTCAACGATGGCGCAGCCCGAGAGCATCAGTCCGGCGCGCTCGTCGCCAATCGTCGGCAGCTTGGCCCGCCCTTCCAGGCCCACGTCACGCAGCAACTGCACGGCTGCGGCGCTTTCTTCACGGCTCAGCCAGGTCCCGTCCACCTTGTCGCGCCGGTAGCGATCGAGCTTGAGGTGCACGCCGGCCAGGCAGGTGACGGTCCCGGACGTGCCGATCATGTGGGCCTCGTCGCTGCTCATGGCGGCGCGCACGTCTTCGATCCCGTCCCATGTCTTGAGCGTCTGGCGGGCATGCTCGACCATGAGCGGATAGGATTCGACTTCATCGAGATGGGAAAAGGCTTCCGAAAGCGTCACCACGCCCAGCGGCAGGCTGGTCCAACCGAGAATGGGCGCCTTTTCCAGCAGGCCCTTGAACCCATTGTCCCGGGCCGCCTCGGCATTCACCCAGGACAATTCGGTCGATCCGCCGCCGATATCGACAACCAGAACGGACTTGGCCTGCGGCGCGATCAGGTCGTGGCAGCCAATCGTCGCCAGGCGCGCTTCTTCCTTGGCCCCGATGATCTTGAAGGTGAGACCCGTTTCCTCATGTACCCGGCGGATGAATTCGGCGCCGTTCTCGGCCTTCCGGCAGGCTTCGGTCGCGATGCAGCGCACCCGTCCAACGCCATGCTGTTTCAACTTCCTGCGAATGTGCTGCAATGCGTCAATTGCCCGCTCGATTGCGGCATCCGACAGGCGGCCGGTCTCGTGCAGGCCCTCGCCAAGACGGGCAATCTGGGAATGGGAATCGACCACGCGAAACGTCTTCCCGCGTGGCTCGGCGACCAGCAGGCGGCAATTATTCGTTCCAAGGTCGACGGCCGCAAAAAGCGGTGCCGTCTTTCCGTTGCGCGTGGCGCTCCGCCTGTTGCGGGCACCCGGCGCTTTTTTTTCAGCCATGGTGTGGCCCAAATTGATGACTTGGGGCATTGTTATCACAGGAGCTGGAAATGGCTAGTGGACGCAATTGCAACGGGTGGTTGAAATACCTGTTTGGCCGCCGGCGCCGCCGGGCGGCGAGGTCGGCCCTGTTATTGACCCACCCCATTGACGGAAATCGCAGCTATAACGCCATGTCCACGCATGTTGCCAAGTTCCAGATCGGCCAGGTCGTCCGCCACCGCATGTTTCCATTCAGGGGCGTAATTTTCGACGTGGACCCGCAATTCGCGAATACAGTGGAATGGTATGAATCCATCCCTGAGGAAGTCCGGCCCCGCAAGGACCAGCCTTTCTACCACCTGTTTGCCGAGAATGAGCGCACCCATTATGTTGCCTATGTCTCCGAGCAGAACCTGCTGCCGGACGATTCCGACACCCCGCTCACCCACCCGGATATCCTCGACTGGTTCAACCTGACGGGCGGCGGCACCTACGAGCTCAAAAAGGGCGTCGCCAACTAGCGTCCCCGCCTGCCCGCTCATCAGGCCAGGTAGAACAGGTAGATCGCAATGCTCGTTGTGACCCCGACAATCAGGTTCATCGGCACGCCAATCTTGAGGAAATCCGAGAACCTGTAATTGCCCGCCGCATGCACGATCGTGTTTGTCTGATAGCCGATGGGAGACGCAAAACTTGCGCTTGCACCGAACATCACGGCAATCACCAGCGCGCGCGGCTCAATGCCCAGTTCCGTTCCCAGCACGATCACCAGCGGTGTCATGATGACCGCCACGGCGGCATTGGTCACCAGTTCCGTCAGTACCGACGTCAGCAGGTAGATCATCAGCACCAGCCACAAGGGTGACGCCGACACCAGCAGGGGCGTCATGCTGCTGACCAGCATGTCCACGCCGCCAGACGCGACCAGGCCCTGTCCAACCATCAGCATGGCAAAGATCAGCGCAAGCACCCCGGCGTCCATCGCCTCGAACGCATCACTCAGCGACAGGCAGCCAAAGGCCAGCACGGCGCCCACCCCGATCAGCGAAGCCATCACCAGCGGAATGCCCAGGATGGCCGATGAAAGAATCACTGCCGCGAGTATAGCAATGGCCAGCGGCCCGCGTTTGCGGCGGAAGGGTTCTGCCTTGAAGGTCTGGTCTACGACCAGCGCGCCTGATGCCGCCAGCTCATGCAGTTCGCTCCGGTTGCCATCGACGATCAGCCTGTCGCCGGCCTTGAGCCGGGCATTGGCAAGGTCCGGCCCGGGGGGATTACCGTACCGCGTCAGTCCGCGAACGGTCACGGCATGGTGCGACAGGTAGGAAATCTCGGCAATCCGCCGGCCGATATTGGAATCATTCGCGGCGACGGTCGCCAGCGCCCGCTCTTCCGGGCCGGCATCCGTCTTGCGGCGGCTGATGCCGATACGGAACAGCTCCGAATCCACCAGGGTCAGCAGCTCCGTCAGATCGGCCCGCAGGGTAACGCGGTCGCCTGCCTTCAGCAATTCGTCCGCATCACTCCCGGAAAACCGCCGGCTCCCCCGGCTGTGGGATACGACGCTGATCCCTTTCTTGGAAAGCTCGGGCACTTCGGTGACCAGGCGCCCGATAACCGCAGACTCCTCCGGGACAACCGCATCGGTCAAGTAGCGGACCGGTGCCGTGGGCGCCGTCGATCCGGCCGCGGCGCGCGGCAGCAACACCCATCCGAGCCCCAGCAGGACGGCGAGACCCGTTCCGAACGTGACCAGGCCAACCGGCGTGATCTCGAAAATGCTGAACGCTTCCATGCCGGCATCTTGCGCCACACCGGCAACCAGCAGGTTGGTTGATGTCCCGATCAACGTACAGGTTCCGGCCATGATCGACACATATGACAGGGGAATGAGCAGCTTCTTTTCGGAGATTTTCAGGCGCCCGGCCAGTTCCATGACAATCGGCAGCAGGATGACAACCACCGCCGTGTTATTGACGAAGGCAGACCCGATGGACACGGTCACGCCCAGTAAAAGCAGCGCGCCAACTGTCGACCGGTCAGCCTCCTGCAGGACGGAAGCGGCCAGTGCGTCCAGAACACCCGTCCGTTTCAGCGCCGCAGCGAGGATGAACATGGCGCCAATCGTGATCGGCGCACTGTTGGAAAAAGCCGACAGCGCACCGGGTTCGTCCAGAAAGCCGATCAGAATGAACGCTGCTGCCCCGATCATGGCTATCGCCGCTGGCGGCAGCCGCTCCATGAAGAAGCCGGCAAACATGGCTGCCAGGATGCAAAGCGAGATGACGGCCGCATGGTCAGACAGGAAGGCTTGCATCAAATCTGACCCCGAACTCCAACCCGCTGGACATAACACATAAGGCAGGTCCGGGTTGCCTTCCCGGCACTGTTTCTTTTCAGTTAGCCGGTCCGGTACCGCCGCCGTCCAGAATCGCAATCACCGCGTCCCAATGCGCCAGGGCCTCAACATCGCCCTGCGCGGCCACTTCCGCTGCTCGCAGCGTGGCGATCACGCTGGCGTCGTCACCATACTGGCGAAGCAGCTGCCCCGCGACGCTGGCGGCCGTCACACTCATTCGGCCCGGACATTCGCGCGTTCGATCGCCGCCGTGGTCGACTGGCCATCAACCAGCGGCACGATATGCACCGTCCCGCCGCGTGCCAGAACCACATCAGCGCCGACGATTGTCTCGATCGTATAGTCGCCGCCCTTGACCAGCAGGTCGGGCTGCAGCGCTGCAATCAGCGCGCCGGGCGTATCTTCATCGAACACGACAACTGCATCGACCGCCGACAGGCCCGACAGGACACGCGCCCGCGACGATTCATCATTCACCGGACGGCTCGGGCCCTTCAGGCGCTTCACGGAGGCGTCCGAATTCAGGCCGACGACAAGGCGGCCGCAGCGCGCCTTGGCTTCTTCCAGAACCTTGAGATGGCCCGGATGCAGGATGTCGAAACAGCCATTTGTGAACCCGACGGTCAGGTTGGAATCCCGCCAGACGTTCACCTGCTCGACCAGCGTCTCCAGCGGCACATGCGAGATGCCGCCATTGCGCAGGCCCATTTGCAGCGCCGTGTTCAACTCGCTTGCCGACACAGTGGCCGTGCCCGATTTCCCGACAGCAATGCCGGACGCAGCAATCGCCAGTTCCACCGCCTCCGCCAGGCTTCCGCCCGCCGCCAGCCCCAGCGCCAGCGCGGCAATGCTTGTATCGCCCGCACCGGACACGTCATACACTTCCCGTGCCTCGCCGGACCGGTGCATCACGCAGCCATCCTTCTGCACAAACGACATGCCCTTGGCCGCGCGCGTCACCACAATCGCCTTGGCGGGCAGCACGCTCATCGCTTGCGTCAGGGCCTCGGCTGCATCGCGGTCGGTCTCCACCGGCACGCCCATTGCCTGGCCCAGTTCCACCGCATTCGGCTTCAGCAGGTCGACCGCGCCATAGCGCGAAAAATCCAGCCCCTTCGGATCTGCAATCACGGGAATGCCATGCGCGCGGCCTGCCGCGATTGCGGCCTCGATGACATTCTTCGTGATCGTGCCCTTGGCATAATCCGACAGGATGATGAGGCTCGCATCCTTCGCGGCGTCTTCGAGTGACATCACGATATCGGCCTCGGCTGTCAGGTCGATGGCCCGCGTGTCTTCCGCGTCCACCCGCAACAATTGCTGGCCCCCCGCGACGAAGCGCGTTTTCAGCGTCGTCGGCCGGTCGCGCATCACGATCAGGTCGGCTTCCACGTTACCTATCTGGCCCAGCAGTTCCGCCAGCTCGCGCCCTTCGGCATCGTCGCCCACCACGCCGATCAGCGCCGTGCGCAGGCCCAGCGTCGACAGGTTGCGCCCGACATTGCCTGCCCCGCCCGGCATCGCGGCTTCCCGCGTGCGCCGCATGATCGGCACCGGCGCTTCAGGCGAAATGCGGGTGACCTGCCCATACACGAAGCGGTCGAGCATGACGTCGCCCACACAGATGACACGCTTGCCATTTGCCTCCCGGATCAGGTCGATCAGCTTCTGCGTATCCATCAGCAATCTCCGGCCGGGCAATCGCAGTGCCCTGCAATGACGGCAGCAATGGGTGTGGTTTCGGGACTCACGGCCATATTGGCGACTCCATTTGATCACCGGATATAGCCCCGCCACGCCCGAGGTGAAACCCATCGGATCACCGACTGATCCATAACCCGCTCCCATGCGTAGTACCTTTGTACTTCCAACTGCATGTATCCGGAGCCGAATTCCTGTCACAGCCTGCCCCCGCCCTTTTCTGGTTCCGTGAAGACCTCAGACTATCCGACAACCCGGCCCTCCATGCTGCCGTTTCGACCGGCAAGCCCCTGATTTTGCTGTACATTCACGACGAGCAATCGCCGGGCCTGCGTGCCCATGGCGGCGCCTCGAAATGGTGGCTCGGCAAATCCCTCGCCGCGCTCTCTGCGCAGATCGCCAAAGTTGGCGGCCAGCTGACCTTGCGGTCGGGCCCCTCTGCCACGGTCATTCGGGACATAATCGCGGAATCCGGCGCTGACAGCGTGTTCTGGAACCGCCGGTACACTCAGGCCGAACGCGGCCTCGATGCCGAAATCATGGAAACGCTCAAGCAGGATGGCGTCTCTGTCGCCAGCTGCAATGCGCGCCTGCTGACAGAGCCGTGGACCGTGAAGACCGGCGCAGGCAGCTATTACAAGGTCTTCACCCCCTATTGGAAGGCCGTCCGCGCCGAATACCGCGCGCCTGAGCCCAGCCCTGCACCGGCCTCCCTCGCCGGCCCTGACATGGCTTCCGACGCCCTCGCCGGCTGGAGCCTGCATCCGTCCGGCCCGGATTGGTCCGGCGGACTGGCCGGGACATGGACGCCCGGCGAGGCAGGTGCCGCCCGGCGCCTCGCCGACTTCCTCGACGGTCCGGTCAACCACTATGCCGACGCCCGCAATCGCCCCGACATCAAGACCTCCACGTCAGGCCTGTCGCCGCATCTTCGTTTCGGCGAGATCGGCCCGGCACAGGTCTGGCGCGCCGTCCAGCACGGCATCGCCGCAGGCCGCTTCGATGAAGCCAGTGCCATGACCTTCCTGTCCGAAATCGCCTGGCGCGAATTTTCCTATGTCCTGCTGTTTCACAATCCGGAACTCGCCAGCCGGAATTACAATCACGCATTCGACCATATGCCCTGGCGCAGCGATGACGCCGCCTGTGACGCCTGGCGCAAGGGCCGCACGGGCTATCCCATGGTCGATGCCGGCATGCGCCAGCTATGGCATACCGGCTTCATGCACAATCGTGTACGGATGATTGTAGCCTCCTTTCTTACCAAGCACCTGCTCCTGCCATGGCAAATGGGTGAGGACTGGTTCTGGGACACGCTGGTCGATGCCGACCCCGCCTCCAACCCTGCCAGCTGGCAGTGGACGGCAGGCAGCGGCGCAGATGCCGCGCCTTATTTCCGCGTGTTCAATCCCGTCACCCAGGGTCAGAAGTTCGACGTCACCGGCGCCTATGTCCGCCAATGGTGCCCTGAACTCGCCCGATTGCCCGGCAAGTACCTGCACGCCCCCTGGGAGGCTGACGCCGCCACGCTTTCCACCGCGGGCATCACCCTCGACAAGACCTATCCCTCGCCCATTGTCGACCACAAGGCCGCGCGCGACCGCGCCCTCGATGCCTACGAGACCCTGAAAGAAAGACGAGACGCCGCATGAAACGCATAGCAATCATAGGGTCCGGCATTTCCGGCATCGGCGCCGCCTACGCCCTGAAGGACACAGCGGACGTCACCCTGTTCGAGGCCGACGACCGGCTCGGTGGGCATGCCTGCACGCATGTGTTCGACTATGACGGCCACGAAACTGCGGTCGATCTCGGCTTCATCGTCTACAATGGCCTGAACTATCCGAACCTGATCGGCTTCCTCGACGCGCTCGGCGTCGCGACGCAGGCCTCCGACATGAGCTTCGCCGTCTCCGACCGTCACGGCTGGGAATGGGCCTCGACACCGCGCGGCATGTTTGCCCAGAAGCGCAACCTGCTCAACCCCGCATTCCACCGTTTCTGGCGCACGATCCTGAAGTTCAATGATCTTGCCCGCACCGAACTCGCCGAGGGCAGGATCGAGGATGCAACGCTCGGCGCATGGCTCGACAGGCACGGCTTCGACCAGCCGTTCCGCTGCAACTATATCCTCCCCATGGGCGCCGCCATCTGGTCCACGCCCGAGGCCTGCATGCTGGACTATCCGGCCCGCAGCTTCTTCCAGTTCTTCGATAACCACCGTCTCATGCACAGCGAAAGGCCCAAATGGCGCACCGTCACCGGCGGCAGCCAGACCTATGTCCGCGCGGCCGCCCTGGCGCTGGGCGACCGCGTGCGCACCCGCACGCCGGTCATCCGTGTCTTCCCCTTCGGCGAAAAGGTCACCGTGGTCACGTCCGACAAGCGCGCGCATGTTTTCGACGATGTCATCATAGCCACCCATTCGGATCAGGCGCTTGCCCTCGTGGAAAACAGCTGCGAGGACCAGTCCTTCCTCCTGCGCTCGGTGCATTACCGTCCGAACACGATCTACCTCCACCGCGATCCCGCGCTGATGCCGTCACGCCGCAATGCCTGGGCCAGCTGGAACGTGATCAAGCAGGACAATGGCGACATCTGCCTTTCCTACTGGATGAACCGCTTGCAGGGCCTTGATGACAGCCGCCCGCTCTTCATCACGCTCAACCCGGAAACCGCCCCGCGCGACGACCTGACCTTCCACGCCTATGAATTCGACCATCCCCAGTTCGATGCCGCAGCCGAGGCCGCCGTCCGCGGACTGACACGCATACAGGGGCAGGATGGTATCTGGTTTGCCGGCGCATGGATGGGCCGCGGCTTCCACGAGGACGGCCTGAAATCCGGACTGTCGGCAGCCCTCTCCCTCGGCGGCAGGGTGCCATGGGAGGCGAAAGGCGTGGACATTCACACGCCAACGCGCAAAACTCTCCACATTGAAATTGCAGCAGAGGTGTCCGTTTGACGGTTCCGGCGCTCAATTTGTGGAAAGGCAAGACGGTACATGCGCGCTACGTGCCGTTCGAGCGGCGCTTTGCCTATGACCTCGCCCTCATGGATATCGACATTGACCGTCTGGACGAGGCCGGCCGGCAGTCCGCCCTGTTCTCTGTCGAGCGGCCCAATCTCTTTTCCTTCTCCCGCAAGGATCACGGCGCGCGCGACGGCCTCCCTCTTCGCCCGTGGGCTGAGCAAATGTTCGCCATGGCAGGTGTAAAGCTCGACGGCGGCGCGATCCGCCTCGTCACCCTGCCCCGCCACCTCTTCTACAAGTTCTCGCCCATCTCGCTCTGGTACGGCTACGGCCCCTCCGGCGGCCTGCGCGGCATCATCTACGAGGTCAACAACACGTTCGGCGACACCCATTCCTATGTCGCCGCCGTCACGGGAAACCGTTCGCAGCACGAAGCGGGAAAGGCGTTCCACGTCTCGCCCTTCTTCGATGTCACCGGCACCTACCGGTTCACCCTGCGCGCACCGGATGACCGCCTCGGCGTCGTCGTCGAGAGCCTGAAGCACGGCACACGCCTGCACATGGCCAACATCATCGCCCGGCGCCAGCCCGCAACAACCGGCACGCTCCTGGCCACCGCCGTGACACGCCCCTTCTCCACCCTTGGCGTCACCTTGGGCATTCACTGGCAGGCCCTGAAAATCTGGCTTCGCGGCGCGAAATACCGGTCCCGCCCCCATCCTCCCGAACAGGCCGCCACGCTGGCCGCTGGATCGTCCGCCGACGCGCCACAGATCACGAAAGATGCCGCATGAGCGATCCCATCCTGGCCACGGCCCAGTCCATCCGCCGCCTCAAGGGCATCCCGGCCTCGTTCCGCCTTGCCGCGCTTGCCCTGCTGCGTACCCAACGCGGCACCCTGCAGTTCACCCTGCCGGACCGCCGGAAGATCATCTACCGCAATGACGCGAGCGGCCCCTCCGCCGAGATCATCGTCCACGACTATAATTTCGTGAAACTTGCCTTCGCGGGCGGTGATGTCGGCTTCGCCGAAGCCTATATGGACAGCCAGTGGTCGACACCGGACCTGACCAAGGTCCTGCAATTCTTCTCCGCCAATTTCGAAGCCGCCGGACAGCTCGCACGCGGCGGCATGGTGGTGCGCTGGGCCAATATGGTGCGCCACTTCTTTAACAGGAACTCCCGTTCCGGCGCCCGGCGCAACATCATGGCCCATTATGATCTGGGCAATGACTTCTACCGCCTCTGGCTCGACCCCAGCATGACCTATTCCTCGGCCATCTTCGAAAGCCCGAACCAGTCGCTCGAACAGGCCCAGCAGGCCAAGTACCGGAACATCTGCGACCGGATCGGTGCTGGTCCGTCCAGCAGCATCCTCGAAATAGGCTGCGGCTGGGGCGGCTTTGCCGAATATGCCGCCAAGCATCGCGGCAGCCAGGTGACATGCCTCACCATCTCGCCGTCCCAGCGCGACTTTGCCATGCAGCGCATGCAGCGCGAAGGCCTGTCCGAGCGTGTCGATATCCGCCTTGAAGACTATCGCGACCACACGGGCCTCTATGACGGCGTTGCCTCGATTGAAATGTTCGAGGCGGTCGGCGAAGCCTACTGGCCGAGCTATTTCGCCAAGATCTTCGAATGCCTCAAACAGGGCGGCAAGGCCGCGCTCCAGATCATCACCATTGATGACGATCTCTTCGCCAGCTACCGCAAGCGCGTTGATTTCATCCAGCGTTATATCTTCCCGGGCGGCATGCTGCCTGGCGAGACCGCGCTCAAGGAACAGTTCGCCAGGGCGGGCCTGCGCCATGACGGGGTCCACTATTTCGGCCAGGACTATGCCCGCACCTGCAATGAATGGGCCCGCACATTCAATGAGAAATGGGGCGAGATCGCCCCGCTCGGTTTTGACGAGCCTTTCCGGCGCATGTGGAATTTCTACCTGTCCTATTGCGAAGCCGGCTTCCTCGACGGCCGCATCAATGTCGGCCAGTTCGAAGTCTCAAAAGCCTGACCCGTGTGCAACCGGGAACATAGGTAACGTTTCAGACCGGGCAGATGGGTTACAGTTTTCATGGTGTGTTCCGTGGGCGGCCAGGCTCGATACGGTTCATGCGTTTCTTTCGGTCGATGTGTCCGAGCAGGACCGGACCGAAGTAGACTTCGTAATGATCTTCGCCTGTCCGGAAGATGCCCACCCGCTCACCGGTAAGGACTTCGGAGATGAACGGTTCAGCGCCGCGCCACTTGATAATTCCGGATGTTCTGACTGCGCGGGTTTCAGTGGCGCCGGGATAGATCAGAGTGCTTATTCCAAGAATCAGCACTCTGATCCAGAATTTCTTGTTGGTCGCAGCGTGTCCCCGAAAACCGGGTCCACTTTTCGGCACGCCGCTCAAGTCCGGAGGTCTCAGCTTGCCATCCCACGTGCGTTGACTTGGCGCATAGATCGCTGCGGGAGGGATCTGGCCGAGCGCCTCATGCGGGCGCTCGTGATTGTAGGATTTCCGGAACCTTGCAAGGCGTGCGGCCTGAGCCCTGATTGTCCGTGAGGGTGGACTGGTCGCTTCGCGTTTCAGCGTCAGGTGCAGGCGCTCATGGCGTCCATTCTGCTGGGGCTTTCCAGGCGCGATCCGTTCAGGGAAAATGCCCATCTTCAGAAAATTGACCGCCAGCCGGGACAAGCCACCAGCAGCAACAGACCCGAAAGGCGCGCCTTCCGCCACTCCCCAGCCGCGCCGGCGCGCCGCCGCCGGTGGCCCTGCCATACGTTACCTAGACATGCGCCTGCCACCGGGCCTCCTCAATTCCCGCCTGCTCTCAAAGCCGGAGCGCGAAACAGCGCGCCAGATTCACGCCGAAGCCGCCGCCCTCATCCCGCACCTCAATTCATCCTGACCTGCCTTCAGGCAACCGCCCGCCCTGCGCGACATGCTTCCGGCAAATGGCGCCGCATGTGCTGGGCGCTTTCCCTCCGGCACGGCCGCCTTATGTCTCCCCTGAAGGAGCGCATCATGCAGGCGATCATATTCGGCGCATCGGGCGGCATTGGCCGCGCCCTGACAGCCCGGCTGGCCGCACGGCCGGACATGACCCGCGTGCACGCCGTGTCGCGCTCGCCCGCCCCCACCGGCCGCAACATCATCCCCCACACGGCCGACATCACCCGTGAGGCCGATCTCGAAACGCTCGCCGCCACGCTGAAAGCGGAAGGCACTTTCGGCCTCGTCATCGTCGCCACCGGCCTCCTGTCGGACCAGGATGGCCTCACGCCCGAGAAATCCAGCCGCCACCAGTCCCTCGATGCATTCGAACAGGTCTTCCGCGTCAACACGTTCGGCCCGGCCCTGGTAGCGAAACACATGCTGCCGCTGATGCCCCGCAAGCGCCGCGCCGTGTTCGCCGCCCTCTCGGCCCGTGTCGGCTCGATCAGCGACAACCGCCTCGGCGGCTGGCATGCCTATCGCGCCTCCAAGGCCGCCCTCAACATGCTGGTGCGCAACTACGCGATCGAGCAGGCCCGCATCAATGACCAGCTCATCGCCGTGACGCTCCACCCCGGCACGGTCGATACCGGCCTGTCCCGGCCGTTCCAGTCGAATGTGCCGGATGCGCAATTATTCACGCCGGACCAGTCTGCGGAATACTTGCTGAACGTCCTCGACGGCCTGACCCCCGCCGACACAGGCAAATGCTTCGACTGGGCCGGCAAGGAAATCCCCGCCTAGACCAGCTGGGCCTGATTGATGGCTCCACCGTGGTCTCTTGCTATTGAGGTAGAACACAGAAATTATTAGACGCATGCATCTGCGTCTTAAATGCATGCTGTACTGGTTCGGCAGCCTCGCGGTCGTAGGCATCCTGTATTGGGGAACGGGGTCGCAATCAGTCGGTTTTCTCGTACCACCAATCATGGCGATGCTTGCATAAGGGTATCTGAATGAATCCCATTAAGACTAAACCAACCGGCTCTGCTTCACAGCCGCGCCGATAAAGCTCGCAAACAGCGGATGCGGTTCGAACGGACGTGACTTCAGTTCCGGATGGAATTGCACGCCGATGAACCAGGGATGGTCCGGCAGCTCGAAAATCTCCGGCAGCCTGCCGTCCGGCGACATGCCCGAGAACAGGACGCCCGCCTTTTCCAGTTGCTTGATATAGGTCGCATTGACCTCATAGCGGTGGCGGTGGCGCTCGGATATGTCGAGTGCGCCATAGATTTCCGCAACCTTGCTTCCCTCTTTCAGGCGCGCCGGATACGCGCCGAGGCGCATTGTGCCGCCCTTGTCGGTATTCTCGTCGCGGACAACCTTCTCATTGCCCTTGGTCCATTCTTCCATCAGTCCGACCAGCGGCGATTTGGTCGGGCCGAACTCGCTCGTCGAGGCATCCTTGATGCCCGCCAGGTTGCGCGCCGCTTCCACGACCGACAACTGCATGCCGTAGCAGATGCCGAAGCACGGCACATTGCGCTCGCGGGCAAACCGCGCCGCCCGCATTTTGCCGTGCGCGCCGCGCTCGCCAAACCCGCCCGGCAGGATCACGCCGTGCACCCCTTCCAGAATGTCCAGCGGCGCATGCTCGTCATCGAACTGTTCGGAATCGATCAGGCGCACATCCACCTTCACCTGGTTGGCGAGGCCGCCATGCACCAGCGCTTCCATCACGGATTTATAGGCGTCCGGCACGTCCGTGTACTTGCCGACAAGGCCGATGCACACATTGCCGTCCGGGTTGCGGATCGTTTTCGCGATCCGGTCCCAGGCCGACATGTCCGGCGCCGGGGCATCGGTGATGCGGAAATGCGCCAGCACTTCGGTATCCAGCCCCTCGGCATGATAGGCCGCCGGCACGTCATAGATATGGCCCACATCGCGCGCCTCGATCACGGAGGACGGGCGCACGTTACAGAAGCTCGCGATCTTGCCTTTTTCCGTCTCCGGGATCGGCCGGTCACAGCGGCACAGCAGGATCTGCGGCTGGATGCCGATGGAGCGCAGCTCCTTCACCGAGTGCTGCGTCGGCTTGGTCTTCATCTCTCCGGCTGCCGGAATATAGGGCAGCAGAGTCAGGTGGATGAAGCAGGCCCGGTCCGGGCCCAGTTCCTGGCCCAGCTGGCGGATCGCCTCGAAGAAAGGCAGGCCCTCGATATCGCCGACCGTGCCGCCGATTTCGCACAGCACGAATTCCACGTCCTCGCCCGGATCGGACAGCACGAAATCCTTGATGTCATTGGTCACGTGCGGGATCACCTGGATCGTCGCGCCAAGGTAATCCCCGCGCCGTTCCTTCTCGATGATGCGCTGATAGATGCGCCCCGTGGTGATATTGTCCGACTGGCGCGCCGACACGCCGGTAAAGCGCTCATAATGGCCAAGGTCGAGGTCCGTCTCGGCCCCGTCATCGGTGACATAGACCTCGCCATGCTGGCGCGGGCTCATCGTGCCGGGGTCGACATTGAGATAGGGGTCCAGCTTTCGCAGGCGCACCTTGTAGCCGCGTGCCTGCAGCAGCGCGCCGAGCGCGGCGGACGCAATTCCCTTGCCCAGGGATGACACCACGCCGCCCGTAATGAAAATGTAGCGGATCATGGGACTATCCCGATGCCGTGATTCGTTGATGATTGGCGCGGGCAAAATGCCCGTTCCGCAAATTTACTGGGGATTGCCCGTATCCGGCTCAGCCGGCGCGGGTGCGTCCTCTTGTGCCGCATCGCCTTCCGGCGCGGGCGTTTCGGTCTCCGCAGGCGCTACCGGATCGGCTGCGACCGGATCTGGCGCAGACAGGTTGCCCGTGCCGCCATCCTGGCCATCCAGCAGCGGTGCCGACGGGTCGAACAGGTCGACCGGTGCCGTAATCGCGCCATCATCGTCTGCGCCCAGCGCGCGCTCGACATCAGAGCGCGTATCGTTCTCGCGGTTGGCAATCGAGGTCAGCGTCAGGCTGGTAATGAAAAACAGGCCGCCGACGATGATCGTCGTGCGAACCAGCGCGCCTGCAGCGCCGCGGCCGGACATCAGCGAGTTACCGCCACCGCCGCCGCCCATGCCAAGGCCGCCACCTTCGGACTTCTGGATAAGCACCAGTCCTGTCATGACAATACAGGCGAGGATATGGACGACGAGGATGACATTCTGCATGGTGAGTCCGGGATTCCTGAAATCAAGGGGCCCGCATATCGCCTATAAGCGCGAACGCCAAGCCTCTCGCTTCACTCTGGGCTAAATTGCTGCCCTGTAAATGGAGAGGAAATCCTCGGCCTTCAAGCTCGCACCGCCGATCAGGCCGCCATTAACATTGTCCACGGCAAGGATTTCAGCCGCATTTGCGGGATTCATGCTACCGCCATAAAGGATAAGTGTCTCAACGCCCGAAGCGCCGAAACGCCCCGACAGCCAGGCCCGGATCGCGCCATGAACTTCGGCAATCTGCTCCGTACTGGCCACTTTTCCCGTGCCGATGGCCCAGATTGGCTCATAGGCGATCACGAAATCAGCGGCACCTACGCCATCCGGGATCGATCCGGCCAACTGGCTTTCGATCCGCTCCAGCGTCCGCCCGGCCTCGCGTTCCGCCAGGCTCTCGCCAACGCAAATGATCGGAACCAGCGATGCGGCAAGCGCTGCAGAAGCCTGGGCTGAGACAACGGCATCACTTTCACCATGATCGGCCCGCCGCTCCGAATGGCCGACAATCACATGGCTGGCACCGGCATCGGCCAGCATTTCGGCCGAAATATCGCCCGTATGGGCGCCTTTGACATTGTGGTGGCAGGTTTCCCCGCCGATTCGCAGCGCAGTTCCCTCCGCGCTTTCGCTCCCCGCTGCGACCAACGTCGCGGGAAGGCAAAGCAACGCGGTCACATCACCGTGTCCGCTACCAACTGCAGCAGCCACGGCCTCAACCTGCGAAAGACTCGCTTTCAGACCGTTCATTTTCCAGTTTCCGGCGATCAGTGCGCGTGACATGCAGCCATCCCTATCTTGCAAGACTTGACCGTGTCGCCTAGCAAGCACTGAGCCATCCCGCAAATCGCCTGAGAGATTGCATCGCTATGCTAGCCTTGATGAAACGCCTGATGAATTCGATCTTCGGCAAGATCGTCGTCATGATTATCATTGCCGGCATGGCATTCTGGGGCGCTGACCAGGCATGGACCACCATGAATACCGGTCTCGGCAGCAATCTGGCCGCTGCTGGCCCGCGCGGTATCGACATGACGACACTCGACCGCCGCGTCGAAAACCTGCTGCGCAATCTCAACGCCAATGCGGACAAGCCGATCACCAAGTCCGAAGCGGCCGAACAGGGCATCGTCGATCAGGTTTTCGAGCTCGAAAAGGCGAAAATCGTCTCTCTCGGCTATGCCGCCAGCATCGGTATCGAGCCCTCGACCAGCGCCATTGTCGAACAGTTGAAGACCGTCGACGCCTTCAAGAACCCGCTGACCGGCGAACTTGATCTCAATACCTATCGTGAAGTCCTCTACCAGAACCGCTTCACCAAGGAAGAATACGAACAGCAGGTCTCCGATGACCTGACCCTGAAAACGCTCGGCGAGGCGGCCTCGGCGGCGACCTACCCGCCGCAAATCCTCGCGGGCATTCAGGCCCGCTTCATTGGCGAGACGCGGGACGTTTCCTGGTTCATCCTGGATGCGTCCAGGGCGCCGACACCTGACGCCCCCACGGACGAGGAAATCCGCGCCTTCTACGACGAGAACCTGGCCGCGCTGGAACAGCCCGAGCGCCGCGCCATCGACATGCTGCGCGTCTCGGCCGACGATTTTCTGTCGAATGTGACCGTCACCGAGCAGGAAATCGCCACCATCTATGAAGCGACGAAATCCGAGCGGTTCTCCGAGCCGGACCAGCGCACCTATATTGAACTCTACTTTGCCGACCGTGATACGGCGCGCGCCGCCTTCGGCCTGCTCGCTGGCGGCGCTGACCCGGCCACCCTGCCCGGCGTGCTGTCGAGCGAGACAAAGACCGGCAACCGCGAAAGCGTCTCCGACACGGCCCTCGCTGATGCCATGTTTGGCCCCGGCAAGCAAAGCGGTGCCCTGTTCGGCCCTCGCGAAGTGGAAGGCCGGTGGCTGGTCGCCCGGCTCGTCTCTGTCCAGCGCGGCGCCGTATTCCCGATCGAGACTGTCTCCGAGGAGATCCGCGATGAACTGGCCCGCGAACGCGCGCAGGTCCTGTTCTTCGAAAAGCTCGATACGCTCGACCGCTCGATCGGTGCAGGCTACCCGCTGGCCCAGATTGCGTCCGAACTGCCTGTCCCGGTGATGAGCTTTGCGCCTGTCGACCAGACCGGCATCACGGAAGACGGCGTGACGCTTACAGGCCTCACGGCCGCCCGGGACGCCTTCAGCGATGCTTTCCGCATCAATGCCGGTGACGTCTCCGCACGCTACGATGGCGACGAGGCCGTTTACCTCACCTCCCCGCGCGCCGTCATCGCGCCCAGCACGCCTGAATTCGACACGATCAGGGAAGACATTCGCCAGACACTGGTCGCACAGCGTGCCGCCAATGCCATGCAGTCCTACGCCGAAAGCGTGGTCGAGAAGCTGAAGTCCGGCGAAACCAGCCTGGCCGCTGCTGCGGCGGAAGCTGACACGGTCGTTGAATCGCCAAGCGTACCTGTCACGCGCATCACGGCTGAGGAAAGCGGCCTGCCATCGCCCGCCATCAGCGCGATTTTCTCCGGCCGCGAAGGTGACGTGTACAGCTATCCGAACCGGACGGGCAACATGTTCATGATCGTGCAGCTCAACACGATTGCGCCGCCATCGGATGCGGCGCTGGAAGTGCTCGGCACGCAGGCCACCGCGTCCCTGAACCAGGCCCTGCGCGATGACATCCGGTTTGCCGCCGATGCAGAGATCCGCAAGGCGATCAAGCTGAAGGTCAATGACAACGCGATCGTGGCCTACAAGAAATCGATTGCCACGGATCAATGAAACCAGCCCGTCTGATTGTTCGCAGGCGCATCGGGGATATTGAAACGCCCGTCGGTGCGATGCTGAAACTCGGCGCCGATGCGCCCGGCAGCTTCCTGTTCGAATCCATTGCCGGCGGCGAGCGTCTCGGCCGCTATTCCTTCATCGGACTTGAGCCCGATTACTGGTTCCGCATCCAGGACGGCGTCGCCGCCGTGTCGAAGACAGGGGATTTTTCCGCCCCGCTCAAAACCTCGGACGATCCCGTCAAGGCGCTGCGCGATTTTGTCAGTTTCGCCCAGGCCGAAACCGAAGCGGCCCTGCCGCCCATGGCATCCGGTGCATTCGGCTATGTCGGCTATGACATGATCCAGCATATCGAACCGGTGACCATCACGGCGCAAGACACGCTGCACGTTCCCGAAGCCCTGCTGGTCATCCCCCGGGTCGTGATCGTGTTCGATCACATCTACCAGGAAATCCTGCTCATCGGCCGCGTCGAGGACGGCAATGACGCGGCCATCGACGCCCTGCTCGATACGGTCGAGGCCCGGCTCGAGCGCCTGCCGGAAACGCCGCCCAAGGACCAGCCGCCGGTTGACGTGACGCTGACGTCCAACACCACGAAGGAACGCTATTTCGAAATTGTCGATCAATGCCGCGACTATATCCGCGCCGGCGACATCTTCCAGGTCGTGCCCAGCCAGCGGCTGTCGACGCCGTTCAGCCGCAAGTCGATCAGCTTCTACCGGGCCCTCCGCCGCCTCAACCCGTCCGCCTTCATGTTCCACATGAACCTTGGCGACGTGCGCCTCGTCGGCTCCAGCCCGGAAATCCTCGTCCGCCTGCGCGATGGCCGTGTCGCCATCCGCCCGATTGCCGGCACGCGGCCTGTCTCCGGTGACGCGCTGGAAGATGCCCGCCGCGCCGAAGGCCTGCTCGCCGATCCGAAGGAAATGGCCGAACACCTGATGCTGCTGGATCTCGGCCGCAATGATGTCGGCCGCGTCGCTGCCTATGGCAGTGTCGAAGTCACCGAACAGTTCATCGTCGAACGCTACAGCCACGTCATGCATATTGTCTCTCATGTCGAAGGCAACCTGCGCGAGGGCCTTGATGCCGTTGACGTCCTGTTTGCCGGCTTCCCGGCGGGCACCGTGTCCGGCGCGCCCAAGATCCGCGCCATGCAGATCATCGACGAAATGGAAACCGCCCGCCGCGGCATCTATGGCGGCGCTGTCGGCTATTTCGGCTGGAATGGCGACCTCGACACCTGCATCGCCCTGCGCACGGCCGTCATCAAGGACGGGCAGCTGCACATCCAGGCCGGAGGCGGCGTCGTCCTCGATTCCGATCCGCAATACGAGTATGACGAGACCCTGCATAAGGCAGGCGCCCTGCGCCGCGCCGTGGAACTGTCAGCCACCTACGAGTTCGACCAATGATCCTCGTCATCGACAATTATGACAGCTTCACCTGGAACCTCGTCCACTATCTGGAAGAGCTCGGCGCCCGCACCAAAGTCGTCCGCAATGATGAGCTGACGGTGGAGGAAGCCCTGGCCCTCAAGCCGGATGGCATTCTCCTCTCCCCCGGCCCCTGTACGCCGAACGAGGCCGGCATCTGTGTCGACCTGATCAGGGCCGCGCCGGACGACATGCCCATTCTCGGCGTCTGCCTCGGCCACCAGGCCATTGGCCAGGCCTTTGGCGGGGCCGTCATCAAGGCGAAGGAAATCCGCCACGGCAAGCTGTCAGACATCCACCAGAAAGGCGGCGACCTGTTCGACGGCCTGCCGGAAACCTTTTCCGTGGTCCGCTATCATTCCCTCTCCGTGCGCGACGCTGACCTGCCGGACTGCCTCGTCGCCGACGCCTTCACCGATGACGGCGAAATCATGGCCCTTCACCACAAGACCCGCCCCATTTATGGCGTCCAGTTCCACCCGGAATCGATCAAGACCGAGCATGGTCACGCCCTGCTGAAGAACTTCCTGAAAAGGGTCTGACAAAGAGGCACCGCCCGATGAGCGAACTGGACACCAAGGCCGAGGCCCTGATTGACGACATGAAGCCGACCAGCCCCAGCGCCGCGCCCGGCCAGAATTTCCTGCCGCCCGAGACCCGCCGCGACATTCCGGGGCAATACGGCTCCACGCCCGTCTGGCGCGCAGGGAACGGCCCGGCCACGCTGTTCGTGCACGGCTGGGATGATACACACCGCATCTGGCGCCGCTTTGCGCAGGACTTCCTCCAGTACACGCGCCCCGTCCTGATGATGGACCTGCCCGCCCATGGCGCGTCGAAGGCAGACATCTGCACCCCGGAAACGGCAGGCATATCCGTCGCTGACGTCTGCACCGCTGAAGGGCCGTTCGATACGATCATCGCGCATTCCTTCGGTTGCGACGCGGCCGTGCGCGCCATCGCGGCCGGGGCGGACGCAGACTACCTCGTCCTGATTGCGCCGGCCTTGCTGGAATGGGCGGACTATCAGCGCCTCAAGGGCCATGACGACGCGACCATCACGCGCGCTGGCGAGCTGCTGGCCGAACGCGGCGGCGTCATCGCGCGCACCGATTACCGCGCAGCCCTCACGGACTATAAAGGCGCGATCCTGCTCATCGGATCAGAGGCCGATGAAAGCAGCCCCCTTGAGCTCATCCGCCAGCTGGCCGCCGACCTGCCAACCGCGAAGCTGGTCGAGGATGATGCGCTCAGCCATCGCGACCTCGCCCTCGATCCGCGCATTCTCTCTGAAATCACCGCCTTTCTCGGCTATTGAGTCAGACTTCGCGCATTGAACCCCGGCCACAGGGCCGCTATCGGTGGCGCTTGCATTCCGGAAACCATTGATGACTGACACTTCCCTGACCACCGCCATCAAGGCGATTGCCCGCCGCGAGACGCTGGACGCCGATACGCTGGAAACGGCGTTCGAACTCCTGCTGACGGGCGAGGCCGCGCCGGAGGAGATCGGCGCCTTCCTCATGGGCCTTGCCGTGCGGGGTGAAACGGCAGCCGAACTGACAGCCGGTGCCCGCATCATGCGCCAGCATGCCCGCAGCGTTCACGTTGACGGCCCCGTCCTCGACACCTGCGGCACAGGCGGCCTGCCGTGGAAAAGCCTCAACACATCCACCGCCAGCGCCCTCGTCATCGCCGCCGCAGGCGGCCGTGTCGCCAAGCACGGCAACCGCTCCGTCCCGCCCAAGTCGGGCTCGGCTGACGTGCTCGAGGCGCTGGGCGTCAATCTCGAGACCGACGAGAACGAGTTCCAGGCCTGCCTCGACGGCGCAGGCGTCGCCTTCATGTTCGCCCGGGCCCATCACAGCGCCATGCGGCACGTTGCGCCCGTGCGGGCGAAACTCGGCATCCGCACCATCTTCAACCTGCTCGGGCCCCTCTCCAATCCGGCCGGCGCCCAGTTCCAGGTCCTCGGCGTGTTCGCCCCGGAATGGACACGGCCCATGGCCGAGGCGCTCGCCCAGCTTGGCGCGACAAAGGCCTGGGTCGTGCATGGCCGGGACGGCATCGACGAGCTCTCCATCGCCGGCGCGTCCCATGTCTGCGAAGTCGAAAATGGCGCCATCCGCGAGTTCGAGATACATCCCTCGGATGCCGGCCTCGACACCAGTCCCCTGTCCCGCCTCGAAGGCAGCAGCGTTGCGGACAATGCCCTGGCGATCACCGACCTGCTCGACAGCCAGGAAGGTCCGTTCCGCGACGCAGTATTGCTGAACGCCGCAGCCGGGCTTCACGTCTTAGGCAAGGCAGCCGACCTGAAAGAAGGCGCCGCCATGGCCACAGACGCCATCGACAGCGGCAAGGCGAAGGACACGCTGCGCAGGCTCGCCGCGCTCTCCAACGGGCAGGATCCGGCATGAGCACGGCCCTCGACCGCATTATCGGCTACAAGCGCGATGAAGTCGCCGCGCTCAAGCGAACCGAGACCTTAGAAAGCCTCTCCCGCCTCGCAAGCGAAGCCGGCCCGGTCCGAAACTTTGGCGCGGCGATGAGCCGGATCGCTGCGACTGACGAAAACGCCCTGATCTGCGAGCTGAAGCGCAAGAGCCCCTCGGCCGGAGACATCCTGCCCGGCGCCGATCCGGTCGCCATCGCGGCCGAGTATGAGACCGGCGGCGCGGCCTGCCTCTCGGTACTGACCGACGGCCCGAGCTTTGGCGGCTCCCTCGCAGACTTTGCCGCCATCCGCAGCGCCGTCAGCCTGCCCATGTTGCGCAAGGATTTCCTGATCGACCCGATCCAGGTCGCCGAATCCCGGGCGCATGGCGCCGATTGCATCCTCATCATCCTGTCGGCGGTCGATGACGCGCTTGCCGCCGAACTCCACGCGGCGGCAGACGATTTTGCGATGGATGTTCTCATCGAAACCCATGACGAGGCCGAGGTGGAACGGGCGCTCAAACTCGCCTCGCCCCTCATCGGCATCAATAATCGCGATCTGAAGCGCATGGTGACCGACCTGTCGACGACCGAGCGCCTCGCCCCGATGATCCCGGCCGGCCGTCACATCGTCGCCGAAAGCGGAATATCCACAACAGATCACGTCGCGCGTCTTCGACGGACGGGCACCCGCCGCTTCCTGATAGGCGAAAGCCTGATGAAAATGAACCAGATGCGCGAATCTGCCGTGACGCGGTTAAGAAACGCCCGTTCTGATTGACCCGAAACATGAACACATGTAGAACATAAGAGAACATAGATTCGGACGGAAGGAATCACCCGTGCTGACCAGTAAACAGAAAGAGCTGCTGCTCTTCATCAATGAGCGGATCAAGGAGACGGGTGTCTCCCCCTCGTTTGACGAAATGAAGGAAGCGCTCAATCTCGCCTCCAAGTCCGGCATTCACCGCCTTATCTCGGCGCTTGAGGAGCGTGGCTTCATCCGCCGCCTCGCGCACCGCGCCCGCGCATTGGAAGTGCTGAAAATGCCGGAATCGGCCATTCCCACGCCAAATATGCGTGGCCGGAAAGACTTCAGGCCCGCACTCGTGTCGACCGGCCTGCCGTCCGAATCCCGGGCACCGCGCGCCATCCCCATTCTGGGCCGCATCGCAGCCGGTGTGCCGATTTCGGCCATCCAGCAGGACAATGGCCATATCACCGCCCCGGACGACCTTGCCGAGGGCGAGGAGCATTTCGCCCTCGAAGTCAAAGGCGACTCGATGATCGAAGCCGGCATTCTCGAAGGCGATCTCGTTATCCTGCGCCGAACGGAAGCGGCGAATACGGGCGACATCGTCGTGGCCCTCATTGACGGTGAGGAAGCCACGCTCAAGCGCCTGCGCCGCAAAGGCGCGTCCGTTGCGCTCGAAGCGGCCAACCCGGCCTATGAGACCCGCATTTTCGGCCCCGACCGCGTTCAGGTTCAGGGCCGTCTCGTCGCGCTCGTCCGCCGCTACGACTGACAGGGCTTCCAGGGCCGGTTGCGGCACACCGCGCCGACCCGGATACCCACCCCGTCTTTTTCTTCATGTGCGGTCAAACCGTCTGCTGCGGCGACGTCTGACCAGACAAACGTATTCGAGCACGGGCCCGTCACCGGTGATCTCGATAGCGTGAGGACGATGCCGGGATCTGCCCGGCAGTCCGCGCGATCCGTCAGCGGGACCGTTCCGGCCGGTGTGTCGAAACGGCATGGCACGGCGCCGCAAGCTGAGGCCTCCAGCGTGCTGTAGCACAGCGGGGCAAGTCCGTCGCCATCGGCAAATTCCACCCGCTGCATGCCCCCGGCCCCCGTATTGACGAAAACGTCTCCCGACGCAGACCAGTGCACCAGTACCTGCGGGCGCGCTGTCCACAGATACACGGCGGGCGCAAACGCCAGTCCGCCCAGCCCGCCGCCAGCCATGTCGCGAAACACGCAAGAAGGCCCGGCTCATCGGGCACCAGAAAGTAGGTAGCCGCACCGGCGCCAAGCGAAAAGGCGAACAGCAGGGGCTGCGCATCAAGCGAGGCGAGCGACCACATCCCCGCCCACGCGCTGCGCAGGTCCCGGCCCGCCCCCTTGCCTTCAGGCGCAACCTTGTGTTTGTGCAACGCAGAAGCGATTTCGACCCGCATTTACGAGGAGCCCACCACCCTGATGACCGTTGTCACGCGATTTGCCCCCTCTCCCACCGGCATGTTGCACATTGGAGGGGCAAGGACCGCACTTTTCAATTACTTGTTTGCCCGCCGTCATGGTGGCCGTTTCCTCCTGCGTATCGAGGATACCGACAAGGCCCGCTCCACCGATGCAGCCACAGCGGCCATTCTCGAAGGCATGGCCTGGCTCGGACTGGAGGCGGATGAGCCGCCGCTGATGCAGTCGACCCGCGACGCGCGCCATGCCGAAGTGGCGAGCGAGATGCTCTTCCGAGGCACGGCGTTCAAATGCTACGCAACCCCTGAGGAACTCCAGGCCCGCCGTGATCTCGGCGAGGAAAAGCGCCAGGCCGCCAGGGCCGACAACCTGTCTGATTCTGAGCGCGCGGCGCTGCTGGGTGAGGCCAATGCGCTCCTCGCCCCCTTCCGGTCACCCTGGCGTGACGGGGCCCCAGCGCCGTCGCCTGACGCACCCTTCACGGTGCGCCTGCGGGCCCCGGATGAAGGCGAGCGGATCGTCGAGGACGCTGTCCAGGGCACAGTGAAAATCCAGGCGGACGAGATCGACGACCTGATCATGCTGCGCGCCGATGGCTCGCCTACCTACATGCTCGCTGTGGTTGTCGACGACCATGACATGAACATCACCCACGTCATCCGCGGCGACGATCACCTGCGCAACACGTTCCGTCAGGTGCCGATCTATGAAGCCATGGGCTGGCCCGTCCCGCAATTTGCCCATGTCTCGATGATCCACGGCAATGACGGTGCCAAGCTTTCGAAACGCCACGGCGCGCTATCGACACTTGCCTATCGCGAGATGGGCTACCTGCCGGAAGCCTTGACGGCCTACCTGCTGCGCCTCGGCTGGAGCCATGGCGACCAGGAAATTTTTACGCGGGAAGAAGCGATTGCGGCTTTCGATCTGGAAGGCATCGGCAAGGCGCCGGCGCGCCTCGATCTTGAAAAGCTCGGCCAGATCAATTCGCACTTCATGCGCCTGGCCGACGATGACCGCCTTCTCTGCCTGTTGCGGCCCATTCTTGAGGCCGACTCTCCCCTCGATGACGCGGAACTGGCGCGTATCGAACGGGCGCTCCCGCACATGAAAGACCGGGGAACCACTTTGGCAGAGCTGGCATCCGCTTTTGCATTCCTGAGGGTCAAACGGCCGCTCGATCTCAACAAGAACGCCAGAAAGGCCCTTTCCGCAGAGGGACTTGACCGACTGGCCGGACTGCGCGACGAACTGCGGCGCATATCGCAATGGACGGCGGATCGAATTTCGGAGACGATCTCTTCGTATTGCACCACAAATGACCTATCTATGGGGCAGGTAGGACAACCCCTCCGTGCTGCGCTGACTGGCGGCCTTCCCGCACCTGATATTGCACCGGTGCTCGAATGGCTTGGGCAGGAAGAAGCACTCGCGCGGATTGATGATCAACTGGCCGGGGCTGGCCACTGAGCCAGCCGGGCCGAACATGAACAAGAAGGGCAAGAGCTGATGGAAAATAAGACGAAGAACGCCGGAACCGCCAAGCTGGAAGTGGCCGGAAAAACCTACGACCTGCCCGTACTTTCAGGCACCCACGGTCCCAATGTCATTGATGTGCGCAAGGTTTACGCAGAGTCAGACCATTTCACGTTCGACCCGGGCTTTACGTCCACAGCGAGCTGCGAGAGCCAGATCACATTCATCGACGGTGACGAGGGCGTCCTGCTTCACCGCGGCTACCCGATCGGACAGCTCGCCGAGAAATCGACCTTTCCCGAAGTCTGCCATCTCATCCTGAAGGGTGAGCTTCCGAACAAGAGCGAACTTGCCGAGTTCAGCAGCGAGATCAAGCAGCATACGCTACTCCACACACAGATGGACCGCTTCTTTGATGGATTCCGGCGCGACAGCCATCCGATGGCCATGCTGACCGGTGCAGTCGGCGCGATGGCCTCCTTCTACCCGGGTGCCATGGACAGCGAAGACCCCGACGAACGCCACCTCAGCTCGATCCGGCTCGTCGCGAAAATGCCGACGCTTTGCGCCCGCATCCTGAAATACAACATGGGCCAGAAATTCGTCGATCCGCGCAACGAATTCACTTACGCCGAAAACTTCCTCAACATGTGCTTCTCGGTGTCAGCCGAAGACTACAAGGTCGACCCGAAAATCGCCAAGGCGATGGACCGGTTCTTCATCCTTCACGCCGATCACGAGCAGAACGCCTCGACATCGACTGTTCGCCTGGCCGGTTCCTCGGGTGCCCACCCGTTCGCGGCCGTCGCTGCAGGCGTCGCATGCCTCTGGGGACCAAGCCATGGCGGCGCCAACGAGGCCTGCCTGAACATGCTTCACGAAATCGGCTCGGTCGACCGGATCCCGGAATTTGTCGAGAAAGCCAAGGACAAGACAAGCGGCTTCCGCCTGATGGGTTTTGGCCACCGCGTTTACAAGAACTATGATCCGCGCGCGACAGTCATGCGCGAGTCCGCTCACGAAGTGCTCGACCTGCTCGGCCTCAAGGACCAGCCGATCCTGAAAGTGGCGATGGAACTGGAGCGTATCGCCCTCGAGGATGACTATTTCGTCGAGAAGAAGCTCTACCCGAACGTCGATTTCTATTCGGGCATCATCCTTGATGCCTTGGGCTTCCCGAAGCAGATGTTCACCGTGCTGTTCGCCCTCGCCCGCACGGTCGGCTGGGTCGCGCAGCTCAACGAGATGATCGAGGATCCGACACAGCGCATAGGCCGCCCCCGCCAGATATACACTGGCGCACCCCAGCGCGACTATGTGCCGATGGCCAACCGCTAGGCACCCGCTTCCTTCAGGATCACGTCGGCGGCTATTTCAGCCGCGTCCCGGTCGCCCTCTCTCATCCGGGAGAGGGCGATTTGCTGTGCGGCCCTCTGTTCCGCAAGAACGTCAGGGTTCGTCAGCCAGTAAAGCGCGCGCGCGGCGATCAGCTCCGGCTTCTGTTGGGTCTGGACGTATTCGGGGACGATTTCCTGGTCGTCGCTGATGATGTTGAGCAGCGTGATGTGCCGTTTCTGGTAGAGAAACCCGCGCGCCAGCGACCACGTTACCCATCCCGTCTTGTAGGCAACAATCATGGGCGTGCCCTGCATCGCCACTTCGCTGGTCACGGTGCCGGAACAGGCAAGCGCAAGATCGGCAGCCGCCATCGCGTCATAGCGTTCTGACGCATTCGTCGACACCGTTGCCCAGTCTGCGACATCGGGAAAGGCGTCCGCAAACTCCGCTGCAACGCTGGCGGCCGGCGCCATGATGATTTCGCGATCCGGGTCGGAATCCTTGAGGATGCGCGCCGCTTCGACCAGGGCAGGCGCTACCCGCTTGATTTCGCTGCGGCGGCTGCCGGGCAGGACAAGGATGGTCGGAGCCTCCGCCGGAATGCCGTGCGCACTGCGAAACTTTTCCGGCTCGCCCCATTGATGACGGGAGAGGGCCGGATTGCCGATCACCGTCGTCTTCAGGCCATACGGCTCGTAATACGGCGCTTCGATTTCATGCATGCACAACAGGTGATCGACGGTTGACGCAAGCGTCTTGGCGCGACCGGGCCGCGTTGCCCAGACCTGCGGCCCGATCAGCTTGACCAGCCGGATCTGCGGCGCCCGCTGACGCACCCGCTGGGCCACACGCAGCATGAAGCCCCAGGAATCGACCAGCACGACAACATCCGGCGCATCGGCGATTATGGAGTCGGCGGCAATGTCGGCGAGTTTCACGACCGTCGCATAGACCTTCACGCCTTCGAACAGTCCCAGTATCGACAAGGGGGAAATGTCGATCGGCGAGTCGATGCCAATCGACGCCATTTCGGCGCCACCGATTCCTGAGACATGAATATCCGGCTTTTTGGCTCGGATCCTGTCGATCACTTCCCGCGCAAGGAGGTCGCCTGAGGATTCCGCCGCGACGAAATAGAGACGCGGCGCGGTCATGTGCCTTGTCCGGGATCAAATCCAAAGATGAAAACGCCCAGCCGGTCGGCTGCCGCCTGCATCTCGGCGCGGCCGAGCATCAGGGCGCCGCCCGCTTCGACTGCGAGGCCCGCGAGACCCGCCGCCGCGAGCTTCTCAACTGTGGAGACCCCCACCGTTGGCAGGTCGATCCGGCGCTCCTGCGCAGGCTTCGGCCGCTTGACCAGAACGCCGCGCCTGGCAGCTGGCATCCCGCGAATGGTTGCCGGCAGGCTTGCGCAGCGCTCCAGCATTGCATCGGTGCCTTCCTGCGCTTCAACAGCCAGGACCAGGCCATCGCACACCACGCAGCCCTGGCCGATATCGAGATCGCCCAGCGCTGACACTACATGCGCGCCACGCGCAATATCGTCCATGGCCTGGCCAGACGGCGCCGGACCGGCGATATGGCCTGCCGGCGCCCGCAGGGCCGCGTGAGCCGCATCGGAGCCTATTACATTGAACCCCTGCTTCTCGATTTCGGCGACGAGCAGGCGAAGCAGGGCATCATCGCCCTTGCCGGCCTCTGCCAGCACTTTCGGCAACAGGGCTGCGCCGCGCATGTCCAGTTTGATGTCCTTGAAGTTCGGGCGCTTCACTATTCCCGCAAACAGCACGTCCCGGCAGCCGGCAGCCTCAAGCTTGGCGTAGAGTTTTCCGACCTCGCCTAGGCCGATCACCGTACCCGGATACTGCGCAAGCCGCGGCTCCTCAAAGCCTTTCAGACGCAGGACATAAACGCCCTGCCCTGTCGCAACGGCATTCTCCGCAATGGCAACAGGCAGGTCACCCAGTCCGGCAATGAGTCCCAGGGGCGCGGTCATGCGATGCTCACCCCGGCTTGCAGATCGGACGGTCGCCACCGGCGCGGATGAAGTCGATCATTTCCATGGCGAGTGGCTTGTCCCTGAACGTCACAGCCGCTGCAGCCAGCCTGTCCTTGAACAATCCCTCGCCCGTGAACACGGCCTTGTACGCGCTGCGCACTTCCTGAAGCTGGGCCTTGTCGAAGCCGCGCCGCTTCAGGCCGACCATGTTAAGCCCGGACAGTTTAGCATGATTGCCGACCACCGATCCGAACGGGATCACGTCTTCGACCAGGATTGCACCGCCGCCGATGAATGCGTTGCGACCAATCCGCGTGAACTGGTGAACGGCAGCCTGGCCCCCGAACCACACATTGTCGCCCACGGTGATATGGCCGGCCAGCGCGACATTGTTCGCCATGACGACGCTGTTGCCGATATGATTGTCATGCGCGATGTGGGCGCCGACCATCACGAAACAATTATTGCCTACCCGCGTCAGGCCGCCGGATTTCGGAACGCCGGTATGGACCGTCGTGAACTCGCGGAACGTGCAATCATTGCCGATCTCCAGGCGCGATTCATCCGTCTCCTGAAATCCGATCACCTGGGGTGGTCCGCCGATCACCGCGTGTGGATGCAGCTGGCAATTCTCGCCGAGCCTGGTGTGGCCGGTCACGACGGCGTGCGAACGCAGCTGCGTTCCCCTGCCCAGCACCGCATGCGGGCCAACATGACAGAAAGGTCCGATACGAACGCCCTCATCAAGTTCAGCCCCGGGCTCGACACAGGCGGTGGGATGAATTTCAACGGGCATAGAAGGGTCCAGACGCTGCAATGGAGGAATGATAGCGTAATCGGCAGCTTGTCAGGACGTTTTCTTCGGATTTGCGTTTTTCTGCAACCATGCGACTTCGCGCAGATACTGGCGGTGAGGCTTGGCCGGCGTGCCGCCCCATATCCCGCCATCATCGATATCCCGGAAAACGCCGGAGGCTGCCGCGAGACTGACGCCTTCGCCGATCCTGACGTGATCCGCAATGCCGACCCGGCCACCCATGCGGGTGCCGTCACCGATCTTCACAGAGCCTGATATGCCGCCAAAGGCCGCCATCACCACGCCCCGGCCGAACACGACATTGTGGGCAACCTGGCAGAGATTGTCGAATTTCGTGCGTTCTCCGATGATCGTATCATCGAAGACGCCGCGATCGATGCAGGTATTCGCGCCGATCGTGACATGGTCCTGCAGGATGACCCGGCCGAAATGCGGCGCGTCTTCCATGCCCGACGGTCCGCCCATGACGCCAAAGCCCGCCTCGCCAATCCGCGCGCCCGAGAGGAGCGTGACATTGTCTCCGAGGAGCGCGCAGAAGACGGACGCATTCGCCCCGATCCGGCACTTGCGGCCGATCTGGACGCCCGGGCCGATTACCGCATTCGCCCCGATCACGCTGCCTTCGCCGACCGTCGCGCCCGGCCCGATGACGGCGCCGGGGGACAGGATGACGCCTGCATGCACCTTCGCGTCAGGCGAGATCCGCTCATTGCCGCTCCAGACAAGGTGCCTGGGCTGGAACAGGGAAAATGCCACGAGGCCATGATCGTGGCGTGGCAGGTGTGTCACCAGGTAAGGGATGCCATCCGGAACGTGCTTGAGATTGGCTTCATTGACGATCAGCGCGGACACTTCGGGACTGACCGGGACGTCACCCTTGCCATCGCCATCCAGAAAGGAAAGGTCCCCGGCCCGGCCATTGGCCGAAGCGGAGACCCCCTTGATTTCAACAGACGCGTCTCCGTGGAGCGCTGCGCCGGTCAATTCGGCAATCTTTCCAAGCGTCAGGGCCCCCAGGGGCGCGTAGAAACGTGGATCGATCGTCACAGTGCGTTCCTACTGGGCGGGTTGCGCAGGCACGCGCTGGCGCGTGACGGCAATCGTCGGTGTCTTGGCGTCGAGCTTGCTGATCACAAGCCCCGTCACATCGACCGTGTCTGCACTGTAGATGACCTGTCCCTTGGACATGACAACCTGAGCCTTCTTCTCGTTCACGACTTCCATCAGCGCAGGCTCGATCGCGCGGTTGAAATCAACCAGCGCCTTGCGTTCCGTCAGCTGGAATTCCTGGCTGACGATCTGGCGCTTCTGGGCGAACTCATTGGCGCGCTTCTGGTACGCCGTCAGCTGGGCCACGAGTGCCGTGTCTGCTGCCACCGCTTCGCGGGTCTTGCCTTCGATTTTCGTCTGCAGCGCCTTGCCGTCCGTTTCGAGCGTGGCGCGTGTTGGCTCCAGCTCATTCTTCATCTGGGTTTCAAGGCTGCTCAGCTTGGTCTGGATATCCTTGCCGGCTTTGGATTCTGTCAGCAAGCGACCTTCATCGATCATGACGACTGTCGTGCCCTGCGCTGCGGCCGCCGGCACTGCGACGGCAGCCCCTGTAACCATAAGTGAAAGGGCGACTAGCATGTGTTTGAGTGGGGACATTGTCCGTCTCCTGTTTGGCGATTCTGGATCAGAACCGTGTAGAGGTTGAGAACCGGAAAGTTTCGGTTCGGTCGTAATCTTCCCTGCGCAGGATCTGCGAGAAGTCGAAGCGGATGGGGCCGAATGGCGAGTCCCAGAAAACGCTCAGGCCTGCAGATGCGCGCAGAGCGGTGGCATCCTTGGTGACACGCACGGCCGGCAAGCCGGTTTGCGGGTCAGTGAAGTAAACCGTCGGGCTGATGTCCGGGCCCCGAAGGGTTCCGAGGGCGCCGACATCGGCGAACAGGGCGCTCCTGATGCCGTACTCTTCCGGGAAGACGCTTGGCATGCTGAGCTCGAATGTGCCCTGGTAGTACGTGTTGCCCCCTTGCGAGTTCAGGCGGCGTGTTGCCACGATTTCGCCTGTTGTCGGATCGACAACCCGCACGACTTCGCGCGGGCCGAGGCCCGCGACATCAAAGCCGCGGAACGAGTTGCCACCGCGGAAAAAGCGGTTGTTGATCCGGATGCCCTGTCCATTTTCAAGCGGAAAAACATATCCCGCCGACAAACGCGCGCTCGCGACGACTTCCTTCCAGATGCCGCGATACATGGAGGCGCTGGTTTCAGTACGCAGGTATTTTACGTCGCCGCCGAGCCCGGCGGCTTCCTGGCTCCACCTGAAATCAAATCCGCGCGTTGGCGTGATCGGATCGTTCGTCCGGTCCCAGAAGAAGCTGTAACCGACAATGCTCGAAATCTCGCTGCGTTCAGACCGGCAGTTTGAATCGCGCAGCAGGTAAAGCGGGTCACACTGGTCGACGATGATTTCACCCGCGACAGCACCGTCGGCCGCCCGCGCGACGCGGAAGATGTCGTCAGTCGCATCATCCGGCGTTTCAGCGCCTGCAATCTGGATGGTGCGTGTCGATGTAAACCGCGTGGTCGTATCGAGAAGGACATCGAAGTCAGGGATCTGGACGTCATCCGACTGAAGCTTGTAGCTCAGGCCCAGCTGCATGCGTTCAGTAAGCGGGAAACCGACACGCAAGCCGGCACCGACCGTTTCCGCAGTGTAGCTGCCGAAATCCTTGAAATCCTGCTTGGTCGCATACAGGTCGACACCAGCCGACAGGTTGCGGTCGAGGAAGCGCGGCTCGGTGAACCGCAGATCGACAACCTGCTGGCGGCTGGAGGTCGATACGCGCGCGACGATCGACTGCCCCCGTCCGCGCAGGTTACGCTGTGAGGCGCTGAGGTCGAACAGGTAGGAGTCGACTGACGAGAAGCCGGCCGCGAACGAGAGTTCACCGGTTGGCTGCTCGGTAACCTTCACGTCCACGATGCTCTTGTCTGCGCCCTCGCCCGGCGTTTCGACGATTTCAACGTCCTTAAAGTAGCCAAGCGCCCGTACGCGGTTTTTCGACCGGTCCAGCAGGATGCGGTTGAACGCGTCGCCTTCCGAAATACGCAGCTCACGGCGGATAACGCGGTCAAGCGTTTGCGTGTTGCCGACAATGTTGATGCGCTCAATATAGACCCGCGGGCCTTCGTCCACGGCAAATGTGACGTCGATGCGCCCCGTGTCGGGGTTCACGTCCAGCTGGGGACGAATATCCACGAAGGCATAACCGGCGATACCGGCCGCATAGGTCAGCGTATCAATCGTCGTTTCGATCAGATTGCCCTTGAACAGGTCGCCTTCCTGGATCGGCACGGCGCGGCGCAGGGCTTCTGCGTCCAGCTTTTCGAGAGCTGTCTCGACCTTGACCTCACCAAAGTCATATTGACGACCTTCGTCGATCGTCATCGTGATGTAGAAATCCTTCTGGTCCGGCGTCAGTTCAGCAACGGCCGACGTCACGCGGAAATCGTAATACCCGTTGTTCTGGTAGAATTCGCGCAGCTTCTCACGGTCATATTCAAGGCGGCCGGGATCATAGTTGTCGTTCGAGCTGAAAAAGCGCCACAGGCGCGACTGGCGCGTGACGATCTCGCTGCGAAGGCGCGAGTCCGAATATTCCTTGTTGCCGATGAAATTGATCGACCGCACACCCGTGACCGGTCCCTCTGTGATCTCGAACACGAGGTCGACACGGTTTTGCTCAAGCGGCTTGTATTGCGGCTCCACCTTCGCGGCAAAACGGCCCGACTGGCGATACAGTTCGAGGATGCGCTGCACATCTGCCTGAACACGCGCTGCGGTGAAGATTCCGCGTGGCGCCGCCTGGATTTCTTCCTTGAACTTGTCGTCCTTGAGGGCCCTGTTGCCTTCGAAAATCACGCGGTTGATGATCGGGTTCTCGACCACGCGCACCAGCAGGTCGTCGCCATTCCGGTCAATCGAGACGTCCGCGAACAGGTTGGTGGCAAATAGTGTCTTCAGCGACAGGTCGATCCGCTCGGCATCGAACGCATCGCCCGGTTCCACGAGCAGGTAGGACTGAACGGTCCGGGCCTCGATCCGCTGGTTCCCTTCCACGAGAATTGACCGGATCGTACCGCCATAGCGGTTGTCTTCCTGCGCCTCTGCGGAATTGGTCAGGCCCGGCAGCGACACCGATGCAAAAACACTGGTCGCCATAAGGGTTGCTGCAAGGAACTTACGCATCGTGGAATGATCTCTCTGATTAGCCTCGGGTCAGCCGGGTTAGCCGCCCACTCCCCCGAACAAGCCGGTCTCGATGATGTCACCCCACGTGATCACCACCACCATCCCCAATAACAGGATCAGGCCGAATGTCAGGCTCATCTCCTGCACTTTTTCGGGCAGTTCCTTGCCCATCACCGCTTCATAAGCATGAAAGACAAGGTGTCCGCCATCCAGCACTGGCAGTGGCAGCAGGTTGAAAAAGCCGACGCCGACCGAGATTGCGGCGCAGATGCTGAGAAGCATCCAGAACAGTTGTTCCACGCGCTGGCCCGTTGTCAGCTCCGGCTGGCTCCAGACCTTGTTGACGACACGGCGGGAAATGTCGCCAATTCCCACCGGGCCTGTCATGGCGTTGAACGACATCTTGCCGGTCACGATTCGCGACAGCATGGTGACGGTCCGGTCGATGGTTGCGCCGGTTTCGACAACGCCCGCGCCCAGAGCCTCGACCGGATTGTATCTGGTCCGCTCGCCAAGCGCGACGCCAGCCAGCATGATCCCGGCCGTGCTCTGCGGCACCATCTGGCCGAACTCGTTTTCCCGCACCACTTCGTTAGGCGTTACCTTGAAGCTCATGGCCTCGCCGTTGCGCAATACGTCGAATGTCATTTCCTTGTTGGGATTGAGCAGGATCGGGATGGTCACGGTCTGCGCGTCGGTCACCGGCTTGCCGTTCACTGCAACGAAAACATCGCCGACAGCCAGACCGCCCTGCTCGGCAGGAGACCCTTCAACGACGCCGCCGACACCGACGGAATAGTTGGCCTTGCCATGCACGCCCAGGATCAGCGCGAAAATCAGGCTGGCCAGGACAAAATTCGCAACCGGGCCGGCAACGCTGACGAGGGCCCGCTGCCAGACGGCAAGATCCTTGTAGGCCTTGCCTTGCGGCCCCTGCTCGATCTTGCCGACATCGCCGGCAAGCTGGCTCTCGCCAACAAATTTCACGAAGCCGCCCAGGGGGATCCAGTTAACGCGCCAGCGCGTTCCGACCCGGTCCTTGCGTTCATACAGGGGTTTGCCGAAACCGATCGAAAACGATTCAACGGCAGCGCCATAGAAGCGGCCGACAAGGTAGTGACCCAATTCATGCACGATCACGACAATGCCCATCATGAAGATGAGGCATGCAATAAATAGCGGACCCTGGCTCAGAACCTGACCCAAACGACTTACCCTCCTGCCCGGCTCGGGGCCTTCTTCAGCAACTCGGCCGCCATTTCGCGTCCGAACCGGTCCAGATAAGCTATTTCTTCCAGCGTGTCACAGGCCATTGCGGCCAGGTCTGTGGATGAAAAGCGACTCAATACTTCGTCTACGGCCCAGCTTATGTCCAGAAAACCGCATTGGCCCGCAATAAATGCAGATACCGCAGCTTCATTAGCGCAATTTAATACGGTTGTGCCAGCAGAACCCAGCGCGATCGCGCGACGCGCGAGTTTGATCGCCGGAAAGCGCGTCGCATCGACTTCCGCGAAGTCCAGCCGCCCCAGGGTAGCGAGATCCAGCCGGGCCACATTCGTCGCCACCCGGTCAGGCCACCCCAGCGCGTAGGCAATCGGCGCGCGCATGTCCGGCGCGCTCAACTGCGCGATCACCGAACCGTCATTGAAGTGCGCCATGCCGTGAATGATCGACTGTGGATGCACCAGCACATCTATCCTGTCGGCCGGGACATCGAACAGATAGGCCGCCTCGATGAACTCGAGCGCCTTGTTCATCAGGGTCGCGCTGTCGATGGAATTCTTTATGCCCATGTCCCAATTGGGATGCGCAGCGGCTTCCGCAGGCGTAGCCGCTGCCATCTGCTCAAGCGTTGCCGTTCTGAACGGTCCGCCGGAGGCCGTAATCGTCAGTTTCTCGAGCGATTTGCCGTCGCCCAGGGCCTGGAAAATGCCGCTATGCTCGGAATCCACAGGCAGGATCCGCGCACCTGTCCTTGCCGCTTCCGACAGGATCAGCTTGCCGCCGCAGACAATGCTTTCCTTGTTGGCAATGGCCACATCGGTTCCTCGACGAATGGCCGCCAGCGTCGATGACAGCCCGGCCGCGCCGACAATGGCCGCCAGTACGCGGTCACATGGCCGTGTGGCGGCTTCCGTCACAGCTTCCAGCCCTCCGGCTGTCTCTATGCCCGTGCCCGCCAGCCGCTGCCTCAGGTCATCCAGTCTGGATTCGTCCGCAATGACGGCAATCTGCGGCCTGAAGGCTATGGCTTGCCGGGCGAGGGTCTCAGAATCGCTGCCAGCGGCGAGCGCGACGATTTCAAATGGCGTGTCGCCTGCCGCATTGGCCTGGGCGACGACGTCGAGTGCCGACGTGCCAATGGAACCGGTTGAGCCCATGATGGAGATACGGCGAACGGTCACGGCTTAGAACCCGAGCGCGCCTGAAAGGCCCGGAATGAAGAACAGGGCCAGCGACCCGAAAATGCCGACGGCGCCGAGGCCGTCCACACGGTCGAGAACACCGCCATGGCCTGGCAAAAGGGTGCCCGCATCCTTGACCTTGAAACGCCGCTTGAGGCCGCTTTCAAACAGGTCACCGCACTGCGCGACAACAGAAATCGCGACGGCCGTTGCGATCCACACCGGAAAAGAGGCCATTTCGATGTCCGCCCCGGCAAGTCCGCACAGGGCGCAGGCGGTGACAGCGCCCAGCGCGCCGCTCCATGTCTTGTTGGGGCTCTCGCTGGGCAAAAGCCGGGGACCGCCAAGGCCGCGCCCCGTGAAATAGGCAGCAGCGTCGGAAACCCAGACAAAGGACATGAAAAACAACGCGGCCGCGCGGCCATCCCAGGGGCCTTCGCGCAGGAAAAACAGGCCAGCGGCCATCGCCGTGACGTAAAACAGGCCAAAAGCTGCAGTCCAGCGCACGCGCAGGCCGCCGACGGCTGTCATCGCGCAGAAAGCCAGGCCCGCGACGATGACGAGTGTGCTGAGCCACAGCATCCCGAGCGGCAGGGTCAGGCAGAACGCGGCTGTGGCGAGCGCCATGGCCCGGCCACGGGGATAGGCGCTGATCTGGCTCCATTCCAGGGCCATCGCCGCCGCAAATACGGCGCAACCGATTGCCAGCCACCAGCCGCCAGCCCAGACCATTCCAATGGCAACCGGTATCAGGACCAGAGCCGATATCAGCCGCAGCCCGAGTTCCGAGAAACGCTGGTCGCGCGGCGTCCAGTCTCCCATTACACGGCCCCTGGCAGAACAGCACCGAAGCGGCGTTCGCGCTCTCGATACTTGGTCAATGCGTCTTCCAGGCATGCCTGGTCAAAGTCCGGCCAGAGTACGTCCATGAAGACCAGTTCCGAATAGGCGCACTGCCAGAGAAGGAAATTGCTGAGCCGGTATTCACCACTCGTGCGGATCAGAAGATCGGGATCGGGCATTCCGTCCGTGTCCAGGAAGCCGCTGAACGTTGCCTCGGTCACCTCCTCCGCCTTCATTCGGCCCTCGGCCACCGCCTCGGCCACGCCGCGCGCCGCCCGGGCAATCTCTTCACGGCCGCCGTAATTGAACGCGATGGTCAGGAAAAACGTGTCATTCGCGGCGGTCTCCCGCTCCGCCTTGTCGACCAGAGCGGCCACGTCCGCCGGCAGGCCGTCCCTGAGGCCGATGATGCGGACCCGGACCCCTTCCCGCTTCAGGCGCGACAGGTCGCGCTGCACATAGGCCTTCAACAGGCTGAACAGCGCATTCACTTCAGCCGCAGGACGCCGCCAGTTCTCCGTCGAGAATGAAAATACGGTGAGATAGCGGATGCCCAGGTTGCCTGCGGCCTCCACCGTGCGCCTCAGGGCCTCGACCCCCCGCTCATGACCGGCCGCACGCGGCAGGCCGCGCGCCTTGGCCCAGCGGCCATTGCCATCCATGATGATCGCGACATGCGAAAGTCCAGGCTGCTGCCCCGACACAACATTTGTGACATCAGAGGCGGGCCCGGCAGACATCAGACTTGCATGATCTCCGCTTCTTTGGCTTTCAGCGCGTCATCGACACGGCCTACGAAGGCGTCAGTCAGCTTCTGGACTTCATCGGAGAGGCTGTGGAGGCGGTCTTCGCTGATCTCGCCGTCCTTTTCCATCTTCTTCAGGCTGTCCATGCCGTCGCGCCGGATGTTGCGCACGGCCACCTTGGCGGCTTCGGCATATTTGCCGGCAATCTTTGTCAGCTCGACACGGCGCTCTTCATTCAGCGGCGGGATCGGGATGCGCAGGGTCTGGCCGTCCATGACAGGGTTGAGGCCAAGACCCGACTCCCGGATCGCCCGGTCAGTGGCGCCGACGACGGTCTTGTCCCAGACGTTGACCGACAGCATGCGCATGTCGGTCACCGAAACCGAGGCGACCTGCGACAGGGGAACAGTCGATCCGTAGGCCGGAACCTGGATCGCATCGAGCAAGTTCACTGACGCGCGGCCGGTGCGCAGGCCGCTGAATTCCGTAGAGAGTGACGACAGCGCGCCTTCCATCCGGCGTTCGAGATCTTTCTTGCTATAGGTCATTTCGCGACCCCTCCCTTGTTGGAAATCGTGGTTGAGGTACCCCGCCCGTGCAGCACGTTCAGCAGCGACCCCTCCTCTTTCAACGAGAAGACCACAATCGGAATATTGTTGTCACGCATCAGGCTGACCGCAGAGGAGTCCATGACGCGGAGATCCTTCACCAAGAGCTCCTGGTAGGCAATCTCGTCATAGCGCATGGCGTTCTTGTCGAGCTTGGGATCCGCCGTGTAGACGCCGTCGACCTGCGTGCCCTTGAGCAGCGCGTCGCAATTCATCTCGATGGCCCGCAGCGCGGCGCCGGTGTCTGTCGTGAAGAACGGATTGCCGATGCCTGCGGCAAAGATCACGACGCGCCCTTTTTCCATGTGGCGCTGCGCCCGGCGGCGAATATAGGGTTCGCAGATCTGGTCCATCGCGATGGCAGACTGGACCCGCGTCGGCACGCCCTGGCTTTCAAGGACACTTTGCATTGCCAGCGCATTCATCACGGTGGCAAGCATGCCCATGCTGTCGGCCTGCGCGCGTTCCATGCCCTTGGCGGCCCCTGCCATGCCCCGGAAGATGTTCCCGCCCCCTATCACAAGGCATATTTCTGCGCCGGCCGTGCGCGCATTCGCAATCGCGCGGGCAAATTGTTCAACAGTGGGGATGTCGATGCCGAACTGGCCGGGTCCCATCAGGGCCTCGCCAGACAGTTTCAGGAGCACGCGCTTGTATTTCAGCGGGCTCGTCTCCGGATTCTCGCCTGGCATAGCTTTCTCCGTCAGTTGAAGCCCTGAATAGAGCTCCTAAAAGATTCCCGGCTGCCTGTCATGGGCAGCCGGGATGTTTAAGGCCTCAGGACGGGCCAATGGCAAGCCTGTTCAGCTGCCTTTTGTCAGGGAAGCCACTTCATCTGCGAAGTTATCCGCAGCTTTTTCGATGCCTTCGCCCAACTTGAAGTGAACAAAACCGTTCAGCGTTGCGCCTTCGCCCTTGAGATATTCTGCAACCGTCTGGTCAGGGTTCATCACGAATGGCTGTTCCAGCAGGACAACCTCCTTGAAGAACTTCTGCATCCGGCCCTTGATCATGCCTTCGATGATATTGTCAGGCTTGCCGCTTTCGCGCGCCTGTTCGGTCAGAACGCGCTTTTCGGTCTCGACCAGGTTCGGATCGAGCTCTGCCGTGGTAGCGGCAGCTGGCGATGTCGCAGCGATGTGCATCGCAATCTTGCGGCCGATATCTTCCAGATCACCCGAACCAGAGAGCGCAACCAGGACGCCAACCTTGCCCATGCCGGCCGTTTCGGCGTTGTGAATATAGGAAGCCACCTTGTCAGCCGACACCTTGGCCGAACGGCGAAGGGTCATGTTCTCGCCGATCGTGGCGATCATGCGCTTGATCATGTCGTCAACGCTGCCCTGGCCATCAGGCGCCGGCGCAGCCGCGAGGGCCTCAAGCGATCCGTCGGTTTCAAGCGCCGCTTTCGCGATGCCGGACAGGGCTTTCTGGAAGCCCTCGTTACGCGCCACGAAGTCCGTTTCAGCGTTCAGTTCGACAATCGCGCCCGACTTTCCGTCAGCCGATACCTGAACAGCCACGAGGCCGTCAGCAGCAGTACGTCCGGATTTCTTGGCGGCCTTGGACAGGCCTTTGGCGCGGAGCCATTCGATAGCGGCGTCTTCGTCGCCATCATTCTCGACGAGGGCCTTTTTCGCATCCATCATGCCTGCGCCGGTTTTCTCGCGCAGTTGCTTGACGAGCGCAGCTGTAATCTGGGCCATTGCGGTTATCCTTCAGTGTAAAAGTTCAATACCGAGGGCGATCAGGCGCCCGTTGCATCTTCCTTGGTTTCGCCATCGGCTGCAGCGACATCCGCCTCAACCATGCCTTCGAGGTCTTCAAGGGCACCGAGATCCACGCCTAGACCTGCAGTCGACTCTGCGAGGCCATCAAGCACCGCATCAGCGAACAGGTTGCAGTAGAGCGAAATCGCGCGGGCCGCGTCGTCATTGCCGGCGAAGCCGTAATCGGCATCGGACGGATCACAATTCGTATCCAGCACGGCGACGACAGGGATGCCCAGCTTGCGGGCTTCCATGACCGCGATGGCTTCCTTGTTCGTGTCGATCACGATCATTGCAGCCGGCAGGCCGCCCATGTCTGCGATCCCGCCGAGTGCGCGCTGCAGCTTGTCGCGGCGGCGATGCAGGTCGAGCAGTTCTTTCTTGGTGAGGCCTTCGCCGCCACCGGAATCGAACATCGCGTTGAGCTCTTTGAGCTGCTTGATCGACTTGGACACCGTGGTCCAGTTGGTCAGCGTGCCGCCAAGCCAGCGATGGTTCATGTAGTATTGTGCGCAGCGCTGCGCAGCTTCTGCAACAGGATCAGCCGCCTGGCGCTTGGTGCCGACGAACAGGACGCGGCCACCCTTGGCAACCGAGTCGCGCACGAATACGAGCGCCTGGTGCAGGGCCGGGACGGTCTGGGACAGGTCCATGATGTGGATGCCGGAACGCTCGCCGTAGATGTACGGCTTCATGCGGGGATTCCAGCGGTGGGTCTGGTGACCGAAGTGTACGCCAGCCTCAAGCAGCTCACGCATCGTGAAGTCAGGTAGTGCCATCTTTTTTCTCCATCCGGTTAGCCTTCGCAGGTGGAACGTTGGGCCAAAAAGGCTTTCCGCACCGGATGCACCCGCGAAATGGTTTCAGGAAAGGCGGCTTATACAGAATTCCGCCGGGTCGGCAAGCCGCCCGGATCGCCTTTTGTCAGGCGGCTTTCATCGGCTCAACCCGCTCCACGCCCGGCGCATCCTTCAGCGCCCTCTGGGCCTTGAGTCCGATCGTGTAATTGTCGGCCAGACGCAGGATCACGGTCCGGCCATCCTCGAGCGGCATTTCGATCAGGATCGCCCCCCGCTCGTGGTCCTGCAGGCGCCCCAGATGGCCGACAATGCCGGCAATGTCGTCGGTGTTCGCGCCAACCGCCAGGCGCACCTTGAGCGCTCCCATCGATTTCGACAGGCGAGCCGATTCCAGCTGCACGATCCGCTCCGCGTTCAGCTTGATCTCGTCGCCTGTACGCTTGACCCCGACAGTAATGGCCACGGCATTGCCGACCTGCAGCAGGTCGTAGCTCTGCTGCAGTGTTTCCGGAAACACCATCATCTCGACCTCGCCAGTCGGGTCCGACAGCGTGAGGAAGGCGAACTTGCCGCCATTGCGCGCGGGTTTCTCGTTGCGCATCCGCACCACGCCGATCAGCTCGAGCGGCTTGCCATCGCTGGCGCGTTCCTCGATCTCGATTGCCAGCGTCACCCGGTCCCGGTCGATTCCCTCCAGCACGTCGTCGAGCGGATGGCCGGAGAAGTAGAAGCCAATCGATTTGAACTCCTCGTCCAGTTTCTGCTGCCCGTTCCAGACCTTGCTGGTCGGCAGCGCCGGCCGCAGGGCCGGTTCGGCATCCCCGAACAGCCCGCCCTGCCCGCCCTGCCGGTCCTCGGCCGATTTGTTCGCCACCTGCGCAAGGATCGGCGCTGCAGCCAGCACTTTCGCGCGGTTGGTATCCAGGCCATCCAGCGCGCCGGATTTCGCCAGCGACTCGAAGGCCTTCTTGTTGATGTGGCGCGGATCGACGCGCTCGGCAAAATCGTAAAGGTCCGAAAACGGCCCGTCACGCTCACGCAGCGCCACGACATGCCGCATCGCCTCCAGCCCGACCCCCTTGAGCGCCCCCAAGGCATACACAACCGCGCCGTCACGGACATCGAAATCGGCCGTGGACGTATTCACGTCGGGCGCCAGAACCGGAATCCTGAGCCGCCGCGCCTCCTGGAAGAAGGCGGCCAGCTTGTCGGTATTGCCGAGGTCCAGGCTCATCGACGCGGCAAGGAACTCCACCGGGAAGTGGCATTTCAGGTAACCCGTCTGGTAGCCAATCAGCGCATAGGCTGCCGCGTGCGACTTGTTGAAACCATAGCCAGCGAACTTCTCCATCGTGTCGAAGATCACGTTGGCGAGCGGCTCGTCCATCTGCTTGGTCGCGGCCGCGCCTTCAACGAAGCGCTTGCGCTGGGCGATCATCTCTTCGAGTTTCTTCTTGCCCATTGCCCGGCGCAACAGGTCGGCCTCGCCGAGCGAATAGCCCGCGATCTCCTGCGCCATCCGCATGACCTGTTCCTGATAGACGGGCACACCATAGGTGGCCTCCAGGACAGGTTTCAGGTCAGGGTGCGCATATTGCACGCCGCCCGGATTTTCCTTGCCCTGCACGTAGACAGGAATGTTCTCCATCGGGCCCGGCCGGTAGAGCGAAATGATGGCAATCACGTCTTCAATATTGTTCGGGCGCACCTTGCGCAGCGTGTCCCGCATGCCGGCGCCTTCCAGCTGGAACACGCCGAGCGTGTCGCCGCTCGCCATCAGGTCATAGGTCGCCTTGTCGTCCAGCCCTTCCCATTCGGGGCCGACATCGCGTCCGCTGCGCCGGATCAGTTTCAGGGCGCGGTCGATGACTGTCAGGGTCTTGAGACCGAGGAAGTCGAACTTCACGAGGCCAGCCATTTCGGCGTACTTCATGTTGAACTGGGAGGCCGGCAGGTCGGCGCGCGGATCATTGTAAAGCGGTGCAATCTCGACCAGCGGACGGTCCCCGATCACCACGCCAGCCGCGTGCGTGCCCGCATTCCTGTAGAGCCCCTCCAGCGCCAGCGCGATCTTGATCAGTTCGCCAACGCGGGGATCTGCCTCGATCTCCTCGTCAAACTTCGGCTCGTCGTCGATGGCTTCCTGCAGCTTGGGCGGCTTGGCCGGGTTGAACGGGATCAGTTTCGCAAGCCGGTCGACCTGGAAATACGGCATCTGCATGACCCGGCCGACATCGCGCACCACAGCCTTGGCCTGCAACGTACCGAACGTGATGATCATCGCCACGCTGTCGGCGCCATACTTGTCGCGGACGTATCGGATAACCTCGCTGCGCCGCTCCTGGCAGAAGTCGATATCGAAGTCGGGCATCGACACGCGTTCGGGGTTCAGGAAGCGTTCGAACAGAAGGTCAAAGCGCAGCGGGTCGAGGTCCGTAATCAACAGGGACCAGGCCACGAGCGAGCCTGCACCGGAGCCCCGGCCCGGGCCGACAGGAATATCCTGCTCTTTTGCCCACTTGATGAAGTCCGACACGATCAGGAAGTAGCCGGGAAAGCCCATGCGCTCGATCACGCCGAGTTCGTAGTCCAGCCGTTCGAAATAGGTCTCGCGTTCCGCGTAGAGCTTGCTGGCAGCCGTGAGGCGGCCTTTCAGGCCTTCAGTGGCCTGCAGTCGCAATTCCTCGATTTCTGAGCGGCCTTCACTGCTGAAGGATGGCAGGATCGGATCACGCGTCACCGATCGCACCGAGCAGCGCCGGGCGATTTCCGATGTGCTAGCCAGGGCTTCGGGCAGGTCTGCGAAGAGTTCCCCCATCTCGGCCTGCGTTTTCAGGTATTGAGACGGACTGACGCGCTTGCGGTCTTCCTGGCCAAGGTATTCCCCGTTTGCGATACACATCAGCGCGTCATGCGCCGTCGCGTCGGATGGCTTCATGAAGCGGGCGTCATGCGTCGCCACGAGCGGCAAGCCGAGTTCATAGGCCAGATCGATCAGGCCCGCTTCTGTAGCGATCTCGTCCGGCGTTCCGTGGCGCGTAATCTCGACATAGCATCGCCCCGGATAGGCGCTGGCCAGAGTCGACAATTCGGTGCGCGCATCGGCGGCACGGCCCTTGAGCAGGTGGCGCGCCACTTCACCTTCGGCCCCGCCGGTCAACAGGATCAGGCCGTCCGTGTTTTCCAGAACAAGATCGCGGTGCAGCTTGGGCACGCCGTCATCCGCGTCGAGGTAGGCTCGCGATGACAGCAGCATCAGCCGCTGGTAGCCTGTCTCGTCCTGCGCATAGAGCGTCAGGCGGGTCGGTTCGCTGCGATGGGCGCCATCAGTGACATCGAAGCAGCAGGCCATGATCGGCTGGATTCCCGCCTCGGACATGGTGAGCGAGACTTCGAGCGCGCCGAAGAGGTTGTTCCGGTCCGTCACCGCGACGGCGGGCATGCCGTGCTCCAGCAGCCAGCCCTTCAGGCCCTTGGGCGTGATCATGCTTTCAAGCAACGAATAGCTCGACCGCACGGCCAGATGGATGAATGGCGACTCAGACAATGCTTGTTCTCCTGCGGGGAGAATACCCTGCCGTTCCGGCTGGTGCCAGACCACCCGTCAGTGGCGGCCTTCCACAGCTTATTCCGCTGTATAATCGACCAGTTGGCCGTCTTTCAGGGTCAGGACACGGTCCATGTGCTGCGTCAGGGAGAAATTGTGGGTCGCCACAAGTACCGCAGCGCCTTCATTGCGTACCATCTTGATGAGCGTCGCGAAAACGCGCTCGGTGGTCACCGGGTCGAGGTTTCCGGTCGGCTCATCTGCGATGACCAGACGCGGATCATTCGCCAGCGCCCGGGCAATCGCCACGCGCTGCTGTTCGCCGCCTGACATCTGGCCCGGCTGGTGGTGCCCCCTGTCAGCCAGTCCCATGACCTCGAGCAACTCGGCCGCCTTGGCCCGCGCGGCCTTCTTCTTCACGCCTGCAATCATCAGCGGCATGGCAATATTGTCCTCTGCGTTGAACTCCGGCAGCAAATGGTGGAACTGGTAGACGAAACCGATCTTTGCGCGGCGGATGGCCGTGCGGCCCTTGTCGTCCAGCGACAGGCAATCAATGCCGTCGAGCATCACCTTACCGGCCTCCGGCCGCTCCAGCAGGCCGGCCGTGTGCAGCAGGGTCGACTTGCCCGACCCCGAAGGCCCCACAAGCCCCACCAGTTCACCCGCATTGAGGCGCAGGTCCGTCCCCTTCAGCACGGGCAGTTCGCCTGCAGCGGTACGGTAGGTCCGGTTGATGCCGATCAGTTCGAGAACGGGGCCGCTCATTATTCGAACCTCAGCGCGCTGACCGGATCCTGGCGGGATGCCCACCAGGCCGGAATGAGTGATACGCCCATCGACATGAACAGGGCATATAGCCCGGTCTGGATCACTTCCTTCCAGTCGAGGATCGCCGGAAGGCCTTCAAGGCCATAGGTTTCGGCATCAAACACTTCGCCTTCCACGAACAGATTGATGAAGGCTTCGACCGTGTCGATGTTCATCACGACCAGCACGCCCACCAGCACGCCCAGCAAGGCTCCCAGCGTGCCAAGCACCGTCCCGACCAGCAGGAACACCCTGAGCACACCGTTTCGCCCCAGCCCGATCGTGCGCAGGATCGCAATATCCCGCGACTTGTTCTTTACCAGCATCACGACGCCGACAATGATATTCAGGGTTGCAATCGCCATGATCACCATGACCAGCAGGCGCACCATGGTCCGCTCCACCTGCAGCGCGTTGAGATAGCTTTGACGCTGGCTTTTCCAGTCGAATGTGTAGAGCGCATTGCCCGTCGCGCTCGCGATCGCGGTCATGGCTTGGTGCGTTTTTTCCGGGTCCTTCAGGCGGATATCCAGCATGCTGTAATGCCCCTTGGACTGGAACAGGATCTGCGCCTGCTCCATCGGCATGAACACGTACAGGCTGTCCAGCTCGACACTGCCCGTCTTGAAAATGTCCCCGACCGTATAGGACTTGCTGCGCGGCGTTCCGCCCATCGGGCCCGCCGTCTGCTGCGAGGTGACAATCTCCACCTTGTCGCCCGGTCGAACGCCCAGCCCCTCCCGGCCGGCCGCCAGGAACGCGCCAAGCATGACGACATTGCCGCCATTCTTGCCCTCGCCAAATCCCGCCGCAATCGCCGAATCTCCGCCATCCTTCAGGAAGGGCAGTGTCGCGAGGTCTTCGGTTCGGATGGCCCGAACAGCGGCGCCGGTCTTGCGCCCGTTCGCAGTAATCAGGACATATTCCTCGATATAGGGCGTCACGCTCGACACACCGTCCACGGTGCGGATCGTGTCGGCCAAAGTATTGGCTTCATCTTCGGTATAACTGCTGACGACACCGTAGACATGCGGCTGTCCGCCCAGCAGCGCGTCCAGCAATGTCGCCCGGAACCCGCTCATCACCGACATGGTGATGATCAGGGCGGCCACGGCGAAGAAAATGCCCACGAAGGAAATGATCGAAATGAGCGACGCCCCGCCATGCTCGCGCTTGGCTCTCAGGTAGCGCCAGGCCAGCGTCCGCTCCAGCTTGCCGAACGGCGCGGCCACATGCCCGAAGTCACTCATTTGGGTGTCACTTTCCTGAGCGCGTCAGCAAACGGCATTTCTGTCTTTTCACCACTCTTGCGGTTCTTGACCTCGACAACGCCATTTTCGACCCCGCGCGGCCCGATCACGATCTGCCATGGCAGCCCGATCAGGTCCATGCGGGCAAATTTGCCGCCGGCACGCTCATCCGTATCGTCGTACAGCACGTCCATTCCGGCCCCGGTCAGCGCCGCATAGGCGTCGGCACAGGCTGCCTCACAGGCTGCGTCACCCACCCGCATATTGATCAGCCCGACATGCCACGGCGCCACGGATTCCGGCCAGACAATGCCGTTCTCGTCATGGCAGGCCTCAATGATGCCGCCGACAAGCCGGGATACGCCAATGCCATAACTGCCCATCTGGACGGGCACCATCTGGCCATCAGCTGATTGCACAACTGCATTCATCGGCACCGAGTACTTGGTCCCGAAGTTGAAAATATGGCCAACTTCAATGCCGCGTGCCGAAACCTGCCGTTCGGCCGGAATGGCAGCGAATGCTGCCGCGTCATGCATCTCTTCAGTCGCCGCATAGTATTGCGTGCGCTTTTCGACCTCTGCGTTCAGGTCAGCGTCGAAATCGAGATCCAGCCCCGGCGGGGGCAGGTCCAGCAGCATCCTGTCACAGAATACCGCGCTTTCGCCCGTATCGGCGAGGATGATGAATTCATGGCTCATGTCACCCCCGATCGGACCAGTATCGGCCCGCATGGGAATGGCAGTCAGGCCCATCCGGTCGAAAGCATTGAGATAGGCGCAGAACATCTTGCGATAGGAAACGCGCGCCTGCTCGTCCGTCAGGTCGAAGGAATAGGCATCCTTCATCAGGAACTCACGCCCGCGCATCACGCCGAAGCGCGGGCGCACTTCATCGCGAAACTTCCACTGCTGGTGATACAGGTTCAGCGGCAGCTGCTTGTAGCTTTTGACATAGGTACGGAACACATCGGTGATGAGTTCCTCATTTGTCGGGCCATACAGCATGTCCCGATCATGCCGGTCCGTGATGCGCAGCATTTCCTTGCCATAGTCATCGTAACGGCCGGACTCGCGCCAGAGGTCCGCCTGTTGCAGCGTTGGCATCAGCATCTCGATGGCGCCGGCGCGGTTCATTTCCTCGCGCACGATCTGCTCGATCTTCTTCAGCACGATAAAGCCCATAGGCAGCCAGGAATAAATGCCCGCGCCATTCTGGCGGATCATGCCGGTGCGCAGCATCAGCTTGTGCGAGGCAATGGCCGCATCTGCCGGTGCGTCCTTGGTTACCGGCAGAAAAAATTTGGAAAGACGCATGGATTCCCCGCTATCGCTGATTTTGGCGCCCAACTAGCCGCAGCCGCCCCTAGTTCGCAAGGAGTAGCGGCACAACCAATGCCGCAATTGCGGTCAGGATGACGGCACCAATGGTCGCCCAGATTACCTTCTTGAGCAGCATCGGCTGGGAAGGTGCGCCTTCTTCCGTACCAGGTGTCGGCTCGCCGTCCTCGAATTGGCCGCGCACACCGATCGGCAGGACCGCAAAGAAGCAGACCCACCAGACCATGACGAAAACGACAATCGTGCCGCCGATGGTCATCAGTGGGCGCCTTTGGGTGTTTCCATGAGTTCGATCAGGACACCATTGGAATTCTTTGGGTGGACGAAAATGATCATCGTGCCATGCGCCCCGATGCGGGGCTTGCCGAGGACAGTCGCCCCGCGCTTGCCCATCTCCTCAACGGCCTGGTTGATGTCTTCAACCTCGAAGCATACGTGATGCTGCCCGCCCTTGGGGTTCTTGGCGATGAAGTTTGCAATCGGCGACTCCGCGTTCAGCGGTTCGATCAGTTCGATCTGCGCGTTCGGCAGGTTCACGAAACAGACCTTCACACCCTGCTCGGGCATGTCGAAGGGGGTCGTAATATCCGTTGCATTGTACAGGTTGCGATAGGTGTCGCACGCCTCTTCAATATCGGGAACGGCGACGCCGACATGGTTCAGCGGGCCAAGTTTGAATTCGCTCATCTCAGGTCAACTCCTCAATACTGTCACATCAATCATGGGGCGGCGCCCGAACACCGACTCGCAGGCCTTGCGCAATGCGCGGCCAACTTCGCGCTCAACCATTTCATCATCGAGGCGATTCTTGCGCTTCATCTTTGTCACAGCCGCGTCTGCCGCCTCGTCCAGTTCATCAAGGCTCTCATCAGCCAGCCGGCCGTCTGTTTCAGAGAAGCCACGTACAACCACGACGGGGCCGTCGATCACGTCTCCGGCCTCGTCGATCACGACACTGGCCAGCACAACACCGTTTTCCGCCAGCTTGCGGCGCTCATTCAGGCCCTGCGCGCCCTCCGGGATCAGGAATTTCCCGTCGAGCAGGAGCCGGCCCGCCGGAACGAGATCGATAATCTCGGCATCGCCCGGCGCCAGACGGACCAGGCTGCCGTTGCGGGGTGCAATCGTTTGCGGCACCTGCAAGGTCTTGGCATAGGCGGCGTGCTCCATGATGTGCCGGCGCTCACCATGCACAGGCACGGCTATCTTCGGACGCACCCATTGGTACATGCGCTGCAATTCGCCTCGGCAAGGGTGCCCCGAAACGTGGATCGGCGCCTTGACCATGCGCGGCGTAATGACCCTGACTCCCTGATCGGCCAGTGAATTCTGCATCGCAAAGATTTCGCGCTCATTGCCGGGAATGATCCGTGACGAGAAAATCACGCAATCGCCTTCGCCCAGCGAGACATTGCGATGGTCGTTCCGGGCAATCCGCGCCAGGGCCGCGCGGTCCTCGCCCTGGCTGCCGGTGCATAGGTACAGGATGTTTTCTGACGGCATGGTCTTGGCATCAGATTCGTCCACGAATTCCAGATTGCGCGACAGGATGCCCACCGCCTTCGCCGCATCCGTGATACGGTGCATGCTGCGGCCGACGAGGCAAACACTGCGCCCCGCATGCTCGGCGGCTTCAATGATCGACTTCACCCGCGCGACATTGGACGCGAAGGTCGTGACAGCCACAGCTTGCTTCTGCTCGCCGATCAGGTCGATCAGGCCTTGCTTCACGCTCTCTTCCGACCCCGCCTCGCCGTCCTCGAAGACGTTCGTGGAGTCGCAAACCATGGCGAGCACGCCCCGGTCGCCCAGCGCGGTGAGTGCCTTGATGTCCGTGGGGCCGCCAATCTGCGGATCCGGGTCGATCTTCCAGTCACCAGTGTGCAGGATGATACCGGCTGGCGTCTCGATGGCGAGCGCGTTGGGCTCGGGAATGGAATGGGTCAGCGTGACATAGGTGACCGAGAACGGCCCTGCGACAACCGTCCCTCCCAGTGCGACCGGCTTCAGCCACCGGGGATCGACACCCCGTTCAATCATCTTCGAACGCACGAGTTCCGTCGTGAAGGGAGTCGCATAAATAGGCGCCTTGGTCTTCAGGCGCGGATAGAGCAGTCCGACAGCGCCAATATGGTCTTCATGGGCATGTGTCAGGAAGATCGCGTCAATGTGCTCGCCCACGAGATATTCGGGATCAGCACAAATCAGGTCGATTCCCGGTGTATCGAGCCCGCCAAAAGTCACGCCGACATCAACCAGAATCCAACGGCGCGCATGGGGGGGACCATACCCATAGGCGTTCAGGTTCATGCCGATTTCTTCGCATCCCCCGAGTGGCAGGAAAACGAGTTCGTCGGAAAGGTGTGCTGAATCGGCCATAAGGTCCTATTTGTTACGTTTGTAGATTTCGAGAAGTCCCGAGATGAGGATATCCGGGTCATAGTGGTCAATTGTTTCGCTGGCACCCTCGAACAGGGAGGCAACGCCGCCGGTGGCGACCACTTTCATGGGCTTTCCATACTCGGCCTTGATCCGGCGCACCAGCCCGTCAATCAGGTCGATATAACCCCAGAACACACCAGACTGCATGGCACTGATCGTATCCTGGCCGATAACCTGGCTCGGACGCTGGATCGCGATGCGCGGCAACTGGGCCGCCGCGTCATGCAGCGCGCTGACCGAAAGGTTGATCCCGGGCGAGATGATACCGCCCTCAAAACCGCCATCAGCCGCAACGATGTCGAAGGTCGTGGCCGTGCCACTATCAATGACGATCAGGTTGCCGGGGTAGGAAACATGCGCGCCCAATGCGCTGACGATACGGTCAGCGCCGACCTGCTCAGGCCGGTGAATGCGGATCTCGACGCCTGTCTTCAGGTTCGCGTCACCAATGAACATCGGCTCGACGTTTAGATAGCGCCGCGCAAGGTTGCGAAAGTTGAATACGGCCTGTGGCACCACCGTGGAAATCACGCAGCCGTTAATCTGGCTCAGGTCCATGCCGTGCATGTCGGCCAGCCGCCACAACCAGGCGGCGTGGTCGTCGGCCGTCTTGCGCGCCTCTGTGGCGCTGCGCCACTGTACCACCCAGTCAGTGCCGTCATGGACAGCGAACAGGGTATTGGTGTTACCGACGTCTATCGCAAGCAGCATGGCGCTCAAACTCTCCCTATCAGATCAACATCTCCGGCCCTTATGGTCTGCCGGGCGCCATCGGGCAATCTGAGGACGAGTGCCCCAGACATGTCCATATCCTCGAATACGCCCTCAACGGGCGTGCCGGACGCTGTCACGCGAACAGTCCCGCCCAGGCCTTCGGCCCGCTCCAGCCAGTTCCTGCGCAAACCGTCGAAGCCCTCGTGGGACTGGATCAGACGCTGGGCAAACGCCTTGCGCAATGCTTCCAGCACCATGTCTGTTGTGACGGCCAGATCGCCGCGAAGTGTTGAAATGCTTGCCGCGCGCTGGCCCGCAGCGTCCGGTGCATGCATGACATTGATGCCGATACCGGCTGCCACCCATGTCTCCGCCCCTGAGCCGCCTGTTTCGATGAGAATGCCTGAAAGTTTGGCACCATCGATCCGCACATCGTTCGGCCACTTTAGGCGCACATCGGCTTCTGGCGCAAACAGCAGGGCCACGTCGCTAACGGCAAGCGCCGATGCGAACGGCATCCGGGATGCAACCACCAACCCGCCGGGTTCCCGGAACAGTGCAGTCGCAAACAGATTGCCGGCCGGCGATACCCAGCTCTTCTGCAAGCGGCCCCGCCCGGACGACTGTGACTCGGCAACCAGCCAGCAATCAACGAACGCGCCAGTGGCGACGCGTCGTTTGGCTTCACTGTTCGTGCTATCCGTCGCTCCGAGCTGGTAGACGGGCCAGGCCAGACTCAAGAGGCCAGTCCCAGCGCGGCACCATTGGCCCAGTCAGCCAGTTGGTTGATGAAGACAAGGAACAGGATGCCGGCCACAAAGGCGGAAATCAGAACCGTGAGAGTGACGGATCCATCGATCGGCTCGAAGCGCTCTTTCGGCTCATCAAACCACATGATTTTTACGATGCGCAGATAGTAGCCAAGCGACACGACCGATGCGACAACAAGAATGATCGCCAGGGGCAGCAGGCCCGCATTTAGGCCCGCGTTGAACACTTCCCACTTGCCGAAGAACCCGCCGAATGGCGGCAGGCCAGCGATCGAGAAAATCAGGATCGACAAGGCGATCGCGAGCCATGGGCGGGTGCTCATCAGCCCGCCAAATTCATCGATGCTTTCAACCATCCCGCCGCGACGGCGCATCGCGAGAACACCGGCAAAGAGCCCGAGGGATGAAATCACGTAGAGCGTCATGAAAATCAGCAACGCCCCTGCCCCGCTCGCCTGTCCTGCCGCGACAGCAACAAGCGCATAACCGACATTGGCGATGGACGAATAACCGAGCAGGCGCTTGATATTGGTTTGCGTCAGAGCACCGAACGACCCAACAAGCATCGAGAGGCCGGAAATGATCGCAATGATCATCTGCCAGTCATCCATGACGCTTCCGAAAGCCGTAAACATCACGTTCGCGAACACGACCATCGATGCCATTTTCGGAGCCGAGGCGAAGAAAGCACCAACAGGAGTCGGGGCGCCTTCATAGACGTCCGGCGTCCAGACGTGCATCGGGGCCGCCGATACCTTGAATGCTAGTCCCACGATCATCAGGACCATGCCGAACATCAGGCCGATCGAGGGGGCTGCGCTGGAAATGCCCGCATAATTGGTCGTGCCAGCAAAGCCGTAAACGAGCGATGCGCCATACAAGAGCATCCCTGACGCCAGCGCTCCGAGTACGAAATATTTCAGGCCAGCCTCCGACGACCGGGCCGAATCCCGATGAAACGCCGCGAGCACGTAAGACGACAGGCTGAGCGTCTCGATACCCATGTAGAGAGTCATCAGATCCGCGGCGGACAGGATGATACCCATGCCCAGGCTCGCAAAAATGGTCAGCAGGACGTACTCGTAACGGATTGTGTCATGCCGCCTCAGGAATCCCTCAGACATGATCAGTGCAAAACCACCCACTGAGAAGCTGACGAACTTGGCGAAGTTCACGAACGTGTTTGTGCGCACCAGGCCGCCAAAGGCTTCACCGCCCTGATAGAACAGCAGCGATAGAGCCGCGGCGCCGAACAATGCCAGCGCGCCATATTTGAACGAGAGACCATTGAACCGGTCTTTCAACATCGCACCGAGCAGCACGCCCACAAGGCCAGCAGCCGCAAGCCAGAGCTCCGGACCGATAGCAAGGATCATGGCAGTATAGTCGAGCATGGGCCGTCAGCCTCCGACCATCAGGGACAGCACACGGTTGGTCGCCCCTTCAGTAATGTGAAAAATCAGGTTGGGTGCGAGACCGAACAAAATGGTGAGCAAGGCCAGCGGCACGATGCAGACCAGTTCGACAAGATTCATGTCGCGGATGTCATTGAGCTTAGGGTTCGTCACCTCGCCGAAAACGGTCCGGCGATACAGGGTCAGCATGTAGACCGCTGAGAAGATCACGCCGAGTGCGGCGCCAGCTGCAGCCCAGGTCGATGCCTGGAAGCCCCCAACCATGGTGAGTATCTCGCCGACGAACCCGCTTGTGCCCGGCAAGCCGACATTCGCCATGGTGAACAGCATGAACAGAGCCGCATAGACAGGCATACGGTTGACCAGCCCGCCATAGGCCGCGATTTCCCGTGTATGCATCCGGTCGTAGACGACGCCGACGATGAGGAACAGCGCGCCTGAAATCAGGCCGTGGCTCAACATCTGGAAGATCGCGCCCTGCACGCCCGTTTCGTTGAACGAGAAGATGCCGAGTGTCACGAAGCCCATATGCGCGACGGACGAATATGCGATGAGCTTCTTCATGTCCGTCTGGCGCCAGGCCACCAGCGACGTGTAGACGATCGCGATCACGGCCAGTGCAAACATCGCAGGCTGGAACAACTGGCTCGCGTCGGGGAACATGGGTAGCGAGAATCGCAGGAATCCGTAGCCGCCCATTTTCAGCAACACGCCGGCAAGAATGACTGAGCCAGCCGTCGGCGCCTGTACGTGAGCGTCGGGCAACCAGGTATGGAACGGCCACATGGGCAATTTCACGGCAAAGGAGGCCGCAAATGCCAGCCATAGCCATGTCTGCACTTCAGGTGCGAAGGCATATTTCTCAAGGACTTCAATGTCAGAAGACCCTGCGACCTGGAACATGTACACGACCGCTACCAGCATGAGCAATGAACCCAAGAGCGTGTACAGGAAGAACTTGAAGGCCGCGTAGATCTTGTCCTTGCCGCCCCAAATGCCGATGATGAGGAACATCGGGATAAGGCCTGCTTCGAAGAAGATGTAGAAGAGAACAATGTCGAGCGCGGCGAACACGCCGAGCATGAATGTCTCAAGCACGAGAAACGCGACGACGTACTCGGTCACACGCGTATGAATCGAATTCCAGCTGGCCAGCAGGCAGATCGGCGTGAGGAAGGTCGTCAGCAGGATGAGCGGCATCGACAGGCCGTCCACACCCACCTTGTACGTGATCGCGCCGTACCAGGCATACTGCTCAACCAGCTGGTAACCTGCCGTCGTTGCATCGAACGTCAGGAACGCCGCGACGGACGCGACGAATGTCGCACCGGATATGATCAGGCCCGCAAGCAAGGCTGCGCGGCTGTCCTTGCCGGCCTCTTCCTTGCTGAAGCTGCCTGCCGTAGCGGTCCGCACACCCATGATTATGAGCGCACCGATCAGGGGCAGCAGGATGACTGCCGAAAGAATGGGAAACCCGCCCATCAGTTTACTCCTCCGGCCCGCAGCCACATGATGGCGCCAAAGACCAGCGCAGCACCAATGATCACGAACGCATAATGATACAGGTAGCCTGTGTGCATGGCCGACAGGCGCCGTGCACTCCAGCGGGTCACGGACGCGGCGCCATCAGGCCCCACGCCATCGATGATTTTCTTGTCCGCTTTCCAGAATATCTCCCCCAGAAATGCGGAGCCCTTGATGAGGGTCGCATTGTAGAGTTCGTCGAAATACCATTTGTTCGAGAACAGCGTATGCAGCGGCCCGCCACTGTCGGCGATACGCTTTCCGAATCCGCGATTGAAGAAATAGGTCATGGTTGCGATCAGGAAACCGGCCATTGTAACAGCGAGCGGCGCCCAGAGGACCCATTCGGGCACATTGTGCCGGTCATGGAGCACGTGGTTTTCGGCGGCAGAATAGATCGATCCGCCCCAGAATGCCGTTTCCTGATTCCCGACAAACCAGTCGTGGAAATAGAAACCGGCAAACATGGCACCCAGGCTGAGCAGTCCGAGCGGGATCAGCATAACTGCCGGGCTTTCATGCGGCTCATGCGCATGCGCGTCGTGACCATGAGCATGATCCTCTGCGGCCGCATGCCCGTGACCATCATCATGGTGTTCTGCTGAGGCCCTCGGGCCATGGAAGGTCATGTAGATCAGACGCCACGAATAGAAGCTGGTGAGCAGCGCAGCGACGATGCCAAACCAGAATGCAACCTGGCCAAACATCACGTGATGTTCACCTGCTGCAAACGCGCTCTCCAGAATGGCATCCTTGGAGAAGAAGCCCGAGAAGCCGATAAGCGTGTGCGGAATGCCAAGACCGATAATGGCAATCGTACCGATCATCATCGCGGCATAGGTCAGCGGCATGTATTTCGCCAGACCGCCCATGCGCCGCATGTCCTGCTCGTGGTGCATGCCGTGAATGACCGACCCCGCACCGAGGAAGAGAAGCGCCTTGAAGAAGGCGTGCGTGAAGAGATGGAACATGGCCGCTTCATAGGCACCGATACCTGCCGCGAAGAACATGTAACCGAGTTGGGAACAGGTCGAATACGCAATCACGCGCTTGATATCATTCTGCGCCATGCCAACCGTGGCGGCGTACAAGGCCGTGACGGCACCGATAATCGTGACCATGCCTGCCGCGTAGAGCGTGTGCTCATACAGAGGCGACATGAGGCACACGAGGTAGACCCCTGCCGTCACCATGGTGGCCGCGTGGATGAGGGCCGAGACGGGCGTCGGGCCCTCCATGGCATCCGGCAGCCAGACGTGAAGGAAGAATTGCGCCGACTTGCCCATCGCGCCGATGAAAAGAAGGATGCCGATCAGTTCAAGCGCATAGACGCGCTGGCCAAGGAACTCGACGACCGCTTCGCGCGCAGGTGCGGCTTCTCCGAAAGCCAGAGGCGTGACAATCGCATTCTCGCGTATGGCGGACAGAACCGGCTCGAACTCGACGGAGCCGAACACCATGAATACGGCCATGATGCCCAGCGCCAGACCGAAATCGCCGACGCGATTGGTCACGAACGCCTTGATCGACGCATCGTTTGGCGCCTTCTTCGTGTACCAGAAACCGATCAGCAGATACGATGCAAGGCCGACGCCTTCCCAGCCGAAGAACAGCTGCAGGAAATTGTCTGCCACCACGAGTGACAGCATCGCGAACGTGAACAGCGAGAGGTAGGCAAAGAAACGCGACCGATGAGGATCTTCGCTCATATATCCCCACGAATAGAGATGAACGAGACCCGAGACGCCCGTGATGACGGCCATCATCACGATGGACAGCGTATCGATCCGGATCGCCCAATTGGCCTGGAAGTCTCCGACATTGATCCACGGCATCAGCGTAATGATATGCGCGCCATTGGCTGCAACCGCTTCAGCTGCATGGCCGAGGTCTTCCCCATGGGTCTCGGCTCCGCCAATCCCGGCGACGTAGGCAAACAACTGGAACAGCGAAAGGGCGCCGGCCAGGAGAACGGTTCCTGTCGTCAGGAACATCACAGGCCCGTCGCCGATCTGCTTGTGCACCAGCCCCGTCAAGGCGACGATTCCAGGTGCTAGAACGATGAATAGAATGAAAATGTCCGGCAGCATCAGCCTCTAACCTTTCATCAGGTCGACATTCTCGACCGCAATATCGCCGCGATTGCGGAAATAGACGACGAGAATGGCGAGGCCGACAGCGGCTTCAGCGGCCGCGACGGTCAAGACGAGCATGGCGAAGATCTGACCGGCGATATCGCCGTTGAAGACTGAAAATGCGATCAGGTTCAGGTTCACGGACAGCAAGATCAATTCAATCGCCATCAGGATGACGATGATGTTCTTCCGGTTCACGAAGATGCCCACGACTCCAATCGTGAACAGGGCCGCCGAGACGGCGAGGTAGTGGGAAAGTCCAAGGTCCATGATGTCAGATCCCCTGCCCGGAGCTCGGGTCCTTCAATTCGAACGCGTCTGAACGGCGACGCGCTGTCTGTTTGGCGATGCTCTGCCGTTTGGTTTCGGGCCTGTGTCGCAATGTCAGGACGATGGCGCCGATCATGGCGACGAGCAGGACGATGCCGGCGAGCTGGAACAGCAGCATGTATTGGGTGTACATGACCTGCCCGATGGCCTCGGCATTGGTTTCGGCGCCGGGCGATGCGTCAAACGCCCCGACATGGTTCTCAAGGCCCGCAAAGGATGCGAGGACGATCTCGGCGAGGAATACGGCGCCCACAAACAGTCCGAACGGCAGATAGCTCAGAAAGCCCTGTTTCAATTCCACAAAGTCGACATCCAGCATCATGACGACAAACAGGAACAACACGGCCACGGCGCCGACATAAACGACGACAAGTAGCATGGCCAGGAACTCTGCCCCGATGAGGACAAGCAAGCCTGCCGACGTGAAGAAGGCGAGGATCAGGAACAGGACTGAGTGCACGGGATTGCGCGCTGCAATCACCATGACCGCAGACAGGACCACGATCGCGGCCAGTATCCAGAATGCATAAACTGCCAAAGCCCTCTAAGCCCCTATCTGGTGGAGCGAGCGAGGCCCATTGGCCTCTCCGCTCCGGTTTAATCTCTCTGCCGTCGTGCCCTATCGATAGGGCGCGTCCAGCTCCAGGTTCTTTGCGATAAGGCGTTCCCAGCGGTCGCCATTCGCCAGCAGGCGGTCCTTGTCATAGAACAATTCTTCCCGCGTCTCTGTCGCGAATTCAAAATTCGGCCCTTCGACGATCGCATCTACCGGGCATGCTTCCTGGCAAAAGCCGCAATAGATGCACTTCACCATGTCGATGTCGTAGCGCGTGGTACGCCTCGCGCCGTCTGCGCGTGGCTCCGCTTCGATCGTGATCGCCTGCGCCGGGCACACCGCTTCGCACAGTTTGCAGGCAATGCAACGCTCTTCGCCGCTGGCATACCGGCGCAGAGCATGCTCCCCGCGGAATCGCGGGCTCAGCGGGTTCTTCTCGAACGGATAGTTCACGGTCGCCTTGCGGCGGAACATTTCCCGCAGGGCCGACCAGAACGCTCCAATGAAATCCGTCAGCAGCGCGCCGCGAATGGTCTGCGCAATGCTCATGACTGTACTCCGGTATAGGCGACGTAACCCGCGACGATCAAAACGGCGGCGAGCGACGTGGGCAGAAAGATCTTCCAGCCGAGACGCATCAACTGGTCATAGCGATACCGGGGCACAATCGCCTTCACCATCGCGAACATGAAGAAGAAGAACAGGATCTTCAGCATGAACCAGAACAGGCCCGACAGGCTCAGCAGCAATGGCGGCCAGTCCTGGACCGCATCACCCAGTGCAAATGGCCCGTGCCAGCCGCCCAGGAAAAGGATGGTCATCATGGCGCACATCAGGACGATGTTCAGGTACTCGCCCAACATGAAAAGCAGGTAGGGCGTCGAGCCGTATTCGACCTGGTAGCCCGCGACGAGTTCGGATTCAGCCTCCGGCAGGTCGAACGGTGGACGGTTGGTTTCCGCTAGCGCCGAGATGAAGAACATCACGAACATCGGGAACATGACGAAGATCAGCGGGAAATACTGCAGGCTGAACGCGTGCCAGTTCCAGAAACCGCCTGACTGGTTCTCAACAATCACGCTGAGATTCATGGATCCCGTCAGCAGGATGACCGTGACGATGATGAAGCCGATCGACACCTCGTAAGACACCATCTGGGCGGCAGACCGCAACGCACCGAGGAACGGGTATTTGGAGTTCGATGCCCAGCCACCCATGATGATGCCGTAGACACCAAGCGAACTGATGGCGAAGAGATAGAGCACGCCGACATTGAGGTTCGAGACGACCCAGCTCGTGCCCGATACGGTTCCAGGCGCGACCGGAATGGCGGCCCAGGCAACGAAGGCCAACGTACAGGTGAGGATTGGGGCGATCAGGAACACTGTCTTGTTGGCCCCGGCCGGAATGACAATTTCCTTGAGCAGGAACTTCCCGAAATCTGCAAAGGACTGAAGCAGGCCGAACGGGCCGACCACGTTCGGGCCCTTGCGCATCATCACGCCAGCCCAGATCTTGCGATCCAGAAGAAGCAGGAATGCGATGGACAGCAACAGAACCAGGGTGAACAGGCCAATCTGGCCAAGCACCATCCAGAAGCCGGTGAAATCGCCGAAAGACTCGATGAGATTGCTCATGCCGCCGCCCTACTCCGCCGCTACCGGAGTGTCTAGGCCCGTGCTGAGCGCTGAACACTCCGCCATGGTCCTGGATGCGCGGGTGATAGGATTTGTCAGGTAAAAATCTTCGATAACCGACTTGAAAGCATCCGCCTTGATGGATCCGCCGGTTTCAGAACTGACAGTCTGAAGCGCAGAGACGCCGCGAGCCCCAGGCGCAAATCCCAAGCCTGAAAACGCCGTATTCTTGCCATCCGCTCCGCGCAGGTTCGCACGCAGGGCGTCGGCTGTGTCATAAGGCAGCGCCTTCCAGATCACCTCGGACAGGGCGCGGAAGATCGCCCAGCCTTCACGGGCCTCGCCCTTCGGCTGTACCGCGCGCGTGGTCATCTGGACCCGGCCTTCCGTATTCACATAGGTCGCATCCATTTCGGTGTAGGTGGCGCAAGGCAGGATGATGTCTGCGCGGGCAGCGCCCGCATCGCCATGCGAACCGACATAGATCACCGTTGCGCCGCCAAGAGCCGAAAGACCGGCTTCGTCTGCGCCAAGCAGGACAACCGTATCCATGCCGCCGCCAAGGATTTCCGATGTTGTTTTGCCGTTCTCACCGGGAACGAAACCCGCATCCAGTGCGCCGACACGCCCTGCAGCATTGTGCAGAACGCCAAAACCGGCCCAGCCGTCTGAGACTGCGCCGACGTCCAGAGCGAGTTGCTGCGCTGCCGCCAGGATCGCCTGGCCATCTTCGCGGCACAGAGCGCCTTCCCCGACCACGACCAGCGGACGCTTTGCGTCTTTCAGAACCTTGTAGAAACCGCTGTCAGCAACATTGGTGAGTGCATCGCCACCTGCGCCCAGATGGTCATAATCATAAGTCAGATCGGCCGCTTGTCCGATCACGCCAACCTTGAGATCGCCCCAGAGCCAGGACTTGCGGATGCGCGCGTTCCAGACCGCTGCTTCAACGCGCGGGTTTGTGCCGATCAGCAACAGGGCATCAGCCTCTTCCACACCCATCAGCGTCGGGTTGAGGATATAGCGCTCGCGCACGCCGTCAGTGCCGTATGCGGCGCCGACAGGACGGCAGTCGGTATTCTGGACGCCCATAGCCCGGAACATGTCGAGGGCGGCTTTCGCCTGCTCGACTTCGATCAGGTCACCCGCAATGACGCCAATCTTGTCGGCTGGCACCGAGAGCGCGGTCTTGGCAGCGGCGAATGCATCACCCCATGTTGCCGGGACGAGCTTGCCGTTCACGCGAACGTAAGGCCGGTCCAGTCGCTGGCGGGCAAGGCCGTCCCACACGAAGCGGGTTTTGTCGGAAATCCACTCTTCGTTCACTTCCTCGTTGGTTTCCGGAAGGATGCGCATCACACCAGCGCCCTTGGCGTCAACGCGGATCGCGGCTCCCATGGCATCCATCACGTCGATCGAGGATGTCTTGCGCAGCTCCCAGGGGCGCGCATTGAACGCATAGGGTTTAGAGGTCAGGGCGCCCACCGGGCAGAGGTCGATCACGTTGCCGGACAATTCCGATGTCAGCGACTTTTCGAGATAGGTCGTGATCTCGGCATTCTCGCCGCGAGAGATCATGCCGATCTCTTCCACGCCCGCCACCTCAGCCACGAAGCGGACGCAGCGTGTGCACTGGATGCAGCGGGTCATGATCGTCTTGACCAATGGGCCCATGTACTTGTCGTCAACGGCGCGCTTGTTTTCTTCATAGCGGCTACCGCCCCGGCCATAAGCCATGGCCTGATCCTGCAGGTCGCATTCACCACCCTGGTCGCAAATCGGGCAATCGAGCGGGTGATTGATCAGCAGGAATTCCATCACGCCATTGCGGGCTTTCTGGACATAGTCACCCTTGGTGCGCACGTTCGGCGCAGAACCATCCCGGTTGGGGCGCATGTCGCCCACCGTCTGGGCACAGGAGGCAATCGGCTTAGGCGCGCCTTCCCACTCGACAAGGCACATGCGGCAATTGCCGGCCACCGACAGGCGCTCATGGTAGCAGAAGCGCGGAATCTCGGCGCCCGCTTCCTCACACGCCTGCATCAGCGTGTAGTGCTTCGGGACCTCAATGTCCTGGCCGTCGATATTGAGTTTGAACGTGTCGGACATGTCTTCCTACTCCGCCGCAATCACAGCGCCCTGCACCATGGCGCGGGGCAAGCGATACTGGTTGATGCGGTCTTCGATTTCGGGCCGGAAATGGCGGATCAGGCCCTGGATGGGCCAGGCCGCTGCGTCGCCAAGCGCGCAGATCGTGTGGCCTTCGACCTGTTTGGTCACGTCGAGCAGCGTGTCGATCTCGTCATGCTCGGCCTCGCCCTTCACCATGCGCTCCATCACGCGCCACATCCAGCCGGTGCCTTCACGGCATGGCGTGCACTGGCCACAGGATTCGTGCTTGTAGAAATAGGCAAGCCGCGCGATCGCCTTGATCAGGTCGGTGTCCTTGTCCATCACGATGACAGCGGCCGTGCCGAGACCTGACTTCAGGTCACGCAGCGTGTCGAAATCCATATAGGCGTCCATGATCTGTTCGGCCGGTACCATCGGTACGGACGAGCCACCGGGGATCACGGCTTTCAGATTGTCCCAGCCGCCGCGAATGCCGCCGCAATGCGTATCGATCAGGTCACGGAACGTGATCGACATCTCTTCTTCCACATTGCATGGCTTGTTCACGTGGCCGGATATGCAGAACAGCTTGGTGCCCGCATTGTTCGGACGGCCAAAACCGGCAAACCATTCGGCGCCGCGCCGCAGGATTGTCGGCGCAACAGCGATGGATTCCACATTGTTCACGGTTGTCGGGCAGCCATAAAGGCCTGCATTGGCCGGGAATGGCGGCTTCATGCGCGGCTGGCCCTTCTTGCCCTCAAGGCTTTCGAGCAAGGCTGTTTCTTCCCCGCAGATATAGGCGCCGGCGCCGTGGTGGACGTAGATGTCGAAATCCCATCCGTTGACATTGTTGTCGCCAATCAGCTTGGCCTCATAGGCTTCCTTGATCGCGGCTTCCATGGCGTGGCGCTCGGCAATGTATTCGCCGCGTAGGTAGACGTAGCATTTGTGGGCACGCATAGCGCGGCTGGCCACCATGCATCCTTCGATCAGCAGGTGCGGGTCGTGCCGCAGGATCTCGCGGTCCTTGCAAGTGCCCGGCTCGGATTCGTCGGCGTTCACAACGAGATAGTGAGGACGTTCACGCACTTCCTTGGGCATGAAGGTCCACTTCAGGCCTGTGGGAAAGCCAGCGCCGCCACGCCCACGCAGGCCGCTCGCCTTGATCTGGTCGCAAATCCAGTCAGGCCCGAGCGCGAGCATTTCGCGCGTCAGGTGCCACGCGCCACGCTGCCTGGCTGCCTCCAGCCCCGGCGAGTGAAGTCCGTAGAGATTTGTGAAGATCCGGTCCTTGTCCTGCAACATGTCCTAGTCCTCATCGCCTTTTTTGGCAGTCGTTTCATCGCGCTTGGGCAGCAGGGTTGTCTTGCCACTCGTACCCGTTTCCGGCGTTTCACGCTTGGTGTTCGTTGGTGCATCTTCCTTGGGCATGCCCTTGGCTTCCGCATTAGCATCTTCGGGGGGCACCGGCAGGTTTGGCAGGGCCGAGATATTGTTCCGGCTGCCATCAAACAGGTGCGGTTCTGTGAGGAGGGTTGTTCCGCCTTCGGGACCGCTATTGACCCTGTCAATCTGCGGACCCGCCTGCGCTTCAGCACCATTCTTGAGTTTCGAGATGATCTTGCTGAAACTGTCCGCCGACAGGTCCTCATAATAGTCATCGTTGATCTGAGCCATCGGTGCGTTCACACACGCGCCCAGACACTCAACCTCTTCCCAGGACAGGCGCTTGTCGTCGGTGACATACATCGCCGGGCCGATTTCCTTTTTGCAGACATCCTTCAGCTTTTCCGCGCCACGCAGCATGCAGGGCGTCGTACCACACAGCTGGATGTGAAACTTGCCCACCGGCTGCATCCGGAACATCGTGTAGAATGTCGCCACTTCATAGACGCGGATATACGGCATCTCGAGACGGTCAGCGACTTCGCGCATCGCCGGCTCTGACAGCCAGCCATTATTGTCCTTCTGCGCCAGCCACAGCATCGGGATCACAGCCGAGCGCTGGCGGTCCGCCGGATACTTGGCGCGCCAGAAGGCGATCTTGTCTTCTGTTTCAGGCTTGAAAGCGAACGTATCGCCACCCGCCTCGATATCGAACCGGCGCAATGCCATCTAAACGTCCTCCATGGAGGGCAGCACCACGCGGCCTGCCTCGTCCAATGTCCAAAATGGGTTGTACGCGACTTCCCAGGCGTTGCCTTCGGGGTCGGTGAAATACCCCGAGTAACCGCCCCAGAACGCCTTATGAGGCGGCGTTGTGATGGTCACGCCCGCACTGGCAAGCTCAGCGAAAATGCCATCAACCTCGTCGATGGAACGTGCATTGTATGCCAGCGCAAGGGCCTTGAAGTCGCCCGTCCGGTTGTTGGGCAATCCGGCATCGTCAGCCAGTTTGTCTTCTTCCCAAAGGCCGAGAATGAACCCGCCCATATCAAACATGGTCATGCCGTCCGGGCCGACATTCTTGAAGCCGAGGACGGTTTCATAGAAGCCGGTCAGGGCCGCGCGATCCCGCACGCCAATTGTGACAATTGAAAGCCTGTGCTCCGGAAAGGCTGCCATATCTCAGGCGCCCCGCGCGAAATCAACGCGGGCAATCCTGCCATCGCGGATTGTGTAGATTGCGGCCACTTCAAAGTGCTCGCCGCCCGGCATGCGCTCAACCCGCTCGTGGTCGATCACTGTTGATCCAAGGTCTATCCGGTTGGCCAGCTCCGCACGGTTCTGCGGGTGCTGTGCGAACAGGTCCAGATGGCGCGCCCGGATGGCGTCATGCCCCGTTTGTGTGACAGCGCCATTCAGGCCAGCCAGCAGGGCGTCTTCCGCATAGCATGCCATAAACGCTTCAATGTCCTGCGCATTGTAAGCATCGAGCTGGCGCTGGATGAGGTCGGCAGACACACTCACCGGTCCACCTCCCCGAACACGATATCGAGTGAGCCGAGGATTGCCGAAACATCGGCCAGCTGGTGGCCCTTGGACAGGTGGTCCATCGCCTGAAGATGAGGGAACCCTGGTGCGCGAACCTTGGCCCTGTAGGGCTTGTTGGTGCCGTCAGACACGAGATACACGCCAAATTCGCCTTTTGGCGCTTCGATGGCGGCGTAACATTCGCCCTCCGGCACGTGGAAACCTTCTGTATAGAGTTTGAAGTGATGGATAAGGGCCTCCATCGAGTTCTTCATCTCAGCACGTCGCGGTGGCGCCAGCTTGGAATCGCGCGGCAGAACGGGTCCTGGACCTTCCTTTGCAAGCAATTCGATGCATTGCTGGATGATCTTGGTCGACTCCTTCATCTCCTCCATGCGGCAGACATAGCGATCATAATTGTCGCCGTTCCGGCCAACCGGAACCTTGAAGTCCAGCTCGTCGTAGCATTCATAAGGCTGCGCACGGCGCAGGTCCCAGGTGAGGCCCGAGCCGCGCACCATCACGCCGGTAAATCCCCAGTCCATGATCGTCTTCACATCAACGACGCCAATATCGGCATTACGTTGCTTGAAGATACGGTTCTCGGTGATCAGCGACTCGAGACGGTTCATGGCCACCGGGAAATGCAGGCACCATTCGGCGATATCATCGATCAGGGCTTGCGGCAGGTCCTGATGAACCCCGCCCGGCCGGAAATAGGCCGCGTGCATCCGGCTTCCCGACGCGCGCTCATAGAAGACGCACAGTTTCTCGCGCTCTTCAAAGCCCCAGGTGATCGGCGTCAGCGCGCCGCAATCCATGGCCTGTGTCGTCACGTTCAGGATGTGCGACATGATCCGGCCGATCTCGGAGAACATGACCCGGATCAGGCTGGCCCGGCGCGGCACCTTGATGCCCATCAGCTTTTCGATGGCGAGACACCAGGCATGCTCCTGGTTCATTGGCGAGCAGTAATCGAGCCGGTCAAAATAAGGCAGCCCCTGCAGGAACGTCTTGTATTCCAAAAGCTTCTCAGTGCCGCGATGCAACAGGCCGATATGGCTGTCGATGCGCATCACGACCTCGCCATCCAGATCCATGATCATGCGAAGCACGCCGTGCGCAGCCGGATGCTGCGGGCCAAAATTCAGCGTGAACTTGCGTTCGTCCTCGATGGAAGTGTGGATCGTATCAGCCATTACTCGGGAGCCTCCTCGGAGACGGCTTTCTCATCGCCGGGCATCTCGCTGGTCATGCCTTCCCAGGGCGAGAGGAAATCGAAGTTCCTGTATTCCTGCGTCAGCTGGACCGGTTCGTAGACAACCCGCTTTTCCAGATCATCGTAGCGAACCTCATAATTCCCGGTCAGAGGAAAATCCTTGCGCAGCGGATAGCCCTCGAAACCATAGTCGGTGAGGATCCTGCGCAGGTCCGGATGATCGGCAAACTGGATTCCATACATGTCGAACGCTTCACGCTCGAACCAGTTCGCAGCCGGCCAGATGGCCGTTGCGCTTGGCACGGGCGCCTCTTCATCGGTGCGGATACGCACACGAATGCGATGGTTCATGCGCATCGACAGCAGGTGGTAGACCACCTCGAAACGGTCCGACCGCTCTGGATAATCAACGCCGCAGATATCGATCAGCGTCTCGAAATTGCACTGCTGGTCGTCACGCAGGAAACGCAACAGGCGAACGACATGATCGCGCTCGGCGAACAATGTAAGTTCGCCGACCACGATCTGCGACGCACGCACGGCATCGGCCTGCGTCGTTTCAATATGGGCTGCGAGATCTCTTAGCGCTTCGATACTCATCCTGGGTCCCCTAGCGCTCAATCGAGCCTTCGCGCCGAATTTTCTTCTGCAATTGAAGGAAACCGTAGACGAGCGCCTCAGCTGTCGGCGGACAACCCGGCACATAGATATCGACCGGCACGATGCGGTCACAACCGCGCACAACGGAGTAACTGTAGTGATAGTATCCGCCGCCATTTGCGCAGCTGCCCATGGAAATCACGTAGCGGGGCTCAGGCATCTGATCGTAGACCTTGCGCAAGGCTGGCGCCATCTTGTTGGTCAGCGTGCCGGCAACGATCATCACGTCAGACTGGCGGGGCGAACCCCGCGGCGCCATGCCGAACCGTTCCAGGTCATAACGCGGGTTGCCGGCATGCATCATTTCGACCGCGCAGCACGCCAAGCCAAACGTCATCCACATGAGCGATCCGGTGCGGGCCCAGGTAATCAGGTCATCCGCCGCTGCGGTGAAATAACCCTTGTCGGCGAGCTCGTCGGACAAGCCGTTATAGAACGGGTCATCGGCTCTGGGGACGAAACCCCCTTCAACGCCCGCACGTGCGCTCCCAAGCGCGTACTTCTTGAAACCGTCGTCTACCACTATTCCCACTCCAGCGCGCCACGGCGCCATTCGTAGATAAATCCTACGGTGAGCACGCCAAGGAAGACCACCATTGACCAGAAACCCAAAAGACCGATTGTGCCAAGTGAGATGGCCCACGGAAACAGGAACGCCACCTCAAGATCGAAGATGATGAAAAGAATGGCGACGAGGTAGAACCTCACGTCAAACTTCATGCGCGCGTCGTCGAATGCGTTGAATCCGCACTCATAAGCCGAGTTTTTCTCAGGGTCAGGATTCGACGGCGCCAGCAGGAATGTGCCGACGATGAATAGACCTGAAATCGCCGCGCCAATCACCAGGAATATGATCACTGGAAGGTAATCCAGTGCGAGCCGTTCAATCTCGGTCATGTTCAGTGTCTCCTGACCTTGTCTGGCGCCGGATTAGGACGGTTTTGGCTGCCACGCAACAGACAGTCACATTATATCGATGGGACTGACTTTATCGCTTCAAATACCTTAATTCACGCCTAAGCGACTGCGGCGGTGCGTCACGGAGAGGCGCTTTCCACCTGCATACATGTCATATCGGGCTCCTCGAATGGTCGAGGTGCCTGAACTTTGGCCGCGAATGCCTGAAATCCGTCTCTGGCAGGTTCAGAGCGCGGCGAGGGCCACCCGCGCCTTTGCGCTGATTCCTTTCCAGTCTTCCGCCGCAATATCCGCTCCGGTCGCGATCCACGAACCGCCCGCTGCGAACACATTGGGAAGCGCCAGATACTTTCCGACGTCATTTTCCGTGATCCCGCCCGTCGGCATGAACCGAAGGTGCGGAAGTGGGGCACCCATAGCCTTCAGGGCAGCGACCCCGCCTACAATCGAGGCAGGGAACAGCTTCAGCAGATCGAATCCTTCCTCGTGCCGCGCCATGGCCTCACTCGCTGATGCCACACCGGGAATCATCAGGCGCCTGCGACCGCCGAGTCCGGCCAGCAGCTTGGGCGACATGCCGGGAGACACCAGAAAGTCAGATCCTGCCGACAGCGCATTTTCTGCATCCGCTTCCGTCAGTACCGTTCCCGCTCCCACTTTCAGGCCGGGTTCAGCTGTCTTCATCTCTTCAATCACGCCCAGACCAGAAGGGGTGCGCAATGTGACCTCAGCGATGGTGAGTCCGCCATCGACCAGTGCGCGGGCCAAAGGTGCCGCGACCTCGATGCGATCGACAACCAGAACCGGAACGATCGGCGCCTTGCTCGCAGCTTCCACGAGGGATTTCAGGGGGAACGTCATTGCTGGATCTCCTGTTCATGGAAGGCTGCCGCACCGATGAGCGGGGCTTCCGGGTCACGCATCAGCCAAACAGGACAGCCGCGCAAGTAATTGCTAAGTGGTCCCCGCTGAACGAATCTTTCGCGCGCTTCGGTCGATGTCAGGAAGTCGGTGATGCGCTCGCTGACGCCCCCGGCCAGCACGACACCACCGAGCGCTCCATTTGCAAGCACGAGGTCGCCCACGGCGCTCATCACGGTATTTGCGCGAATCTGGATCAGAGATCGAAACATGGCATCGCCTGCATCCGCCAATCGACGCATCTCCCCAGGGCTCGTTTCCTCATAGGCGCGTCCATGGATTTCGCAGAGTGCCTCATGGACCGCGTTGAGCCCGCTGCCGGATGCGACCAGTTCGTTCGAAACGTATCCATGCCGGCTGAGCAGGACTCTCGCCAGCTCCATCTCGTCAAGATCACGCGGAGAGAACGCCATGTGCCCGCCCTCCCCGTTTAACACATGCCAGCCGGTTTTATCGGATCCAAACAGGGTCGCCACGCCAAAACCGGTCCCGGGGCCAGCGACAAGGATCGGTGCGCCTGGGACCGGGCTACCATCGATGATCGTGTCGAAAGTCGCCCGGTCGAGTTCCGGCACCGCCCGGGCCATGCCCGCGAAGTCATTGATGAGGTGCACTTGCGCAATATTGAACCGGCGTGAAATGCCATGCGCCGACACATGCCAAGGCCGGTTGGTTAGCTTGACTTCCCCGTTCATGACGGGACCAGCCAAAGCGAAGCAGGCATGATCCGGAGCTGATCCCAAATCGTTCAGATAGCGCGCCAGCGCGTCATCGAACGAATCGAAATCATCGCCTTCGAATTTTTCAAACCGGTCGATCAGGAACCGGCCATTTTGACGGTGCGCGATCCCGAAGCGAACATTGGTGCCGCCGACGTCTCCCACCATCATTTCATTCGAAGCCACTCAGCTACCCTCGCCGAGAAACGCAAACTGGCTGGCACCGGTATCCGCCGTCCCAGCCATTTGCCGGAAATAGGAAAACATTTCCCTTCCCAGCCCCATGGCAGATTCATTCGGGCGGAATGCCGCAGGCTCTCTCGCCTGGAACGTGGCGTTATCGACCTGGATGTCCAGCGTGCCTTTCTCCGAATCAAATGTGATGATGTCGCCGTCCCGCACACGCGCCAGCGGCCCGCCGCGAGCCGCTTCGGGGCTCATGTGAATTGCCGAGGGGATCTTCCCGCTGGCACCAGACATGCGTCCGTCCGTGACCAGTGCGATCTTGTATCCCCTGTCCTGCAGAATGCCTAGCACGGGCGTGAGCCCGTGCAGTTCGGGCATGCCATTGGCTGCCGGGCCCTGGAAACGCACGACGGCCACAAAATCCCGGTCCAGTTTCCCGGCCTCGAACGCGGCTTTCAACGCCCCTTGCGTCTCAAACACGATCGCGGGCGCTTCCAGTACGCGATTGGCCGGCTTGACGGCTGACACCTTGCTGACCCCGCGCCCGAGGCGCCCGTCCATCAGGCGAAGTCCGCCATCCCTGGAGAACGGATCAGACGCCGGACGCAGAATGTCGAGGTCGGCGCTGTGCGACGGCGCGTTTCGCCACACGAGTTTGCCCTCGTCGAAGACGGGTTCGCGATCATAGCCAGAGATCGGCCCTGCCACGCCTACAGCGTCGCCATGCATGAGGCCCGCACCGAGAAGTTCCTTGACCAGGAAGCTCATACCTCCAGCGGCATGGAAATGGTTCACGTCGGAAGGCCCGTTTGGATAGATGCGGGCCAATAGCGGCGTGATAGAACTGATGTCGGCAAAGTCTTCCAGTGACACCTGAATGCCTGCGGCAGCCGCCATGGCGGGAATGTGAAGCGCGTGGTTGGTGGAACCGCCTGTCGCCATCAGGCCGACAATCCCGTTGACGATAGACCGCGCGTCGATCAGTTCCCCGGCAGGCCTGTAGTCTTCACCCTGCGCCGTGATCGCGGCAGCACGGGCGGTCGCCGCGCGCGTCAGCGCCTCGCGCAACGGAGTCCCTGGATTGGTGAACGCCGCGCCGGGAAGATGGAAACCCATCACTTCCATCAGCATCTGGTTCGAATTGGCCGTACCGTAGAATGTGCAGGTTCCCTGCGTATGATAGCTCTCAGCCTCGGCACGCAGCAATTCTTCCCGTCCGACCTTGCCTTCAGCGAAGAGTTGGCGAATGCGAACCTTTTCGGGGTTCGGCAAACCGGAAGGCATCGGACCTGCGGGCACGAAGACAGAGGGAATCCAGCCAAATCGCAGCGCCGCGATAACCAGCCCCGGCACGATCTTGTCGCACACACCAAGGTGCAAGGCCGCATCGAACACATCATGGCTCAGCCCGATAGCGGATGACATCGCAATCACGTCACGCGAAAAGAGCGAAAGCTCCATGCCTTCCTGGCCTTGCGTGACCCCGTCGCACATGGCGGGCACACCTCCGGCGACCTGCGCGATTGCACCGGCCTCCCGCGCCGCACTCCGAATGATATCAGGATAGTTCTCGAAAGGCGCATGTGCGGACAGCATGTCATTATAGGACGTGATGATCCCGATGTTCGGCCAGCCTCCGCCCAGCAATTCTGCCTTTTCCATGACGGCGCAGCCGGCCGACGCGTGCGCCAGGTTGCCTTCCGTCATCTTCATCCGGGCATACCCTTGCGGACGACGCGACCTTATCATTTCAAGATAGGCAGCGCGTGTGTCCGCAGAACGCAGACGAATGCGGTCCGTGACGGCGGCGATGGTCGGGTGCAGTGCAGGCATCATGGGGCCCATATGACCGTGAGCCGGGGGCCAAGTCCATCGACAGCAAAGCGGATCGGCTTTTCAGCCGGATCAGATTTCAGCGCGGCCTCGAACACGTCGCGTTTGTCGGCGCCGAACATTAGCAGGATCGCGGCATCTGAATCGACAATGGCCGGCCCTGTCAGAGTCAGGCGATACGGCATGCTGCCTGCGACCGGGCAACCTGTCGCATCTACGGCAGCGACGATGACGCCTGCCTCCGCATGCATGGCCTGCTTGAGGCCTTTCGAGCCCGGAAACCAACTCGCGGTATGCCCGTCATTGCCCATGCCCAGGAGGATCAGGTCAATCGGGTCGCAATGAGGCTTGTACGCCATTGCCCTGTCAGCCACAGCCTCGCTTGCGGTTGGTGCGTCTGTCTTCATCGGCACGAAGCCGGCGGCTCCCGCCTTTCCCGTGAGCAGGTGGTGGCGCACAAGGCGTTCGTTCGATCCGGCGTCAACCGGACTGACCCAGCGCTCGTCCACCAGGCCGACCGTTACCCGGTCCCAAGCCAATCGGGTATTCGCCAATCGATCAAACAGCGGGACGGGCGTTGATCCACCCGACACGAGCAAGCTGGCTCTGCCCGAATCCTCGATCGCCGTCTCCAGCACGCCTGCTGCCATTCCGGCAGCAAAGACTACAGCTTCCTCTCGGGTCGCGTGGGTCAGGAACTCGTGCTTCATCTTTCCTAAGTCCCCTCGAACCATTCGCGACCATCCCGGTCCATCATCATCGCGGCAGCCAGCGGGCCATTGCTTCCAGCAGTATACAAATCCGGCGCATCTCCCGACTGGTCCCAGGCATCGATCAATCCATCCACCCAGGTCCAGGCAGCCTCTACTTCGTCGCGGCGCATGAACAGCGAAAGGTTGCCCCTGACCACATCCATCAGCAACCGCTCATAGGCGTCCGGATACCGCACGGTGAAGCTCTCGGCATAGGACAGGTTGAGCGGCAGGGACTTGACCCGCAGCCCGCCGGGACCCGGTTCCTTGATCTGGACATAAAGCCTCACACCCTCATCCGGCTGCAGGCGAATGACCAGACGATTGACGGCGTCATTGCCTTCGCCGAACAGCGAGTGCGGCGTGGGCTTGAACTGGATCACGATATCGGAATGGCGTATTGGCAGGCGCTTGCCCGTGCGCAGATAAAACGGAACGCCAGCCCAGCGCCAGTTGTCGACCGAGGCTTTGATCGCAACGAACGTCTCAGTCGTACTTTTGGAACCTCCGCTCAGTTCGTCAACATACCCTTTGACAGGTTCGTCGCCGCGCACGCGGGCCTTGTACTGGCCGCGGACCGTCAGTCGCCGCGCTGCCTCGCCCGAGATCGGTGCCAGCGCATTGAGCACCTTGATCTTCTCGGTTCGTATATCGTCGTCGTCGAGATGGTTTGGCGGCTCCATGGCCGTCAGGCAAAGCAGCTGCAGCATGTGGTTCTGCACCATATCGCGCAGCGCGCCGGATTTGTCATAGTAATCAGCGCGGCCCTCAAGCCCGAGATCTTCGGCGACTGTAATCTGGACGTGATCGACATAATTGCGCGACCAGAGTGGCTCGAACAGCATGTTGGCAAACCGAAGCACCAGCAGGTTCTGAACGGTTTCTTTCCCCAGATAGTGGTCAATCCGGAAAACCTGCCGCTCTGCGAATACAGCCCCGACACCATCATTGATCTCGCGGGCAGACTCAAGATCCGTCCCGATGGGCTTTTCAAGAACCACGCGCGCCTGCTCTGTCGCGAGGCCAACCCGTCCGAGCGCCTCGGAGATACCGACATAGAGACGGGGAGACGTCGCCAGATAGAAAACGCATGGCCGTTTGGCCTCGCCGGACAGTTTGGACTTGAGGGTCGGCCAGTCAGCCTTTTCGTCCGTCGCGTCGATGGATACGTATTCAATCAGGTTTTCGAACGATTTCCACGCATCTGAATCCCAGTTCTTTCCGGAAGCGGACTCGCACGCTTCCTGCGCCATGGCGCGGTATGCCCTGGTCGACATTTCGGTTCTCGCGGTTCCAATAATCCGGCTCGTCTCGGGTATCTGGCCATCGACCCAGCGATGATAAAGCGCTGGCAGGAGCTTGCGACGCGACAGGTCTCCAGTGCCCCCGAAAATCACGATGTCAAAGGGTTCGACCGGAATGAATTTGGCCATACCTGTTACTCCGGGCGCTATGGAATTCAGAAATTCTGCAGGAATCGGCTCCCTCCTATCCTATTTCGTCAGCGTTGCCAAAGATGTAATTGGTGCAAAAAGCCGATCCGTTTGGCTCCCCTCACCAGGCCTGGCTGACCCAGCGTTAATGCAGGTCAGGTGCGGCCGATCCAAACGGAGTATTCCGGTATGCTGCCTGAGGGGTTTTCGGCCCAGCCGGACTCTGCCAGAGCCGTCGCGCCCGATGGCAGGTATCCGGGGCGCTGGATCGGCATTCCTCCGAGATTGAATACGCACAGCACGCTCTCGTCACGGCTCATGCGACGGAACGCCAATAAGGGCGCCTGCGCATCGAAAAAAGCGATCTCTCCCAGCATCAAGGCTGGTGATTCTCTTCGGATGCTCAGAACTTTCCGCGTGAAGTTCAGCACCGACCTGGCATCGTCGTTCTGCTGATCGACAGCCGCATCGGCGTGCCCCTGCCCGATCGGAAGCCAGGGACGACCTGTTGTGAAGCCCGCCTCGGCAGCGTCCTTGACCCATGGCATGGGCGTTCGCGCGCCATCCCGGCCAAGTGTAAGCGGCCAGTTCGCGATGGCTTCTGGATCCTGCAATGCCTCGAACGCGATCTCCGCCTGAGGCAATCCAAGCTCTTCGCCCTGATACAGGATCGGATTCCCCCGGAGGCAGAGCAGCAGCGCGTTGGTCAATCTGGCAAACCGGTTACGATCACTCCCATCATACCAGCGCGATACACATCGCGGCGCGTCATGGTTGGAGAACGCCCAGGACGGCCAGCCGCGTTCAAAGCCGTCCATCCAGTTCGATTGAGCACGACGAACACGTCCCGGTGTCAATGACGATGCATAGAGAAAGTCAAAGCTATAGGCTGAATTCAGCCGCCCATCGCCTGCAGTGAATGCTTTCATCTCCGGCAGCGGGTCAGGCCCGGCGACCTCCGCCACTGTGAAGACTGCGCCGTACTCGTCCGTCAATGCCCGCACACGTTCCAGGAATTTCGGGATATCCGGATGGGATTGATTGTGGACGTGATGCTGCAGGTCGTGCGGCCGGGTGATTGTGCGGCTGCCGGCTTCCCTTGCCGGATTGTCGGTAAAATTGGGGTCGAACATCGAAAAATTGATTGCATCCAGCCTGAACCCGTCCACGCCCCGGTCCAGCCAGAAGCGAGAAGTCGCGAGTAATGCGTCCTGAACCTCGCGATTGTGGAGGTTGAGTTGTGGCTGACTGCTCAGGAAATTGTGCATGTAGTACTGCTGTCGGCGCGCATCCCAGGTCCATGCAGCGCCAACAAAAACAGCTTGCCAGTTGTTCGGTGGAGATCCGTCCGGCCTTGCGTCCTGCCACACATACCAGTCAGCTTTCGGATTCTTGCGGCTGGCGCGACTCTCGCCGAACCACGCGTGCTCATCCGAAGTGTGGGACATCACCTGGTCAATGATGACGCGCAATCCTTTTGCATGCGCAACCTCGACCAGTCGATCAAAGTCATCAAGCGTTCCGAAAATCGGATCGACACCGCAATAGTCGGACACGTCATATCCGAAATCCTTCATTGGCGACGTGAAGAATGGCGATATCCATAGTCCAGCGACGCCGAGCGATGAGATATATCCGAGCTTTTCCGTGATGCCCGGCAAGTCACCGACGCCGTCGCCATTGGTGTCCAGATAGCTGCGCGGGTAGACTTGGTATATCGCTGCCCCGCGCCACCACGGCGGAACTGTACTGCCGGTCGACGCCAGTTGCGCATTCTTGGAACCCGTCATTTCAAGGAAGCCCTTCGTTAGGATTGCCACGCCAATTCAATTGCATACCATCATCGGCTCAACTTGCGAGGAAGATGGGATTTCAACTTTGCCTCGCCGCAGATGCAGCCTAGATGGACAGATATGGAATTCGACAACCGCTCTTTCCGGGACGCACTCGGTCTGTTCGTCACGGGCGTGACGATCATAACGGCCCGAAACGAAGACGGCGAACCCTTCGGCGTGACCGCAAACAGCTTCAATTCGGTATCTATGAATCCGCCATTGATACTCTGGTCGCTGAATCGCGCGTCGCGCAATGTCAGGGCCTTTCAGAGGGCCGGTCATTTCTGTGTCCATATCCTGCGCGAGGATCAGTCGGAACTGGCGCGCCATTTCTCCAGAAGCAATGCCGCAAAATTCGAAGGCATCGAGTTCGAACCGGGCGAAGGTGGCGTGCCAATACTTCCCCGCAGCGCAGCCCGGCTAGAATGCCGAACCTATGCCCAACATGATGGCGGGGACCACATCATCTTCCTCGGTGAGGTGATTCGCATTTCGGCAGATCTCAATGCGCGGCCGCTCTTGTTTCATGGCGGGCGCTATGCGGTTTTATCCGATACGGTCGAAAACTAGGACGCTGAGATCCGGTTGCCTGAGCCTTTGCATGGCAGGCCGCAACCACGACCTGGAATAGTCGATCAGGTATTTTCGCGGGCCGGCTCAGACGTCTCGCGCTCGGTTGCCGATACGCAGCGACTTGGCGGGATCACCAGGAAGGCGCTCGTACCGCGGCCGTCCTGGCTGTCGAGCAGAACGTCGCCGTCATGCTGACGGGCGAGTTTACGGCTGACCGTCAAGCCGAGACCGACGCCTCGGCCATCTTTCATTTCATTCGTCCGCGAACTCTGGAAGAATGGCTCGAACGCCTGCTCGACATCGCTCTTCGTCATACCAAGGCCGCGATCCCTCACCATCAGCAGAATACCGCGTCCGACAATCCGCGATACCTTCACGGTGATGGCGGATGCAGAACCATGCTCGAATGCGTTCGTTACCAGGTTCTGGACGATGCGCTCCAGCGCTGTACGGTCATAATATACATTGGGCAGCCCAGGTTCGATGCTGATCTGTAGCGGTACGTCTGCATATCCGGGGGATGCGAGCCGAACCCGACTGACAGCGCTGTTGACGATTTCCGCCAGCTCCACGACCTCTTCCTCGGCCGTCACCGTTTCGCGGTTCAGCTTCGAGAAACTGATGATCTGATCGATAATTCCGCTAAGATAGGAGGCGTGTTTGCGGATCTGGTCTGCGTAGCCACGGAATTCGCGCTCGTCGAATGGAATGTTGGAATCACTTCCCATCAGTCCGGAACACCCGACGATCACATCCAGGGGCACCTTGAGCTCTCGGCTCATGGAATTCAGGAACCGGGTCTTGGCCGCGTCGGCGGTCTCCGCTTCTTCCTTGGCGACTTCCAGGTCGCGCTTACTTTGTTCGAGGCTTGTCACGTCGGTGTGAAGAATCACGTGCCCGCCGTTCGGAACCGATTCAACTGATTTCTGCCAGTAGCGGTCACCGGCCCTTGGCAGGCGACGGGATCCTGTGGTCAGGTCGCTTTCCGTGCCGGAGAAGAAGGCCTTGTGAAGGTCATTCTGGACGAGAACCTTTCCCTTGGCATCGAGATACGCAAACGCCTGCCCGCTGGCATTCAGAGCTCCGATGAGAATCTCGTGCGACTCAGTCGCCCTGATTCGCGACTCAACGTTGGACACAAATGTCTGGTACGTCCGCTTCATGCCGAAATACACAGCAAACGTGAAAACCAGCACCATGACTGAAATCACAAGACTCGACTTGGCCGAGGATATCGCGGCGTAGAGCAGCAACATGAAAACGGCCGTGGCTGAGTATCGCATGACGACTCTCGGCACAGCAGGCAACAGCGCCGACATGCCGGCGATCATCGGTAGGATCAGCAACGCGGCATAGATGACCGCCATGTATTCATCGCCATTGATGAAAAACGGCAACGAGCCCCAGGCACCCCCAAACGCATAGGCGAGCCACTCGGAACGGCGTAAATACCGGCCGCTTACAGCCGTCGGACGCGATAGTCCGCGCTTGAGGAATGCGTCGATAACGAGGACGACGGCCAGGGCCCAATTCAGGAAGAGCCAATAGCGCATTGACGTATCTGCGACGCTGCGTTCGATCAGTATCATTGTCGCAGTAGAATTGATCAGCATTACAACCGCCATGGTGGCTGCATGGCTCGCAAAAGCCAAATGTTGCTCCAACAACACCACCCGATCCACGGCTGTGGCGATCGGGTGCTTGCGTTGCAGCAAGTACTTCAGGAACGAATTCTGTGACCCAGTCGTCGGCATAGGGGCTGAATACCGCCATAAGATGAAAATGAGCCTTGTCACCAAAGGCTAACTTTATGAGACTGGCGATGATTTCGTTAATAAATAGAGTTCATGGAACCGATATTGAAAAATTCGGATCGATACAGGATAGCGATTATCGGTGCCGGGCCGGCAGGCCTAAGCGCAGCGCGTTTCTTGCAGGAACAGGGTGTTCGGCCCGTCGTCTTCGAGGCGAATGACCGGATCGGCGGCAAGTCGTTTTCGATCCTTAATGGCGACAATCTGAACGAGATGGGCACGTGCTATACGACTCGCGCGCACACCATGATCAAAGGCTGGATGAAGGAAAACGCCATCACGCTGAAGCGATTGGGTGAGGCCCGCTTCGACGGGCAATCTGTCTTCAACTATGTCAAGCAGGGCCCCGGCGCTCCCCTCCCCATCCAGGTGACCCGCTTTATTCGTAAGGCTGGCGCGCTTCGCAGGGCCATCCGCGATCATCCCGATGATCCCGCGACCATGCAGGAGGCCTCTCTTTCGACAATCGACTGGGTGCGCCGCCTTAACATCCCGAAAATCGAACTGGCGATGCATCGAATCCAGACGACGCAAGGCTATGGCTATGTCGACGAAGCCACCATCGGCCAGACCGTCCAGTGGTGCGACCTTCAGTACCTGCTTTCTGGCGTCCTCAATGACCTGCACATGCCGGAACAGGGCTGGAGCACATTCTGGGAACGTTTTGCCCGCCCGTTTGACATCCGCCTCGGCGCGGCTGTCACCGGATTGGACCGCTCCGGACCTCAGCCGGTGATTCACACGCGCGGCACCGAAGAGGTCTTTGATGCGGTGATTTCTACAATCCCGATGCAGTTATTCACGAACATCGCCAAGGCGAGCGAGCTGGAGCAGCGCGTCGCCGACAGTATCAACTGGAAAAACTACACGACGACGCTGATCGCGTCGAATGACTGGTTCACCGGGCACCAGGTGATCGGATATTCAAGGGCATCCAGGAGCAGTGAACTCCGCGGAGCGATCCTCGGTGGCCGCGCGGAGGGCGAAAGCTCCGATCTCGGGGGCCGGCTCTATGTGACCGGTCAGTTCTCAGACGGCCTCACGCCCGACGAACTTCGCGAAATCCTGTTTGCCGACGCGGCATTGCATGGCTTTACGATCAACAACGTAATCCTGCAAAAAACGTGGCAGTATTTCCCGCAGTATCGGGCCGATGCCGTCGGATCCGGCCTTTTCGGCGACCTGCGGCGCGTTCAAGGCCACAACGGCACATGGTTCAGCGGGTCGACCTTTTCCCATGAGCTGGTCTCAAGCGTCGTTTCGCGCAGTCAAGCCGTCGTTCGTGACATGCTGGTTTCGCTGAAAACAAGCAGGTGGAGCTTGCCTGACCATTCTGCGGCAGGCGGCCAAAACGTTCGATTTGCTGAATGAATGAGCGGCTCGAGACATAGGTGACAGATTGTACCGGACACATGGGTAACACTTTCCGCTTTGGCGGGAGGTTACGATGCCATGGAAGGAACAATCGAAAATGGACGAGAGACTGCGCTTTGTCGCCC
>Ga0209643_1000118_pt1 | contig 188589 bp, 195 predicted proteins | sample AutmiccBRH37_all_FD_187383 | JGI IMG/M metagenome (GOLD analysis project Ga0209643, IMG submission 187383) | Deep subsurface microbial communities from Mt. Terri, Switzerland - Autotrophic microbial communities BRH/37_all (SPAdes) (version 2) | ecosystem: Environmental > Aquatic > Deep... | reverse complement strand
GGTGATTTGTTGTTCTTGACCATCAAAGGTTACGGGGATAGCCATTCCTTTTTTGATGTCGTTGGAGAGGATAGTAGCAACATTATCTTTAGCCTCATCAACAACATAAGCAACTCTTACTGCCATTTTAAAAAACCTCCTTATTTAAAATAAATAGATAAGCCATCTTAAAGATAACTTACACGAAGCAAGAAAATATGCCACAAGTGTAAGCCTTTATAAAGATGGAAAAATTAATTTTTTGTGCCTAAAAAGTATTTCATTTGTTTATAAATCCGGAAAGAAATCCGTGGTAGTACCTCTCCGGATTACAAGATTCGCCTTTTATCGACATTTTCCTTCTTTTTTTTCATGTTTTTTTTAAAATTTAATCAATTAATTTATGTTTATCATATTTTCAGTACTATACTTCTCATTCTTTGCTAGAATTAACAAAAATATATATTCTAATAAAAAAAGAACTGCATTTACACAGTTCTTAGAGATAATCTGTTTTATTTTTTACTTTATCTTTAAATTTATCAAAAGCTAAATCAATTAATTTATCTAAAAGGTCTTCCATTTTTATCCCGCTATGTTCCCAAAGTTTGGGATACATACTTATCGAAGTAAAACCAGGTAAAGTATTTACTTCATTAATAAATATCTGTCCTGTTTTTTTGCAGATAAAGAAATCAATCCTAGCTAAACCAGCACAGTCCAAAGCTAAATATGCATCAACAGCTAGTTTTTTTAAGTTAGCTACCATTATTTCATCAAGTTGTGCTGGGATTTTTAAGACTGACTTATCATCAATATATTTAGCATTATAATCATAGAATTCATTACAGGGAATAATTTCACCTGGAATAGAAGCTTGGGGATTTTCATTTCCTAAAACGCTTATTTCTATTTCACGTACTTCAATACCCTCTTCAATAATAATTTTGCTATCATATTTAGCGGCTTCTATAAGAGCATTTTGTAAGCTGTCAATATTATTTGCTTTTGATATGCCCACACTTGAACCTAAATTGGCTGGTTTAACAAACATAGGAAAATTAAGTTCACTTACTAGCTTATTGGTTACCTCTTTAAGTTCTCTTTGAATTTGTGAACGAAATATATATGAAAATTTAACTTGGGGTAAATTAGTATAGGCAAATATTTTTTTCATAATAACCTTATCCATACCAACCGCAGAACCTAATACTCCAGCACCGACATATGGGATACCCGTCATTTCTAATAATCCTTGTAAAGTACCATCCTCACCATTAGTTCCATGTATAATTGGAAAAATTACATCTAAAATAACTATCGAAGTGTTTTTTGCCAAATTTATTAAGCCGGTATTTGGTTGAGGCAATATAGTTACTTCATTACCTAAGTATCCTTCAGGTGAAAACTCTTTAATATCCTCGATATTTATCGGTGCATACCATTTCCCATTTTTAGCAATTGCTATTGGTATAATATTATATTTTTCCTTATTTAAAGCATTAGCAATTGAGAATGCAGATTTTAACGAAACTTCATGCTCCCCTGAGCGCCCTCCAAATAACAATCCAACATTAAGTCTAGTCATAATTAAACCTTCCTTCCTAAAACTTTGGTATATATTATATGTATAAATAACTTCAATGTGTGTCTAGTTTAATATAACTTAATAAGAACCCAGAAAAAAATTATTAAAGAGATAGCTAACTGAAGTAAAGTGGTTCCCAAAAACCCCAAAAGGTTACCTATCGACACTTTTAAGGCTGATAATAAAGCTCTTCCTGCCAATAACTCTCCGCAGACAACTCCTAAAATTGAACCCCAGAGCAGACCTAAAGGTCCCATAAATAAAAGTCCAATGATACTGCCCAATACTCCACCCCAAATTCCTTTTTTAGTTGCTCCGAATTTCGTCACTCCCCATAGAGTACCAAAATAATCTAGAAAAATTGTAAGTATCGTAAGCAAACCAATAATAAATAAAAATAAAGGAGAAAAATGAACCCAACTATCAAAAAAGCCGTATATCATCAAGGCTATAAACATTAAAGGAATTCCTGGTAATAAAGGTAATAAAGTTCCTGCCACACCAAGCAATAGAACAAATACAAGAAGTAATTCTTTAGTCATTAGAATTTAAATCCATTTCTTTTATGGCCTCCGCTAAACCGATAAGAACATGGGATAAAGCTAGCCCGCCTTGTAGATAGATTATATACGGCTCCCGTATTGGACCGTCAGCACTTAACTCTATAGAAGATCCTTGAATGAATGTTCCGCCAGCCATTATAACAGGGTCCTGATAACCGGGGAGAAGACTCTCTTCAGGAGTGACATGAGAATCTATAGGTGAAGCTTTTTGAATTCCTTTACAAAATAAACGCATTTTTTGGGGGCTGCCTAGTTTTATCCCTTGGATAATATCTGTCCTTGATTCTCCCGACAAGGGTGAGACAGCATATCCCAATCCATCAAATAGTTCTGCTGCAAATACAGCTCCTTTCAAGGCTTGTTCAGTAATTAATGGTGCTAAAAACAATCCCTGATATGCTAATCTATTAAAATCCAGTGAAGAGCCTACTTCACCTGCAATCCCGGGGGCAGTTAATCTACAAGAGGCACGATAAACTAGTTCTTCTTTTCCTAAAACATAACCACCCCTAGGAGTAATGCCCCCACCAGGGTTTTTAATTAATGAGCCCGCTATTAAATCAGCTCCTACATCAGTTGGCTCCAAATATTCAACAAATTCACCATAACAATTATCAACAAAACAAATAATTTTAGGATTTATACTTTTTATAAAGTTAATAGCTGTTCTAATTTTTCCGATTCTAAGGGATGGTCTCCAACTATAACCCCTTGATCTCTGAATGCAAACCATTTTAGTATTTTTATTAATTGTTTTTTCAATAATATCCCAATTAAAGTCTCCATCATCCTTTAAGTCCACTATCTTATGAACAATTTTTAATTCTGAAAGGGTACCTGTCTCCCCATTAGTACCTATTATTTTTTGTAATGTATCATATGGAGTACCAGTTATTGATATGAATTCATCTTCAGGTTTTAAGTTACCAAATAAACACAGGGCAATTGCATGAGTACCGGAGACAATCTGGGACCTAACCAATGCTTTTTCTGCATTAAAGATATCTGCCCAAATATTCTCAAAAATATCTCTGCCAATATCACCATAACCGTAACCTGTGGAGCCATTTAAGTAAAAATCAGATACATTGTATTTTTGAAAACCTCTGAGAATCTTAATTTGATTCATAGATGTAACTTCACTATTGTTTTGCCAGTATGGTTGAACCTTTTTATAACATATTTCAAATAATTCAGCTAGCTGAGCGGATAAATGGTATTCATTTTTTAACATATTAAAAAACTCTCGCATATTTTTAATACTCCAAAACTCTCAATTTTTTTAGTTCATTAATAATTTTATTCTCCTGGGCAACTAAAAATATTGTTGTTCCTTGGTCATCATAATCAATAATCTCTACTTTACCACTTTGATAAGCTTTATCAAGCAAATACCCTTGATTATAGGGGATATGTAATTTTGTTTTTACCTCCTCTTTGGAGAAAAATTCATTTATTACTGAGTTTAATTGTTGTAAACCAAAGCCTGTTTTAGCTGATACCAGACAATATGGATTATACTCCGGATGTATTATAGGTTCATTATTTATTAAATCAGCTTTATTAAACACATAAATCATTGGTTTGTCTAAAACATCTAAATCTTTTAATACTCCTTGGACTGTCTTTATATTACTTTCCATATTTTTATTGTTAACATCAATAACATGCAACAATAAATCAGCTAATTTGACCTCTTCCAATGTTGATTGGAATGCAGATATTAATTGATGAGGTAGATTACGGATAAAACCGATGGTATCTGTAAGTAATATTTGTTGTGAATCTACCTGAAAACTTCTTGTGGTAGTATCAAGAGTAGCAAAAAGTTTGTCTTCCACTAGTACATTATCTGAAGCCATTGAATTTAATAATGAAGATTTACCAGCATTAGTGTAACCAACTAGAGCTACTATTGGCAAAAGTTTACCTTTTCTATCAGTTTGCAATAAATTTCTATGTTTTTCTATGACTTCAATTTCATTTTTTAAATTATGAATTCTATTTCTGACATGTCTTCTATCAGTTTCTAACTTAGTTTCACCTGGTCCCCTTGTACCTACACCACCACCAAGGCGAGATAGATTAATTCCATGTCCACTTAGCCTGGGCAAAAGATAAGAAAGCTGAGCTAATTCTACCTGTAATTTTCCTTCCCTAGTTTTAGCCCTTTGAGCAAATATATCAAGTATTAACGTTGTTCTATCAAAGACCTTAATTCCCAAATATTCCATTAGGTTTGCTTGCTGGGAGGGACTTAGCGAATCTTCAAATATAACGCAATCAACTTGATCTTCTTGAACCTTTAAAGCTATCTCATTAATTTTTCCTTTTCCTACCAAGTAAGAAGGATCTCGTTTATCTCGTTTTTGAATTAAAACATCAGAAACTTCCAGATTAGCTGTTTTGGCTAAATTTATTAATTCCTCTTTAATATCATCAATTTCCAAATCCACTATCTTACGCCAGTCTACAATTACCAAGAGAGCTTTTTCTTTTCCTGTATCCAGTAGATGTCCCTTAAATTCAAGCCTTTTTTCTAACTCTATTAGTAGATCCATAAAAGGGAGGGTCAAAAGCTTTAAAACTGTTAAATTTTCTTGCACTTCATATTCAGAGGTTAATAACCCTTCCACCGGTAATAAATTAGCAAAACTACATAAGGTATTTTTCCCGATACCTAAAGCAATCATTGCATCTAGTTTTAAGTTTATTAAGGCATTTAAATCTGCATCACTAAAGCTGCTATCGCCATTTGGATGGGTATGGATACATCTAATTCCGCTATACCCTTCTCTACTCCTTTTTGACCACATTTGGGGTATTTTTACTAAATCCCATGTTCCAACTGTAACTAGTTTTACTACTCCTTTACGATCAATATAGACAGCTAGTTCTCTATTGATTTTTTTACTGAGTTCGATTATTGTATTTAGCAATTCCAGAGAAGCAATTTGTCCATAAGGAATTTTTTCTGTATATATTTTTTCCAATTCAATAATTACTTGGTTACTTAGGGAATTTAGTTCACCCCATACTTTTGTCATAAATACCTCGCAATTTAATAGAAATTTGTACCATTATTTGATTATAACACAAAAAATATTTACTTTTGAGCCCAAAGCCTAAAAGAAAATTCTAGGTAAATTAGATATGCCATGATTAGTAATAATAGATTAATATACAGAAATTTTCCTCTTCTTTTGAAAATAGAATAGAATAAAAAGGTTATAGATAATGGCAAAGCAAATAAAAGTAATGAATTATTATTTTGATAGAATAATGTTAGATTAATTGAAACAATAATTATTAATAAAATACTTTTTGTCAAATTACTGTAAGTGTTCTTCTTTCTTCTTTCTTTTCTACTAGGGAGTGCCATATTTTCCTCCTTGTAAAATAAATTCCTTCTATATTATTGACTAAAAATTACCAAAAAAACCACAAAACCCCCCTAACTTGCTTGGGAGGCTTCTTCAATATCTTCACGTATTATTAAAATTAAATCATCTCTGGAGATTAACTTTTTTTCTACTAATCTTACGGCTTGAAGTCTTATTGCTTTCTCAATTAAGTTTCTGACCATCCTTGCGTTTCCACTATGTTCATGACCTAATGTCATCTTTTCCTGCAGGGTGCTTTTAAGGAAAATTCGAGCTTCCGTGGATAATCGATATTGTCTTTGGTTCAACATTAATTCTGCTATTTCTAAAAGCTCATTTATGCTGTAGTCAGGAAAATTAATATGAATAGGAAACCTAGATCGTAAACCGGGATTGCTTTGTAAAAACCACTCCATTTCCTTCTTATAACCGGCTAGGACTAAGATAAGTTGATCTTTATAATCCTCCATAGCCTTAACCATGCAGTCAATGGCTTCTTTACCAAAATCTTTTTCACCTCCTCGAGCCAAAGAGTAGGCTTCATCTATAAATAAAACACCGCCTAATGCCCGTTGAATTTGTTCTCTGGTCTTAAGTGCAGTGTGGCCGATATATTCCCCTACTAAATCAGCCCTTTCAATTTCAATCACATGTCCCTTTTTTAAGACATCTAATTCTTTAAATAGTCGGGCAATACATCGGGCAACCGTTGTTTTTCCAGTCCCCGGGTTACCTTTAAAAATCATATGCAGGACTAAAGGATCACTTGCTAAATTTTCTTCTTTTCTTTTTTTTTGGATCTCTATATATGCTTGAATTTCAAATATCAGTTTTTTTACATTTTCTAAGCCTACTAAATTTTCTATTTCCTCTAAAATACTTTTTACTTGTTTAGTGTTAGAAAAATCATTTTTTGCTAATTTAACTCTTTTATTCTTTGCGGTGGATACGAATTCTACATTACCACTTTTTTGTACTTTAAAAGAATATTTTAAGGTCAAGTGTTCTGTCACCTCCTTAGAAACTCTATTATACTAGTATGCAATTATGAAATAAGTGTGCCTCGGGAGGTTTGAAAAATGGTGACGTAGAACTTGAAAAAAACCCAGAGATAACCATCTGGGTTTAACATACTGATTAATTAGTGGATTAAGTCGGAATCATCGGAATTAAACAGGTGGTATAACAGCTCTGCAAATCAGGTCTTTGTTCATGTTTGGTACTACCTAGGGTTTTTTGAACAATTTGCTGCAATTGTTCAAGGTCCGGTGGCTTTGCCAGTACCGCATCTGCACCTTTTTCTTTTGCTATTTCCTCAATGTCTTCTGTCCCTGTTACCATAATGACAGGAATTCCCTGGGTAGTTTTCTCTCTTTTTAATCTTGAAAGGACCTCAATTCCTGTCAGGGAGGGCATCTGATAGTCCAATAGGATAAGTAAGGGTTTATCTTCAGACCTGGCTATCTTTAAACATTCCAGCCCGTTTGCAGCTGACTTTGTCATATATCCTGCCTGCCGCAATATTTCTTCAAATACAAATCTAATTGGTGGTTGATCATCAACTACTAAAATATAGCCTCGCATTTACAAAACTCCTTCTTCAAAAATCGAACAAGATCTGACATAAAACCAGTGTATTTGTTTGCCATATTATTCCACAATAACTATTATACTATATTTTAGCACTATTAGTTTATATTATCAATAAAAATCGGACATATAGTTGGTAAGGCGTCTCTGATTGTACCTGTACAATAAATAGGGAGGTGACAAAAATGTCAAATATTCGACAACAAATACTAGGGCAAAATATCAGGCACTATCGGCAGGCAAAAGGAATTACCCAGGAAAAACTAGCAGAAATCGTAGATGTCAGCGGTTCTTATATAGGCTATTTAGAACGGGGAGAAAAAAGCCCCTCATTAGACTTGCTCTTTAAAATTGCTAATACCTTAAACATAGAGCCAGCTATTTTACTGACCCCGCCTGAAGGAACAGCTAATTCAGAACTGCGAAAGCTCATCAGGATTCTTTCAGACAAAGATGTAAGTACTCTAAAGTTTATATATGAAGTAGCTATTGCTTACTTTAAATCATTGGGAAAGTCGTAATAAAATTAACCCGTGGTCATGGCACCCCGGGTTAATTTATGTTTCATAACGTATAAGGAAATCGGCCTAATCAACCATTTCGTAATTTATCCTCCAGCCACAAATGCATTAATTTAGCTTCAAACATATTAGCCGCCACCATTTCGGCAATGAAATTATTTCTTGGTTCATTGTCTTTTTCTAATTTAGCAACAAAGTTCATATAGCCTTCATGAGCCTTATTTTCAATAAAACTGTACGTCTTTAGGACTTCTTGGTCATTAATAAAGTTAACGGTAATACCTAAAAGGTTCCCAATTATGTCTCCGCTTTCAATCAGCGGAGAATAAATGCCCCCAAGATTTCTAAAAATATTTTTGATTTTATTGATGTGCTCTATCTCTATTTCCATAAATCTTCTAAAGGCTCTCCTGATCTCCTTATCCTGATAGTCCTGATAATTTTTATACATTCCCAAATGACCATGTTCTAAGGTTAATATCTTATTGAGTTCTTTTAATAATTTTTTGTCATCTATATCATTTACCCCCTTCTGTAAGGAACAGGGACACACCTGCCTCGCTTTGGTTAATTTTTTAAAGTCAGGAATATCCCCATCATAGCATATCTGTAAACACAGCAAGTGGCACGGTATGCAATAATCTTTCTTTATATTAGACCTTCCCTAATACTTGCCAATTTATGTATATATTTTTTATAAAACAACTAACTAAAGAGCATAATAAGAGTATATAGTTTAAAACCTTAAGTTGAACAATCAAAATAAAATCGCTGTTACCCAGTTTTCGAATTAATACAGAAGAGTGCTTCTTGATCCGAAACGGCACTTTTACCGCAGGACTACTCAACTTTGACCTTTATGGTATATACCGCATTATATCCGTATCCTTTTCTATTCCACATTGCTTCAAAAGGCTGGATACGTCCGAGAGAATCTGTGGCTCTCGACATGATTGTATACTCAGCCTTTTCAGATACTTTCCAGATATATTTCCAGAACGTCCATGAATATGGCTGTGAGAAGTCTTGTGAAAGTTTTGCTTTATGCCAGTTTTCTCCTCCATCTGTGCTTACTTCAACTTCCACAATTATACCAGCCCCTGTCCAAGCGATACCTTCTATAATATGGGTTCCGGTATCCAAAATGGAACGGTCCAATGGTTGCTGAATAATGGAATCTACGTTAATAGTGGTTACCGGAGTTTTCCCTTCATCACTGTCTGTATGTGGATAATAGTTGTAATCAATGTCTTGAAAAGGACCTTTAAAATGATGGTCAATTGCAATAATTTTTTTAAGCCATTTTACCGAGGCCATACCATACCACTGCGGCACAATCAGTCTTAACGGGTAACCTTGTTTAAATGGAATAGGTTTCCCATTAAGCTCATAAGCAATTAAAGTATCCGGATGAAGTGCTTTCTGGACAGGCAGGCTTCTTGTATAATGAAAAATTCCTTTTAAATCTGTTCTTTCACCATAATCATAAGCTTCAAAGACCACCTCCAAAGCTCTTCTCCTCAAACCGCTAATAGAAAGGAGGCTGCTAAGGGGGATACCCCTCCAGACCCCTTGGCTAAGTGCCCCATCTTTCCATTGTTCGCCGTAAACTCCCGGGTCAAAATATGCTCTTTTATTGCCTGAGCATTCGAGAGGCAAGATTAAGGTCTTTGATGGCATTCGTATAAGATCATCATACTTAAAAATGGCCGGCCTTATTATCTCCCCTTCTATAGGAAGAAAAAATGTTTGCCCACTTATCTCCGGATATGCAAAGTGATTTCTATTAAAGAAATACTTTGTGGGGGTAATCCATTGACGCAAGAAATGAATAGGAGTTTCCTGGTTTTCTGGTTTTAAATCTTTAGTAATTAAATAAGGCTTAACTATTGATTTCCAGGTATACATTACATTCACCTGCTAGTAAAGTATTTATTTCATATTATTCAGTAAATAGGCGTTTTGGACCAAATTCTCCAATGAAGCCTATTTAGGTATAGCCCATAAAAACTAACAAAAAAAGGACTGTTCCAATTTATGAAACAGTCCTTTAATCATAACTATTTATTTATTCCACCTGCATAGTCGGTATCATAACCTTTAATTTGTTTAAGAATGTCAATCATTTCCTCATAGGTTACAATACTATGCAAATGCTGGAACAACTAGAATAAGACTTAGCACTAACAATACACTGGTTGCCTTAAAAATTTTGTCCACGTTAAAAACCTCCCTGTTATATAAGAATTTTACAATTCCCATCATAACATATAACAGTGCAAAGGCTTGTCATAATTCCTGATTTTTCCAATAAAAATTTTTGGAGTTTTTTGTTGTTATTAATAAATACTACTCGAATTTAGTAATTCGCATACAAAACCCTTTATAAATCACGACCACCCGCTTAGCAGGTGGTCGTGATTTACTTATTTACCGAGTTCCTCTAAATCTAATACATTCCTTTGCGGATGTCTGACTATAACAGTGTCAACTTCTTGAATATCGGAATTTTCAATAACAAATAAACTCTGTTTAATTCCTGATGGCTCCTCGAAAAAGAAATCTACAGTATTCTTAACTCCTATTTTGCCATCACTTTTCTTAGTTATTTCTACCTTTATTTGAGATTTTTTAATAAACTCTTTATAAATTTCACTCATTTGATATAATTCATCAACCTGTTTTTTAAACATATCTTTGTTTAAGTTAATATCCATTTTAAATTGGTCAATTGTATTTAGAATTTCTTCTTTATTAATCTCTTCCTTAGGCATGTTAAGCATCAGAGCTAAGGTATCCTCATCAATATCTTCTAAATTATATTTTACCGTATTTAAGATACTGTCACTGTTATCCAAAGAATAATCAGCTAAATCTTTAATAGTTTTTAATAAACTTTCGGCATCTAATTCCAGAATATAGGTGTTCCCTTTTTTTGTAATCAATGTGGTTTCAAATTTTTCAAATATCTGCCGCAAATTCTTAGAGAAGTATAAAGCCAGCTTATTAATATCCGGGCTAGCGTTATAACTGTACTGTAGTTCTGCCGGAACTCTTATTTTAATGTATTCTACATCCTTCAAGACTTCTTTAGCTTGATATATTTCCTGACCTAAAGCAGGCACATGTTCTTCTGCAAAGTCCAGTAAAGGCTGGACTTCTAAGTAGAAATAATCGTCCACTAGTCTTATATTTGTCAGGTTTTTATACTGTCCAGTCCCGGTTTTATATTCCAGGTCTAAATTAAATTTAAGCGGGTTTTGATTCATTCTAACTTCATATTTAATAGTTAGATCTTCCATCATTTCCAGTGTTTGCTCATATTCTTTTGGCACTTCTTGTCCACTCATATTAAAACTAATATAAGTTTCCCCTTTAACTAGACTACTGTTCATATTACTTATTTTCTTATTTAATTCCCAAAAACCTAACTCGGCCTGGGTGCAGCCCGCAAGAATTGACAGAGACAAAATTGCAGCAATCATTACGACCAATAAAGACTTACGTTTTTTCACAATATCGCTCCTTTTCAAAAATTTAGAATGTATATAACACTATCACTTATTGTAATAATAAATCCCCATAATTCCAATGTTACTTATTTCCTAACCTGCCAGTCTGGACTAAAGTAACTAATACTTTCTATTTCAACCATGGAGGTTTTTAGAATTAATTTGACCGTGTCGGGGGACGGTCCTTTGACACGGTCGCTTTTTGCTTCCCTTTTTCTTGCCTCTGAGTCTCAGTGGCAACAGGTTTTTGTGACACTCTCTTTGCACAACCCCTCTGTTCTATCCCAAATAATCAGCTATTTCTCGAATTGACAGTAGAGTTTTTATTCTTAGATTTACTATGCCTTCCTGCAGATAACACCTATTACTATCATTATTTCTCCTAGAAAACAAGAAAGTATTTCCAAGGTATCTACCATGTTATTTTTCTTATAATCCTTTATTAATAAATGAACATGGTAATCTATTAAGCAATATGCATATATGTCAAAAACTTCTTCCTTTTTCTTTTTCTTCTGATATCTAAAAGCTTCCCGGAATATTCAATCATATTTCCATTGCGCTGTGTCAAAGTGTGTCAAAGGACCGTCCCTAGACACTACTTTTTTGTTTTTTCACACCTGTTCAACCTTTCTTTATATGTACTGTATATTAATACTGTATATTAATAATATTATATACCAAAAACAAAGGTATCACCTTGATTAACAGGTACGGGAGGATTAGTCCCATAAATAATATCATTTCCGAAGTTATGACTTTGCAGATGGGCATACCTGCTGTAAATTGTCCTACCATCTTGGTCGGTATGTTTTATTACTACATTGTTCCCCCAACCACTAGAATACTTAGCTTGAATTACATCACCATTAGCCACTGCATAAACAGGAGTACCAGCGGTAGTACCACTGGAATCTAGTCCTTTGTGGGCAGTGTTTGTGTTGGCAGAATCCCACTCGCCGTATAGGTAGCCAGCGTTAACATTAAAAGTGCTTAGAGGATTGGCCATCCAAAAACCACGGTAAATACCGTTAACAGAAAATTTTATTTTATAGGTACTTGTAGGACTTGACCAACTATATGGTTTAACTTGTACATGATAATCCTCGGGGGAATTTAGATGTAGGACTATTGTTTCGGCAGTTGTCCCCCCTTCTTCAGAACGAGTTACCAAATCCCCGTTTGGATTATATAAATAAACGTCATAGTCATTTGGCAGATTAATCAAATCAACAGCAATTTTATGCCAGCTGCTACCTGTAATACTTATTTTAAACCAATCATGGTCATACTGGTTGTCCAAAGTAAGGGTATATTTGGAGTTGCCGGTACCAACTGTATTAGCAGTCAAAATATTATCATTGGGCTCTTTAGTGTCATAAGCATTAGAAAGATGGGCATAAAGCCTATAGTTGGAACTAGGATTATATCCTTGATAAGTAATAATTCTTACATAATAGTAGCCAGCTCCGTCAATCCAACTTAAGTTTTCGTAATGGTTTCCAGAATAATATGATGAAGCTTTATTGTAAAGAGTGCTGCCTTCTAGTTTATATAAATTTTACCGGCAATCGGAGTACTTTTCACTTTGATTTCTCCGCCATATGTCTCCACGATTTCTTTTGAGGTAGTTAACCCTATCCCCTCATGGCTGCCACTTTTTGTGGTAAATCCCCTTTGGAAAATCTGTGTCAAATCCTTTTCTTTGATAACAGGCCCTGTATTATGACATTGTTGCTTCTGAATTAGGGTTGAGAAAAGCTAAATCATCATAAGTTTAATAGTTGATTATGTATGTCATTATATATCTGTTTTAAATTTTTATTATTAAATTGTTTAATAGACTTTAAATAAATATCAATAATTTGTTCTCTATTTTCTTTTACTGATTCATCAAATATATAGTACATCAATTCCTGAATAATTAAAGAATAACTGGGTACATCTTCAATTGACGGCTTGCTACCTATTGTAGACCTATCAAGAACCGTTCCTAAAGCCCAAGCACTACCTAAATGGAACTTAGTATCCATAGCGTTTGTATTATTTAAAAATTCACAGTTTATCGCATTTGTACCCGAGAGTGTGTAATAATAGTATTGTTCTTTTAAAAACATATTTAAGGATAAAGACTTATATATCATGGTTAGATTTACAAATAAACTTATTATTAGTAAAATTATTAAAATATTTTTTCCTTTTTTCATTCCCAAAAACACTCCTTTTTCATTAATTATATCAAGCAGAAAAAGAACAGGCAATTTTAGCCTGTTCTTTTTCAGTTATAACATTAAATCTAACTATTTTATGGATAAACTAAACCATCACTATAATAAATTAGCCTTTGTAAACCTAGGTCAGAAATAATACCATCTATAGAGCTAACAAAGGTTTGACCTATCTGATCATCCCCCCATGCACTCCCAATAACGTTACAATCGTATCCGGAATCATGAAAAAATACAGGAGAACCACTATCTCCACCTTGAAGTAGCCCAGATATACTTATTTGATTATATAAATAGCCAAAATAAGGATTCCATTGTTTAAATCCAACTTTTCTTATTGTCTCTGAACCTTGTGTATGTTGTCCGCTTATCTCTACCTCCATGCCTTCGACTAAATAGGGAGATGTTACTATTCCATTAACTCTTAAGTCATAACCCAAATAATCCGAACCATAAATTATACCTTTTCCAGGTCTATTACTGTTCTGGATAGGAACAAAAGAAGAGTCACTATAATAACCCCCGGTTGCATTTACTGCTCCTACATAGTTACTTAATGAAGTTCCACCTTGATATATGACTTCATTTACATCCCCACCATGACCAGCTATTACTATACCAGGATCTCCATTAATTCCGATTGCTGCAAAACTCAATGTGGAATTACTAGAATCATCATCATTTATTATAACCTTCCCACCATATAATGCAGCTTCATAACTAGAGCGAGAAGCTAATTTTGGCATAAGTCTTTCTTCTACATTTATTTCTATTTCATCGCCAACTACTTGCCTAATTTTTTCTGTGGTATCGGAATTTATTTTACTAACATATACATCAAGTCTATTTTCCTTTTCATTTACATCTAACGTAATAATTTTAATATTTTCATTATCTAATTCTTTTGTTTTTTTATCTAACTGATCAAAAGCTTTCTGTAAATCTTTAAAACTGTGTTTTACTTCCCGAATAGTAAATTTTAAATCTGGCTCAATAATACTTTTAAAAAACTGTTCATATTTTTCCTTCTCACCAACAATACCTATATTTAATAAACCATTTGCGACATACATTCCTGCGAAAGGTATTTCTTTTTTATTTTGTAGTTCCATTCTTATTTTATAAACATTTTTTCCTATTTTTCCCATAAATTTTTGTTATCTATTTTTGCATCTGCGAAACCGGTTGAACAAATACCGACAGTAAATAAAACAACAAATAAAATGATAAAAGACTTCTTAAGAGTTTTCATTTTAAAACCTCCATCTCTTATTATTAAACTTAATACTCTGAAAATTCAACTACCCAAGAATCGCTAATACTAACGTGTTATACCCTCATATCAACCACCCCTCCTTCTCATAATCTCCTTACCTTTACACGGAGCAGAGAAGGAAGTATAATATAAACAACTCCCAGCCTACCTCCATGTAGGTAAAGGGCCCCTCCCTGTCAATGGTTAGTCCGCTAAAAACTTGTCCATTGATTTGGGAGGATTTTTATTTCATAAACTATATTTCCACATTCTTCTTTTCTTACCTGCATTCATGTCCTAACTGGCCGGATTTGCGTCCTGAATGGCCAGAAAGAGCAAACTCCCTTTATCCATCTTTCAAAATTTCCTAGTCTTATAGAAAAACCCCACCATTTCTGGTGAGGTCAATATATTCTATAAATTATCGTTTTGTTTTATATATTTTTTCCTGCTTTGTAGAAAATTTCTAATGCTTCCCTCAGATAATCCTTTAAGAGGTCTATACCTTTTATGAGCTATCTTGAAAACAAAATCTTTACTTCTGGCTTCAACCGCTAAAACATATACTACTTTTAAAATATCAACGTGAATATCTGTAACTCTATAAATAATCCTTATGCCATATTTTTTCAACTTCAATTCCTTGCAACCGGAAAGTTTTGTTGAAGCATAATTTTCAAGGTTTTTTCCGATTTCATCAGCTCTGAATTCCATTCTTTCTAAATACTTATCAACGATATTTTTTAAAGAGCCATCCAAAGCTTCATATTCTTGCCAGGCATCCTCATCAAAACGAATTTCAAAACGTTGCTGAGACATTAAAGTTTTATTCCTTTCTCAGTTTTCTCCAGGAAATAGCTTTCTCGGGATTTTTCTCTAAACGTTCTATTCTGTCGAGGAGTATTTGTTCTTCGGCTTTTTTTTCTAATTCAACCAGTCTCGAATACATTTGCTCAAAATAATCATAATTAAGCAAGACAGTATCAACATTTCCTTTCTCAGTTATAAAAATTGGATTAGATTTAGCTTTTCTTCTCGCTTCCCCAAATTTTTTGGCTACGTCCGTAGATGAAATAATTTGTTCTTTACTAAAAGTAGGTTTATCCATAATTATAGCCACTCGCTTTCAACCTCCTAATGTTCTAAAATATATATATGCCCTAAAATAAAAAATTCTACTCATTTTATTGCGTAAATTTCTACGTATTTAAACATGCATTTACTTATGTATATTATATAGGTTTGTTTTATAAATCTCTACACATTTTTTATCTTTGGAGGAAGGGCATACAACCTGTCCCAAACTCCCAATACTTGGGTTTGATATATGATGAGATTAAGCATAAATTTCTTCATAAGCCGACCTACCTCAGAATCACCATAATAATTAATATAAAGACTGGCGCTAGCCATAAAGAGCAAGCCACCAAACTGATCAACATAAAAGCTTCCGGGATGGATTCCAATAACAATACTAGATCTAAACCGTTCATTTATCCCCACCTCATAAAAAACATATAAAGAAAGACACCCTATTTTCAGTTCCCTCAAAAGACGATTCTGTGAGGTCATGGAACCGCGAGGCTTTGGCTACTCGATTTTCGTTTCCAAATTTCGATTTTAATAAAGGTTGGGGAACCCTCTGGATGAAATTCCTTTCATCTTCACTAAATTTTTTACTTATTAATCAGCATAGCATAACCCTTCGAATACTTCTGACGCTTTCCAGTTTGTCCCTCTAATTTGGTCGTAATTATCAAGTGCAAACCAACCTTTTTTACCTTTTGAATTCTCAACTAAACACCAATGTTTATCATCACTTAGTAAAATAATGACTTCTTCTCCTTTTTGCAGAGTAATAGAGAAGTTTTTATCAGTACGTGATTGTAGGAGCCTCAATTCTTCTTTCATCTTAACTTTCGAGTTCATTTTATATAAATCTTGTGGTATCTTTTCCAATTTATGTAGTTTAGATAAGTTGTACGGTTCTTCATAAAACCAGGTTTGTAGAATTTGCCCACGTTTATTCGCGATTACCTTTCCATCTCCAAGAATTTTAATACTATTATTAGAACCCTGCACTTTTCCCATAAATATCAACTCTTGACCATCGTAACAATAAAAAGCTGTTTGTTCGTCACTACTGGGGCCAGACTCGCTGATTGCAATTTCGTTAAACTTATCAGTTTTGTCTATATTAACAATAATAAAATTCCCATCTAAGTTCTAATAAATATTGATTGATCTTCCGCGAAATCTACTGTTTCTTTGGTTTTCAATAATTCTATTAACTTTTCTAAAGTACTTGTATAACTTTTTAAATTAGTTAAATAATTATATAGTTTATTTCGAGTTGCAACTTCGTTATAGTAGTTTAAATCAGTAAAAAGGCTCCTAGCATACCAATTAATTGCCAAACTTATTAAATTTAGCCATATAAAGAACTAATGGGTAGTATTGAAATTCTAGTAATAATACTATTTGCGTTTAATTTATCAGTATTTAGTGCAAATTCCATAAAATACCCATTACCCAAATCAAAAGAAGTTTCTTTTAAAGCTTTATCAATTTCATTTTCATTATTCATAGTAAATAATTGCTTATAATAGTTGCAGGCTTCAAGTGCATTGCTTCCCACACCATAACCATCCTGTGTATTATAACCTTCTACCTCAACACGCAGCCCCCATACTTTTTTATTTTGTCGATCAATAAAAACATCTACTCCTGGAAGAAGAGAATAACCATTACTAACTTTAGAAGATACAGCACCTCCGTAGTGTAGGAAACCACCATCAAACCCATTTAACTTAATATAGTCTCTCCCATATAGTGAAATCACTTTCTCAGATATATCGCCAATTGTTAATCCTTTGATACTAATTGGGATTTCAAAAGAACTATATGGATAAGAACTTTCTTTAGCTTCATCTATGTATTCAACTTTTATATAACCATAAGTGTTTTTTCTTGAAGGTGATGGTTCTATAACTTCAACTAATGCCCAGTCTTCTCCTTTATTATTTGTTACTACAGTTATTATATCGACATTTGTTTTAATGCCCTCTGCTATACTTTCTGCATCTGAATATGGAAACATTTTCAAAGGCATCTCACCGCTATAACTTTTAAGTCCTACAAGTGTCTGCACTTCATGTTCTTCATAATAATAAGTATCAATATAATTCTTTTTTTGCTCATCAACCAAAGACTTCTTGTCATCTAATTCTTGTCTAACACTTTGTAGTTCCTTACTTAATTCAGCTATTTTTTCTGCATCTTCTGAATTGTTTTTGTATAAAAATGCTAGTATAGCTATTAAAATCAATATTAAAATAATTAAATATTTATTATTACCCAATTTTCTCTCCCACCTCTTAACTTAGTTTTTAAGTTAATGTAATTATTAAAGTAAGAAGGGAAATATAGGTATCCCTTCTTACTTCTTTAAATTATTCTTACTTTTAATTATTTATATTTTTAAATTTGTTTAATATCATACTTTACATTTTACCAGAAAATATAGGGAGATGCAGAATCTAAGTTATGGTCATCCTTAGCAGAGGTTGTAGTGGTATCATATCCGTTTTCAACTGCAAAATGCAAATGTGACCCTTTTGCATTCCCAATATCACTCTGCCTTCCCATGATATCTCCTATATTTAGTGTACCTTCTTGATTAACTGTAACATCTGACATGTGATAGAAAAAGAATGAGAAGTTATAATTAAAGTTTTCAGTATCATACACAACTATATATTCATCAGCTTTATAAATCACTTCTCCACCTACAGGCGATTTTAGTTGATGTTGATCTGGTCCTACAAAATCAATCCCCTCATGGGCACCATTTTGACTACCTGAATAAGTCCCCCATAAATTTGAATATTTAATAGGTGTAGAACTACCATATATTAAGGAGAAGGAATTTGCTGCTGAATCTCCATACCAGTATTTATTACTAGAAACATGTGTATCAGAATCTACATGAAACCAATCATCTTGATAATTTGGAAAGTCCTCTACGTATCTATATGTTGTTCCTTGTAATTCAATAGGAGGGTCCACCATTATTGTGATATCATTGTTATTAAAATATTCTTTATTTTTAGTTTCAATAGATTTTAATTCATCTACATAACTAATTTTAAATTGATAATACTTCTCTAAATAGTCCTTTAAGGTTTCATTTGACTGCAATAGAAAATTATCATACGTATAAAAGTATTCTAATAAGTATTGGGCATCCTCAATGACAATTCCTCTTCTTTTAAGCTCTTTTTCTTGTTCCTTAGTTGGACTATACAACTCCTCATTTTTTTGTTGAATATATAAATCGAAGTCGCCGTTAGTCCATTTACTTAAGTCTTCACCTGCTAATTCAGGGTATAGGGATATTGCACTGTTTATTGCTTTAGGTTCCATTTTTTCTTTGGAAAAAATTTTTTTGTAATCGCCCTGATCTTTCTTTATTGCATTTTCATACTTATATCCTATTGACATAAGAAAATCTATTTGTTCTTGATCCAAAGGGTTAGTATCATGAATACTTTTCATGTCAATATTTTTAATATCAATATTAATAGAAAAAGTCACTGGGGTCAGGCTCACTATTAAACTATATATAGTTTAGCTGACCCCAATGTTTTCCCCAATTTTTTTGGGAAATAATTTTCATCTTGTTCTCATCAATTATTTCAAACTCATAGACAGTGGCTTTCGAGTCTACCAACTTTTTTCCCTTATTATCACTAATAAATTTTTTAATTTGCTGAGGAAGGATTTCATATTCACTCTTTGTAAAATAAATTTCTTTTTCTACTGGTTTATCCATACCTTGTGCAGTGACAGGTAAACCGTTAATTGGCAGCAAACAAATAGCCAGCACTATTATTAAAATAGATGAACAAGTTTTTTTCACATTAAAAACCTCCATTTCTTACTATTTTAAACTTAATATTTTAATAGATGTAACTACCCAAGAATACCTTAAAGCTAAAAAGTCAAACTACCCTCATACAAACCACCCCTCCTTCTCATAATCTCCTTACCTTTACACAGAGCAGAGAAGGAAGTATAATGAAAGCAACTCCCAGCCTACTTTCGTGTAGGTAAAGGGCCCCCTCCCTGTCAATGGTTAGTCCGCTAAAAACTTGTCCATTGAATTGGGAGGATTTCTCTTTTCACTAACTTTATTCCACACTTCCCTTTTCTTACCTGCCTTTATTTCCTGACTGGCCGGATTTGCGTCCTGAATGGCCAGAAAGGAGCCTATAATTTCTACTGCTAATCCTATTTACCCAGAGAAGACAGCACCGTGCTAATTACCCGGTAGATTTCTTCCCGTTCCCGTTCATAATCCAGATTCAAACTGTGCATGTATTCCCGGGCGATAATATCGGCGTGGGCCAGAGCTAAAGTAAAACTGTCGGCTGATTACAAAGAGTGAACATAGCTATTGTCTAAGAATTTTATCTGTATCTGGCTCTTTTCTATGAAAGTACAACATGATACCTGTTTTCTTACTACATAACCCCGGGAACCTTCATCCTTGCTGAAGGGCTCTCGGTACTTAAAAGGAATCAGGATAAGTTCGGGATGAAAAGGCAGGGGAGCAGAAGTTTTACGTCCTACCAGCTTGCCGTATTTGCGTTTTAATTGAGATAAATCCAAGGCGAAAAACTTGGCTAGATTTTTTAAAACAATATTGGTTTTATTATGTATGACACTCTTTTTACCGCCGTTCAAGCAAACTTCCGTACTATTACCTCCATTTGCATCATAAATAGGGAGTAAACATTTCAGTTCCTTCCAGTGGGTTTCCAACCTGAATTCAGACATCTAATGTTACCTCCTTAATTTATTTTTTATTTCATCCCTCTACTATTAGAGAGAATAAAATTTTATAGATGGGGAGAGACCAAAAAAACCTACCCATATAAGGGCAGGTTTAGGCGTAATAATTGCGGCAACCAGGCTATCGTAGTGCTGTAGCACCTTAGACCCTATAACTTTGCGTCCCCGCTTTTCAGTGGGTTTGCCATTAACATTAGTGGTTTATATATTTCCACGCCTCCCCTTTTCTCACCTGCATTTATTTCCTAACTGGCCGGTTTTGCGTCCTGAATGGCCGGATAAAGGTTCATTTCTTAGGTAACGTTATTGTTACTGCGGTACCGATATTTTCACCAGTTTTTATCTCCCATGAGCCTTGATGCACATCAACTATCTTTTTGCAAATAGCCAGGCCTAAACCCGCCCTAGTTGTTCCTTGAGTAGAAGGGACGCGCAGGGACGGCTCTCCCGCTTCCAGTTTATGCTTTGAAGATAAGACTAGGGGAAACCCCTAGAATCCTTGCACAGTCCCTAGACACCCCTTTAATATTCTATAAGGTATCTTTCTAAATTACTCAAACTCCAATTTGCGATAAAGCTCGGCCAAATTGTTCCGGCTTACCTGGGCTTGTTTATCATAATCTTCAAATTCAATCATATTTGTTCTGTCTCCTAACGGAAAAATTTTATGAACCTTATCAAGGTTAACGATAAAGCTGCGGTGGGTTTGAAAGAAAGAACCGTTTAATTTTTGCTTTAAACTGTTTATGGTAGCCAGGGTTTTATAGACATGGGTTTTTGTATGAATTATGGTTCTTTTCTGTTCTTTTTCCAGCATAAAAATTTCATCTTGATTAAGGAAGATAAGGCCGTTTTCATCCCTAACGGGTATTTTTTCCTTCTTGATGTTTGAGATATTTCTTTGTTTTCGTAGAGCTTCTTTTTCCAGCATGTGTTGTTTTAATTTAGCAACTGCTTTCAAAATTCTTTTGCCGGTAACAGGCTTTAAAACATAATCAACCGCCGATATTTCAAAAGCTTCTACTGCATACTGACTATAAGCCGTAATAAATACGGCAAATAAATCAGGCAAATCAGTGAATAGGTTTTGGACAGCCTCCATCCCGCTCATCTCCGGCAAGCCTATATCGGCGAAAACCGCATCTGGCTCGTGAATAAGACATTGCTCTATCAATTGAATTCCATTTTCCGCCTCACAGATAACTTCTATTTCCGGAACTTCCTCCAAAATAGCAATTATCTTCTGCCTAAGAGCAGGCTCATCCTCCGCAACTATCACCGTAATCTCTTTTATTTCCATCATAAATCCTTCCTCCCAACATATATAATTTAAGCCAATTCATTTTGCTATGGGCTATCGGCTATTAGCTATTAGCTATTAGCTATTAGCTATTAGCTATTAGCTATTAGCTATTAGCTATTAGCTATACTTAGTTAATTTTTCAATCACCTAATATGATACTAATTTAATTTATTTTCAAATACACCAATTATCTTACAAGTAATGGGCAACAAAGTAATTGCCTGCAAGCTCATACCGAAAAAGGCCGAGATAATCAAAACTTTTATCTGGTAAGCATTAATAAAAATTAAAGATATAAGACTAATTAAGGTTAAAAAGGTAATCAAGAAAAAAGAAGCCTTTTTATAAAACTTAATCTTTTCAATTGAAGTAATTGTATGATTTTTGTTGCCGACAGGCACTCTTAAAATAACCAGCAATACATTAAAAATATAAGTGATTAAAATTAAGAATCCTACCATTTTTACTGTTATCCCTAGAGCCACCGGCTCAACGAGAAGTGCCAGGAAAATTATGGAAGCAAGAGTTGCTAAGAGACACGCCCAAAAAGTATCTAAATGAATTCCTCCGGACAACATCCTATAAATGCTAAAAACCAGCGTGATTACTATCACTTCTATTAAAATATTTAAAATATGTCCTGCCGCTAATAAAATAATCAATTTGGACAGTTCGGAAAAGATTAATTCCAAGCCAAAGGCAATTACTTCCTCTTGGTCCTCCTCTTTAGTATTTCTGCTTAAATAGTGGGCTATCTTGAGACAAATAGTCGAAAACATAGCATTATCACTCCCTTTTTAAATATTAAGCCAACCATTTTACTTCCACCTCATTAAAAATATAGAAATAAGGATTCAGATTACTCTGAATCCTTAAAACGCAGCAGCAAAGACAAAAGAAGTTGCCATTTTAGCTAATAATCTCATTTGGTACACCTTCTCCAATTGGATTTCACTTTTTAATATTTACCGAAAACTTTCCATTTTCCTGCCTGCATGTCCTAACTGGCCGGATTTGCGTCCCGAATGGCCAAAAGGGACCCATCACTACCCATCACTCCCTTTTTACCGGCAAAATAATAGTAAATATGGTTCCTTTTTCTGGATTACTTTTTATTTTGATTTCTCCACCATATCTTTCAACGATTTCTTTACAAGTACTTAATCCGATGCCTTCATGGTTTTCCCCTTTTGTGGTAAATCCTTTATTAAAAATCTGATTTAAATTTTCTTCTTTTATTTCCGGCCCTGTGTTACGAACACTGATAACATAATTATCTAAAAATCTTTCTATTTCAACTTCGATAAATTTTTCTTTTCCCTCCATTACGGCATCTATTGCATTATCAATGATATTGCCGAGAATTTTCACTAGAACATATGTATCCATGGGCAAATCTCTTAGCGGTGTCTCTACTGATATTTCCATGACTATTCCTTTTCCCTCAGCAGCAAGCCTTTTAACATTAAGTAAAGCCCCCAAGGGTGGATTATCAATATGAACTATGGAATTGACTTGGCTGATATCACCTAAAAGCTTATCAAGATATTTCTCAACCTCGGTGTAATTCTTTTGATTATGTAAGGCGTGAATTACTTCCATGTGATTAATAAAATCATGCCTCTGGGCCCGCAGTGCTTCCATAATTTCCTCTAAACTTTTTAAATAAACTTCCTGGGTCTGAATCAAGCTTTGTTGTTCACTAATTCGAAAAAGCCGTCCCACTACCCCGAACATCAGGTAAATGTCTAATGCAATAAGTACTGTTAAAACATAAATTCCCCGGCCATGGACAAATTTCCCTAGAGTATTTTCGCCGCTGATTATCCCAACGTTAATAATGGCAAGAATTACCGCAAAAAACAAAAACAATACAGCTAGATAAATTGCACCACTTTTTCTGTTATGGACTTGTTCGGTAAGTTTATTCCCCAGCCTTAATAACGAGAAATTCTTTTTGGCCAGATAGAAGGCTAAGAATGTCAGCAAGATTATATGAGGAAAGGGCAAGAATACTTGCAGCCATTTATTTGTTATTACCTGTTCCAAGGCTTGTTGAGTTATTTGGGGAACAATTATAACTAAAACTGTTTCTGCCGCTAAAAGGGTTAACATGCTTGTAAAAGAAGCAAATAAGGCTTTAATAGGTTCAATTTTGATAACTATCATAATTAAACAAAGCAGCAAAGCATTAATAATAGTCCTGGTATGATATAATTCCACAGCACTACGAGTAATATGGGTTATAAGTGCATAGATAACAGCCGCTATAATAATATAGGCTAGCTTTTTCCTAATATCATAGCCATAAAGAGCAAGCCCCAAACTAATCAACATAAAAGCTTCCGGGATGGATTCCAATAACAATACTAAATCTAAACCGTTCATTTATCCCACCTCATAAAAAATATATAAATAAGGATTCAGATTACTCTGAATCCTTAAGATTAAAACTCTCCTTAGCATTTACCCTTATGCAAATTCAAGAAGTATGTTATCATTTTTTAGCTTGTAATTTTTCAGGCACCCTTGGCTGATAAAATAAGGAAGCACTGCAAGTACCCACACCAACCAGTCTCGAATACATTTGCTCAAAATAATCATAATTAAGCAAGACAGTATCAACATTTCCTTTCTCAGTTATAAAAATATGTATATTATATAGGTTTGTTTTATAAATCTCTACACATTTTTTATCTTTGGAGGAAGGGCAGATTTTTATTAGTAGTTAACTTTCTTTATTACTGGCTCCTTAATAATTGTACTTTGATTAATAAAATAGTATTCGGTTAAACTTTCTTTTGTAAATACAAATGGTGTTCCATCTAAATGTATCCCTCCTACCACCAATCCGTTATCGCTTAAAGAAATTTTTATAACCTCTTTCTTATTATTAAATTCAATATTTAAATTATCACTGCTTGATTCCCATAGTGGATTACCCAAGGTTTTTACCCTGCCAATTACATTTTTTTTACCTATATCCAAGATACTAAGAAAAATTTCATTGTCTTCTTCATTATAAAAAGCCAGAGATTTACCATTAGGTGATATGCGTGGAAGATAAGCATTATTCAAATACTTTTCTGTTTTTTGGCCATTATAAATGTAGATGCCCTTTTCTTTAGCATAATATGTATCAAAATATAAATTACCATCACTGTCAAAATCAACATCTGCGCAGACCACTTCTGATGGATTATCTAATTCATCTTTATAACTAAAAACTGGTGTAATAGATTTATTATTAAGATCCAATAAAACTATGTGAAAGAGTCCGTCTTTACCAGTGCCGTAGACCGCAACTTGATTGTTAAGTGGGTTAGGTTTAAAATTCCAGATTTGCTCCATGCTTACATCTATTTCTACCGGCTCTTGGTCTATGAGTGCCACAAGTTTTTGAGGGAATCTATTTTTTACTTGGAAAATCGGAACACCAGTGCTTGTAAATTTTATTGGTTCCCGAAGTGTCATATCATCTGCCCATGGGAGATAAAATATTTTAAATTCTTTTAATTCTGTTGTTTCAGAACCTGAAATAATTATAGGATAGGTTTCCCAGCATGTAGGATCGCCATCCTGTGGCATACCCCTGGTTGGCAGCCAGATTTTATAAGGATAATTTTTATTGGCAAAATAACTTATTTTATCATAGAATTCATCTAATTCTTCTGTGCTTAATAAAAACCCTTTGCCTTGGGCAACGGGATAACTGGTAATTTCTTGAGTAGAGATTTGTTCTCTATTCTTATCCGTCTTAATTTCTTGTTCTATAACTGATTTTTGTGGTTTAGGGTTCTGTTGCTCGGTTGGTGATTTTTCTTGAGGTTTTGAAAGTGTCTTTTTCCCTGTGGATAATGGTGCATTATCATGGCTGCCGAAAAGAATAAAGGTAGTTATAAAAATAACGAGGTATAAAAATGTCAATTTTTTTGGATTTTTCACACCTGTTCAACCTTCCTTTGTCTGTATTATATATTAGTAATATTATATACCAAAAACAAAGATTTTTGAGACCCTGCCTTAGAAGGGTCTCATCAGTAAAAGTATCTCTAGATACTATTTTGCACTGGACAGTTCGGTTTTAGAAACATTTACTGTAATTTTTGAGGCTGGCCCTTTTACCGTAATCTGGCTATTATTATCCCATTTTATAGCACCCCAGCCCTGCAGTTTACCTATTAATTGTTTTGTCTTAATATTTTTTGGGTTGGGGGCAATGTCCAGCTTGCACAAATTTCTAGATAATCTCCTTTACCTTTAGATAAATCCTTTTTTTTTGATAACAGGCCCTGTTATGAACATTGTTGCTTCTGAATTAGGATATGAGAAAAGCCAAAAAAAATCGTCTTTCGCTTCTATTGTGGTAAAAATTACTGTAAATATTATATTTATCCCTATTTAGGAATACTATGAAATATATAGTTTTTTTTAAGCAGAAAAAAATACTAAAAGGAACACAGATGGTCATACTGTTAGTTCTAAGGATTGTCCCTATCGAGAAGAAACGGCATGGCAAAAATCTATAAAAAGATCTGAATAAATACTGATGTATCATATCGGTGACGTGCAGGTTTGCCATATCGGTCAACGGCTAGAATATCTAAAATTGTTGTTATTAATGAAAAGCAAATATTAAATAAAAAAGGCTCATTACATCCATTGGATTTTAAAAATATTTTTGATAATCTTTATACTTTTCTGAATTACTAGACCCCTTACGGGGGTCTTTTTACGTCCCTCCGCTTCCCCCCTTAATCAGCATAGCATAACCCTTCGAATACTTCTGACGCTTTCCAGTTTGTCCCTCTAATTTGGTCGTAATTATCAACTGCAAACCAACCTTTTTTACCTTTTGAATTCTCAACTAAACACCAATGTTTATCATCACTTAGTAAAATAATGACTTCTTCTCCTTTTTGCAGAGTAATAGAGAAGTTTTTATCAGTACGTGATTGTAGGAGCCTCAATTCTTCTTTCATCTTAACTTTCGAGTTCATTTTATATAAATCTTGTGGTATCTTTTCCAATTTATGTAGTTTAGATAAGTTGTACGGTTCTTCATAAAACCAGGTTTGTAGAATTTGCCCACGTTTATTCGCGATTACTTTTCCATCTCCAAGAATTTTAATACTATTATTAGAACCCTGCACTTTTCCCATAAATATCAACTCTTGGCCATCGTAACAATAAAAAGCTGTTTGTTCGTCACTACTGGGGCCAGACTCACTGATTGCAATTTCGTTAAACTTATCAGTTTTGTCTATATTAACAATAACAAAATTTCCGTCTAAGTTTTCCCCTTTCCCAGAGGTTGATACGTTATTTACTTTTAATGTAAAATCATTGCTACCCGGTTGACATTTGAATAAAATTTTATCCTTAATTTCGTCTCCATCCAAATCAATATTATCTGTCTGTTGCCATGTTTCGATATCACTGATGTTCTGAATCTTAGTTTGGGCTTCCGATTTAATTTTTTGATTAGTTTTAGTCGAAGTAAGATATTCTCTACTCGCACATCCAGTCAATAATATTAGACCTATAATATAAGCGAGGAATATTTTTTTTACTAGCATATTATTATCCAATTAAGTACCTCCAAATACTTTAATTTTTCAGTTATAGTTTCGAAGCATCTGATGTTTATTCAAAAAATCGGCTGTCAACTACGTTGACAGCCAGAGGAGTTTGTATATTATCCCCAATAAAAACCCTGTCTATCTAATTATGCCCAGTCATCAAATTTCATGCAATCCTAACCTTCTAGTTCCGCAAAAGTACGATAATCGAAATGAACATTATCATAGCCATGAACTGTAGATTTAATAGAATGCGTGTCAAGGGACGGCAGAATGTGTTAAAACATTCCAACTTCGAGGAAAAACAAATATCCTGTTAGCAAGAAGTGTTCTGTGTAAAATTTTATTAATTAAGCTTTATGACATTGGTCTGCCGTCCCCTCGATTCCAAAAGAACGCTAGCAGCAAGTAAGCAACTAACGTTCTTTTTATTTTTCAAAACCAATAGATTGCTCCATTTCTTTATTTTTTTCAATACAGCTAACCAATGTATAACCTAAATAGACGCCATTTAATATATAGAAAATGTCACCATGAGTTCGTAAAACTATCAATTCAATATAATAATAAAATTTAAATAATTCGGATAAGGATGAGAAATATATAAATGGATGTATCAGTAATATAATTGAAAAAAATGATCTCCTAAGTAACTTTAACCAACATATTTTCCAAGAACCGTTATGTTCCGGAAATTTCCTTAATATACCGGGCATTCCCAAATACATTCCTAGCATTACAGAAAACAATGCAAAGTATAGATAGAAATAAACAGAAAAGTTCATTTTAATATATTTCAAAATCTTAAAACCAAAGAATAATAGTACAAGGAATATTATATTATGTATAATTTCTTCAAAACATTTTCTGTACTTAATAAAAACTCACTCCTTTAAATAATTAATATAAATTACTCAAACTTCGTAGCATAAATCAGCCAATAAAGCCTTGATATAACTAGGTTGAGAAGCAATCAACTCCCTAAGTTGACACAAAACCTCTTTTGCTTTCTTAAGTGGAGCTAGTTTGTTGATGTTGAGAAATAATTATATATTAGTACCGGAAAAACAATAATCATTACAGGAAAGATGAATTCTTTTTAATATTTTTGGCTAATTAAAAAACGAGCCCGAAATTATTCAAATTGGGGTTCGCATGCTAGCATCTTTTATTTTATTTTGAGAAATTCTAGTTTATTAATTAGTCATTTTAATCTAATCTTTTACTCCGCATTTTTACTGCTGCACTGCACCACACCATTGTTGGAATATGTAACTAGTTATTTCTGCCTAATATAAAATATTAGACTGCCAAAAGTGCTATAAAAATAAAATAAACAATATAAAAATTATAGTGACTATAATACTATAACTTGCTAACCTAGAAAACTTATAAAATACTATAATACCTACAAATGAAGAGAGTGAAATAATACTTAATATTAAGATTGATTGGGAAATAAAGTACCATGTATTATTATGAATCTCATATATTAATTGCATATGCCGTTTAGTATTTTCAGTATTTTCAGTAGGAAGTGTTGTGTCAGCACCCCCCCGTCCCCCTGTCACGTGAGTTATCGGATAAAATCATATTCAGAAAAAACATGAGCCAAAAGAAGGGTTAATTCTCTTAACTCATTATTCATGGAATATTTAATCTTGAAGCGAAAAAGAAGAGAAAATATGAAATTTGCGTTATCTCAAAGGCTTTTTAAAATAACTCAATTTCTACTGGCACAGGATTCTTCAGATCAGATATTACAGTTGTATAAAAACCAAATGGTGTAAGTTTTGAGTCCGTATTTACTTTTAATCCACCATTTCCATCAGGAAGATATCCATAATATTTTTCTCCCTCATACTCTGGATATATTGGGATACCAGATTTATGTGATTTATATAATTTTACATTATTGGTAGGAAATTTGTCTGAGCCATCTGAAATAGCAATAGCTACCATTTCATACAATATGCTACTTACTCTAAAATCCGAATGTTTCTTTTGACTATCATTAGGATAATAATTATAAAAAAATTTGTTTTCAGAATAAATCTGAAGTCCAATATCATGATTAAAATTATTATAAATATTGAACTCTTCTTTTGTAAATCTAAATGTCAATGGAAAATATGTTATATCTCTGTACCTTAAAAGCGGGTATGTTTCTTTGCTATTATCTATTAATTTACCATTTATGGTAACGGGAGTTTCTATGACATATGCTGTTACCCTTAAAGGATTTTTTTTATTATTTATTGTCTCATTGATGGTCGGAATTTCTTTATTATTTCTAATTGAAACCTTCAACCCTTCTTCTTTAGTCCAACTGCTTTCCAATCCTATCAAATTACAAAAATCATATGTCATCGGCATATATGTAATATCTTTATATACAAGTAGGGGATACTCTGCAGTAGTACTATCTACAATAGTGCCGTTTATCTGCACTCTAAATGTGGGGAGCTTTACATTTACAGTTCTTTCAGCGCCATAACTGATAACAGGCATACCCTGTACAATTAACAATGTTACAATTATTAAAATCCTCATCACATTTTTCTTCATCTCACTTACCTCCTCTATTACAATCTAATACAATCTCATATAAAGTGTCAATATCCCCGTCCCTTTGTCACCTCCAGAAGAAATGGCCCATTTAGAGGTTATAGCTGCTATGGTCACTTCCAACGCTTTGGTGAAACACTGGTGGATGTGCAGGAGTATATGGATTGCAAGAAGATTTATTAGAATTTAGCCTTTAAAATAATAAAAAGCGATAGCTATGCAGAATTTCCGCTTGCTATCGCTTTTTAGTTATCTTAATGTTACATTATTTTTATTCCAGTAGTTATTATTTCTGCAACAAAAGGGTTTGTCTTATTAAATTCACTACTTTTAAAAGGGTGGGGTTCTATTCGATTATCTACTTTCCTTCTAATCTTCATCAATTTTAAAGTATCTTCTACTGGATCACCGGAAAAATCATCACCAATAACCGCTATATCAATATCACTATCCTCAGTATTTGTTCCTTTAACAACGGAACCGTAGAGGTAAACGCTTTTTATATTCATTTCACTTCTTACTAATTCAGCAAATTGACTAGCAATTAGTTTTATTGTTTCTGTATCATAGAAAGAAGCCATTCTCTCAACTCCTTTATTTTATCAATATTTGCAGTAGTAAAGTTGAAGTCACATTTTTTATAAAAGCTTCTCTGATAATCAGGATACCTTGCACGAATATTAAATGTGGTTATAAGATCTAAGTCATCTTTTTGTTCCTCGGTTGTTTCAATCCCTGCCTTTTCAGCTAATCTTAACAAATCATGTATTCTTGGAACATTATTATCTATAGTTTTTATATATATGCCTTAAGTAGTTTTTCAATTACTAAGTGACCCATAAATAAGGACCAGTGATAATCTTTACTTGTATACAAATTCTGCATTGTACAATAATCATTTTCTGCAGTTTCAACCCAAAAATCAATTAGGTCATTCTTTTCCATAACTCCCACCTGCTTATCATTTCAATATATTTACAGTATATTTACAGTATATCATATTTATACAAGCATTTAACCCTTATGTTTAAAAGAAGAAATTAAAGAGCTAAGGACCCAATTGGATATTACAAAACCTCGGTTTAATTCTAATGAAATTTTTGAGCATAATTATTGATTTTGTGCGTGTCAATGCGTGTCAACGTGTCAAGGGACGGTCCTTTGACACTATTACTTTTTACTTCCCTTCTTGTTGCCTCTGAGTCTCAGTGGCAACAGGTTTGTGTGACACCCTCTTAGCACAACCCCTCTGTTCAATCCCAAATAATCGGCTATTTTTCGAATGGACAGTCGAGTTTTTATTTTAGATTTACTATGCCTTCCTGCAGATAATACCTATTACAATCAATCTTTAAATAAGTAATTGACAAATTTCTGTCCTTTAAGTATTTTAGAAAATACCTAAAATATTCAATAGCTTTTATTTCTCCTGGCAAATAGGAAAATATTTCCAAGGTATCTACCATTTTATTCTTCTTATAATCCTTTATTAATAAATGACCATGGTAATCCATTAAATAATATGCATATATGTCAAAAACTTCTTCCTTTTCCTATTCCTTTTTCTTTTCCCTTCTGATATCTAATAGCTTCCCAGAGTATTCAATCATGTTTCCATTGCGCTGTGTCAAAGGACCGTCCCTAGACACACTAGACACAAAGGATTATTCCTTAGGCAGTATTATTTTAATTGATGTGCCAATTTTTTCACCTGTTTTTATTTCCCATGAACCTTGATGAATATCAACTATTTTCCTGCAAATAGCCAGGCCTAACCCTTGACGAGTTGTTCCTTTAGTAGTATTAAAGGGTCTGCCAATTCTCGGAAGGATATTAGGAGAAATTCCTGGTCCATTGTCGCTGACAGTAATTTTTATAAATGTTTTTTTGCTGCTAAGTTCTACATTGATTATTCCGTCCTTTTGGACTTGGATTGCCTCCAAGGAATTGGAGACAAGCATCATAACCACTTCTTTTATAAGCTCCGGATCACCCTTAATTAAAGTGGGGTTCAATGGTATATTAAATATTAATTTTACGTTAGGTAAATCTATTTCAGCGGCAAATAAGTTTTCAACCTGTTTTAATTGACTCCCAATATCAAAAACAACAAAATTGAATGCAACAGTATTTGAAAGTTTAAGAAAATTACTTATTAAATTTTCGATCTGCTTTATTTCAACAAGCAAGAGTTCAATATTGTCTTTTAATGTTGATTTAGACTTAATTTGTTCTAACTGGATAAATCCTTTTATAGAGACCAAGGGATTACGTATACCATCAGCAATCCCGGAGATTACTTCATTTAAGGTATTTTCATGTTCTCGTTTCTTTTCTGCAGCATTAATTTTCTTCAAGCGAATTTTAATTATAAAAAAATAAGTAAAAAAAGAACCCCAAAAGAAAAAAAAAGCTGGGATAATAATATTAATATCAAAAATTTCCAGTAATATTATTTTTTCATAAAAGGGATTAGAAATAATTTTATGGACGTTAAATTCCCCAATGAACATTACAAAGAAAATAAAACACGAGGAAAAGATTATTTTATACATATTCACACCTATTTGGATACAATAACTTACATTTTGATGTAATTTTACATTTTTTTCTTAATAATGGCAACAAATATTAGCAAGCTTATTAATAAACTAACCCCGGATTTAAGGTTTCGGGGTATTTAAAAATTAGATACTTGTTCGGGCTTCTTTTTCCTCTATTATAATGTTTTCACTTTTACACTCTGGACATAGTTTCATATATACAACTCCTCAAATAATTAGAATAAAATTTAAGTTTATTATAAAGACAATAATTTTGCCGAAAAAGTTCCCATATAATTTAAATATTGTTTTATATGACCGGCAAAAATAGGATTATTTTGCAGAAGATACACACAAGCAATTCTTAATAGCTAGGCCACATTCCTGGATTCATTTGGATGTGGTCTTTTTAAAAAACATAACACAGGCATCATACTCATATGTGTACAATAGGTAAAAACTCCTATTTACCCAGAGAAGACAGCACTGTAGTAATTACCCGATAAATTTCTTCCCGTTCCCGTTCATAATCTAAATTTAAATTGTGCTTGTATTCTCGGGATATGATTTCAGCTTGGGCCAAAACTAAAGTAAAACTAGCAGTTGATTGCAAACAGTGAATATAGCTATTGTCAAAGAAATTTATTTGTATCTGGTTCTTTTCCATAGGAGTACAACCTGATACCTGTTTTTTTACTACATATCCCCTAGAACCTTCATCTTTACTAAAGGGCTCACGGTACTTAAAAGGAACTAGGATAAGCTCCGGATGAAAAGGAAGGGGGGTAGAAGTTTTACGTCCTACCAGCTTACCATATTTGCGTTTTAATTGGGATAAATCCAAAGCGAAAAACTTGGCTAGATTTTTTAATACAGTATTGGTTTTATTAGCTATGATAATTTTTTTGCCACCTACCAACCAGGCTTCCGTACTATTACCTCCATTTTCATCATAAATCGGGAGTAAACATTTCAGTTCTTTCCAGTTGTTTTCCAATCTCAAGTCAGACATCTAATGTTACCTCCTTTTTTTTATTATTTTTTAAAGTCATCCTTTTATTTTTAGAGAAAAATACGTTTATAGGTGGTGGGGAGACAAAAAAACCCACCCATACAAGGGCAGGTTTGAACGTAATAATTGCTGCAACCAGGCTATCATAGTGGTGTGAACACCTTAGACCCTACGGCTTTGCGCCCCCACTTTTCAATGGGTTTGCCATTAAAATTCCATTTTATTCAATACATAGGACAATCATTTATCAGTATCAAGATAAAAAATGTAAAAAAACAACTTGTCCCGATCACTTGTACTGGTTAATAAACTAATTATACCATTTATATTGACTCGAAAATAGTTAAAAAGTTCCTTGATTTACAAAATATTACTTAATTACATTTGGAACTTTTTACTATATATTCTCGTCAATCAATGTAAACTTTTTTTTGTAAAATATTTCACTATAATTTTAAAATGGGGTGAGATCATGATGACAAAACTCGGAATTATTATTCTTACATTAATATCTCTATCCGGGGCTGCCGGTCCAGTCTTACTGACTGTTCCAGAGCAGCCTCCCACCTTTTCACTAGCTATCGGGGGCGATGTACTCTTGGCTGGTACTGTAGGAGAAAGGATTAAAATTCATGGTGTGAATTATCCCTGGGGAGATGTAGCACCATTTCTTCAACAGGCAGATCTGGCCATAGTTAATTTGGAAACTTCGGTAGCTGAAGGTGGCAAACCACAGGAAAAAACTTTTACTTTTCGTTCAAGACCAGAAACCCTGGAAGGACTTAAAGCTGCGGGAGTTGATATGGTAGCACTGGCTAATAACCATGTCCTTGATTATGGCCGGGAGGGACTTGAGGAAACCTTGTCATATCTTGCAAGATATGAAATACAGCATGCCGGTGCAGGTCTTAATGAGAAATCCGCTTATGCTCCGGCAATTAAAGAGATCAATGGTGCAAAAATTGCTTTTCTATCGTTCAGTATGGTAGTACCACCAGGCTGGCAGGTCGGCAATGATCATCCTGGAGTAGCTGTGGCTTATGGTCTGGATAAAATGCTGAGGGCTGTCAAAAATGCTAAAGATGCAACAGACTTTGTCCTTGTCTATATGCACTGGGGGATTGAGAGGCAGAGCACACCTAGTAATATCCAACAGGAAATAGGCCGTGAGCTAGTTAACGCCGGAGCCGATTTAGTAATCGGCAGCCATCCCCATGTCTTGCAAGGAATTGAATTCTACCGTGGTGTACCTATTTTTTATAGTTTAGGCAACTTTGTTTTTACCAACCGTGGCCTTCAGACCACTGAAGATACTATCCTCCTTCTCATTGAAGCAGATAAAAATGGTGTTGCGTCCCTCCGGGCGGTGCCTTTTGAAATTATTAAAAATAAGCCCACCATTGTTGGAGGAAAGGATCAGGAAAGGATATTTAATAGGTTAATTAAGCTATCATCACCATTAGGTACAGAGGTCACCTTAGATGGTGAAATTTTCCCTATTGCTAATGTCCCTTAAAAAAGTAAAACCCTCTAATTAGAGGGTTTTAGCTTCACTGGAGAAAATAATATTTTTAGCTGGTGCAATTGTAGAAATTGCATGCTTATAAACCATTTGCTGTTTACCGTCCACTTCTAAAATTACTGTAAAGTTATCAAAACCCTTTACACTACCCTTTAGTTGGAATCCGTTTACTAAAAATATAGTAACTGGGACATTTTCTTTACGAACCTGATTTAAAAAAGCATCTTGTAGATTAATTTGTTGTTTTGACATATGGACCCCTCCGCTCTCATGAATGTTTTATAGTATAGCTTATTTCAACATAACGTCAGATACTCCTGCCAAGATAGGATAATATTTCTTCTAATGCCTCATTTTCATTTCTATTATCCATTTGTACCCAGTATATCCGTTTATCCCTATTAAACCAAGTTAGTTGTCTTTTAGCAAATCTTCTAGTATCTCTTTTAATTAATTCTACCGCTTCTTCGTATGTTAACCACCCCTCTAAATACATTACCAATTGTTTATAACCAAGCCCCTGTAATCCAGGTGCGTCAATTGGGACACCATGCTGAAGAAGATTCTCAATTTCTGAAAGCCAACCTTCCTTTAGCATTTCATCTACCCTAAAATTTATTCTTTGATAAAGTTTTTCTCTAGCAAGATTTAAACCGACGATAATTAATTTATATTTAGTATTGTCCCCATTACTAGTAATTTGGTTTTGAGAAATTGGTTTACCGGTGGAGTAATAGACCTCTAATGCTCTGATAATTCTCCGTTGGTCATGGGGATGAAACTTTTGTGCACTAATCGGGTCAATTTCATTTAACTTAGCTAACAAGGTTTCTATTCCTTGCTCTAAAACAATTTTTTTTAAGTCTGCTCTAATTTTTTGGCTAGAGTCAATTTCTGTGAAATTATAGTCATTAATTACTGAGTTTACATAAAGCCCCGTTCCTCCCACTAACATGGGGAGCTTCTTTTTATTATAAATTTCACTTATCTTCTCTTCAGCAAGTTTTTTAAATTCTGCGACACTAAAACTTTCCGTTGGTTTTTTAATATTTACTAAATGATGGGGAATCCCTTGCGCTTCTTCCGGTCTAATTTTAGCAGTACCAATATTCAAATACTTATATACTTGCATAGAATCAGCGGAGATAATTTCCCCATTTATTTTTTTTGCAATTTCAATACTTAATGAAGTTTTGCCAACCGCCGTTGGGCCAATCAAAACAAAGAGTGGACGTCTTTGCAAAAAAATCATCCTTTATTAGTTATTTGTTATTATTAACCAAATTATACTTTATTTTAACAAAACTCCAAACTTTACTTTGCTATATTTTCCACCGATAACCTCATGGACTGATAAATTTTTTAAAATATGTCCATATTTCCATTCTTTAATTACAACTCTTCTTCTAGCAGCCCTTAGGGCATTTTTAATCACATCGTTAGTTAATTTATCGTAGTTAGCGAAAACCCGCAGACCATTAATACCATTTGACCTAAGTAAAGGAACATCAAACATAGGATCAAAATAAACTACATCAAAACTATTCTCAGATAGTTTTTCTAAATAATCTTCATAGTTTGAATTTATGACACTTATATTTCTCATAGCATTTTGACTATCTTTGCTGCCCTTTTGAGCGCTAACTAATCCCCATTTTGTTACTGCATAGATAATAGGGCTGCTTTCAATTCCAACTATAGTACCTTTGGCTCCAATTATGAAACTTGCTACTATAGCATCATTTGCCATCCCTAGTGTACAATCAAGAACACTGTCCCCTTCCTTAATATCCATAGCTTGAACCATTGGATCAAGCTCACCTTTTTTTAGCATCTTGATTCTAGGAACAGCCATCCCAGGGTGAAAGAAATACTGATCATCTACAATTATCTTATCTTCCCGGACTATTAAGAGATGGGATAAATTATAATTACGTTTTATATTTTCCAAGCTTAGCTTATTTCGGGGTATATAATTAATCCCAATTTCTGTTCTTATCTTTTGGGCAATATCTATTAAATGCTCCCTGGGCTGGGAGGTGGTTATTGCTATTTTTTCAAGGTTAATCACCCCGATATTCACCTCGCCCGAAAATTTTATATAACTCTTCCATTGATAAATGATAAATAATCGGCCGTCCATGGGGGCAAGCATGGGGATTATCAACATTATTTAATTCATCAATTAGATATTGCATTTCCGGAAGTGTGAGCTTTTGATTAGCCTTTACTGCGCCTTTGCAACTAGCCATAGTAATTATATTTTCTCTAATTTTTGCACTAGTGATACGAGTAGATTCGCTTAATACTTCAAGCAAATCCATGAAAAAATTTTCCCTATCTTTTAATTTTAAACCGGCAGGAATTGCTCTTAGAACAAAGCTTCTAGGGCCAAAATGTTCTACAACAAAACCTAACTCTTTTAGAAGTATAATGTTTTTCAATAGAATTCCTTCCTGCTGCCCTGTAAGGGTTAATGATAAAGGAATTAGTAAATTTTCGGAAGAGATATCTTTCTTATTTTCTCCTTTAAAAAACTTTTCAAATAGAATCCGCTCATGACAAGTATGTTGATCTATTATATATAGTCCCTTTTTATCTTGGGCTAAAATAAAACAATTATTAAGCTGAGCCAATGGTTTGAGATCTATTCGTTTTTTAACTTCAGGCATATCCTGACTAACTTCATGCTCCTCATTTTTAAAATCTTCAGATGTCACGAAAATTGCTTTTTCTATAGCAGGAGTTACTTCTTTAGTATCCGGATAGTTAAATATAGCGTTAGATTCTTCGTTAGATCCAGATTTTTTTAAGGATAGTATTTCCTGATGGTACACCACCGGTGTTTCTTCTAAAAAAAAATTGTTTTCAGTTTCTTTTATTTTATTATGTTTTTCTTCTTTTGAATAAGATTTTTCTTTAACTAAGGGATTATTATCTTTAAAACTAGTATTCCATAATTTAGGTTTAAATAAATCTACCATACTATTTAAAATAGTATCCAGATTATTTATTTTAACCTGAAGCTTTGTTGGATGAATATTTACATCTAATTCGGTGGCTGGAATTTCAAGTTTTATTAGAGCAACAGCAAATCTGCCTTTAGGTATAAGTGTATGATATGTTTCATCTAAGACCTTATTTAATTCCTTACTTTTAATCAATCTACCATTAATAAAAAAGGTTTGTTGATTCTTAGTGTTACGATTATAATTAGGCAGAGCCAGCCAAGCTTCCACATTTATTTTGGGTTTTAGCTCTTTTGTGGCGATATTAACAAATTTTCCGGCTAACTCCTGCCCATAGATTTCTTCTAAGCGGCTTTCTACACTATCTAATCCACTAGTATCAAAAACAACTTCCTTGTTACTTGTCAGTCTGAAACGCACACCAGGATACCCCAAAGAATATTTACTAACTAGCTCAGTTATTAAGCCGGCTTCATAACTACGATTTGTGATAAATTTTCTCCGTCCTGGGGTGTTAAAAAATAAATTACGAATTTCAATAGTTGTTCCTTGTAATGAAGCCACGCTTTCCTTATTTTCGATTTCCCCGGCGGCTAGCTTAAGCTTTATACCAATATTAGATGAATTATTGCACGTGGTTAATACAATCTGTGAAACAGCGGCAATACTAGCTAATGCTTCTCCACGGAAACCAAAAGTACTAAGTTTGAATAGATCCTCTAAAACACTTATTTTACTAGTAGCATATCTTAAAAAAGCGATTTGTGCATCTTCACTATCCATTCCTTGCCCATTATCCATGACTCTGATCAGACTCAACCCGCCTTCAATAATTTCAATTTCTATATAATCGGCTTTGGCATCAAGGCTGTTCTCCATTAATTCTTTGACAACTGATACAGGGCGTTCAATAATTTCTCCAGCGGCAATTTTATTGGCGGTGGAAGGATCTAAAATATTTATAATCCCCATCTTTATCATCCTTACTTAAGCATAATCTTAAAAGGTTAGAAGCTCGACTAAACCCCTTTTTTAGCTTGATTTTGTAAGTCATACAGTAAATTTAGAGCTTGGATAGGTGTTAAATTTAAAAGGTCAATTTTTAATAAATCCTCAATCACCGGGTAAACCGGTATAGTTTTTTCTATTTTTATAGGGATATTAGTATTTTGCTGAGGAATATCCAGCTCTAAATTACTTAATATTTTTTTTGCTCCCGTTATTATTTCTTCGGGCAGCCCGGCTAATTTCGCAACCTGAATCCCATAGCTGCGGTCTGCACCGCCAGCAACTATCTTGTGGAGGAATACGATGTGATCCCCTTCCTCCCGGACGGCAATGCTGAAATTTTTTATTCCCGAAAATTTTTCTTCAAGTTTTGTCAGCTCATGGTAATGGGTGGCAAATAGAGTCTTTGCTTGAATTTTGTTATTAATGTACTCGGTTAAAGACCAGGCAATAGAAAGACCATCATAGGTACTAGTGCCCCTGCCTACTTCATCTAAGATAATGAGGCTGTTAGGTGTAGCATTATTAACGATATTAGCTACCTCATTCATTTCCACCATAAAGGTGCTCTGACCTGTACTTAAATCATCACTTGCGCCAATCCTGGCAAATACACGGTCAACAATAGAGAGACTTGCTTTTTCACAGGGAACAAAGCTGCCAATTTGCATAAGAATACTAACCAAAGCAACACTTCTGCAATAAGTACTTTTTCCCGCCATGTTAGGTCCTGTTATGATTAAGAATCTTTGGTTAATAGTATCTAAATATAAATCATTAGGAATAAACCACTGCCCCTCTAGTTTTGACTCAACTACAGGGTGACGGCATTTTGAAAGCTCAAAAACACCTTTTTCATTAATTTCCGGCCGTACAAGATTATTTGTAACTGCCGCTTCTGCTAAAGAGGTTAAACAATCTAATTCTCCTAATATTTTAGCCGTTTTTAAGATTCGTGAAATATGTTCTTTTACATTTTCTCTAATAGCGATAAAAATCTGGTATTCCAGTTCCTTTAACCTTTCATCAGCACCTAAGACCTGTGCCTCTAATTCTTTTAGCTCAGGTGTAATAAAACGTTCTGCATTTGCTAGAGTTTGTTTGCGAATATAGTATTCCGGGGTTAGATGCATATTGCTCTTAGTTATTTCCAGATAATAGCCAAATACTTTATTAAACCCAATTTTTAAAGACTTTATTCCGGATTTTTCTCTTTCTTCTTGCTCCAAATTTACAATCCACTTTTTCCCATCCCTAGTCACTAAACGAAGCCTGTCCACTTCTTGATCATAGCTATCCTTAATTAAATTACCTTCTCGGAGGGAAAAAGGTGCCTCAGGCTCTAGTGCATGCTCTAGATTGATTAACAAATCATCTAAAGTATCCAAATTTTCATTCAAGTTCAAAAGATACTGAGATTCACAAGAAGATAATATTTCACGGATTTCAGGCAATAACTCTAAGGAGATTTTGAGAGAAAGCAGGTCTTTAGCGTTTGCACTGCCAAATGAAACCCGAGCTGTAATGCGCTCTAGGTCGTATATTGGATCTAAAAGATTTCTGATCTTTTTTCTAATGGTATGGTTATTAACTAATTCACCAGTAGTTTCCAATCTTTCTTCAATATGCCGCTTATTTAAAAGAGGCCGTTCAAGCCAATTTTTTAACATCCTGCCGCCTAAAGCAGTAACGGTATAATCAATTATTCCTAAAAGGGAATCTTTTCTTTCTAGTGTATGCAGAGACTGGGTTAGCTCTAAATTTCGTTTGGTGGCATAATCCAAAAACATAGAATCCCTAAGGTGATATATTTTTAATTTAGCTATGTTCTTAGGCTTGATTTTATGATTTATCATCAAATAATCTATTATTGCCCCTGCACCCATCACAGCTAAAGGAAATTCAGAGCAACCCAGACTATGTAAAGAATTTACATCAAAATGTTCCAGTAGTATCTTTTCACAATATGCAAATTGGAAGGCATAGTCTAAATGTTTATTAATTAAGATGTTTTCAAATTTAGCTCCTATCTTTTCCAGGTATTCAAGATCCTTTTGTGAAATAATGCATTCCGCTGGGTTAAACCTTAAAATTTCATTAATAAGGCTCTGGAAATCAGCAATTTCAGTTGCATAAAAATCCCCTGTCGATATATCAGCAGCAGCTAATCCAAAAGCCTTCTTATTTGTGACAATAGCTAGTAAGTAATTGTTTGCTTTTTCTTGTAAAATATTGTTTTCTAAAACTGTACCAGGTGTAATTATTCTTACAACTTCCCTTTTAACTATACCCTTACACTCTTTGGGGTCCTCCACTTGTTCACAAATTGCAACTTTATATCCTTTATTAATCAATTTTGCGATATAGTTGTCTGCCGAATGATATGGAATACCACACATAGGTACCCTGTTTCCTTTACCTGCTTCTCGGGAAGTTAAAGCAATCTCTAATATCTTTACAGCTACTAGCGCATCTGGTCCAAACATTTCATAAAAGTCACCCAGCCGATAAAACAATATGCTGTCCTGGTATCGTGACTTAATTTCCTGGTATTGGATCATCATTGGGGTATCGCCTAACATAATACTCCTCCACATATCTGATAAATTTAGATATAATTTAAGGAGACTTTTAAAAGTCTCCTTAGTGATTTAATTACATGATGAACAACTGGTGCAACCAGAACTACAATCAGAACCACAAGCATCGTCACTTTCATTTAAAGCACTACTTATAATCAGATTTACTGAACGCAGTATTTGTTCGAGAGCCTCTTGAGCTTCCATATATGAAACTATATGTTCATTTTGAGACATTTTTTCATCTAATTCTTCTAACTTTTTTTGTTTTTCCTCTGGTAATTCATCAAATTGCAATCCTGCCTTCATTGCTTCCATTTGGATTGCTTGGTAGTCCTCAACTAACCTTTGTGCTTGAGGGTCACACATCATAGCAGCTTCGGCATCCCGCATTTTTTTAAGTTCTTGGGATTGCGAGATAGCTTCAGCCAATTCTTTTGCTTTATTATAAATATCCATTAAAACACCTCCAATTTATTATTTCTATAAATTCTTTAGATTTCCTGCATTTTTCCTTTTAAAATCCAGGTTTGGGGTTCGGTAATGATTACTGGAACAATTTTACCTACATAAGATATATCACCAGGGAAAATAACAGTTTTATTTCCATTAGTTTTACCAGAAAGCATTTGGGAATTAGTCTTACTTTCTCCTTCAACTAATACGTCCACAATTTTATTCATATACTGTTCATTAATTTCGTGACTAATTAAATTTATTCTATTATTTAGTCTTTGAATTCTTTCTTTTTTTATTTCTAAAGAAACCTGTTCTTTATATTTAGCTGCGGGTGTTCCTGTCCGAGTTGAATAAATAAAGGTAAAAGCCCCATCAAACCTAACTTCTTCTACTAAATTTAAGGTTTCGAGAAAATCTTCTTCAGTTTCCCCTGGGAAACCTACAATTATATCTGTTGTTATTACAGCATCAGTATGTTTGTCCCGTATTTTTTTTATTAATTCCAGATAGCTTTCCCTGGTATAGCCTCGGTTCATTTTCTTTAAAATCTCATTACTTCCCGCTTGAACCGGCAGGTGAAAATGTCCGCAGACTTTAGTACTCTTTGCAATGGTGCTGATAAGCTTGTCGCTAAAATCCCTAGGATGGGAAGTCATATACCTTATTCGTCTCAATCCTTCAATTTCATTAACCATTTTTAAAAGGTCAGCAAAATCAGTCTGATCACCAAAATCCTTTCCATAGGAGTTTACATTCTGCCCCAAGAGCATTACTTCGATTACACCGGCAGCTGCCATATTATTTATTTCCTCAATAATATGTTCAGGGGATCTGCTCCTTTCTCTGCCCCGCACATAAGGAACTATACAATATGTACAAAAATTATTGCATCCATAGGTAATGTTTACCAGGGATTTAAAAGAAAGTTGCCGTTCTGAAGGTAAATTTTCTTTGATTTCCCCTTCAGAATCCCATACCGAAACTTGGGGATTTCGGGAAGCTAAAATATTTTCAACCAAATCCGGCAATTCGTGAATATTATGGGTACCAAATAACAATTCTACATGGGGTGCAGATTTACGGATTATATCTGACATTCCTTTCTGCTGTACCATGCAGCCACAAACGCCTATTATCAAATCAGGATTTTTTGATTTCAATTCCTTCAATTCACCTAAGTAGCTCAATACTTTATTTTCAGCTTTTTCTCTTACACAGCAGGTGTTGAATAAAATTATATCTGACTTTTGAAGATCATCAGATTTTTGATAGCCCATTTTTTTTAACATTCCAGCCAGAACTTCAGTATCTCTTTCATTCATTTGACAGCCAAAAGTTTGTATATAATAGGTTTTTTGCATAATCATTTAAAGCATTTCCTCCTTATTTACAGGTTCCTGCCTTATATTATACCCTAAGTTTGTTGAAGACAAAAAAATAATACTCCCCATTAGGTAAAAAGAGACGCATTTTGCGTCTCTTAACCTACATTTTGAATAGTTCCAGTTTGATTTTTTAACAATACAAGGCGATGGCTAAGGACTTTAATATTTCTTACTTTGGGATCTTGAGTCCCTTGCAGCTCGGCTTCTTCTGTATGCAAAAGCTGTATATATTCGATAATTTCTTTTGTTATTTTCTCTCCTGGACAAATCAATGGTATGCCAGGGGGATAGGCCATTATCATTTCTGCACTAATTTCCCCTTCTGCTTCAGCTAAAGATACTAGGTGTGTTTCACCATAAAAAGCCTGTTGGGGTAAAACCTTTTGTTCAGGCAAATCTGGTAAATCTAAGGAATATCTCAATATTTTATTCAATGGTCTTGTGGAAACAATCTCTTTAAAAGCATTTATAAAAGTATTAATAGTATTTTCATCATCACCAATAGTAACCAAAGCAATAATATTAAATAGATCAGATAATTCTAATTGAATGTGATGCTTTTTCCTTAAAATTCTCTCTATCTCAAACCCTGAAAACCCTAAATCCCTGACATTTATCACTAGCTTTATTGGGTCTAATGCATACTTACCGTCAGAATTTAATATATCTGTATCTAAAACATATATTCCTGGTATTTTTCCTAACTCTTCTTTTGCTTTTCTAGTCAGTTCTATTGTTTGCAATAAACGTTCTTTCCCGTGTAAGACCATTTCTTTACGGGCAATATCTAAGGAGGCCAGTAAAATATATGATGGACTAGTAGTTTGAGTTAGATTTAAAACGGACTTTACATATTCGGGATTTATCAAGTTCCCCTGATGTAAAAGAATAGAGCTTTGAGTTAATGAACCTACCAGCTTATGAGTACTTGATGCTGCCAAATCCGCCCCCGCTTCCATAGCCGACATGGGTAAATCTTCATGAAAAGCTAAATGGGCACCATGGGCCTCATCAACCAAAACCGGTACATCAAAGCTATGAGTAATATTTACTATCTCTTTTAAATTAGACGCAATCCCATAGTAGGTAGGATTGATTACAAAGACAGCTTTGGCATCAGGATGCAATTCTAATGCTTCTCTCACTTTTACTGGAGTAACACCCATAGCTATCCCCAAAAAAGGATCAATTTCTGGTTCAATATATATAGGATGGGCACCACTGATAATAATGCCGCCAATAGCTGATTTGTGAGCATTTCGTGGAAGAATTATTTTGTCTCCGGGATTACAAACACTCATTATCATTGCCTGTATTCCGGAAGTGGTTCCGTTAACAAGGAAAAATGCATTATCTGCTTTATATGCGTCTGCAGCCAGTTTTTCAGCTTCTTTAATTACGCTTTTGGGGTTACAAATATTATCTAGGTCTTCCATACAAGTCAAATCCATAGCCATAGTAGTAGATCCTAGAATAGATGTTAAAACTTTATTACCCCTGCCCTGTTTATGACCTGGAACATGAAAAGGAATTGTACCTTCATTTACATAGTTCATTAGGGCATCAAATAATGGTGTTTTATTTTGGTCCATTAGCTGCATATAACCACCTCCTGATTTTCACAATGATATAATTACATCATAATTTAATTATTTTTGCAATATATTTTTCAAAAAATAGTTAAGATAAAAATTGTATACTGAAGAGCTAATAACAAATACTAATCTTGAAATATCTGATTGGAAAATGTATTGTAATGGGGTGGATTAATGAGCAGAAAAGAAGAAAAACCTGCCTTTACTTTTAAAATAGGTTTTAACAAAGATATTGGAATTGACTTAGGAACAGCAAATACCTTGGTATTTTTAATGGGAAAAGGCATTGTATTAAAAGAGCCTTCTGTTGTTGCACTCCATGCCCATACCGGTGAATTATTAGCTGTTGGGGATGAAGCGAAAGCAATGATAGGTAGAACACCGAGTAATATTATTGCTATCAGACCGTTAAAAGATGGAGTTATTGCAGATTTTAATATAACTAAAATGATGCTAAAGTATTTTATCTCAAAAACCTTAAAAGGTATGGGAATTGTCCGTCCCAGAATCCTAATTGGTGTACCTTTAGGAATTACCCAGGTTGAGAGCAGAGCAGTTATTGAAGCAGCACAACAAGCAGGAGCAAAAGAGGCATATATTATTGAAGAACCAATTGCAGCTGCTATAGGAGCTGGTTTAAAGGTTAATGAACCTATTGGAAATATGATAGTGGATATTGGAGGAGGGACCACAGAAGTAGCTATTATCTCCTTAGGCGGAATTGTGGTAGGTAAATCCATTCGAGTTGGGGGAGATGAAATGAATCAGTCTATAATTCGCTATATGAAGCGAACCTACAACCTCGAAATTGGTGATCGTACTGCGGAAGAAGCTAAAATTCATATTGGTTATGCAATAAATCCAAGCCCTAATGCAACATTTGCTGTTAGAGGCAGGAACTTAGCTACCGGTATGCCTAATAGTGTGGAAGTAAGTGCTCAAGAAATATCAGAAGCTTTAGCAGAACCAATTAATAGTATCATAGAAGCCATCAGATCTACTTTAGAAAAGACTCCGCCGGAAATTGCAGCAGATATTATGGAAACAGGCATGATGCTTGCAGGTGGTGGTGCTTTATTAAAAAATATTGATTTAATTATTAGCAAAATTACCAATATGCCTGTTATTATTGCTGAAGACCCTTTGACTTGTGTAGCTAAAGGTACGGGTAAAGCTTTAGAAAAAATAAGCCTGCTTAAAAAAATTGCAATCAGCTATTAAGTGATTTTTTTTATATCTGTTTTTTTACCTTAACCTAGCGGAACAAAGTGAAGCGAAACCTTAACCTAACGAAGTGAAACCTAAAAAGGCCAAAAGGCCTTTTTTATTAATTTACTTTCTTTAACCTCTGTGCTCCTTGATGATCAATAAAATAATTATCTTGATAAATTAATTGGGAAATCGGGATTATTTCATAACCTTGCTCATAAACATACTGAATAATTTCTTCTAATGCATCTGCCGTATATCTGCCGTTATTGTGAAAAAGTACAATTGCTCCCGGATGCAGGTTTTTAGTTACCCTATTTATAATATCTTGTTTACTTTTATCTTCCATCCAGTCTAGTGAATCTATACTCCATTGAATAGGAATATAGCCTAAACTTTCAATAACCTGAATCACCTTATTATTATATTCTCCAAACGGAGGACGAAATAGTTTTGCCGAAAAACCTGTTACCTCTTCAATTTTCTCTTTATTTTTTTGAAGTTCGTACGTCATCTGTTCTTCGGATAATTGATTAAAATGGGGATGAGTAACACTATGCATGCCAATTTCATGACCTGCCATCCTGATTGTTTTAGCAGCATCAGGGTATTCCTTAAGCCAAATGTTTGTTAAAAAGAATGTGGTTTTAATATTATACTCTTCCAAAATATTGAGTATTTTAGGCGTATATTCCGCCCCCCATGTTGCATCGAAACTAATAGCAATTTTTTTTTCCTGAGTATTAACAAAGTAAATTGGTTTTAATTTAGAACCAGGAACTAAAACACTCAAGGCTTCACTAGTCTGTTGGAGAATCGGTTGTCCAAAAACTCCTAATGTACAAACAATTATTATTGTTATTAAAAACAGCTTCGCTATATTTCTTTTGGATAAAAAAAATACTTTTAATATATCAATCACTCCCTCCTTTTTCCCTTTAATAATGTTTATTCTCTGAATAAAAAGAAATGCGTACATTGTAAGGCAAACTAAACAATGTACGCAAAAAAATTCAAAAATTACACTCGATAATTTGGTGACTCTTTAGTAATATAGATATCATGGGGATGACTTTCGGTTAATCCTGCGCTGGTTTGCTGAATAAATACAGCTTTCTTCATTGCTGTGATGTTTTGGGCTCCACAATAACCCATTGCTGCTCTAAGTCCGCCAACTAATTGATAAACAGTTTCTGCTAACGAACCCTTATAAGGAACCCTTCCTTCTACACCTTCTGGAACTAATTTAGGAATGTTTTCCTGAAAATACCGATCACAGCTTCCTTCTTTCATAGCTCCAATGGAACCCATCCCTCTATATACTTTATAACTTCGCCCTTGGTAAATTTCTATTTCACCTGGGCTTTCTTCAGTCCCCGCAAAGAGGCTTCCGATCATAACTACATCAGCACCTGCCGCAATTGCTTTTGCAACATCACCGGAATATTTTATACCACCATCTGCAATAATAGGTATATTATATTTAATAGCTTCTTGAGCACAATCATATATCGCTGTAAGCTGAGGGACACCAACACCGGCCACAATTCGAGTAGTGCATATTGATCCTGGACCTATACCTACCTTTATAGCATCAGCTCCTGCCTCAATTAAATCTCTTGTTGCTTCTTTAGTAGCAACATTACCGGCGATTAATTGAAGGTCAGGATAAGAACTTTTTATTTTTTTAACAGTATCTATTACCCCTTGAGAATGACCATGGGCAGTGTCTACAACAATTACATCAACCTTAGCCTTAGTTAAGGCCATCACTCTATTCATAGTATCATTACTAACCCCTACAGCTGCACCAACTAATAATCTCCCTTGTTCATCCTTTGCTGAGTTAGGATATTGCTTTGCTTTTTCAATATCTTTTATGGTTATTAAACCTTTTAAATTAAATTCCTCATCAACTAAGGGAAGTTTTTCTACTTTATGCTTCTGCAGAATTTTTTTGGCTTGATCCAATGTGGTTCCTATTGGTGCTGTTATTAAGCCATCCTTAGTCATAGCATCATTTATAGATTTATTATAATTTGTTTCAAAACGCAAATCCCTGTTTGTAATTATTCCTACAAGCTTTCCATTTTTGGTAATAGGTACACCTGAAATATGATATTTTGCCATCATTTCCAAAGCATCACTTGTAAAATGTTCAGGACTTAATGATATAGGATCAGTTATTACTCCATGCTCAGATCGTTTTACCCTATCAACTTCACTAGCCTGCTGTTCAATAGACATATTTTTATGAATAATACCCAAGCCGCCCTCACGGGCCATTGCTCTAGCTAAACGGGCGTCTGTAACAGTATCCATGCCGGCACTAATTAATGGAAAATTCAATTTGATTTTATTGGTTAATCTAGTAGCAACCTCAACATCTCTAGGTAAAATATTTGATTTTGCTGGGACTAATAATACATCATCAAAAGTAATTCCAAGTTTTATAAATTTACCTTCCACATTAAACCCCCCCTGCCTAATTTAATTTTTAGCTATGATTATAACACAAAGTGTATAATTTAGCATTAAAATCTTCCTAAATATATATTTACCTTTCCTTCGTGTATTAACTCTCTGAATTTATTTTTTAAATACTCCCTTAGGTAATTCCTGGAAAAAGGCAAAAGTAAAGAAAAACCTGCCATATCCGTAATTAGGCCTGGGGTAACCAAAAAAATAGAGCCCACTAAAACCAGCAATCCATCTATTAATGAATTGCCTGGAACAACCCCCTGCTGGAGTTCAAATTGGATTTTTCTTAAAACCATAACTCCCTGATTTCTCGCTAAAAAAACACCTATGCCTCCTGTAATTATTACTAAAAAAATTGTGGGCAGTGCTCCAAAATATTGTCCTATTTTGATTAGCAAGGCTAATTCAATTAAAGGTATTAACGTAAATGCCAAAAAAAGTTTACCCATAATAACCCCTCAATCTTTTCTCCATCCATATTCCTCCAAAATTTCCAAGGGAACCTTATTAAGAAACCAATTAAACATGATCATAAAAATTGTAAAATCATCCAATTGACCTAATAATGGTAGATCAGGAATAATATCTATGGGCCATAATAAATAAAATAAAGAAAGCCCAACAAAGAACAGTTTATTTTGTAAAGGGAGTCTGCCATCCTGTAATAGCTTCCAGGCTAACGGTAAGCTACGGGGAAGATTTAGTAAAAACTTAAATCTTCGCCAGAATAAATTTTTTCTTAGCATTAGTCTCATCCCCTAAGAGATTTGTAAATGGTGGGTATCATTGAATAAAGTTAAAATTCCTTTTTCTTGATAGAATTCGATTATGGTAATTCCTGTATTTCCCTGTTTAATCCGCCACAAATTTATTAATTTTATTTCTAATATATTACATATTAAGGCTCCAATTGTCCCCCCATGGGCAACTAATATTACCGTTTCATCTTGATGTTTAGCGAGAATATTCTTTAACCCCTTCCATACTCTGTTTAACATTTCAGAAAAGGTTTCTCCTTCTGGAATTTTGAGATTTTCAGGCTCAGATAACCAGGTTTGCAATAATTGGGGATATAATTCATTTATTTCTTTATAAGTCTTACCTTCCCATACACCAAAATTAATTTCTCTAAATTCAGCCATTGGTGTCACAGGCAAATTATGCTCTGCAGCAATAATTTCCGCCGTTTGTTTTGCTCTTAATAAATCACTGGAATAAATAGCTGAGAGCTTTTCGCTCTTTAGTCTCTGGGCAGCTTTAAATGCTTGTTCAAGACCGGCTTTATCCAAAGGGACATCTGTATGACCTTGGTATAATCCTAAATCATTCCAAGCAGTTTGCCCATGTCTGACAAAAATTATTCTAATCAACCTTTATCACATCCTACTATGACTTTATTATCATTTTCAACTTATTTATTAATGATAAATTATCCCCTCTTTTTTTGATAGCTACCCGAATATACTCTTCTCCTAAAAGAGGATAGGAATTACAATTTCTTACAATGATACCTTGTCTAACTAGAGCATTATAGATTTCAGTCGAAGTATTAGGATTTAATAGTTTAATAAATATATAATTGGCACTAGGCTTTAAAGGAAATAATCCTGATATTTTTAAAAGCTCATTATATAAAAAATCTCTCTCTTCTTGATAAAAATCAAGGGTTTTTTGGATATAATCTTTTTCTTTTAATACTTTAGCTCCTGCTAATTGGGCAAATATATTTATATTCCAAGGGTCTTTTGATTTCTCAAAGGAATTAATCAAAGAACAATTGGTAATCATAGCACCTAATCTTATGCCAGGGATAGCAAAAAATTTAGTTAGGGAATAAAGAATGATTAAATTATTATACTCCCTTGATTTTTTAATGAAGGAGATTTCCTCAAAATTTTCAAGAAAATCAAGAAAAGATTCATCAATAACTAAATACACTTCATTTTTTAAACATATTTGAAAAATTTCATTTAGCAGCCGGGGAGAATACAATTGACCTGTTGGGTTATTAGGGTTACATAGAAAAACAACATCATTTTTCCTTAGATTACTAAGCTTGTCCAAATCAAAGAAATCCCAATTTTCCCCCTTTAGGGGTAAACGTACTATATTGGCCCCGCTTGATCTTGCGGCAATTTCGTATTCAGAAAAAGTGGGAACAGGAATCCAGACATTTTGAGGTCTCAAATGATTAGTAATTAAAAAAATTAATTCGGAGGCTCCATTGCCTAAAATAATATTCTCAAAAGGTATCTTAAGGTGCTCAGCTAAAACCTTTTTAAGTTCTAAATTCCTGCTGTCAGGATATTGACTTATCTTATCTAAATTATTTTTTATTACTTCATAAACTACCTCAGGCGGGCCCAATGGATTAATATTTGCACTAAAATCCAATAAACTTTTTTCATTTATTGCAAATAACTCTCCAACTTCTTTTAAGTTACCACCATGCTTTCTAATCTGCTGCAATAAAAATCCTCCTCTGTTGGGATAGTAACCCCTCCATTGATAAGCTTATAGAAACCAAAAAAACTCAAATGGGGATATTGTTCTTTTAGCATATGAACTAGTTTCTCTGAATCAGTTTTAGCCTTATTTAAAAGAATACCTATTAATGTTCCACTATGGGCAGTGTTAATTCCATAAGCTCCAGCCTTTTGAATGAGCTCAATTATTTCTTTTAGCTGGGGCTTATATATTATGTTCTGATTAGCTAAAGCACTAATTGATGCCCCTTGAGCAACTAAATGGGGATTATTTGTTTTAATACCTTTTTCCACCAGATTTAGGGCTTTTTTTATTTCCGGCTCATTAATATAGTTCTTTTCATGTAAATCAGGACGTTGATTAAACACTATTGTATCAATTTCTCCACCAAAATCATATACTAATAAATCTATATCTATTGCTTCACCAATATCTTGATAATAATTGCCTTTTACATGGTCAAAGGCAACAATACCAGGGAAAAACAAACCATCACTAGGTTCGATACTTAATGCTATTTTGCCTACCTCATGGGGAGATATCTCACAGTTTAAGGCCCTAGCAGTTGCCAAACAAGCTGCACTGATATCAGCTGTACTGCTTGCCATTCCTTTAGAAACCGGAAGCTGGCTATTTACAGTTACCAGAGCTGAATACTTTTTACCAGTAAGATATACCATAGTCTTTAAAACAGCCTGCAACACTTTTTTCCTTTTAGGTTCATTAATATAAATAAACTCTTGGTTATCATTCATTATTTCCACAGTAATTTTTGTAAAACAATTTACCGGACAGGTAATATGAAAGTTTATATTATCCAAAGTTCCTTGTACTAGTTCTCCGCAAGTTCCAGGGGATATAGCACTTCCCTTCATTTGGACACCTCTATTCACTGATTCTCTCCCTAGTTTATTCATAGAGCAGACATTTTGCCATTAGAATTTCAAAAGAACCAGACAGACAAGAATAAAAATTACTTCGGTCAATTCATTTATAGCCCCATAGGTGTCACCCGTATGCCCCATTAAATGCTTATTGATAATTAAAGCGGGAGTTAAAATAATTAAAAAGGTTATTAATATAGAGAACAAATAAAAAATAGGCAGAAATATAATAAATACTAACAAAACAAATATCGCAGACAAATACCAGCAGCTTTTAGAGGTATTTTGCCAAAAGATTTTACCAAGTCCTTCTTTTTTAGCATAGGGGAAAAATGCAAGACAATACAGCAGCATCCATCTGCCCAGCACCGGCATTAATAACAAAAATACTGGTGCATAGCCCTTAGGCAACGATACAATTATACTATATTTCAAAATTAATAAAGCCACTAAAGCCGTGACACTATGGGCACCAACTCTGCTGTCTTTCATAATCTCCATTACTTTTTCCTTTGGTCTTGCCGAAAGTAATCCATCCATGGTATCCATAAATCCATCCAAATGAATACCTCCGGTTATAATTATCTGCATGATTATAACAATTGCTCCCACAACCACGGGTGGAAGCAATAAAATGCCTGCTTTGTATGTAAAGAATAAGATTATCCCAATTATAAAACCTACTAGGGTAAAATATCTACTTGAATTACCCAAATCCTTTTCACTTAACTGAAACTTATAAGAAATAGGAATTCGGGTCATAAATTGCAGCGCAATTAATAATCCTCGCATATATACCACCTCAAATTTTTTATTTTAGGGCAAATTGGCTGCAGCTAGTTAAAAAGTTTTTAGCAAGATCAGGGTTTCCTGCAAAATGGATGTGTAAATATGATGCTAATAAATTTTTATTCAAATAACCTTCATAATTGCCGTTAGTAAAATAATATGCCTTTGGAACTGCTTGATTTTCGCTTTGTTGAAAAGTGCTATAATGAAACTCATGTCCTCTTACCCGAGTATTTGTATAACCTAAAATTGAATCGTTAGCTAACTTACCTTCCCGATAGCCCATACCGGCTAATTTATTAGTCATCTGACAACTGCCGGGTATTAATCCCGCCATCTCAAAGCTTTTACCGGAAAAATCCGTAATGCTTTGGGTTAGATACATAAAGCCACCACACTCAGCATATATGGGCAGACCCGAAGAATTTGCATCTCTAATAGAATTTAATATATTATTATTGCTGCTTAACTCACTTAAAAATAATTCAGGAAACCCTCCACCGATAAAAAGCCCTGATAAACCCGGAGGAAGGGTAGTATCCCATAAAGGACTAAAGGGAATTAATTCAGCACCTAAATGTTCCATTAAGTCTAAACTATCACGATAATAAAATGTAAAAGCCTTATCAAAGGCATAACCGATCTTTAATCCTGAAAATATACCTTTATCTTTACTATTAAAAATTATATTAATTTCCTCATTAATTGGAGGTGCTTCATGAGCTATCTTGATAATCTTTTCGATATCAATAAATTGATTTAACAGATCGGCTAATTTTTGCAAATGGGCTTGGGGACCATCTTTTTCTAGAGCAGGTATTAAACCTAAATGCCTTTCCGGCATCTTTAAATCACTGGTGCGAAATACATGTCCAATTATTGGAATACTTAGGGAATCCATAGCCTGAGTAAGTATCTCTAAATGTCTTTGACTTGCCACTTTATTTAATATTACTCCAGCTAGATTTACCTGTGGATCAAGATTTTTAAAACCATATACAACAGCAGCTGCACTATGCCCCATGGATTTAGTATCGAGCACCAAAATTACCGGTGTTTTTGTGAGCTTAGCTATGTGGGCTGTGCTTCCTATCTGAGGATTTGCACTAAAGCCATCATATAATCCCATTACACCTTCAATTACTGCTAAATCAGCTCTATGACAGTTTTTAAGCATTAGCTCAAGTAATGCTTTTTCATCTAGCATCCAAGCATCCAGATTTCTTGAAAAACGATTGGTGGCAAGGGTATGGTAGCTGGGGTCTATATAATCGGGCCCCACCTTAAAACCTTGAACCTTGTAACCAATATTGCATAAAAGCTGCATTAATCCACTAGTAATTGTTGTTTTTCCCACCCCGCTATGGGTTCCTGCTATAATTATTCGTGGAATTTTCATAGTGTTTCTCCGTTTCTATATTTTAGAATAAAATTCTATTAAGCAAAGTAAAAGCTCCTACCCATAGTGCTGAAATAATAAGCATTAATTTATTTGTTTTACTAATAGTATCAAGTGCAAGGGGATTGAGATTATCACCGATTAATGGTCTGTGAGAAGGGAGACCATGATAATAATTTAATCCACCTAACCTTACACCTAATGCACCACTAACTGCGCTTTCGCTAAAACCGCTGTTAGGACTAGGATGATTTCTGGCATCCCTTAGTAAAATTTTAAGGGAATTTCTTCCCGAATATCCTGGTAAAAGAAAAGCTGTTAAGCTAATAAAAATGCCGGTAAGTCTAGCAGGCAAATAATTAAATGCATCATCAATACGGGCTGCAGTCTTACCAAAATATAAATATTTTTCATTACGGTAGCCCAACATCGAATCAAGGGTATTAACAGCACGATAGACCATAGCTAATGGTGCTCCACCAATAAAAGCAAAGAATAAGGGGCTTGTTATTGCATCTACAATATTTTCAGCAGTTGTTTCCACCGTTGCTCGAATTAATTGGGTCTCATCTAAGTTATCGGTATCCCGCCCCACAATAAAACTTACTTCCTTGCGTGCGCAAGAAATGTTTTGCATTTTCAATAATGTCTGGATTCTTGCACCAGCTTTATAGAGTCCTTTTACAGCGATTGTTGTTGATATTAACCAGATATTTACTATAAAACCTAGGATGGGATTAATTCTGGTACCCAAATAAATAACAAACCAAGTAAATAAAAAAGTAATTGCAATTATTATCAATACTAAAAATGCACCTGAGATTAATTTATGAACAGCAGATTTTTCTTTTTTATATAGTTTTTTCTCTAAATGACTAATCATCTTGCCAATAATTATTACGGGGTGGGGTATATTAGGTGGATCACCTATTATTAGATCAATTAAATAGGCTGCTAAAAGGGTAATACTATTCATTTTCTAGACCCATTATTTCATAAAGGAAGGGTAAGTTTACATTATCTCTGACAATTTTGGCTAACTTATTAAAGGCTTCTTCCTGTAAAGCACTAACATTTATTGAAGAAGCTTCAATTGGCAGCCATCCTTTAAAGTTCCTAACGTTATTCAAAATTTGCCTTCTTAATAAATCATTATCAAAAATGCCATGGAGATATGTCCCGAAAACCAAACCATCAGAACTCATTGAGCCCTCTGATATTTGTGTGTCTTTATCCAAGGCAAATGGATATTCTTCTGTACCTTTTAAGCTTGTTTTTCCCATATGTATTTCATACCCTGCTACTTTCAGAGCTTGGCAGGCACTCAATAGACCCTTATTTCCATATACTTCCCCGGTAATTTGGGTTGTTACCTTTTCGGGAATGAATTCTGTTTCAATATCTAATAATCCTAATCCAGTACATTCGCCAAGGCTGGATTCAATTTCGTAAGGGTCAATCAATTTTTTACCCAAAATTTGATAGCCTCCACAAATACCAATAATGGGCACTTGATAATTTTCGTGTAAATATGTTAGTTTTTCAGCCAAACCCGTATTTCCCAGAAAATGCATATCAGCAATTGTATTCTTACTGCCTGGAATAATAATTAAGTCAGGTTTGCCTAAAGTATCCGCCTCTTTTATATAACGTATTTCTACATCAGGTTCATATGCTAATGCATCAAAATCAGTAAAATTAGAAATATGGGGCAGATTGATTACTGCAATATCAATTTTGTCCTTGTCTTTAATGCCCGAACTCAAGGTTTCAATAACAACAGAATCTTCCTCCGGTATTTTAAAGTCTGTAAAATAAGGAATAACTCCCACTACAGGTATTTTTGTTCTTTGCTCTAGGAAGTCTAATGCTGGCTGCAATAAGTTGATATCTCCCCGAAACTTATTAATAATTAACCCTTTGATTAGCTGCCGTTCTTCTGGTTCTAAAAGCTCTAACGTACCAACTATGGATGCTAGGGCTCCTCCTCTATCAATATCTGCAACTAATAAAACAGGTGTCTGAATTTCTTTAGCTACCCGCATATTTACAACATCATTAGCTTTAAGATTAACTTCTGCGGGGCTGCCTGCACCTTCAATAACCAATATTTCATAATTTGCCATCAAAGCAGCAAGGCTCTCCGTAATAACTTTCCAGACTTCCTCCTTAAAGTTATGATGATAAAAAGCTGCAGATAAGTTACCCACAGGTTTACCTAATACTATTACTTGGGAAACTGCCGGCTCTGTTGGTTTTAACAAAATAGGATTCATTATAACATCTGGTGCAATTCTGCAGGCTTCTGCTTGTACCACTTGTGCCCTGCCCATTTCACCTCCAGTCGATGTAACAAAGGAATTAAGGGCCATATTTTGGGCTTTAAAGGGGGCAACCTGAAACCCATCCTCAACAAATATTCTACATAAGGCTGCACTTAGTACACTTTTTCCTACACTAGAACTGGTGCCTTGCAGCATGATAGTTTTGGCCATATCAGTCATTCCTTTCAACTAAGGAATACATTAAGGCATTAATAACGGCGGCGGCAATAGGACTTCCACCTTTAGTTCCTCTTACTGTAATATAGGGCACAGGTGCCTCCATAATTAAACGTTCCTTGGATTCTTTAGCGCCTACAAAACCCACCGGTGTACCAATTATTAACGCCGGTTTAATCTTTTTTGATTCACATAGGTCCAATAAGGTAAACAAGGCAGTAGGTGCATTTCCAATGGCTACAATACTTCCAGTGATTTGATCTGCTGCCAGCTTGATAGCTGTCATTGACCTAGTCTCTCCGGTCTTCTGAGCCAACTCATATACTTTAGGATGGTTTAGAAAGCACATACTCTTAACCCCTAAATGGGTAAGGGTCTTTTTGTTAACGCCTGAATTGACCATTTCTACATCGGTGATTATGGTACAGCCAGATTTTAAAGCAGTTAGACCGGCTTCAAAGGCTTGAGGATGATATTCCACCCAATTGGCATAATCGGGGTCACCACTGGTATGAACTATTCGATGAATTATCGCTTTTTTTAGTGATGGCCAATCTTTAGACCCGAGAAGTTCACTAATTATCTGCATGCTTTCTTTTTCAATTTCCCAAGGATTAATCTTATAGTTCATTGTGTACCTCCTTAATAAAATGCAAAACCGAAGCAAAATTATAAGCGACTCTAGGATATTCAACACCTGGTTTATCGACTATTATCAGAGGTATTTTTAACTCAGAGCAAGCCTCCAATTTAGTATTTACTCCGCCAATATCCCCGCTATTTTTAGTTATTACAACATCTATTTCTTTTTCAATGAACAAGGCTTTATTAAATTGTGTTGTAAAAGGTCCTTGTAGAGCAATTATGTTTCTAGGCAGTAATCCCAAATCAAGGCATTTTTTCAAAGAATCGATATCGGGTAAAATTCTCGCGTAAACCTCTTTTGTTTTAATAAGCTCGTGAAAAATTTCCAGCCTTCTAGAGCCGGTAGTAAGTAAAATTTTATTACCCAATTGAGAGGCTAAAAGGCTTGCTTCCATATATGAAGCTGCCCGATGAACATAAGGGTTATTATTAAAATCTATTAGCCCCTGCCGTTCATAACGCAAATATTTAATATTATGTTTTTTTGAAATATTAATGGCACAATGGGATATTTTTATTGCATATGGATGGGTAGCATCAATAATTATTTCAATACTTCTTTCTAAACATAATTTTTCTAACTCATCTTCTTCTAGGGGCAGATTATTAACATTCTCACACACTTCTTTTGCTAAAAAACTTCCATACTCACTGGTCGTGCTGATTATAAAGCCATAATTATGGGTATTTATCACTTCAGCTAACTGCCGGCTTTCCAGAGTTCCTCCTAATAAGAGAATCATAAATAAATCACTCCATATTAAACCACAAATTATTTTTTTCGGGTACAAAAAAAGGTTCTTTTACTGCAACTGCCAAGGTTACCCCCTCATAGATGGTTTTTTTTACTAAAATTTTGCCTTTTTCAACAGCTAGAAGAGCGGCAGGTTCACAAACGCAGGCTGCTCCCACTGTTTGTTTGACAAACTGTGAACTGGAGAAAACTTCACCATTACCTTCAATACATCTGTTTAATTCATCTTTAGAGTAAGTAATTAGCGGGATCTTTAATTTAGTCTGTAAAGCAATTAGTGCACCTTCATTACTTTTAAGATCAATTGTGGCAATAGTTGCTAATGACTTACTACTTAGCTTTTGCTCATTTAAGAAATCATCAACAATAGTTAATAATTTTTCCCTTGGGTAATTTTTGCGACAGCCTATGCCTAATGCTAAATTTCGAGGTCTCAAAAAAATAATATTCTCTGCAAAACAATTCATAATTTTAGGTGTTACTAATACATTCCAACGGGAATGGAGCCCTTGGAAATTTGCAATGGGTTTTATATCCAAAGCTTTATTAGGAAGGTCCATTTCCTGTTCAACATAGAAAGTATAATAAGCCCCATTTAATAATGCTTTATTAAATGGTTTTATATTTTTTACAGGTTCGATATCCATTCCCCATTCTCCGGCTAAAGCATCAATTGCCTTCATGTTATTAATATCGGTAGCTGTAGTGATTACAGGGCTTGAGCCTGTAAGACCGGCTATTTCTTCTGCTAATTTGTTAGCACCGCCTAAATGGCCGGCTAACAAACTGATTGCAAAAGTATTATTTTCATCCATAACAACAACCGCAGGGTCTTGGACCTTATCCTGAATAAATGGTGCAATTACTCTGACTGCTATTCCCGCAGCCATAACCAAAATAAACCCCTGGAATTTTGGGAATATATCAGCCATTAGCTCAGATAAGGTATTGTATTGGGAATTCCAGCCTTTTCTGGTTAATTTAGTAATACTAAATCTTTCAGCCTTTAACGTTAGGTTATAAATTTTATCGCCTAAGAGTAATCCTTTTTCCGTAATAGCAACTATTGCAATTTTTTTCATTCTAAACCTTTCCTATACTCATGGGAAAAACCTGGGTCATAAAGCTTTGATAATGAATAGTTTTTATGTAAAAATTCCCCCACAAAAATTAATGCAGTTTTTGAAATTTTTTCTTCCACAACCTTTTTTGCAATAGTAGTAAGGGTTCCCCAAACGACCTTTTCATCAGTCCAAGATGCTTTTTGGACAATAGCCACCGGAGTTTCCGGCGGATAATGGTTAAGTAATTCTTCCACTACTTTGTCCATCATATTAACACTTAAAAAGATACACATACTAGTTTGATGGGCTGCTAGTAAGCTCAATTTTTCCTTTTCCGGAACCGGTGTTCTACCTTCTAACCTAGTTAGAATAAGGGATTGGGATACATCTGGCAGGGTAAATTCCTGTCTTAAAGTTGCAGCTGCTGCAACAAATGAGCTTACACCCGGCACTACTTCTACTTCTATTCCTTTATTTATCAGGGGATCAATTTGTTCTTGAATGGCCCCATAGATACTAGGGTCGCCTGTATGCAGTCTAACTACCAGCAGATTATTTTGAACTCCTGTTTCAATTACTTCTAAAACCTCCGCTAGGGTCATACCTGCACTATTGTAGACCTGAACCTTATCTTTACAGTATAATAATAAGTCTGGATTTACTAAAGAACCGGCATAAATAACAATATCAGCTCGCTCCAATATTTCTTTTCCTTTTACAGTAATTAATTTAGGGTCCCCTGGACCTGCACCAATAATATATACCTTCATAATTTTCCTCCTTATCTGCGGGCAGATATTATAAATATAGGATTTTGGCTTTGCAGCATGTAATAACCATTAACTAATTTAATATTATTAACAGAAATTTGGGATGCATCAATTTTCGCCGCCAATTTTGTTAAAAATTCTAAAGCCTGATTAGTGCTATTGAGGGTTATTGTATTAATAACTATTACTTCAACCCCCGTATTGAACCACAAATATTTAAGTATCTCTTGCATATTACCCCCACTGCCACCGATAACGGCCTTGGTAGGTTTGGGGATTTCATTAAAGATTTGAGGAGCAGAGCCCTCAATAATATGTAAGCTTTGACAGCTGAACTTTTCCTTATTGGCCTTTAATAATTTTACTGCTTCAGGATTTTTCTCAATAGCCCAGACCTGGCCTAAAGGTGTATTTAATGCAGTTTCAACACTTATACTACCGGTACCTGCACCAATATCCCAAATTATATCACTGTCTTTAATGTTAAGTTTGTTCAGGGTCAGAGCTCTAATTTCTGCCTTAGTCATGGGAATTTTTCCCCTTATAAAACTTTCATCAGGTATTCCGTACCTACTCATCGATTATCACCATCACAACTGGAGAAGCTACTTTTTCTGGTATCAATAGTTTCTCTTCCCTTAAATTTATAGTTATAATTTTTTCCTCAGGATAGCCCAATTTCGAACAAATATATACTAATCCATGTTTTCTTCCTTTAGTAATGAGATATTGACAGATAGTCAAGGGATCATTATTAAAGTCGGTTAAAAGTGCTAGTTTGGGTTCATGCAGGTGGTTATCTAGGATATTTAAATATCTGCCATGCAGGTTTAATAAAACAGCATCATGCCAGGCTAAAGATAAGCGGGCAAATGCAATTTGTATGGAACTAATTCCGGGAATAACCTTTAACTCCTTTTTATCAAAATATTTGGTTAGAAAACTTAAAATGCTATAAAAACCGGGATCTCCTGAAACAAGGATAACCACTTTTTCCTGTTGATAATGTTCTTTTATCCTATCTACAACTTCAATTACAGGAGTTTTAATCACATAAAACTTTTTTTGCCCCTGTTCTATCCAAGGAATTAAGTTGCGTTCACCACCTATTAATACATCGGCATTTTCTATAGCCTGTCTAGCCTCAGGAATAAGATATTGTTGTGTACCTGGTCCTGTCCCAACAATTGTTACAAAAGCCAATTAAAATCCACTCCCATTTTCTTCGCATTATCATCCATTGTTAAAATATGTTGTCGGTCTTTAAGGAGAACTGTTCCAACAACCCCTTGCTCAAAAATATATTTTTCTGCTCTCATGCTTATGCGCTGAGCTATTATATCCCAAACCTGAGGAAATCCTTCATTGAAGGTGAGCATAAGTGCCTCCTCGGTTGTAGAACAATTTAATATTTTTTTGATCAAATGTTGAGGTGCTGCCAGAGCTGCTAAGTAAGCAGCCAATGTTTCCAGCCGCCCATCACAAATCCGATTATGGGTATAAAATCCACCGCCTGCTACTTTTAAGAGTTTACCCGGATGACCCCAAAGAATAATCTTTTTAAAACCAACGTTAATAGCCTTTTCTAACATAAAACCGATAAAATTACTGGTTTGACAAATCTGACTGTCAGGAATTCCATAATTTATGGCACTCCGATGACCGATGTTGCCTGGTGTGAGAACAACTAGATCATAACCTGAGGCAAAGGTAATATTAAGCTGGGGAACAAGAGAGTCTTTATATGCTTCTTCCGACATGGGTCTTACAATTCCGGTAGTACCTAGAATAGAAAGCCCTCCTAAGATACCAAGGTGTTGATTTAAAGTATTACGGGCCAAATCTTCTCCGCCGGGTATTGATAATTCTATTTCGACACCATGGTCCAAGCCTTTAATTATTTCAGCCACTCCATCAATTATCATTTTACGAGGTATAGGGTTTATTGCAGGTTTACCTATTTCTACAGGCAATCCTGGTTTTGTCACAGTCCCAATTCCCGATCCTGCTTTAATAATTATTTCCGGTGTTACTTTTTTAACTGCTTTGGCCCATATCTGAACACCATTAGTGATATCAGGATCATCACCTGCATCTTTGATAACATAACAAAAAGCCTCCCGGGAGGAAAAATTGCAGCCTAAGACAGAAAATTCTACCTTACTTTCGTCTGGCAAAGAAATAGTTACCTTATCTATTTTTTTTTGTTCCCTCAGCATAGCAGCTGCCGCTTTTGCAGCTGCCGCTGCACAGGAACCAGTTGTATAGCCCTTTCTTAGTTCCTTACCCATCTTATAACCTCACTAAATCCGGTTTAATCTGCAACGGAATCCCCGCCCATGTTAAAATAACAGTATCAGCATCCTCGGCCAAGAGTTGATTAATCCTTCCTGCTATATCTCGATATATTCTACTTAAGGCATTTGAAGGAACAAGTCCTAATCCAACCTCATTAGTAATAACTATTAAGTGTTTATTGCAATTTTTAAAATAACAAATTAATTTTTCGATTTCCCGTGTTATTAAATCTTCTTTCATTATTTGAATTTCAGTTGTTATATTATCAATATTCAGATCCTTCAAAAGAATATTTGTTATTAGTAGAGTTAAGCAATCCAGCAAGAAGACATCGTGTTTATCTTTTATCTCTTGGACAACCTTGCTTATATTTAAGGGCACCTCATAGGTTGTCCATTCCTGGGGCCTTCGAGAGCGATGCAGACTAATCCTTGCTTGCATTTCCTCATCTAAAGACTGAGCAGTAGCAATGTAAGCAACATTTTCGGAAATACCAGCTGCTAATTTCTCACCATAAGAACTTTTACCGCTGCGAGCCCCTCCAATTACTAAAGTAATAGGCATAATTTCCTCCAATATTAGTTTTCTTGATGAATTTTCGACTCTAATTCTATTATTATCCTATTCTTATTCCATAACCAATTTGCATATTTAGCATTGTTTTGCTGTAATCTTCTATTTTCCTTTTCTAGCCGTGTTAATAAAAGTCTTTTTTCTCTCTCTATTTTTTCTATTAGATTCATTAAAACCCGGCGGCTAATTCTTAAATGTTCAACCTGTTCTTCTAATTCTTTAATTCTACTGATTAATAATTCTTTGTTATACCCTTCGTACATTACCCAACCCCCGTATAATCTTTTTAGATATTATATTCCAGGTTAAGGGTTTCTAGTCTTAAAAGAAAATCCTTTAGCTATAGAAAGCTAAAGGATTTACCGTTTTTAATCCCTAATTGCCTAATCCTTGCACCGAGGTTCAAAGGCTCATATTAGGCAGGTCTTCTGGCTCTCGGATCATTCGCAGCCTATGCCTTCCCTTACTTGTGTAAAGTGGCGTGTTTAGGCTTTGTTCCCGATTACAGCGGCGGGACCGCGTCGGATTTTAACCGAACTTCCCTTTTTCCTAATACTAATTTTATTTAATTATAGTAATCTTAACAATTTTCCAAAAAACGGTCAAGTCTAAGTTGAATAAATTGACTATATATTGATAAAGTTATTTTTAATTCTCTGTACTGCTTCTGCTAATAACTGTTCATTTTGAACTAAACCTATTCGAACATAACCTTCCCCTTCTTTGCCAAATGCAATGCCAGGGACTACGATAACACCTGTCTTTTCAGCTAATTGTTTTGTGAATTCAAGGGACGAATTAAAACCTTCAGGAATCGGCGCCCAAATAAACATAGAAGCTTTTGGCTTTGGAATTTGCCAGCCTAATTCATTAAATCCATCTACTATAATATTTCTCCTTTTTTGATATGTTTGAGCTGTAGTCTTTACATACTCCTGAGACCCCGTTAAAACATCGGTTCCAGCCTTTAATATTGCCTTAAAACTCCCAAAATCTATATTTGATTTAATCTTACGCAAAGCTGTGATTATGTCCTTATTGCCAACTACAAAACCCAGCCTGCAGCCTGCTAGGTTATAGGTTTTAGACAAGGAATGAAATTCAACACCTATTTCCTTTGCTCCTGGAACTGATAGAAAGCTCAATGGTTTATATCCATCATATGCTAATTCTGAATAAGCAAAATCGTGGCAAATAATTATTTCATATTTTACAGCAAATTCTATTGCTGCCCGAAAAAAGTCATATGTAGCTGTAGCAGCTAAAGGATTACTAGGATAATTAAGAAACATAATTTTTGCCTTTTTTGCAACATCTGCAGGAATGGCAGAAAAATCGGGCAAGAAATTATTATCTATATTTAAGGCCATGGGGTATGGAATAGCTTCTGTAAATAACACACCTGCTGTGTAGATGGGATAACCAGGATCAGGCACAAATGCTATATCATCTTTATTTAAAAAAGCCCAATAAATATGACTTAAACCATCTTGAGAGCCCATTAAAGGTAAAACTTCACTATAAGGATCCAATGTTATTTGATCTCTGTCATAGTACCACTTTGTTACTGCCTGCCTAAATTCTAATAACCCATCAGTTAAGGCATATCCATAGTTGTCAGGGTCTAATACATATTCTGCTAATTTTCTACGGAAATCCTCTGAGGGTGGTAAATCAGGACTGCCGATGCTTAAGTTTATAACCTTGACCCCGTTAGCAACCATTTCTTTCGCTAGATTATCAATCTGCGTGAAAATACCACCTGATAGTTTTTCTAATCTGTTTGCAACTTGCATCTTATCAACTCCTGTTTTCTGACTTTCAAATTTTCAACTAGAGAATACTCGATTTTTATGGAACCCAGGAAAAAATTAGTATCCTTATTGCTGCCATGCCAATCAGAGCCACCTGTCATTAAGAGCTCATAAGTCTTAGCCAAGCTATAATATTTATCTACAGCTTGGTTGTTATGCTCAGGATGCCATACTTCTATTCCTTGCAGACCAATTTCTTTCAGATAGGGTAGTAAATTATCATCAGGATTTACACCCGGATGGGCTAACACCGGTATGCCGCGGGCATTTAGTATCAATTTTATTGCTTCTTGGGGAGTTATTTTATACCTAGGAATATAGGCAGGGCAACCTGGACTTAAGAGCTTGATAAAAGCCTCTTTAATAGTTTTAACATAACCTTTTTTCACTAATATTTTGGCAATATGAGGTCGTCCTATAGCACCGGACCCTGAGATTTCCAGGACCTCGCAGAAATTAATATCATATCCAAGGTTCCTTAGCTGAATTACCATATTTTTTATTCTTTGGCTGCGAGAGCTTTTCATCTCCACTAATTTTTCTTGTAATGGGCTATTATCTATATCCAATAGATATCCTAAAATATGAATTTCTTTACTTTGCCATACTGTACTGATTTCTACTCCAGCAATTAGTTCCAAATTAACTTCTCCACTTGTTTTTAAAGCTTCCGGAAGACCGCTTAATGTATCATGATCTGTTATAGCAATTGCTGTGAAACCTTGTGCCTTAGCAGCTCTGACAACAAATTGCGGAGAATACTCCCCGTCGGATGCATTTGTATGTAAATGTAAATCTGCATATTTATTCATTAGGCAGCACCTTTTTCAATACTCTTAAATAATTATTACCCATAATATTTGCAATTTCTACCTTAGAAAAACCAACTTCTTTTAATTTAGTAATTAAATCACGAATTTTTGTGACATCTTCTAGTCCTTTTGGGACTTTATCAATACCATCAAAATCTGAACCTAGGCCAACATGTTCTGTTCCCATAATATTTGAAGCATGAATAATATGTTTAATAACATCATCAATACTAGCGTCATGTGGTTTGTCACTTAGAAAATAGGGATAAAAATTAATACCTATTACTCCCTGATTTTCAGCTAATGCTTTTAACTGTTGATCAGATAAATTTCTGGGATGGTCAAAAATTTTTTTACAACAGGAATGGGATGCTATAATTGGCATATTAGTAGTGTTTAAGACGTCCCAAAAACCTTGCTCCGCTAAATGGGAAACATCAATTAGCATGCCCAGTTTATTCATTTCCCAGATGACCTTTTTTCCAAATTTAGATAACCCATAACCTCCCGGGTCCTCAGCACAGCCATCACCAATTTCATTTCTGTTATTCCAGGTAAGTGTTAAGCTCCTTACTCCTAAATTAAAAAGACATCTTAAAACTCTTATACTTCCAGTCAATGAATCACCCCCTTCAACAGTTAACAGTACCTTAACTGTTGAATTAGAGAATTCCTCTACATGCTTTTTATTAAGTATTTTATGAACAAAGTTTACTTGGGATATTTGTTCATCCAGAAGATTTATTAGCTCTAGAGTTTTAATGAGTATGTTATGGGGCTTATATTGATTTTCAATGAAAATAGCCATAAGCTGCAGATCAATATTGTTTTGCATGCGATAGAAATCCAAATGTCCTGTATCGCTTTTTTCAGCTAGTGACCTTAATCCGTTTGAAACATCCAATATCGAATCACAGTGGCCGTCAACAACAGTAAATTGCAAAAAGCAGCCTCCTTTTTTTAAAAAAATCATTATGCGTTACTTAAAATAAAACCTGCTTATTCTTTTGAATAAACAGGTGTCAAAAAATCTATTCTTATCTAGGCTCTACAATTAACTTAATAGCAGTCCTTTCTTCACCATCTATCAAGATATCAGTAAATGCAGGAATACAAATTAAATTTATACCACTAGGTGCAACGAAACCTCTTGCAATTGCCACTGCCTTAACTGCTTGGTTAAGAGCTCCGGCACCAATTGCCTGCATTTCAGCACAACCTTTTTCCCGGATAACCCCTGCTAAAGCACCTGCAACAGAATTTGGACTAGACTTTGCTGAAACTTTCAATACCTCCATTTAATAGCTACCTCCTCGTAATAGAATGTTATGGAAATGTATATTTTTAGTATTTTATGTATTCTACATTTAAAAAAGAATTCCTTTTTTTAGATAAATAAAAAGTTTGAGTGCTCATTAAAACTCATTAAATAATTGTAATTTAAATGAATTCTTGAACTCTCGTTATAGATACTACTTCTGCGGTATCCGGATTAATAATAAGAATTACCCCATTTAACTGTCCTGCTCCATCAGCAGTCTCAAATTTTACCGGCATTTGAGTTAAGAATTTATTAATAGCTAGGTCCTTTTTTACCCCCAATACCGAATCCCGAGGACCTGTCATCCCTAAATCGGTAATATATGCAGTACCTCCAGGCAAAATTCTTTCGTCGGCAGTCTGTACATGGGTATGAGTACCTAATAAGGCGGTAATTTTGCCATCTAAATACCAGCCCATTGCAACTTTTTCAGAAGTAGCCTCGGCATGAAAATCAACAATAATAATTGAACATTCTTTTTTCAACTCATTTATTAGTTTATCAATAACTAAAAAGGGAGAAGTTAACGGAGGTAAAAAAACAACTCCTGAAATATTGATAACCCCAACATTAACATTGTTTTTAAGTTTATAAACTGCATATCCTTTTCCAGGTGTGCCGGGAGGATAGTTAGCAGGTCTTAATAAATAAGGTTGGAATGGAATAAAATTAATAATCTCTTTTTTGTCCCATACATGATTACCCATTGTTATCACATGGATATTTTGCCCAAATAATTCTTCAGTAATTTCCTGAGTAATACCATTTCCACCAGCCGCATTTTCACCATTGGCAATAACCATATCTAAATTATGTTCTTTATATAATTTAGGCAAAAGCCTTTTTACAACCATTCGACCTGTATTACCAACTATATCCCCAACCATTAATATCTTTATCATAAACACCTCTTGTAACTCAATAAACCTCAAAGTAGTTCTTTTATAATAACATAGCGAAGGCATAAATAAAAGCGACCCAAAAGGATCGCTTATTTTTACCTATTTACTTAGCATAATCTACAGATCTTGTTTCCCTAATCACTACTACTTTAATTTGACCTGGATACTCCAGTTCTTTCTCAATACGCTTAACGATATCTCTGGACATTTTTATCGAAGTTGCATCATCAATTTTTTCAGGTTTTACTATAATTCTAATCTCTCTGCCAGCCTGAATAGCAAAGGATTTTTCAACTCCATCAAAGGAATTAGCTATTTCTTCTAATTTCTCTAATCGCTTGAGATATGCCTCTAAAGTTTCCCGTCTTGCACCAGGTCGTGCTGCGGAAATAGCATCAGAAGCCGCGACAAGAACTGCTTCAATCGTAATAGGATCCACATCCCCGTGATGAGCTTCAATGGCATTGGTTATTTCTTTGCTTTCACGATATCTTTTAGCTAAATCTGCTCCAATTGTAACATGGGGTCCCTCTACTTCATGATCTACCGCCTTACCAATATCGTGTAACAGACCTGCCCGTTTCGCCAAATGGACATCAACACCTAATTCGGCAGCCATAACTCCAGCTAAATGGGCAACTTCAATTGAGTGTTTCAAAACGTTTTGACCATAACTAGTTCTATATCTTAGTCTTCCCAGTAATTTTATTAACTCAGGATGTAACCCGTGAACACCTACATCAAAGGTAGCTTGTTCACCTTCTTCTCGAATTTTTTGTTCTACTTCTTTTTGCGCCTTTTCAACCATTTCTTCTATTCGAGCGGGATGAATTCTACCATCGACAATTAACTTTTCTAGGGCAATACGGGCGACTTCTCTCCTAATGGGGTCAAACCCTGAAAGAATTACGGCTTCTGGGGTATCATCTATAATAAGATCAATTCCAGTTAAAGTTTCCAAGGTTCTAATATTTCGCCCTTCACGGCCTATTATTCTGCCTTTCATTTCATCATTAGGTAAAGCAACAACTGATACTGTAGTTTCAGCAACATGGTCAGCAGCACAACGTTGAATGGCCAAAGATATTACTTCACGGGCTTTTTTATCTGCACCCTCTTTAGCCTGAGTTTCTATTTCTTTTATCATTACTGCTGTTTCATGTTTAATTTCTTCCTCCACCCGTGCTAAAAGCCAATTTCTAGCTTCTTCAGATGTTAGATTGGAAAGTCTCTCTAATTCCGTTAGTTGTTTCTCATATAAGCTGTTGATTTCTTCTTTAATTTTTTCAATATTGTTTTCCTGCTTTTGCAAATTCTCTTCTTTTCGTTCTATACTTTCAAATTTGCGATCAAGGGATTCCTCTTTTTGAATAAGACGCCGTTCTATTTTTTGAAGCTCATTGCGTCTTTCCCTAATATCCTTTTCAGCATCAATCCTTAATTTATGGGTTTCATCTTTAGCCTCTAAAATGGCTTCCCGTTTTGTACCTTCAGCTTCTTTTTTTGCTTCCACAATAATTTTAGCTGCAGCATCCTCGGCAGATTTTATTTTTGATTCGGCTATATTTTTTCTTGCTAAATATCCGGCTAAGCCACCAATGACTAAAGCTATTAATCCGACTATTGCATTTTGAATGACATTCACCTCCTCCTCTAATTTGATTTTCATCTTTTTTAATATTCGCGTTAATAACAGAATATACGGGTTTAACCCCTAAATAGATGGATAAAAAATCTTTTAGTCAATAATTTTCTATCCAATAAGAAAAACCGAGTAAAAACTCGGTTTATAGAAATTATCAATTTAAACGGATAAATACAAACCCTTTCCCCAAAAAAATTATTGATTTTTTACAATCATAAGGTTAAGGCATATATTAATATTTTTATATAAAAATATATAAAATCCGTACAAATTGGATAGTCCTATAAACAGTTTCCCTCGGATTTTATTTTAATGTTAATTAATAATTATGTCAAGATTATAGTGGTATTAACTGGAATTTTACTGCTTTATTTCACTAATTATTTTTTGGATAATACTAATTGTAAAGCCCCTTCGGTATAAATATGCCATAATTTTTTCGTTTGCATTTGGCGAATTACTATAAAGCATCATTAGTTTTTGATCAACTAAATCTTTAGCAATTTCCAATTCTTTTTCAGGAGGATAATTTTGGCTAATTGCTTCTTCTATTAAAGAACTATCAATGCCTTTTCCCTTTAACTCAAAAAATAAACCATTTTTCCCCCTTGGTTTAAATCTACTGCGGTTTTCAATCCAAAGCTCGCAAAACTTATTATCATCAAGATAAGATTGTTCTTTAAGATAATCAATAACCTCTATTATCACTTCCGGGTTATATAGTTTCTTTTGTAAATAATTCCTGACTTCTTGGACTGTGCGGGGCCGGTACGCTAAAAATTTAATTGCCTGATATTTAGCCTTTTCTAAACTCATTTTGCAGCAGGTATTTCCTCGGTATTATCTTCTCGAATAGGCATATTTAGTAACTGCTTAATCTTTAATTCTACAGCCTTACAAATGTCAGGGTTGTCTTTAAGGAAATCTTTGGCATTCTCTCTGCCTTGTCCTAAACGCTCATCTGCAAACGAATACCAGGCACCACTTTTTTTAATTACATCCAAATCTGCCCCTAAGTCAAGTATACTCCCTTCCCGCGAAATACCTAATCCATACATAATATCGAATTCAGCTTGTTTAAAAGGAGGAGCTACTTTATTTTTTACTACTTTAATTCGGGTTCGATTGCCAACCATATCTATCCCTTGTTTTATAGTATCAATACGTCGTACTTCCATTCGGATCGAGGCGTAAAATTTCAAAGCCCTTCCTCCCGGTGTTGTCTCAGGGCTGCCAAACATTATCCCTACTTTTTCTCTAATTTGGTTAATAAATATTACCGTCGTCCGTGATTTACTAATTGAACCGGTTAATTTTCTTAAAGCTTGTGACATCAAACGAGCCTGTAAACCTACATGGGCATCACCCATTTCCCCTTCGATCTCAGCCCGGGGTACTAAAGCTGCAACAGAATCAACAACAATAACATCAAGGGCCCCACTACGTACTAATGCTTCTGAAATTTCTAAGGCTTGTTCACCTGTATCTGGCTGAGATACTAATAAATTATCGATATCAACACCTAAGTTTTTAGCATACATAGGATCTAGAGCATGTTCAGCATCAACAAAAGCTGCAGCACCACCAGTCTTTTGAGCCTCTGCAATAATATGCAGAGCAACCGTTGTTTTACCCGATGATTCAGGACCAAATACTTCTATTACCCGTCCCCTAGGTACACCACCAACACCCAAGGCGACATCTAAAGCTAGCGAGCCTGTGGGGATAACTTCTACATTGAGATTTGCTTGTTCGCCAAGTTTCATAATTGAACCTTTACCAAATTGTTTTTCTATTTGATTTAATGCCATTTCTAAAGCTTTACGTTTATCGTTCATTCATTACTACCCCCTCAAAGAAATCGAACGCTTGTTCGTTTTATTATAGATATATTTTATTACTTTTGTCAATGAATATAAATTAAAAACTTTGGCCTTTCCATACTCTTCATATTATTCTTAATTAAGCAAAAAAAAATAAATTCCTTCTGGTTTAATTAATTATTGGAAAAATAAGTTCCATATTAATAAGACTTCTTTCCAAAATGAATCCACTTTGCAAATTATAGACTTTAATAGTGTCTACAGCTGTTAAATTAAAATTTCCATTAATATTTTGAAAATGCAATAAAGCTAATGTATAAGGGATTTCTTTAGTGGCCTGCAATCCCCTAATTCCTGCTGCACCTGTGGTTCCTGCATCAATTATTAAGGTAGATTCCTCTTTATACATCTTAAACTCGTGGTCATGACCGTGTAGTATTATTGGCACTTTACCGACAAGTATTTTGCCAATTTTAAAATTATGTACAGCTAAGATATGGGGTGGGTTTTCTTTAGCGTTTTTCCACAAATCTATTAGCTTGTTTTGATATAGGCTAATCATCTGCATGTCAGGAGGAGTAACTTGATCGCTTAAAGAAGCTGGGTCATGTATACCTAAAATATTTAAACCTTTTATGGAGATAATTCCTTCGGAAATAACTTTAACCTGTGGATACTGTTTAAGCTTTTTTATTATTGAAGGAGAATCATGGTTACCGGCAATATATACATAAGGAACAGGTATTTCTTTAAGAAAGTCTAATAGCTGGGCTTCAATAGGTGTAGCGAAATCAGTAAAATCCCCGGTATCAATAACAAAATCCACATTAAAACTTTTAACAACTTGATTAACAAATTTCAATGCAGCTTGATTATTATGATAATCAGATACATGCAACACTTTTAGTGTTCCTTCAGAGCTGCTAAGGGTCTGCATGGAATTAACTCTTTCAAATAAAACATAAAAATTTTGGGCCATTACCTCTAGCTGCTCACTTAAGGTATCAAGTTTAACAAAAGCCTGTTCCGCTAATCCTATCATCCAAGGTGCAGCCTCTAGAGCGCCATGATATTCAGGGTTTTCAAAGCTTTTTACATCATAAGTAGCAAAAGTACCAATTATCAGAACCAGGTAAATCATTAATCCTACTAAAAGACCACAGACTACAGGCTTCCATTTTTTCCGTTCATATAATAGGCTGCCGGCCATACCTCCAATTAAAGCTAAAATAAAAAGACGCAATAAGTAAACCCTGCCTATGTTGGATATGTGTTCCTCAAAGTTTTGCAGAACCTTATCTTTATCAGGGTTTGATTCTAATAAACTTTGCAGTAATTTTATATCTATATTCTGTAAGCTTACTGTAAGTTTTAAAGGAGCAATATGGGTTTTCGCTCGGACAGTGCCGATGGGTGGGATTTTAAAATCTGTAAATCCATGATCAAATATCTGTAATGCTATTTCAAATTCCAGCGCCTCAAAATTAAAACTCATCTGTCCAAAAAAACTAATAAAAAGAAGGGAGCCTATTAAAGATAATAAAATAATACTAAACCAATATTTAAGCTTGCTGACATTCAAATCTTCTCTAAACTCCTTTTTAGTAAGTTTAAGGCTAAGGTTGCCGAACGCCGTCTTATTTCATCCCTATTACCTAGGAATAAACATTTGTTGCATATACTTATATTTTGCCCTACCAGTGAAATATATACCAGCCCTACTGGTTTACTCTCTGTCCCTCCCCCGGGTCCTGCAATACCGGTTGATGCTAAGGCAAAATCAGTTCTTAATAGTTTGTTTGCACCATGGGCCATAGCCAGTGCCGTTTCTTCACTTACTGCTCCAAATTTTAATAAAGTATCCCCGCTAACACCCAAAACCTTTTCTTTAACAGAATTATCATAAGCAACCACACTGCCCAAAAAATATTCAGAACTTCCTGATATATCAGTTATTCGCTTGGCAATTAAACCACCGGTACAAGACTCAGCAGTCCCTAAAGTAAGCTTCTTTTCAAGTAATAAATCCCCAATTATTTTTTCTAGCTTTGTATCATTAGAACCTTTCAAGCTTTAACACCTCCTGTCTCTTAAGTGTTTTTATTAGTGCATAGTGTATATCATTGCTTATCTATAGTCAATAAATAAAACCAGAGGACAGCTAAGTTTAAGCTGCTCTCTGGTTAATAATTTTTCTTATAACATCCCCGGATATTTTTTCTTCTTTTTTAAGAATATTGACTATTTCCGTCAATAAATTAAGATTTTCCCGGAGTAAATTCTCAACTACTATTTCTTCTTCTCGAATAATTTCCTTGATAACTGTATTAATTTGTTCCGGTGATATATCCTCGACAGATATTACCCCCAAAGAGGATAAACCGGTATTTATTATTGTTTTGACAATTTTTATTGCCTGTTGGAAATCATTTCCTGCGCCAGTACTCTTATCTCCTAAATACATATTTTCAGCAGCAGCTCCGGCTAAACATACTTTTATTTGATTGCGTAATTCAGCTTCAGTATAAAGCTTTTGGTCTTCCTCTTGACTTTGGCGAACATACCCTAAGGCATTTCCCCGGGAAGTTACTGTCACCTGTGAAACCGAATTTGGTTTGACTAGTTCACTTATCAAAGCATGTCCGGCTTCATGAATAGCTACCCTATTTAATACTTTTGAGTTTGCTTTACCATTTAATTTCTCACCTAACATAACCTTATCTATAGCTTCTTTCAGGTGATATTGATTAATCTCCGGGCAATTATCTCGTAGTGCTAGAATTGCAGCTTCATTTGTTACATTTTCCAGGTGAGCTCCTGAAAACCCGTATGTTTCCTTAGCTATATCCTCCAAATTAACTCCAGAGGCAATTTTCTTATTATTAATATGCAGTTTTAAAATTTCCAATCTACCCTCAAGGGTAGGAACATCAACCCTAACCTGCCTATCAAATCTCCCAGGTCTTAATAAAGCGGAATCTAATAAGTCAGGTCTATTGGTAGCTCCAATTACTAATATGTTTATTTCTTCGTGGGCATTTAACCCGTCCATTTCGACCAAGAATTGGTTTAAGGTCTGATCATATTCCATATGGCTAGAGTGACTACCTCTTTGAGCACCTAATATATCTATTTCATCAATAAATATTATTGCCCTATTTTTATTAGATTTTTTTGCTTTTTCCCGAGCAGATTGAAAAATTTTCCTTACCCTCTGGGCTCCAACTCCTGCATACATTTCTATGAATTCCGAACCAGAAGTAAAAAGATAAACTGCATCAGAATAATTAGCAGCAGCTTTAGCTAAAAGGGTTTTTCCTGTACCAGGCGGTCCTGTCAGCAAAATGCCTTTTAAAGGTCGTATACCCCTCAGAGTAATTTCTTCCGATTTTATGAGAAATTTTAACGCTTCTTTAAGTTCTTGCTTAGCAACTTCTTGTCCGCCAATATTTTCAAAATTAAAATCCCTAATACTTTGAACTTCTTGAAAAGACTCAGTTTTAACTAATCCCTTTTTCTGCAACATAAAATAAAAAATGGCTGCTAAAATAAGCAGAACAACTAAAGGTGTAATATCATAACCTAGGTATACTAAAAATACAAATAATCCTAAAACAATTCCCGAAATAACCTCTACCTTCATTAAATATCACTTCCTATGTTGTTTATTATTCTTGGGAAACTATTATCAACTCGATTCAATACATAGTACAAATATCTATCAGCATCCTCCAACTCTAAAATAATATAATTAGCAGATATAGTTAAGCCAGCTTTACTTAGTTTACTATTTATATTTTCATCTTTTATTTTCTGCTGTAATTTCGAATAATTGCCAAGAACTGCTGCTTCAAATAGAGAGGGGTGAATTTCCTGGTAAAAGTCTAAGAGTTTAGCATTAGGATTACTTGATAATTGTAATTCCAGATCTTTCTCTGTTAAAACCCGACCACTGGATGTTAAAAAACCCTGAAATAGTTCAGCAAAGTTTTCTGCTTGATTTAGTTTAATTTTTAAAAGAGGTTTATTCCTATCTTGAATAAACTGGTATTCTGAAATTAATTCCGAATTATCTAACGTCTCAGAAAGCGGTTGGTTTACAAAAAATTGCTTATACAAAAAATAAGCTCCAAAAAGTACTCCTGTAGTAATCACAAATATCAAAAATATCATCATAAATTTATTTAAATGTTTAAACACTTTTTCCGCCCCCTTTCAGACTTATATTATAACAATGCTGCAAGTTGTTTTCCTTATGAAATGGATGGAAACAAAAAAACACGCCTTGTGAGCGTGTGTTAATATACAATGAAAATTACAACGGCTAAAATTATTCTGGTTATAACCCCGGCAGCAATATCATCTAGCATTATTCCCAGACCACCAGGAATTTTTTCCAGTTTATTAATGGGATAAAACTTTTTTATGTCAAAAAGCCTGAATAACAAAAAAGCAAAAGGATATAAGATAATCGGAATATTCCAAAGAGAGATCCATATCCCCACCATTTCATCAAAAACAATCCGCGGACTATCATGTTCATTTAATATCTTTTCTCCACTTTGGCAAATAAAAACACCCAGAAATGAAAAAAAAATAATTATTCCCAGAGGCATTTGCCATAAAAAATAAATAATCAGACCAATTACAGTACCCCATGTGCCTGGAGCAGGTTTTATAAATCCTGTACCAAAACCGGTAGCAAGGATTTTTAATATCTGATTCATTCTTTAAGACCTGCCCTTAATAATTTTCCTGCCTTTAAAAAATAATCCAAACCAGAATAGATTGTAAAAAATATTGCAACATACATAAAATAATCTCCAAGGGGAAGACCTATTATTTTAATAATAAACTCATTTATTAATATTGCAACGATAGCAACAATTTGGGATACTGTTTTATATTTACCTAACTTGCTGGCAGCTATGACAATACCTTCTGCAGCTGCTACAGATCTTAATCCTGTAACAGCAAACTCTCTGCCTATTATAAGAACTGCAACCCAACCGGAAATTTTCCCCAATTGGACTAAGGAAATTAATGCCGCTGAAACTAGTAACTTATCAGCTAAAGGGTCCATAATTTTACCGAAATTAGTTATTTGTTTCCGTTTTCTAGCAATATAGCCATCTAAACCATCTGTACTAGCAGCAATAATGAAAATAGCAGCTGCAAATAATTGACCGTAAGGTATCTTTACTAATAGCACCAACATAAAAATTGGTACTAGGATAATCCTGATCATAGTAAGTGTGTTAGGTAAGTTCACAGTATATCTCTCCTATTAAATCATAATCTTGCAAATGAGTAATTTTAACAGTCAGCAGTTGACCCGGAATTAATCGGTCTTGGGTAAATACAAGTATTACAGGGTCGATTTCAGGAGCTTCACCTGTACTACGGCAAACCCATAAATCATTATTATCGTCGGCAATACCGTCAACCTGCACTGTTATTTCTTTGCCTATATACTGCCGATGTTTTTCAAGTAAAATCTGATACTGCAGCTCCATCAATTTATTTAGCCTTTTTATTTTTGAGTTATTAGTTATTTGATTTGCCATTTTACCAGCAGGTGTATTATCTTCCTGGGAATAGCTAAAGGCACCAACTCTATCTAACTTAACCTCTTGTAAAAATTCCAAGAGATTATGGAAATTTTCTTGGGATTCCCCGGGAAATCCTACAATAAAGGTAGATCTAATAATGATCTCGGGAATATTATCTCTAAGTTTTTTAATCAAACTCTTAATTTCTTCTTGGGTAATATTACGTCCCATTCTTTTCAGAATCGAATTATCAACATGCTGCAGAGGTAAATCAATATATTTGCATATTTTAGGCTCATCTTTTATGACTTCAATTAAATTATCGGAAAAATAATTGGGATAACAATACAATAGACGTATCCACCGAACCTCAGATATCTTACATAACTCTTGTAAAAGACTTGCCAGTCGGAGCTCTTGATAAATATCCTTACCATATTGAGTGGTATCTTGAGCAACAAGAATAATTTCTTTTACACCTAGACTTACTAAGTACTTAGCTTCATTTATAATATTTTCCATGGGTCGACTGCGAAAGGGACCTCTTATCTCTGGAATTGTACAATATGAACAGCGGTTATCACAACCTTCAGCAATACGGAGATATGCATAATGTTTAGATGTCACAAGATGCCTAGGCAGCTCAAAATATTGCTGAGTGTGTTTTGCATTTACTTTTATCACTTTTTCCTTATTTAAGGTTTTATTTATTGCTTCTATAATTTCGTGATAGTTATTGGTCCCTAATAAGGCGTCAATTTCGGGAATTTCTTGTTTTAGTTCTTTTTGATATTTCTGCACTAAGCAACCAACTACTATTAAAACCTTACACTCACCCGTTATCTTGTGCTCAGTCATTTCTAAAATTGTATTTATTGATTCTTCCTTTGCACTTTCTATAAATCCGCAAGTATTTATAATAATTACTTCTGCTTTCCGGTAGTTATCAGTAATTATAAAATTTCCTTCCTTAATTAGACCAAGCATATTTTCTGAATCAACTAGATTTTTAGGACATCCCAAGGATATGACCGCAACACTATTCAAGATTTGAACTCCCTTCATACTCTAATAAATACCCCAGACTAAGTATATTACAACAGATTTTTGGTGTCAAAAGGAAATCCTCTCTATTATTACCTATAGAGAGGATTAACTATTTAAATCGTCAAGGGTAAACTCCTTATCAATAACTTGACCTACTTTCCCTGGAATACCAATATCTTTTTCTCCTAATAATAGTTTTACTACTCCAGCATTACCTAGTATTATCTTCATTTTTGCATCAGCTTCAAATATTTTTATATCTCCCTGGTACATAGTTCCTTCGAAATTCAGGGTGTTGTCACTGTAAACCTGTATCCAGCAAGCCTCTTTTGCAGGACCCAAGTCAAGTATTTCCATAGTTAAAACTATTTTCTCAGGCAATTGAGTTGTTATATCTTCCTCAATTGGGGGTTCTTCTAGTGGAGGTTTTTCTATTGGGATACCATTATCTTTTGGTGCTGGCGGAGGAGATATTTCCACTTTAAAATGCTTATCATATATGTTTTGCACACCAAATAGTATCAGGACAGCAATAAGACTAAGGACTACAGTAATATATTTCTTTTGTAAACCTTTTAGGGAGGATCGATTATTCACTTGAAAAGCTCCGGTTTTTTCGATATCTAAGGTTTTTACTATATTTTCTTCTAAAAAATTTTTTATTTCTTCATTGTTTTCAATTTCCAAAAACTTTGCATAAGATTTTATAAAACCTTTTACATAAACTTTACCAGGTATCAGGTCAAAATTCTCCTGTTCAATTGCTTTAATATATTTACTCCTGATTTTGGTGCTGTTCTCAACATCAGTTAAAGTGAGCCCTCTATTTACACGGTTTGTTTTAAATAAATCACCTATCCCATCTAATTTGTTCACCTCCTTTTTATTTCATATTCTACAATAAGTACAGATATTCTACAATAAATAGAGATATCCTGCAAATTGTAAAAACTTTGAAAAAAATATTAATAATTTCCATATAACCTTTCATAATCTTCAACTGTTATCAATACCTGCCTGGGCTTACTGCCCTCATAACCACCAATAATTCCCTTTTTCTCCATCAAGTCAATTATTCTGGCTGCCCTATTGTAGCCAACTCTGAATCTCCTTTGGATCAGGGAAATAGAAGCTTGTCCATTTTCAATAAATAGTTTTGCCGCTTCAGGAATTAATTCATCGTCATTATCTTCTAATTTTGGTTTTTCTGCTTCTACTTGATTGTTTACAACTTCTTCATTATACTCCGGGTTTTCCTGCTGTTTTAAAAATTCAACAACTTCCTCAACCTCTTTATCTGAAACAAAAACACCCTGCAGACGTATAGGCTTAGGTAATCCTGTCGGAAAAAACAGCATGTCTCCTCTACCTAAAAGTTTCTCAGCACCATTCATATCAAGTATTGTTCTAGAATCGGTCTGAGACGAAACAGCAAAAGCAATTCTAGAGGGTATATTAGCCTTAATAATCCCTGTAATAACATCAACTGAAGGTCTTTGAGTAGCAACTACTAAGTGTATTCCAGCCGCTCTGGCCATCTGAGCTAAACGACAGATAGCATCTTCGACATCAGCAGGTGCCACCATCATTAAATCAGCCAATTCATCAATTAATACCACAATATAAGGAAGAAACCCTTTGTTTAGGCTATTATTGTCTGCAAGTAACTGATTGTAACGAATAATATCTTTTACTCCTAGTGCAGCAAATAACTCATATCTATTCTCCATCTCATGAACTGCCCAACGTAAGGCAGATGCTGCTTTTTTAGCATCTGTTACAACAGGTGTTATTAAATGGGGTATGCCATTAAAGGTTGTAAGCTCTACCATTTTAGGGTCAACCATTAAAAGCTTGACTTCCGTAGGCTTTGATCTAAACAAGATGCTGGTTATCAAAGTGTTCATGCAAACACTTTTTCCTGAACCAGTGGCACCGGCAATCAACAAATGAGGCATTTTCGCTAAATCTGCCATTACTGGTTTGCCGGCGATATCCTTTCCTAAAGCAACAGTTAATTTTGATTGAGCATTTTTATATTCATTTGTTTCTAGTACTTCCCTTAGACTGACCGTAGCAATTTCCTGATTAGGGACTTCAATGCCAATAGCTGCTTTTCCTGGAATTGGTGCCTCAATCCTAACCCCTGCTGCTGCTAAACTTAATGCAATATCATCAGCCAGATTCACAATCCTACTAACTTTTACCCCTGGAGCAGGCTGGAATTCGTAGCGAGTTATCGAGGGACCACAACTTACTTGAACCACTTTGCCTTTTACTCCAAAACTTTCTAAGGTATTTTGTAACACTAAAATATTTTCATTAATATCTTTTTGGGTTAAATTATTGGAATTTCTTTTCGCATTTTCTAGCATAGTCGTTTTAGGCAGAACAAAGTCCTCATTAATTTGTTTCTTATTATTAAGTGGTAAATCAATAATATTACTATTAACCTCTTGTTCTTTTTTAATTTTTGTATTTTTAGAACTACTTCCATTTTCATAATGATTAATAATTAATGGAACTTCAACCTCAGGCCCATTATTATCCTGAAGTGATTGTTTATTAATAATAATCGGTTTTGGATCAGATTCCTCATCAGTTGTAAAAATAAAGTTTGTCATTTGTTCTTTTATACCTATTAAACATTTAATAAGAAGTTTATACAGCTTAAATGATATCTCCTTAAAAGATGTACCAGATAAATACAATACAGAGACAATATTTAAAGATATCAATAGAATATAGGACCCTATTAATCCAAAAACCTTTAAAGTAAGCCAGCTTAAACTACCACCTAGTCCTCCCCCTCCTAATCCATACATTAAACCATTAACTATTGTTTGTTCTGAAATAGGAAGCCTCAAGTGCAGCACAGCTAAAATGCTAGCAATAAATACAACTTGAGCCAAGTAATGGTGTTTGTTAAGACTCATTCTTTTATACATTATCTGTAATCCATTCATTAATATAAAAAGAGGAATAAGCAATTTGCCCTCACCAGCTAGACCTCTTAATACTCTTAGTAAGAATTCCCCCAGCAGACCTGTCCCTTCTTCCGGCAGGGGGTATGGACCAGAAGGCTTTTGAAAAATGACCCAAAATAAATAGATAGAAATCCCAACTAATAGTATTCCAATTAATTCAAGCTTTACTTCTTCGTTAAATTGTTGTTTTTTTGTTTTAGCCATATTTTCACTCCTTCTCCCTAAAATAAAAATTCAACATGTTAAAGAAAAATCCTGCAAATATTGCATAACCGGATACATACAAAGAGTAAAACTCCCTTGGGGAGTTTAGAAAAATAAATATCCAATTATCGTAATGGTTCCCAATATCCAAACATAGTAAGAAAATATTTTCAAGCTGCCATTTTTTAAGATTTTCAATATTATTTTAATGGCAAAAATACCCGAAACTGCGGCGGCAAATGCACCTGCTAAATATGCTATACCTCCGGTCGATTCTAAGCCGTTTTCCCAAATACCTTTAAATTCTAAAAGATTTGCACCAAAAATTACCGGAATTGATAGCAGAAATGAATATTTAGCAGCCATCTCTCTGGATAATCCCCTCATTATTCCCGCGCTTACAGTTAAGCCCATTCTGGATATTCCTGGTGTTATAGCTAGCCCTTGGGCAATACCAATAATTAAGACATCAAGCCAAGTGGTATTTATTTCTGTTTTCCTGCCTCCTAAATGATCATCTGATAACCAAAGTATAATCCCGGTCAAAATAAGGCTTATTCCCACAATTAGTAATGACTCAAAGAATTTTTCGAAATAAGGTTTAAAAGCAAAGCCTATAAAAGCAGTGGGTACAGCACCTACAATTATTAATAATGTCATTCTTTGAAAAGGGTTTCTAATCAATTCCCATATTTCTCGTCTATAAACAAAAAATACAGCAAATAGAGTTCCAAAATGTACAAAGACTTCAAATGTCAAGCCAGGCTCTGTTATTCCCAAAAATCTTTGCATTAAAACTAGATGACCGGAACTACTAACTGGAAGAAACTCAGTTAGACCCTGTACTACCCCTAAAAAAATTGCTTGGATTAGACTCATTTGCTCCTCCTAATATTTCTATCTCTAATTATTAATAGTATTTAACTGACTAAATAATTATATCAATAAGCCATTAAATGCACAAACAAAATGAAGTTAATAATAAATATAATATAAATTCTTTTCATAAAAAAACCTGCCAACTGAAATAAATAATAAATTCCTGTTAGCAGGTTTTAAAAAATTTTTATTTATACTACGGAGATATAATAGAACCTGGTTGTAAATTATTATCCAAGTAATGAGCTGGATCTGTACTGTATAATCTTATGACTCTAAATTTATTCCATTCTAATGGTTCAACCTGCATATCTATCCCTTGATAATTAATATCCTGAAAATTAAATTGGTGTTCTTTGGATTTATCTTCAAGTATCAGTTCCATTGGGTAAGTTGTATACATTACATCCATTAATGGATCCCACCTTGTGTTTTTTGCTCATCAATTAACTGTTTGAGTTTTTTTAAGGCTTGGGAGATGGTTCCCTCCTCATTAATTAAACCATTATTTACAGCTTCTTTTCCGACAAGTACTGTACCAATATCCTGGGATAGCTCTCCTACTTTAAACATAAGTTTTTTAAACTCTTGTTGACTAATATTAGAGTTTTCTGTAACAAATTGAACTACCCTGTCTTGCATTCTTTCCAAATAATCCATGGTAGCAGGTACCCCTATTACCAAACCTGTCAAACGAATTGGATGAATAGTCATTGTAGCGGTAGGCGCGATAAAAGAATAATTTGCTGAAACCGCAATGGGTGTACCAATACTATGTCCGCCACCCATTACTATCGAAACTGTGGGTTTTGATAAGCCTCTAATAGTTTCGGCTATAGCCAAACCTGCCTCAACATCTCCTCCTACAGTATTTAGTACTAACATCATTCCTTCAATATCAGGATTTTGTTCTACAGCAATAATCTGGGGAATTATGTGTTCATATTTTGTAGTCTTATTTTGGGGCGGGAGTATCATATGCCCCTCTACTTGACCCACTATAGTCATGCAATGAATATTACTTTGAAAATTAATTGGCAAAGTTGCTTCACCTAGTTCTGTAATAGGTTCAATTTTCTTAGGATTTGCTCTCGCTTTGCGTCTTACCGGATTTATCGGTTTTGGCTGAATATCAGGCGGTTTTATGGCTGGCGGAGAAAAGGGATTATTATTTTGCATGTTTTGCTTTTTCTCTCCAAAGTAATCGGAATTATAATACATTATTAAATCACTCCTTTAAGCTTTTAAAACTAGTATGTAATTAATACTTAAAAAAAATGCGCAGAGTTTTCACCCTGCGCTAAACTTCCATGATTATTGGTAATATCATGGGTCTTCTCCTAGTTCTTTCATATAAAAATTTACCTAACCCATCTCTAATGTTAGATTTAATAGCTGCCCACTCAGTAATATTTTTTTCTGCACATTTCTCCAAAGATTGTCTAACTCTTTCTTTGGCTTCTTCCATTAATTCTTCGGCTTCTCTAACATAAACAAAGCCTCTTGATACTATATCTGGTCCAGCAATTACTTGTTTTAATTCTTTATTTATTGTAACGACAACAATTAAAATACCGTCTTGTGATAATTGTTTACGATCTCTTAATACAATATTTCCTACATCACCAATACCCAAACCATCAACCAAGACTCTGCCGGAAGTTACCCGACCAGAAATTGCACCTTTTTCTTCGGAGAATTCTAAGACATGACCATTTTCTGCTACAAAAATGTTGCTCGCAGGTATTCCAACTTCCCGGGCTAATTGGGCGTGCTTGATTAACATGCGATATTCACCATGAACTGGAACAAAAAACTTTGGTTTCACTAGGTTGAGCATAAGTTTTAATTCTTCTTTACTGGCATGTCCAGAAACATGAATACCAGAGACTGATTCATAGATAACCTCTGCTCCTAATTTAAACAACTGATCAATTGTCCGGGATACCAGTTTTTCATTCCCCGGTATAGGCGTAGCTGAGATTATTACAGTATCACCAGGCTCAATTTCTACTCTGCGGTGATCAGACATAGCCATACGAGTTAGAGCAGACATGGGTTCTCCTTGACTGCCGGTAGTAATAATCGCAACTTTATTTCTGGCGTAATTGCCAATTTCGTCCAGTTCTATTATCATATTATCTGGAATATTTAAATATCCAAGTTCAGAAGCAATGTTTACAACGTTCACCATACTTCTCCCAGCTATAGCAACCTTTCTGCCATATTTAAAAGAGGAATCAACGGCCTGTTGGATTCGATGAACATTAGAAGCAAAGGAGGCTATAATAATCCTTTCTTTAGCTAAGCGAAAGTTATCATCAAAATTCTGACCCACCACTTTTTCAGACATAGTAAAGCCAGGCCTCTCAACATTTGTGCTATCGGATAACAAAACTAGCACACCCTCTGCTCCTAGTTGGGCTATTCTATTAAAATCAGCTACTTTACCATCAACCGGTGTTTGATCTAGTTTAAAATCACCTGTATGCAGTATAGTTCCAACAGGTGTATGAATTCCTAATCCCACAGCATCAGGTATACTGTGGCTAACCTTAAAAAATTCAATTTCAAAGGACCCTAAGCTTATAATATCTCTAGGTTTTACAACATTTAATTTAACCCGCGAAGAAAAATTTGCTTCTTTTAGTTTTCCTCCTAATATACCAAGAGTCAATTTGGTGCCAAAAATAGGAACATCATCAATATCCCTTAAAACATAAGGCAGAGCACCAATGTGATCTTCATGCCCATGGGTTAGGACGATTCCTTTAATCATATTCCTATTTTCAATTAAGTAGGTTATATCAGGTATTACTACATCTATACCTAATAATTCATCTTCCGGAAACATAAGTCCCGAATCAATTACAACAATCTCATCCTTATATCTGGCAATCATCATATTTTTCCCAATTTCCCCAAGACCGCCTAGGGGAATTAGGGTAATTTTATCATCTTTTATCATTTTTCCTCCTTTCTGATTTTTTTACCGGACCGGAAAACATCTTTTATAATTATAAAGTATTTATTTTATTAGGACAAGGAAAAGTATCATGCAAACATCTGCCTAATTATTATTACCTTATAACTAATTAAAAAACGCACCTGTTGGTGCGTTTTTTAATTAGTTATAATCACATATATTGTAATACTAAAATTTCCATTATTATTCATAATTTTACAGTTTCCCAGCTTCACCTAATATTTTTAAAATTTCATCCTTTTGCTCTTTTGTTGCACTAATCATAGGTAAACGCATTTCTCCAACTTCAATCCCAATTAAATTAACGGCAGTTTTTACCGGAATTGGATTAGTTGTGATAAACATTGTTTTAAATAAGGGGAATAAGGACTGATGAAGTTTTTGTGCTTCTTTTATATTACCAACTAAGTAATTATTAATCATTTCTTTAATTTCTTTGCCAACTATATGTCCAGCAACACTAACTACTCCATAGCCACCTAAAGCCAACATAGGTAAAGTTAAGGAATCATCACCACTATAAATAAAAAAGTCTTCAGAAACTAAGGCTTTTATTGCACTTACCTGATCCATATCACCGGCCGCTTCTTTAATTGCAATAATATTTGGCACTTTTGAAAGCTTAGAAATAGTATCAGGAAGCATATTAGTAGAGGTTCGCCCGGGAACATTATAAAGCAAAATTGGGAGCTTGGTTGTCTGAGCAATAGCTGAGAAATGTTGATATAGGGCATCTTGCGGTGGTTTATTATAGTATGGTACTACCAGCATGACCCCATCTACACCTGATTCTGCTGCAGCCTGTGTTAATTCAATACTATCCTTGGTAGAATTTGAACCTGTACCCGCAATAACCTGGCCTTTCTTTCCTACTACCTCCTTTACTGCCTTAAACAAATTAAGCTTTTCAGAATTAGATAAAGCAGGTGACTCACCGGTAGTACCAGCAACTACTATCCCATCATTTCCGTTAGCTATTAAATATTGTGCAAGTTCTTGCGCCTTTTTATAATCCACCTCCAAATCTTTATCAAAGGGCGTTACCATAGCAGTTAATAATCTACCAAAAACCAAAATCCTTACCTCCTAACTCAAATTAAATTTTTTATGCAGAGCTATAACAGCTTTCTCCATGTCTTCTTTTCTTACTAAACACCAAATAGTAGTATGGGAATCAGCAGTCTGCAGGATTTGAATGTTCTCCTCTGTTAATGCTTCAACTATTTTTGACATTACACCAGGCACACCAGCCATATTTGCACCTACAGCTGAGACCTTAGCACAGCCTGGTAATACCTCGGCCGTAAGACCGATATTTTCAATAATTTTTTCTGCCTTTAGCGCATCATCATCTTTTACTGTAAATATGACTTGATGAGGATGAACATTAATAAAATCAATACTAATATTAGATAAAGCCATAGCACGAAAAATTTTCAATTCCAAACCTTTGGTATTTTCCGATTTATTTGTAAATATTTTTAGTTGAGTAATATTAGGTACATGAGTTATTCCCGTTAATAAACGATCTGAGCTAATCTCAACAGTATTATAAGTATCACCGTAATTAGTAACAAGTGTTCCTAAAGAATCCTCAAAAGTGGATCTAACTCTTAGCGGTATATTTTTCTGCATTGCAATCTCTACTGCCCTCGGATGTAGTACTTTTGCACCCTGATGGGCTAATTGGCAAATCTCATTATATGTTATTACTTCTAAAGTTCTGGCATTCTTAACAATTCTAGGGTCAGCTGTTTTAATTCCATCAACATCTGTAAAAATGTCTACAAATTCTGCATTAAGGGCTACACCTAAGGCTGAAGCAGTTGTGTCACTCCCCCCCCTACCTAGTGTCGTTAAATCTCCCTCGTCAGTAACCCCTTGAAAGCCTGCTACGATTACAATCTTATTTTCTTTTAGGTTTTTTAATATTTTTTCAGGATTGACCCTTAAAATCCGGGCCTCTGTAAATGCTCTATCAGTAATTATTCCAGCTTGTGCACCGGTTAATACAGTAGCATCATAACCCAATCCTGTAAAAACCTGGCATAAAACTACAGCAGAAATAATCTCACCACAGTTTAATAACAGATCTAACTCTCTAGGTATCACATCTCTATTGACCTCTTTTGCCATATTAATAAGGGTGTCTGTTGCATAGGGATCACCAATTCTCCCAATAGCAGAGACAACAACAACATTTGCATAACCTTCTCTTTTCGCTACTATAACTTTATTTGCAGCCTGAACTCTTCTTTCTTTAGTTGTAAGAGAAGAACCACCAAACTTCTGCACAATTATTTTCACAGGTCCACCTCAATCAAATCAAATTATTTTTTAGTAATTCTTCTGCAATTTGTACAGTATTTGTAGCTGCACCTTTTCTTATCTGATCTGATACTACCCACAAGTTTAAACCATTTTTTGAATATAAATCTTTACGAATTCTGCCGATATAAACCTCATCGGTATCAGAAGTAAAAAGCGGCATTGGATAAAGGTTTTTTAAAGGATCATCTTGAACTATCACACCTTTGCTCTTTGTTAATAGTTCCCTAGCAGTTTCAGGAGTAATTGGTTCTTCTGTTTCTATATAAATAGACTCAGAGTGGCTTCTGTATACAGGAACCCTAACAGTAGTAGCAGTTATGCCAATATCATAATCATTTAGAATTTTTTGGGTTTCAAAAACCATTTTCATTTCTTCTTTGGTATAATTTTCTTCCACCCAAACATCAATATGAGGAATTAAATTGGTTGCAATTTGGTATGGAAATGTCTTAGGAGCGGTTTTTTCTCCTCGTAAGATTTGATTATTTTGCAATTCTAATTCTTCTAAACCTTCTTTTCCAGCACCGGAAACGGCCTGATAGGTAGAAACAATAATCCGTTTAATTTTGCTGAATTTATAAAGAGGATACAGTGCAACTGCCATGATAATAGTAGAACAATTAGGATTTGCGATCAGACCGTTATGTTCTTTTAAAGCATGGCTGTTAACTTCTGGAACAACTAAAGGTACATCCTCGTCTAACCTAAAAGTGCTGCTATTATCGATAACTACTACACCTTTTTTTTGAGCAAGACGTCCAAAAGCTTTACTAGCAGGACCTCCAGCAAAAAGTGCCAAATCAATCCCGGCAAAAGAATGCTCGGTAGTTTCTTCAACTGTATATTTACTGCCACAAAAACTAATCTCACTACCCGCGGATCTTTCACTAGCTAATAATTTTATATTTTTGTAAGGAAATTTCCTTTCCTCCATGATTTTTATTAGTTCTTGCCCAACAGCACCGGTAGCACCAACTATTGCAACATTATACTTTTTCATAAAAATCCTCCTAAAATGGAATTAATAACCACAAGAAGGAGGTAATATTACCTATCTAAAATAGGCTGTATTTGTCTGCCTTCGAGTGATGCCGCTATTGTATCCAGTAGTAGATTCATATTTGCTACTAATGAATTAGGTTTTTTGATTGGATCATCCTGACTAAAGGGAACAAAATAAATATTTTTTATATTTAAAAGTAATCCAAGATTTTTGGCGTTATTACTTAAACCGTCATTTGTTGAGATTGCAATAACTAAAGGCTTCATGTTACGCAGATGAGCTTTAGAAGCCATTAAAACAGGTCCATCAGTAATACCATTGGCTAATTTACCTAAGGTATTTCCAGTACACGGTGCGATGGCAATACAATCTAAATAGTTCTGAGGACCAATTGGTTCAGCTTCGGTAATTGATGAAATAATCTCATTTTCTGAGATGTTCTTAAATTTTTCAAACCAGTCTTGGGCTGTGCCATACCTTGTATCAGTATTTTTTGCGGAATCTGAAAGAATTATGAATACTTCTGCTCCCTCCTTTTTTAGTCTTTCTATTTGTGGAATGACTTTTTCAAAGGTACAATGGGAACCGGTTATAGCTAAACCAATTTTCCTGCCATCTAATTTCATTCCTTTTTACCTCCTACCTTGTTTGTTTCAGGTAAGGAGATTTGCTCTAGTATAAGCTTGGGCAGAGCTTCAGCTAAAATTAGACCGGCAGTTTTAGGGGCAACTAATCCCGGTAAACTAGGAGCTAATATGGCTTCAATACCTAATTTTTCTGCAGCTTGAAAATCGGTACCACCCGGTGCTGATGCTATATCAATTATTAGTGCTTCTCTATTGGTTACCTCTAAGCGATTTTCAGTAAGTATTTGAATAGGGATAGTATTAATAATCAAATCTGCCTGGGGTAATAATCCTGTTAATTGGTCTAGATTATAGGCATTTAAACCCATTTCTTTGATACGGGCCAAATCAGCAGTTTTACGAGCAAAAACAGTAGTTTTTGCCCCTAAAGCACCAAGCATTCTAGCTATAGTTCTACCACACCGCCCAAAACCAATTACAAAACTATTGCTTCCATGAATTGTAATCGATAGCTTTTCCATGGCCATTTGCAGACATCCTTCAGCAGTCGGAATGGAGTTTGGGATAGCAATCTCATCTAATTCAGCAATTTCAATTAGTTTCTTTTGATAAAAACGAGCCCATTCTTTAAGAAAAGGTTTAGCAACACCAACAAATATGGGTATCTCATTTGGTATGCTCTGGAAAATCTGTTGAGTTAATTGAATTTTCTGTTTTGAAAGGGCTGTGATAATATTGCCCTCAAAATCTGTTCCCGGCATTGGTAAAATAATAGCATTTGCAACTCTAATTACTTCTAAAAAGTCCTGGCAAAAATCACACCCGGTCAGTTCCTTCCTTTCCGGTAAGCCCATAACTTTTACTTCTGCCCCTAAATGCAACAACTTATTTACCAATACTATTTGCCGCTCGTCTCCCCCAATTACAGCAACTGTAATCCCAGTTAACTTTTCAGTCATTTGTAAACCTCCCTACCTTTTAGCTATAGTCAGTATATGAAATAGGGAGATATTACGTGCATATTTGAAGTTTTTTAAAAAAAAATATAGCTTTTTAATTAAGCATCGGGCAAAATGTTTTCTAGTCCATATACCAATCCCTTCCAGGTTATTACTTTTTTACACGCCAGAATTATACCAGGCATAAATGACTCCCTAGATAATGAGTCATGTTTTATTGTCAACGTTTGCCCGACTCCACCAAATATAATCTCTTGGTGGGCAATAAGCCCCGGCAGACGCATGCTGTGCACTTTTATTCCTTGATAATCTCCACCCCTAACTCGGGAAATTTTTTCGTATTCTTTTGGGTTACCTTGAACTAAAGGCATTCTAATTTTTGATATTTCTTCTAAGGTTTTAATTGCAGTACCAGAAGGGGCATCCAATTTCTGATCATGGTGTTTTTCAATTATTTCAATGTGGGGTAAATATTTGGCTGCTTCTTTAGCAAACTTTATCATCAGTACCGCCCCGATAGCAAAGTTAGGGGCTATAAAAACGCCGGCGTTATTATCCTCAGCCATTTTTTGAATATCTTCTATTTCCTCTGAAGTTAACCCAGTAGTTCCAATAACAAGATTAATACCTTGACTTAGAGCTTTAGGCACATTATTTAATAAAGCTTGAGCATTTGTAAAATCTACCAGTACATCTAGTTTAATACTTTGTACTAAATTATTAAAATTAGTTTCAATACATACCCCTACTTTTGGTCTTCCAACTAATAAACCGATATCATAGCCCTGATTAATTACATCAATAGCTGCGGCAAGTTCTAAGTCGGAGTCATCTAATATAGTTCTGCATATTTCCTGTCCCATCTTACCACAAGCACCCATTACTCCAATTTTAATCTTATCCATAATGCCCCTCTCTCTTGTTTTTAAATAAACAAACTCTTCGTGTGGAAGAATATGGAATATGAATTACTATAATAAAAACCAAAGGGAAAAATATCCCTTTGGTTTAGTCCAAAGTAAATATCCCCATTCTCCAATGAGATAGCACTCCACTTATGACTTGGGTAGCCATAAGTGACAGTACTGTACTTATTCAGCACAGTCCCAGCCTAATAATTTAGGGTAATTATCAGACTTCGGCGAAATCCCCTTTCTACCAGTTCATAAATTCCCTTATCTCCCTGGTAATACTAATGAGTTTCGCACCTCTACCTCATCTCTAGTGAGATGAGGTAATATTGATTTTTTGCCATTATAACATGGGCATTTTTTTGTGTCAATGCTTACCAACTCATTTATTAATGCCCTTAGAATTTATGAGTTTAATAAGAATACCTTTTAAGCCGAATATGACTTTGGTCTAATTCTACGATTATCACTTCTTTACCTATTTTCTTAACTGAATCCCAAGGAATTGTTAAACTGGGCTTATCCATCCAAATGCTCAAAATATTCCCTCTATTTGGTAAGATCATTGAATCGATTTCTCCCGTTTCCGTATGAATTACTAAATCAGATTCTGCCACCGTTCCTAAGCGGGCACCATCATAGATATTAACTATATGTTTACCTATTAACTCACTTAAACGCATAAGCATCCTCCATAACAAAAAGAATTAAATTTTTTGAAATACCCGCATTAACAATGGTTGCAGAAGGGTAATTAGTATTGAAAAAAAAGCTAAAGGATCTATAGACCACTGTAAAAATAGAGCTTTATCCGGCACATTAATACCTAAAAATGAAGCAAGCATAACTAAGGATAAATATATACCCCCAGCAGCCCCCAATAACTGGGTTAAGGCTTGAGAAACTGGACTACTTATAACCTCCGGTAAGTCTTTCCTTCTCTGATTTATATAAATTTTTGACCTTACTGACCATATTATTAATACAAATAAAAGTAATAAGACAATTATACTAAACAAGTCTATCACCTCAATATATTATTATGATAGACCTGTATGTTTTATGAGTGCTCATTCATTTAAGGAGTACCCTTTTTTTTCCGTTAAACCTTCTTGCCGGAGAATATTTTCTTTATTTTTATCTAGATATGCATCATAAAGTTCCTGAGGGGTAATACCTACTTTTAGGCATATACTTATTACAAAATGAAACACATCTATTATTTCTCCTTTAATGGCTGAATTATCAATTTTTTTGGGATTCTTCCACCATTTAAAGTTGGTTTCATTCAACAGCTCAGCTAATTCAGAAATGATAGCTAATACTTCCTTTTCTATCCAAATCTCTAAATCAAATTCCACATTTCGCTGTTGTATTATTTTATCATCAAGTTTTTTTTGTAAATAAAAAATTTTTTCTAGTTTATCCATGATTTACTCCATTAAAAAATATTCTTTATTTTTTACAGTTTTAATAGGTCCGATAGTTGCAATTGTAAATTTCTCTCGGTTGAAGATATTATGAGCTAATTCCTTTACTTCTTTTAAGGTGACAAGATCTATATTACTTACTACTTCTTCAGGAGTAATTAACCTATTTAAACTAAGTAGAGACCTGCCAATACGAGTCATTCTACTGCCCACACTTTCTAATCCTAAATATAAGTTGCCTTTTAACTGCTCCTTGGTTTTCAGCAATTCTTTTTCCGTTATACCTTCATTTGCAATATCAAAAGCTTCTTTTAATATCAGTTGAATTACTTGTTCATAATTATCTGGCCTAGTGCCTGCATAAAAGGTGAATAAACCTGCATCGGAAAAGGCTGAATGATAGGAGTAGACGGAATAAGCCAAGCCTCTTTCTTCTCTGACCTCTTGGACTAGACGGGAACTAAGTCCGCCCCCTAAAACACTATTTAATATGTAGAGAGGATAAATCTGAGGATGATCCTGAGGTAATCCAGGTGAACCTAGACAAATTTGTACTTGCCCTACATCACGATAAATATTTTGTATTTGAAAATGATTATGGGGTGGGAAAGGGTATCTTTCCACTGCCCCTTTGGTAGCATCACCAAAGAGCTTATCCAAAACCTCAATAATTTTATTGTGTTCTATCTTACCTGCTAATGAGATTACAATATTATCCGGTACATAATGGGACCTAATAAATTGCAAAAAGTCATCCCTAGTAAATGTGCTTATTATTTCTTCTGTACCTAGCACTGGTCTTCCCAGGGGATGCCCTTCCCAAATTGTTTGGGAAAAAATATCATGGATAATTTCATCGGGTGTATCTTCATACATTTTTATTTCTTCAATTATTACTTCCCGCTCTTTTAAAATATCCTTTTCGGAAAATTTGCTGTTAAAAAACATATCACTTAGTACATCTAGAGCTAATTCTAAATGTTCATCTAATACCTTTGCATAATAACAGGTATATTCTTTAGTTGTAAAAGCATTCAGCTGTCCTCCAACTGAATCCAAACTTTCCGCAATATCTTTTGCACTCCTTTTCTCCGTTCCTTTAAAAAATAGGTGTTCTAAAAAATGAGAAATACCGCTGTATTTTTCACTTTCAAACCTTGATCCAGCTCCTACCCAAATACCAACTGCTACTGATTTAACATAGGGTATATGTTCAGAAACAACCCTTATACCATTCTTTAATATACTTGTTTCATATTTTGTTGCATACATTTTTTTACCCCCTTTAATTCACTTTGTCTGGAGCAGCTTTACTTATTTCCAGTCTAATTATTCGTGTTTTGTGGGCTTTACCCTTTATTTATCCCTAAATATCTTCCAAAAATTACTGGATTCTTTATTTTCAACCATTTCCTGAGCGGTTAATATTGGCACTGAGCCTACTTCTACACCGGAATTTAAATATTTTAGCCTCCCTACCACATCATTGGCATTTACATTATTTTTTATTTTATCCATATCTAGTTGCAGCTCCTGAGTAATATTTACTTTTTCTTTATTATTAACTGTGACCGTCAAATTTTTTCCCGTATATAGGTATAAATCTTTACCAATTTCAGAGCTTTGATAATTAATTTGTTTATTCTCTTGGATAATATTTATATTCCTGAAGTTATTAAAACCATAATCCAATAAGATTTCAGCATCACGAAATCGGTTATTACTCTTTAACACTACTACAATTAAATTTCTGTTATCCTTCTTTGCCGACGCTACCAAACAATATCCTGCCTCATCGGTTGTTCCTGTTTTAATCCCTGTAGCACCGTAATAAGTTGTTAGCAGCTTATTGGTGTTTTTGATCACTCTTTTTCTATTACTTTCCTCCCATATAATCGTATAATTAGCTGTAGCTACGATTTGTGCAAAAATCTCGTTTTTTAGCCCATATCTAGCTATTTGAGCTAAGTCATAAGCAGTACTATAGTGATTTTTTGCAGGAAGGCCATTAGTATTAACAAAATTAGTATCATAGCATCCTAAAAGTTGAGCTTTCAAGTTCATTAGGGCAACAAATTCTTCTACTGTTGAGGCTGTATGTTCTGCAATTGCCACACATGCATCATTGCCGGATCTTAGAAGTGCACCATATAATAAGTTCTTTAATGTAATTCTTTCACCGGCAACAAGATTTAAACTGGCTTCACCCGTCTGAGAAGCTCTGTCTGAAATAATAATAATATCATCTAAATTTCCTTTTTCTATGCTAAGTATAGCTGTTATCATTTTTGTGGTGCTAGCAGGAGGTCTATATTGTTTATGGTTTTTTCCATAAAGCACTTTGCCTGTTTCAGCATCAATAAGCACAGCTGCTTGAGCCCCGATTACCGGCTCATTTGCCCAAAGGGAAGTTGTTAATCCTAAAGAAAACCATATTATAAAAAAAACCAAGATGACTCTGCGCATTTTTAAGTCTCCTTTACGACTAATTATGTCCTAAATAGTATGACCTCTGATTTACATGTTTATCCGATAACTAACTGCCACTAAAAGTTATAGGTAATACGTTAAAAACGGGCTTTAGCCCGTTTAAATAACTTCTGATACCTTTTGAATCTTATAGCCCTTTTTTATAATTACATCAATAATCACTGGTAAAGCTTCTAAAGTATGAGGCTTAGGATGCATCAGAATAATAGTTCCGTTAGTTAGTTTTTTCCCCGTAACTCTATTAACCAATGTATTTACTGAAGGTGGTGGTTCTTGCCAATCAATGGTATCAGCAGTCCAGAGAATTGTCTTATAACCTGCCTTTTGTGCAGCTTTTAAGCAATTGGTTCCCCTCTCACCATATGGAGGAGCAAATAATGAAATATCTTTTTGTGTTATTTCTTTTAAAATATCGTCAGTTTTTTTAATTTCTTCAAGATTTTTTTCTACAGAAAGTTTATCAGGGTGAGGATGGGAATACCCATGATTACCAATCTCATGATTTTTTTCACTAATTTCTTTAACTATTTCCGGAAATTTAGCAGCAAAACGCCCTGTTATAAAAAAAGTTGCGTTTACTCTTTTTGCATCAAGTACAGCCAACATATCAGGAATAATATCCTCACCCCAATCAACATTAATAGTTAAAGCGACCCAAGGTTTATCCGTATTGCCTTGATAAATAGGCTCAATTTGCATGGTAGGAGTAGTACTGAAATTTAATAAATTTATAATTAGTACTAATACAAATAAGACTATTATCCCGCCAAGGATAAGAAAAATATTCCTTTTCCTTAAAAAAATTACCTTCATATTAAAGTCCCTCCTCACCAGATAATGTTGGAGAATGTATGATATCCTCCGATACTAATTATCTTTTTAAGGGATTATATTTTATTATCCTCTCAAAAAGAACAAAAAAATAAGCCGAAATATTATTTCGGCTTATTTCATTTCATTATTTTTTTCTTGTTCTTTTAAGAGTTCTTTTCGAGATAAATTTACTCTACCCTGACGGTCAACTTCAATTACTTTGACCATAATTTCATCGCCAACTTGTACAACACTTTCTACTTTTTCTACCCTTTCTAATGCCAACTGAGAAATATGCACCAAGCCTTCTTTCCCTGGTAACACTTCTACAAAAGCGCCAAAGTTTGTAATCCTTGCAACTTTTCCTAGATAAATTTGTCCTACTTCTAATTCTTTAGTTAAGTTTTCAATCAATTTTATTGCTTTCTGAGCTGAGGACACATCGACAGAGGCAATAAATACTTTACCATCATCTTCAATATCTATTTTAACTCCGGTTTCCTCAATTATCTTCTTAATGGTCTTACCCCCAGGACCAATAATATCTCTTATTTTTTCAGGGTCAATCATTATAGTAATAATTCTCGGTGCATATGGGGATAAATCAGCACGGGGCTCTGTAATTACTTCCAGCATTTTATCCATAATAAACAGCCGTCCCTTGCGGGCCTGTTCTAAAGCCTCTTTTAATATATCTCGGGAAATTCCAGCAATTTTGATATCCATTTGAATTGCTGTGATACCGGTTTTAGTTCCTGCAACTTTAAAGTCCATATCACCTAAGGCATCTTCCATTCCTTGAATATCAGTTAATATTGAAAAATCATCACCATGTTTAACTAGACCCATGGCTATACCTGAAACAGGTTTTTTAATGGGTACACCGGCATCCATTAAGGCCAAAGTACTTCCACAGACACTGCCCATTGAGGTAGATCCATTTGATTCTAAAGCTTCGGAAACTATCCGAATTGCGTAAGGAAAATCCTCCTCTGAGGGAATCATAGGTTCTAATGCTCTTTCGGCTAATGCACCATGCCCTATTTCTCTTCGACCCGGTCCTCTCATAGGTCTTGCTTCTCCTACACTAAAGGGGGGAAAATTATAATAATGCATATATCTTTTCGATTCTTCCAGCCCTAAGCCATCAATAATCTGTTCTTCACCTATAGCCCCTAGAGTTAATACCGATAATATTTGAGTTTGTCCCCTAGTAAATAAACCGCTGCCATGGGTTCGGGGAAGTATACCGGTTTCACAAGAAATTGGCCTAACTTCATCTAAAGCTCTACCATCAGGACGAATTTTATCAACAGTAATCAATTTGCGAACAATCTCTTTTAACAAGCTATCCAGCACAGTTTTTATCATTTTTAATGCATCGGGAAATTTTTCTGTAAAATAGTTAAAGGTTTCTTCCTTAACCTTACTGATATTTTCTTCTCTCTCATGCTTATCCTTTGTTTGAACCGCACTATAAAGCTTGTCCATAGCATAAGCCCTAACTTCTGTTTCAATTTCAATGGGTATTTCCCCTAAAATGGGTTCTTCCTTAGCTTTTGCTAAACCTTTTTCTAAAGCTTCCCGACGGAACTCCTCAATAAATTCTATAATTTTTTTTATTTCACTGTGTCCCTGCATAATAGCTTCTAAAACTATTTCCTCAGATACTTCCTCAGCTCCTGCCTCAACCATCATCACAGCATCTTTGGTTCCGGCAACAACTAAGTGCAGCTTGCTTTTCTCGGCTTGCTCGATATTAGGATTAATTATTAGTTCATCATTAACTAATCCCATAGTTACTGCACAAATAGGACCTTGAAATGGTATTTGGGATATATGTAAGGCCGCAGAAGCACTAACCATTGCTACCATATCAGGTGGATTGTTTTGGTCAACTGAAAGCACAGTTGACACAATATGTACGTCATTACGATAGCCCTTAGGAAAAAGAGGTCTAATTGGCCTGTCAATAAGACGGCAGGACAAAACAGCTTTTTCACTGGGCCTACCTTCTCTTTTCATAAATCCACCCGGAATTTTACCTACTGCATATAACCTTTCCTCATAATCAACAGTTAAAGGGAAAAAATCTATTCCTTCCCGTGGTTCTTTAGAGGCGGTTGCAGTAGCTAAAACTGCAGTATCGCCATATTGGGCAAATACAGCACCACCAGCCTGTTTTGCCAGACGACCTGTTTCTAAGGTTAAGGTGCGTCCGCCTACATTTATTGCTTTTCTTAAAATATTTTTGTTCTCCATAAATACCTCCTACTTAAAAAGTGAGTAATTGTTAAGCAATCATATTGTTACCTGGAAAAACTTTATTTTTATTATATCCTATCTTTACTAATATAAATACTTAAAGAGCGGTATAAACCGCTCTTTTGTGTCGACTATCTACGTATGCCAAGAATGGATATAATTTTACGATATCTTTCGATATCATTTTTTATTAGATAATTCAAAAGACCCCTTCTTTGTCCAACCATTTTCAGCAAACCCCTACGGGAATGATGGTCTTTTTTATGTTCTTTTAAATGTTCAGTCAAATAGTTTATTCTATTAGTTAGAATTGCTATTTGTACTTCCGGTGATCCTGTATCACTTTCATGAACTTGGAACTGTTTAATAAGTTCTTGTTTTTGGTCACTTTTTAGAACCATCTATGTCACCTCCTTAAATTTATTGAACCCCATAAGCCAAGAATAACGTCGGAGAATCATTAATCTGAGCTTAAGGTTTATCAGCATTAATAAGTATATATAAAATAAATTATTTATGCAAGTTATTTTCCTATAACAGTAATAACTAAGCGCCCTGTTTCAATATCTTTAGCTACAATATCAAACATTCTTCCGGATTTGCTTATAAATCCACGAAGTCGGGTAGCTGTTGGAACATACCCGGGAATTTGTTTAGCTGCTAAGACAATATCAGATATTTCGATTTTATCCTGTCTGTAATCTTTTAAGCGTTTTTTAGCGTGTTCAGTTATTATTACCCGCACAGTCTTGCACCCATTAATAAGCTTTAACAGGTAATAAACGTTCTTCTTGAACCAAAAAACTATATAATGCATCTTGAAAAGCATGTTTTTTGGGTTTTTCAAAACCCAATTTTAAATATAATATTTCTAACTCTGACTGCAGGCTATTAAACTCTTTGTTATGAACTATATTCGTAATCTTCTCAGCTAAATCTCTATAAAAGCTATGGTCTTCATCAATGTAATACGACATAAAAACTCCCCCTTATTAGTTATATTAAATATATATCTAATAAGAAGGTGATAATGTCTATTAAATAAAAGTATTTGCGTAAATTCGTCTGTTGGTTTATTCGTCTATTGGTGTAAAATTTAAGGTGTTGATGGATTGGTATCTCGGAAATACTTTATAGTTGTTTGAACATCATTAGAAATTTGTTTTTTTAACTCTATTATACTTGCAAATTTCGTTTCATCTCTTAATTTTTTATAAAAAATTATTTTTATTTCACAACCATAAATCTCCCTTTGGAAATCCAGGATATTTACTTCCATGGTAATTGTAATATTTTGTGTTACCGTCGGTTTTTTTCCAATATTTAGTACTCCCATGTAGAGAACATTATCAAATTCTACTCTAACAGCATATACACCGGTAGCAGGAATTAGCAAATTATTATCCCACTCTAGATTAGCGGTAGGAAAACCCATTTGACGACCAATTTTATTTCCCTCAATAACCTTACCAATAATTGCAGGCTGATATCCTAAAAGTCTGGCAGCTTCGGCGATTTTACCTATTTTTATATAATCTCTGATTTTTGTACTACTTACTAATTTACCTTCTACATAAAAGGGTTCTATAATAGTTACTTTAATATTTTGTTCTGCTGACTGTTTAATTAGGTCTTCAGCTTTACCTTTTCCTTTATGACCAAAAGTGTAATTAAATCCGGCTACAGCATGGGATATTTTAAGTTTATTACTGAGAATTTCATGAACAAAACAAGGGGGAGACAGTTCTGCAATAGTTTTAGTAAATGGAATTACTAAAACATTTTCCACTCCCAAAGATTTTAGCAAATCAATCTTCAATTTCAGGGAATTTATTACTTCAATATGGTTGTTAAATAATAACTGAGGATGGGGGAAAAAGGTAAAAACTAATGTCTCCCCATTAATGCCCCTTGCAATATCCTTAGCCGCGTTAATTAAATGCTTATGTCCCAGGTGAACACCATCAAAATTACCTAAAGCTGCTACTACAGGTTTTTCAGGACTAATATATTGTTCTAAGCTTCTGAATACCTTCATTATGTTCCTCACCTAAATACCTTTACAGGCTTAAAATAATTATCTTTTAAAATTCCAACAGCCAACAATTCTTTATTTTTATCCAATACTTTGTACTTAATTCCTTCCAAAACTGAACTAGAAGAAGTCCCGAAAATAACTTTATTGCCGTGGCTTATTTTAACAATATCATCTTCACTAAAATCCAATTCCTGCAAATCCGGAAGGCTATCAGCCATTTTTATCAGAAACTTATTAGCTTCCAGCTGCTTTATTTCATCCAAAGTATAAGAGCTATCAATATGAAAAACTCCTGATTGTACTCGTAGTAAAAATGACATATAAGCGCTGGAGTTTAAAGCCTTTCCAATTTCCTCACAAAGGGTTCTAATATAGGTTCCTTTACTGCATGTGACATCAATAAGAGCGCTGTGTTGATTGTAATTAATCAATTTAAGGTCATATATCTCTATAATACGAGACTGCCGGGCAATTTCCTTACCTTCCCTGGCTAATTTATATAAAGGCTGTCCATTAATTTTAACAGCGGAGAACATTGGTGGTACCTGTTCTAGTTCACCTATAAAGCTTTCTAGAACCTTTAGTAATTCATCTTCTAAAACTATAGGAAGGTCTGTCTTTTTAGTGACCTGACCTGATCCATCCTGGGTATCGGTTTCATAACCAAAGCAAATTAGGGCCCGATAACGTTTAGCAGCAGAAGATAAATACTCTGCCAAACGAGTAGCCTTTCCAATACATAAAGGAAGAACACCTACAGCATCAGGATCTAATGTTCCGGTATGACCAACTTTTTTTGTTTTTAAAATTTTTCTGACTTGATTTACAATATCATGGGACGTAACACCTGGCTGTTTAAGTACATTTATTATCCCATCCAAATTTCGAAGTCCCTCCTTGAGCGATACTTTGTACTACCCAATTTATTACTCCATCAACAACGCTGTCTAGGTTACCGGTTATGGTACAGCCGGCGGCTCTCGGATGGCCTCCTCCGCCATATTTAGAGGCCAATTGATTAACATCAGCCCATTTCTTTGAACGAAAACTTAATTTTATAGTATCAGATGTAGTTTCTCTAAAAATAATTGCTACTTCTACGCCTGAGATACTTTTAAGATGATTTATTAATCCTTCTCCATCGGCATCAGTAGCATTTGCATTATTAAATACATCTCTAGTAAAGGCTACCCAACAAACCTGATTATCAACACTAAAAGAAAGATTATTAAGTCCATACTTTAATAAATTAATTTTGCTTATGTTAATATTTTCATAATAACTATTTCTTACAAGATTTATATCTGCACCCCGGTTGATTAAATCTGCTACAACAATATGGGTTGTTGCTGTAGTATTTTCATAAAGAAAAGAACCTGTATCAGTGCTTATTCCTGTATATATTGAAGTTGCTATTATTTTATCAATTTTCACCTGCAGTAACCCTAGTAAATCATAAATTAATTCTGCTGTTGCAGCGGCATTAGGATCAACCCAGTTTAAATGACCAAAATTCGTATTACTGATATGGTGATCAATATTAATAACAATAGTTTTTTCTCCAATCAACTGCTCTTTAAGATACCCGGTTCTTTCCCAAGTTGCGCAATCTACACAAATAATAACAGATGCAAAATCAGGTATTTCTTCAAGTGGTTTGATGCATTCCCAATTTTTTAGAAATTGGTAAGCATCTGGAATGGGGTCTTTGTTAATTAGACTTATCTCTATTTCTATTTGTTCTAAACCTCTTGCAAGAGCTAATTGGGAGGCCAAAGCATCACCATCAGGAGAGTAATGGGATATTATGGTAACTTTTTGGCTATTCTTGATTACTTCTTTAATCTTTAGAATATCTGTCATCATTATTTTCCTCTTTGGGTTTTATTTCTGTTAGAATAGCTGATATCCTTGCTCCATGTTCGATTGAATCATCGGGTTTAAATAAGAGTTCAGGTACATACCGTATTTTAATCCTTTTGCCTAATTCAATCCGGATGAAACCCGCTGCCTTAATTAATGTATTAATTACTTCTTTTTTCTCTTCATTTTTGCCATAAAAACTAATGTATACTTCAGCATAGCGCAAGTCTCCCGTAACTTGTACACTAGTAATGCTTAATAATCCTTGGACTCTTGGGTCTTTTAATTGAGTTCTAATAATATCAGCCAGTTCTTTTTTAATTTCTTCAGCAATCCTATTATTACGGTTTTTACCCATATAAACCTCACCCCAAATTATAGTTCCCTTTTTATTTCTTCAAAGGTATATGCTTCTAGAATATCTCCTTCTTTAAGGTCATTAAATCGTTCTACCCCTATTCCACATTCATAACCGGCAGCAGCTTCTTTAATATCATCCTTAAAACGCTTCAAAGATGCAAGTTCGCCATCATGAATAACAACACCATCTCTTACTATTCTAATTTTTGCATTTCTTAGTATTTTGCCCTCAGTCACATAGCATCCTGCAATTGTTCCTACTTTGGGCACTTTAAAAGTAGCCCTTATTTCTGCTTGACCTAATTCTACTTCTTTAATTTCTGGTGCTAATAATCCACTTAAGGCTGCTTTTACATCTTCAATTGCATCGTAAATCACCCGATATGTTCTAATATCAATATCTTCCTTTTCTGAAACTTTTTTGGCATTAGTATCTGGTCGGACATTAAACCCAATAATTATTGCATTAGATGCGGCAGCAAGCATAACATCAGTTTCTTTTATTCCGCCCACAGCAGAGTGAATAATGTTTACCCTTACTTCCTCGTTGCTTAACTTATCCAAAGATTGTCTTATCGCTTCAATTGATCCCTGGACATCTGCCTTAAGTATTATATTTAAATCTTTAACCTCACCTTGTTGAATCTGAGAAAACAAATCATCCAAAGAGACTTTAGTTCTTTTGGTAATTTCCTCTTGATGTTTTTCCTGATGCCTTTTTTCTGCAACTTGTTTAGCTAATTTTTCGTCATCAACTACAATAAAGTCGTCACCGGCACTGGGGACTTCAGACATGCCTAAAATCTCTACCGGAGCTGAAGGTCCTGCAGTTTTTAGTTTTTTACCTTTATGATCAAACATTGCCCTTACTCTACCTTGAGTTGAACCAACAATTAGGAAATCTCCAACATTTAGAGTGCCTGTCTGAATAAGTAATGTTGCAACTGGGCCTCGACCTTTATCTAATTTTGCCTCGATGACATTACCTTTAGCATGGCGGTGAGGATTAGCTTTTAATTCTGCAATTTCAGCTACCAGGAGAATCATTTCTAATAAATTATCTATTCCAGCTCCTGTAATTGCTGACACAGGAACCATAATAGTTTCTCCACCCCATTCTTCAGCAACCAAACCATACTCAGTCAATTCCTGTTTTACTCTATCTGGATTACTATTAGGTTTGTCAATTTTATTAATTGCAATTATTATCGGTACCTTTGCTGCTTTAGCATGATGGATAGCCTCAACTGTCTGGGGCATTACTCCATCATCAGCTGCAACTACTAAAATAGCTATATCAGTAACTTGTGCACCCCGAGCCCGCATTGCTGTAAAAGCTTCATGACCTGGTGTATCTAAAAATGTAATTTTTTCTCCCCTAATCTCAACCTGATAAGCACCAATATGTTGGGTAATTCCTCCGGCCTCGGTGGCAATTACATTAGCCTCTCTGATTTTATCTAACAAGGAAGTTTTTCCATGGTCAACGTGTCCCATTATTGTTACGATAGGTGGCCGTACTTCTAAATCCTCATTTTTATCTTCGCTTTCAGCAAAAAGGACCTCTTCCTTACTGGTTTTAACCTCAACAGTGGCGCCATAATCTCTGGCAATAATTGTTACAGTATCAATATCTAACTCCTGGTTTATGGTAGCCATTGTGCCCATTAGCATCAATTTTTTTATTACTTCGGTAGCTTTTTTACCTAATTGATGGGCAAGGTCCTGTACACTTAGGGAGCCTTCAATTACTACATTTCTTTTTACTTCAATTAAATCTTTGGTATTGTCTTTAAAGTTTCTAAATTTATTTTTAGATTTACCCTTTGCTTTGTTTTTAGAAAAAGATTTGTTTGTTGTGTTATCGTTATTTTTAGTTGTTTTGGGAACTATTTTTTTTGTTTTTGGTGTATTAATATGATACTCCTCAAATTTATCGCTGTTTTTTCCTGTTTCTTCAGTACTATTGGCATTTATAACGGCCTGAGGTCTTTTGTTTTGCTCATTAGAAGGTTTCTCAACCTTTTTTTGTTTATTATCATTATTTATATTATCTGTTCCACTGACTGATTTATTAGCTTTCTCTTCTTGCTGCACACTACTTAAATTTAAGACCATATTTTGGATCCGCTTTACCTCATAAGATGGAATTGTACTCATATGGTTTTTTACGGGTAAACCTAAATTAATTAGCTTATCTAATAAATCTTTGCTGCTTATACCCATATCTTTAGCTAATTCATGAATTCTTTTATTAACCATCTAATCACCCCCAGAATTTATTGCATATACTTTTCAATGGCTATGGCCATCTGTTTGTCAGTTATACCTAACAGTGCCCGTGGTGATAATCCAACTGCCACACCTAATTCCTTTTTGCTGCTCACTACAATAACTGGAATGTTGTCCTCGGCAGCAATATGTGACCAAAACTTTTTGCGATTTTCTCCGAAGTCATCAGCCAATATTAATAAATATATTTGCCCTTTTTTATACACAGCTTTAACAGCAGATTCACCTGAAACAAGCTTGCCTGCTTTTTGGGCAAACCCTAACATACTAAGAACTTTATCTTTATTATTCATGAAAGTGTACCTTTAAACTTTCATAGACTTCTTCGGGTATTGCCGTCTTTAATGCTTTTGCTAATTTCTTTGTTTTAACAACTTTTTTAAAACAATCCATGCCGGAACATATATACGCTCCTCTACCCGATTTTTTGCCTGTATTATCAAGTAAAATTTCCCCTTCAGGAGTTCTAACAATACGCAGGAGTTCCCGTTTATCAAACATCACTTGACAACCAATGCACATCCGCTGTGGTATTTTTTTTGGCAATGCTCATCCCTCCTGGTTCTCGTTAGTTTCCTCAATCAAAACTCCTGCTTCTTTTGCCTGTGTTTCACTCTTTATATCTATTTTCCAACCCGTTAGTTTAGCTGCTAATCTAGCATTCTGCCCTTCTTTTCCAATAGCTAATGATAGCTGGTAGTCAGGAACAATTACCCTAGCCTTTTTCTCATCACCAAAGACTTGAACATCTAATACCTTAGCAGGGCTTAACGAATTGGCAATGTATATATTCATATCTTTATCCCATTTAACTATGTCAATTTTTTCACCCCGTAATTCATTGACAATTGTCTGCACCCTCATACCTTTTGGTCCAACACAAGCACCAACAGGATCAACATTTCCATTATGAGAATGTACTGCTATTTTAGAACGGGAACCGGCTTCTCTGGAAACTGATTTTATTTCAACTACACCATCATGAATTTCAGGTACTTCCAATTCAAATAACCTTTTTAATAACCCGGGATGGGTTCTAGAAACAATAATTTGAGGTCCTTTTGGGGTTTTACGAACTTCTACAATATATGCTTTAACACGTTCATGAACAATATAGTTTTCCCCGGGAATCTGCTCAGTTGGGGTCAAAACCGCTTCAGTCTTACCTAAATCAACAAAAACATTTTTAGCCTCTAATCTTTGAATAGTTCCAGTTACTATATCGCTTTCTCTATTAGAAAACTCATTATATATTAATGCTCTTTCTGCCTCTCTTATCCTTTGTACTACTACCTGCTTAGCTGTCTGGGCTGCTATACGTCCGAAATTTCTAGGAGTAACCTCCGATTCTACTATATCATTTAACTCATAGTTAGGGTTTATTTTTTGCGCATCCTCAATAGAAATATCTAAACGGTCATCATCAACTATGTTTACAACTTTCTTTTGGGAAAATACTTTAATTTCACCTGTAATTCGATCGAGATAAACTCTCACATTTTGTAAAGATGCAAAGTTTTTTTTGTAAGCTGATATTAAAGCTGCCTCAATCGCTTCTAGAATAACTTCAGCATCGATGCCCTTTTCTTTTTCCAGTGCATTTAAAGCTTCAATCAACTCCAGATTCATCTCAAATTACCTCCTTTTATGTAATTTTCAACCTTCCCATACTAAATTAGCTTTTGATATCTTCTCTCTTGGAATAATAATTGTTTCTTTTTCAACCTCCATGCTAATATCAACATCGTTAGTATTTATTAATTTACCTATAAACTTCTTCTTGCCAGCTATAGGAATGAATGTTTTTACCTGGATTAAACGACCTTGAAATCTCTGAAAATCCCTGGTTTTTTTTAACGGCCTTTCCAGACCGGGCGATGATACTTCCAAATGATACACTTGGTTTATTGGGTCTTGGTCATCTAGTATTTTTTCCACAGACCTGCTGATTAGTTCACAGTCATCTAATGTTATGCCGGTCTCTTTATCAATAAATATTCTTAAAAACCATTCCTGACCTTCTTTTACAAATTCAATATCTACAAGCTCCATCCCATTTTCTTCAATAATAGGTCCAGTTATGCCGGCAATTATTTCTTCAATTTTTGCCATAAACACACTCCTTCCTTAACTTGGTAACTATTATTTTTAGCATTAACTGTTACGGGTATACAATAAAGGAAAAATAATATGAAAGAGTGGGCACAAACCCACTCTTTAGCAACAAAAATATCGTCATCTTCTGCAAAAATCCAAAATCAGTATACCATATACCGCAACTATTGGCAAGATTAACTAAATAAGGCAAGTTGGTCTGTTTCTGGAAGTTCTGAAAGGCAGCCATGATCTTGGAGAGTCTCAATAACAGTCTTGCTTAGCTTAGCTCTAATTCTTAGGTCTTCTATAGATGTAAAGAAATATTCTTCTCTTGCCTTAATAATATTTTCTCCTGCCGTTATACCAACCCCTTGTAAAGCAACAAAAGGTGGAATTAAAGAGTTATTACTAATAATAAATTTTTGAGCATTAGATTTTTTTAAATCAACTCTAGTAAAGGTAAACCCTCGTAAATACATTTCCAGAGCTAACTCTAGTATGATCAACAGCTTGATTTCTTTTGCAGTAGCAGAATTTCCTTTCTCCTTAATAGATGTTAGCATCCTTTTCACTTCATAAATTCCGCCAGATATAACCTGGGCATCAAACTCATCAGCACGAACAGAGAAAAATGTTGCGTAAAATGCTTGCGGGTAATTAACTTTAAAATAAGCAATTCTAAAGGCCATCATCACATAAGCAACAGCATGGGCTTTAGGGAACATATATTTAATTTTTTTACAGGATTCAATATACCATAGGGGTACATTATGAGCCAACATAACGGCTTCATATTCAACTGGTACACCGTTACCTTTTCTAACTGACTCCATTACTTTAAAAGCCGTACTGGGGTCTACTCCCTTAAGAATTAAAAATGTCATTATATCATCCCGGGTAGAAATTGCTTCAGATAATTTTGCGATAGAGTTTTTAATAAGGTCCTGAGCATTATTAAGCCATACATCTGTTCCATGGGAAAAACCACTTATGCGAACTAGTTCAGAAAATGTTTTGGGTTTAGTATCCTCAAGCATCTGGCGTACAAACTTTGTTCCAAATTCAGGTATCCCATATGTACCTACAGTTGAGCCTAGTTCTTCCGGTTGAATATTTAAGGCTTCAGGACTTGAAAACAGACTCATGGTTTGAGGGTCATCTAAGGGTATTTTCCTAGCATCAACTCCCGTTAAATCCTCGAGCATTTTTATTACTGTGGGGTCATCATGACCCAATATATCAAGTTTAACTAATCTGCTGCTAATTGAATGATAATCAAAATGAGTCGTAATTGTCTCTGTATTTTGGTCATCTGCAGGTCTCTGTAATGGAGTAAAGTCATGAATATCTATGCTTTTAGGAACAACCATCAAACCTCCTGGATGCTGACCGGTAGTTTTTTTTACGCCACTACATCCTTCTACTAAACGATTTATTTCCGCTGAACGTTTTATCTGCTGACGTTCATCAAGATAATTTTTGACAAAGCCAAAAGCCGTTCTGTTGGCAATAGTAGAAATTGTCCCCGCCCGAAAAACATTATCCTTACCAAATAATTCTTCAGTATATTTATGGGCTCGAGGCTGATATTCACCAGAAAAATTTAAATCAATATCAGGTACTTTATCACCTTTAAATCCTAAAAAAACTTCAAAAGGAATATCATGGCCGTCTTTAACCAAGGTATATTCACAGTTAGGACAGGATTTATCAGGTAAATCTGCACCAGAACCATAGGATCCATCAGTAATAAATTGGGAATAAAAACATCTTGGACATTGATAATGGGGTGGAATTGGATTTACCTCAGTTATACCTGTTAAAGTCGCAACAAATGAGGAACCCACAGAACCTCTAGATCCTACTAAGTAACCATCATCATTTGATTTTTTAACCAATTTATGTGCAATCAGATAAAGAACAGCAAAACCATTATTTATTATAGAATCAAGCTCTTTTTTTATTCTTGCTTCTACTATTTCAGGAAGATTTGGTCCATACATTTTTTTTGCTGTTAAATAGGTTAAATTAATTATTTCATCTTCAGCTCCAGAAATTTCCGGAGGAAAAAACTCATCAGGTATCGGTTTTATTTTTTCTATTTGGGAAACCAAATATTTTGGATTCTCTACTACTACTTTCTTTGCTTCTTTTTCTCCCAAATAGGAAAATTCTTCAAGCATCTCATCAGTTGTTTTTAAATACAGCGGCCCCTGCTGATCAGCATCAGAAAAGCCTTTACCCGCCATTAATATTCTCCGAAATATCTCATCCTCCGGATTTGCAAAATGTACATCACCGGTAGCAACAACAGGTATATTCATTTTTAGTCCTAAGGAGTACAAATCTTGATTTAACTTTTTTAGTTCTGAATCAGAATTTAATGTTCCGTTTCGAATTAAAAATTCATTATTACCTATGGGTTGAACTTCGATAAAATCATAAAATTGTGCAATTTCTGTTAGTATATCAAAATTATTTTTCACCTCTAAGTATTTACTAATTAGTTCTCCTGCTTCACAAGCAGTACCAATTAATATTCCTGTTCTTTTTTCCCTTAAAAGACTCTTAGGAATCCTAGGTACCCGACTAAAAAATTTTAGGTGGGATTCAGTAACCAAATTATATAAGTTTTTCAAACCTTCTTTATTTTTTACTAAAAGAATACAGTGATAGTTAGGTATTTTCCCTTGGTATTTAATACTATCATCGAAAATATATGCTTCTATTCCATAGATAATTTTAATATTGTATTTTTCCCCTGCTTCATAAGCTTCCGGAAAGGACTGAACAACACCATGATCAGTAATGGCAATAGCTTCATGTCCCCACCCTGAAGCTATTTTAATGAGATCTTTAGCCGAACTAACACCATCCATACTACTCATTTTTGTATGTAAATGTAGTTCAACCCGCTTCTCTTTCGCAGTATCTGTACGGCCTTTAGCTATCAGTAAATTAATATCATTGACCATAAGAGTTAACTCTTGAGAAAATTTATCTATTTGAACCGTGCCCTTTACTTTAATTCTTGGACTATTAGTGATTTTTGCCATTATATCCTCTATTTCTTTCAATTCCCTAATTATTTTACATGTAACCGAATCAGTTAAATCAGTTACACAAAAGCTAAGAATAGCACGTCCAGTTTTTAGCTGTCTGATATCTAAAGAAAAAGGAGTTCCAATTACCACAACATTATGCTCTTCTTCAACCACTTCTTTGATAGGTTTTGCTTCTCCTTTTATTTTTTTACCAAATAGTATTTCATTAGTCTTATTATTATCTTTTGGGGGTTGGTTTTTTTGTTTGCCGCTAAGCTGTAAAGGAATATACTCTGAATTTTGTTTTTCCTCTATCTTATTTAATACAACTGGTAAAATCTGTTTATCCCATTTTAAGTTTATTCTCGGCGAATAATCTAAGAAAACAGTAAATAATTCTTCCAGGTATTTTGCACAACCCTTATTGGTAAGATATTTCACCCCCAATGCCGAACCCAAATAAATTTCTAAAATATCTTCATTTATGATTTTCCAATAACTATTAGACATCCATCCCTGGGTACTGGGGTATTTGCCCATTAAAAAGCTTAGGATATTTTCCCAATTCTCTTCTAAAAAAAATTGTAATGTAGTATGCTGTTGAATTTTTGGTTTTAGAATTATTTTATCAACCTCTGGTAAGAACCTAGCTAGATTATTGCTGCAATTTTGTAATAATTTAAGGGAAGGAAGGTGCTGACAAAAAAAATAGATTTCCCAAGTATTTTGTACTTGGGAAACTTCAACCTTAGAAATGTTTATTTTTTTGAAAAATCTTTTTACTTCTTCAGGGATTGAAATATCTTTATTATTCATGACTTCTGATAAAAAACTTAGTTCCATATTTACCTCACTATTCGAACTTAACTTTGTGTACACCTTTTAAACTTTCCAAGGAGGAAATGACTTTCGATGTTTCAATACTAGCAGGGAGTTTAACATGCATTTCCAATTGAATAGTATCATCATCAAGTTTTTCGCGTATTAGCTCAATGTTTATTACATTTATATTAAAGTCACCTAAAGTACTGCAAACTAATCCGATTTGGCCTGGCCGATCATCTACTTGGACATTTAGACTTTGCAGTCTTTTTCTTTTACTAACTACATCTTCTAATTTAGAAAGATATACTAAAGAGATATAAACTATCAATGTAGTGATAAGTGCTGCCAGATAAGCTCCTGACCCGACAGCTAAACCTATGCCCGCCACCACCCAAAGAGTTGCAGCAGTTGTCAGACCTTTAACATTACCCCCTGAACGCATTATGGTGCCTGCTCCTAAAAAACCTATACCGCTTACAACTTGAGCAGCAATTCGACCAGGATCAATGTTAGTACTCTCGGCGAACTGCAAATAAATGGAAATAGAAACAATCATTATCAAACAAGAACCCACGGAAACCAAAGTATGGGTTCTAAATCCTGCTGACTTATTTAAAGCTTCTCTTTCTAATCCAATAATTCCTCCTAAGACAGCAGACAACACAAGCCTTATTATTATTTCTAATTCCCATATCATAAAAACACCCCTAGCCGTGGGTTACATTTTTAGCGATTTCCCAATACATTTTAAGACGATAGGCAAACCCTTTGACTAAACCTAATTTTTCTTCCTTCATAACATGGGATAAATCCCTCAAAAGAACTTCTTTTACCATTAGGTTATTCTGAGCAGCATATTTTGTTAATGCAACTTCTACTCCAAACCTTGAGATATGTAAATTACTAATCTTAAACAGATGTTCTTTTTTGACAATTCTCTGACCTGAGAGAAAAGGTGCAATAACTTGAGCTAAGTCCGTTGTTTTCCTGCCATTATCAAAAATACCAACAATCATATCATAGTTATCTTTAATACTTGCTAACATACACTTAATGTGCTCTACCTTAAGGCCAACTAAATCAGCATCCAAAAACAAAATATAATCTCCCTGGGCAGCTTTTGTCCCAATAATCATTGCGCCACCTTTACCTAAGTTTTCAGGGAGAGCAATAAGTTGTACGGGGTAAGTTTTAACTATAGCCGCAGTATTATCTGTAGATCCATCGCTTACCACTATAACTTCTTTTAAGTCCGGAACTTGAGTAACTACATCAAGAACAAGGCTGATATTTTTCTCTTCATTATATGCGGGGATAACAGCACTGACAACCATTTTAATCCTCCCAAATCTATGACCTTAGATAATTAATAACAGTCTCTGCAATAATTGATAAAGGAATTTCCTTAGAACTATCTTCAGTACGCAATTTATATTCAATAAGACCTTCATTAACACTTTTCTTTCCTATCGTTAACCTTATAGGGAACCCAATAAGGTCGGCATCTTTAAACTTTACACCAGGTCGTTCATTTCTATCATCTAACACAACCTCTATTCCCTGTTGTGTTAATTCTTTATATAACTTTTCGGAAATTTCCATATGATCCTTATCTTTAGTAGATATTGGAATTATAACAACATGATAAGGTGCAATAGACATTGGCCAAATTATGCCATCATCATCATAATTCTGTTCCACGGCAGCCGCCATAGTTCTTGTTACTCCAATTCCATAACAACCCATAACTATTAAATTTTCCTTACCATTTTCGTCCAAATACGTAGCATTCAAAGCAGTACTATACTTTGTCCCTAATTTAAATACTTGTCCTACTTCAATACCCCTAGTAATTTCTAAATGGCTCCCGCATTTTGGACATGGTTCACCTGGTTCCGCAAAGCGAAAATCAAAATATCCATTAACTCGGAAATCCCTTTCACTATTAACATTATTCAGATGATATGGTACTTCATTAGCACCACAAATAGCATTGACTAATCCCTTTATCTCTAAATCAGCATATACAGGGATATTCTTAAGCCCCACAGGGCCAACAAAACCTATTTTACATCCAGTAATTTCTTCAACTTTTTCCTCTGAAGCAAACTGCAAATTATAACAGGGATGTACTTTTTGAACTTTTATCTCATTGATATTTCTGTCACCCCTAATTAGTACAGCAATTACCTGCTCATCTGCCTGATAAAATAAAGTTTTAATGCACTTCTTAGAGTCGATATTCATAAACCCAGTTAATTGCTCAATTGTTTTTATATTTGGCGTATGTACTTTTTCCATTTCTTTATTATCTTCAGGTATGATATTATCAGAATCTCCAATACCACAGGGTGCAATCTCGATGTTTGCAGCATACTCACAATCATTACAATAAACTATTGAAGCCTCACCATTTTCGGCTAAAACCATGAATTCGTGGCTTGCATCACCACCTATTGCACCGGAATCAGCTTCTACAGGTCTAAATTCCAAACCAAAGCGGGTAAAAATATTAATATAAGCATCATACATTTTCTTATAACTCACAGCTAAGCCTTCTTCATCTTTATCAAATGAATAAAGGTCTTTCATAATAAACTCCCGACCTCGCATTAAACCAAACCTGGGCCTTCTTTCATCACGATATTTGTTTTGAATTTGGTAAAGCCTTAAGGGCAGCTGTCGATAAGAACTAACCTCACCTCTAATTAAATCAGTAATAATTTCTTCATGGGTAGGTCCTAGACAAAAATCCCGGTTATGACGATCTTTTAACCGAAACATTTCATCCCCATAAACGTGCCACCGACCTGTTTCCAGCCATAGCTCAGCCGGCTGCATAATTGGCAGTAATACTTCAAGACCGCCGGCTTTATTCATTTCATCTCTAATAATATCCTGAATTTTCCTTAATACCCTGTGGGCAAAAGGTAAATATGTATACACACCTGCTGCACCTTTTCTGATATAACCTGCCCTTAAGAGAAGTTGATGGCTAATAATCTCTGCTTCAGCAGGGGTTGAACGAAGGGTTGGTACAAAAGTTTCAGTCATTCTCATGGCTATCACTTCTCCTTATCTTGTCAATCTCACTTAGTAAAGCGGGTAAAAGCTGGTCTTCTGTAACTTTTTTAATTATTTTTCCTTTTTTGAATATAAGACCCTCCCCCTTACCTCCTGCTATCCCCAAGTCAGCTTCTCTGGCCTCGCCTGGGCCATTGACAATGCATCCCATAATAGCCAGTTTTAAGGGAAAGTCTAAATCTGCTATCTGTTTATCTACTTCATTTACTAATTTATCAAGATCAATTTGACAACGGCCACATGTTGGACAGGATATAATCTCAACTCCGCTTCTTTTTAAATCTAAGGATTCTAATATTTTTATTGCAACTGGAATCTCTTTCAATGGATCACCAGTTAAGGAAACCCTAATTGTATCACCAATCCCCTCTGCTAAAAGAGTACCGATACCAATAGCTGATTTTACAACTCCGTATTTTTCTGTCCCCGCTTCAGTAACTCCTAAATGTAAAGGATAGGGAACTTGCTCAGCTATTTTACGATAAGCATCTATCATTAAAGGTACGTGGGAGGCTTTGAGTGACACTTTTATTTTTGTAAAGTGATTTTTCTCCAGCAAGACTACATGTCGTAATGCACTCTCTACTAGACCTTGAGCTGTCACACCTTGATATTTTTCCAGTATATCCTTTTCCAAGGAACCTGAATTGACTCCAATCCTAATTGGCACATCATAATAGACGGCAGCTTTTACAACTTCTTTTATTCGCAGGTCACTACCAATATTTCCTGGATTTATTCTCAATCCAGCCACACCATTTTCTAGTGCCTCAATTGCTAGTCGATAGTCAAAATGTATATCTGCAATAACAGGAATAGGACTTTCTGTACAAATTCTATTTAAGCCTTGGGCGGCTTGTCCATCAGGTACGGCTACCCTAATAATCTGACAGCCCAAGCGGAAAAGTTCTTTGATTTGCTTTAGGGTAGCCAGAGTATCTCGGGTATCTGTATTTGTCATTGATTGAATACTTATTGGGTTATCGGAGCCAATTCCTATTGCTCCCAAACTAAAATTAATAGTCTTTCTTCGTGAAATCAAAATAATCACCACTATTATTAATTATTTACGAAATGAAATGCCAACCGGACTTCTACCATTTTAATCAAAAAGTTTAATAATATCCCGATAAGTTATAATAAGCATTAAAGTCATTAATAAAGCAAAACCAATAATATGAACGAAATTTTCCTTCCGTGCGTCGATAGGTTTACCTCTTAAGCCTTCGATTCCCAAAAAAATTAGTTTACTTCCATCTAATGCCGGAATTGGCAAAAGGTTTAATAACCCTAAATTTATAGATATAAGGGCGGTCAAGTTTACTAAATATATTAATCCAACCTGAGCAGATTCACCGATAAGCTTCACAATTCCTACCGGACCAGTAACTTCACCAGCACCCAATTTTCCAGTTATCATTTGGACTATGGCTATAAAAGTAAATATAATAATCTCAAAAGTACGTTGAAGCGCAATTCCCAAGGCTTTTAGGGGGTTTACCTTATTCCATTGGCTATTGGGAGTGACGCCTATCAAACCGACCTTGCTTTCAGTATCTAGTTTGGGTATTATATTCAACTCCAATTTATTGCCACTACGATCAATTATAAAGTGTAGTTCCTCACCTGGTTGATTATGGATTAATTCTACCATTTCCGACCATTGCTCAACATTCTTTCCATCTATAGCAATTATTTTATCTCCTGCTCTTAAACCTGCATTTTCAGCAGGACTACCCGCAACAACTTCACCAATTATAGTACTAGTATCTGCAGTTGGAATTCCAACTAAGGTAAAAAATAATGCAAATAAAAAAATAGCTAATAAAAAATTCATCAATGGACCTGCAATAACAACACCTGCTCTTTGAGCCACTGATTTACTACTAAAACGTCCCGGGTCATTAGCTGTCAAAATATCCTCTTCTTCAATTCCTGATTCACCGGTCATTTTAACATATCCGCCAATGGGTAAAATTCGGATTGAGTAGAGTGTTTCTCCTTTTTGAACAGAATAGGCTTTAGGTCCCATACCAATGCTAAATTCTTCTACTCGAATTCCTACGAATTTAGCTACTATAAAGTGTCCGAATTCATGGACAAATATCAATAAACCAAAAATAATTATTGCTAAAAAAGCTGTCTGCAATTTTAATCACCTCATATTTTTATACTGTCTGCTTTCCATTCTAGCCCAATTATCCACTTCCAGCAAATCCTCTAAACTATATTCTAAAAAAGGATTATGTTTTTCTAACACTGTCTCAATCAAAACAGGAATTTCTAAAAAAGAAATTCTTTCCTCTAAAAAAAGCTCAACTGCAACCTCATTAGCTGCATTTAAAACAATGGGTAATGTTTGTCCTCGTTTGCCAACATGATACGCTAAACTTAAACAAGGAAATTTAGCATGGTCCGGGGCAAAAAACTCCAGTTTTTGAATTTGGGTTAAGTCTAGTTTTGGAAAGGAGTTATTGATACGATTAGGATATGTTAGAGCATATTGAATAGGAACCTTCATATCAGGCAGACCTAAATGAGCTAAAAATGATCCATCACCATACTGAACCATTGAATGAATAATACTTTGCGGATGTATAACAACATCAATTTTATCATAAGCCACATTAAATAACCAATGGGCTTCAATTACCTCTAAACCTTTATTCATTAATGTTGCAGAATCAATGGTTATTTTTTTGCCCATATTCCAGTTGGGATGTTTTAGCGCTTCTTTAGGTTTAACATTGTATAAATCTTCATGCTTGTAAGTCCAGAAGGGTCCACCAGAAGCGGTAAGTATAATCTTTTCCAAGGACTGGCTATCTGGTTCTAAACACTGCATTATTGCAGAATGTTCACTATCAACCGGTATTATTTCTGCTCCTGTTTTAACCTTAATTCGCTCTGCTAGGTACCCTGCTGCAACAATGGTTTCTTTATTAGCCAGTGCTACATTAATTCCTAACTCTAAGGCCTTTAGAGTAGGCTGTATGCCACTAGCACCAGATATGGCTGCCACTACTAAGTCAAGTTCTGTTTCAACTAAACTACGAAGAATTCCATCTATCCCCAACATTACATTTATGGGTAAATGCTCTAAAGCAGCTTTTGCTTTATGAAAGCTTCCTTCATCGGTAAGAATCACAAATTGGGGCTGGTATTTAAGGGCCTGTTGGATAATTAGTTCAGTATTTTTATGGGCAGATAGAATTTGTATTTTAAATCCCTTGATTTCATCAATTACTTGTAAGGTTTGAGTTCCTATAGAACCGGTACTACCTAAAAGGGCAATGTTTTTCAATTTATCTTCTCCTTCGTTTATTTTTTGCTTGTATAAACGACTTATTATTCACCCCATCTTATTTATCCAAAAAAATTAATAGATAAAATAATGCAGGTGCTGTTAATATTGTACTATCAAATCGATCTAAAATACCTCCATGGCCAGGAATTATTTTACCTGAATCTTTTATTCCTGCTAATCTTTTAAAACAGCTTTCTGCCAGGTCTCCTACTTGCCCTAGTACAGAGATTAAAAATGCTGTAACAAATAAGATAGGTAATGTAAAGATTGGGAAGAAAATATTGAACATAAACGCAGCCAGCAGACTTAATAACAAGCCTCCTATTGCGCCTTCAATAGTCTTATTTGGGCTTACCAGTGGGGCTAGTTTTGTCTTTCCTAAAAACCTGCCGGCAAAGTAAGCTCCTGTATCAGTTGACCAGATTACTAAAAATAAATATATTAAAACAAGTGCACCATTAGGAATATTCCTTAATAAAACTATGTGGGTTAATGACCAACCAACATATATTAAGATAAAAATGCTAGCTGCAATGTCCTCTAAATTGATCTTTGGGTATTTTAATACAGAAAGAAATAAAATAATTAAAAAACTTAATCCCAATCCATAATTAAACCAGTTTGCAGATTGGGTCCAAGCACCCCAGATCAGGACTAACTCACCTAATATTATTGGAAACATAAGTATTTTATTGCCTCTATTCTTTAACATTGCTTTAAATTCAAATGTACCATTAATAATTAGAAATAAAACAGCTAATGCTAACCAACTCTCACCTATTGATATGATAAAAACCAACAAGGGTATACCTATTAATGCACTAACAATTCTTAACCACAGCATGATTACACCACACTTAACTAAAATTTAATCCACCAAATCTTCTCTCACGATTTTGGAAATCATATATAGCATCAACTAGATGCTGGGGCTTAAAATCAGGCCATAATACATTAGTAACCCAAAATTCAGTATATGCCAGCTGCCATAAAAGGAAATTGCTAATTCGCATTTCCCCGGAAGGCCGAATCATCAGGTCGGGGTCTGGCTGATTATGGGTATATAAGAATTGTCCTATTAGCTCTTCATTAATTTCTTCACAAGTTAATTCACCCTTTTTTATCTTTTGACAAATCAAGCTTACAGCCTGAGTTATTTCAGTCCTGCCTCCGTAATTTAGAGCAACGTTTAAAACTAGTTTATCATTTTCTTGGGTACTATTTCTTGCATTGATTATATATTCCAATGTTTTTTCCGGTAAATCTTCAATTTTGCCAATAGGATTGATTCTTACACCATTCCTATGTAAAATATCCAGTTCTCTTTGGATGTATTCAATAATTAAGTTCATTAAAGTGCTAACCTCTTCTTTGGGTCGTTTCCAGTTTTCGGTAGAAAAGGCATATACAGTTAAGTAAGGTATTTTTATATCTAAACAAAACTGAACAATATTTTTAAGGGACTCCACGCCGGCACGATGTCCAGCTACCCTAGGCAGCCCTCTCTTAGAAGCCCATCTGCCATTACCATCCATAATTATGGCGATATGCTTTGGCAATGGTTTAGCTAGTATATCCTCTTTATTAATAGATTTTTTCCTAGAAAAAAAAGCCATTATAACCTCCACTTTTACTGTCTTTTCCTTATATATAATATAAGAAAACCCCCTTTATGTAAACTATAGGGGGTTTATATGAGAAATTATAAAGCCGAACTTGTTCAGATGGAGTTTTGACTCCACCTGAACTTAGGGAGACTTATCCTAATTCCTTATCTCCCGCTTATAGAAGCGGGAGTCTTATACGATTGGATAAACCTAGCATATTGTTATGATAAGTAACAACTAATTCTACATTTTTAGGAAAACCTTCTCTTATTCTAACAATCTTAATGGCACCGGGCGGGTTATTTAAGTACTTTATATCATTAATATTATAGCCCAATTCTATCAATTCCTTTTGGGCATCTTCAAAATCACAAGCTAAAAGAGCATTTAGTTCCATGGCTTAAATCTCCATTATCTCCTGTTCTTTATTACTAAGCACTTTATCCACCTCAGCAATATACTTATCCGTTACTTTTTGTACGTCTTCTTGAGCCTTTTTGCCCTCATCCTCAGTAATATCTTTAGATTTTTCTAAAGATTTAAAGTGATCATTTGCATCTCTACGAATATTTCTAATACCTACCCTAGCATCCTCGGCTTTTTTCTTAATAACTTTAACAAGCTCTTTTCTTCTTTCCTGCGTTAATTGGGGGATGATAATCCGAATAACAGTTCCATCACTTGAAGGATTTAATCCCAAGTCAGATTTTAAAATCCCTCTTTCAATATTGGGAATAATACTCTTGTCCCAAGGCTGGATAACTAGGAGTCGGGCTTCAGGTGCATTTACATTAGCCATTTGGTTAATGGGTGTAGGTACACCATAATAATCAACCTGAACTTTTTCTAAGATAGCCGGATTTGCTTTACCTGCTCTTAAACTGGCAAAATCTTTTCGTAAAACTTCAATGGTTTTCTGCATTCTTTCTTCCGAATCCATAATAATTTCATCAATCATTTTTTTCCCTCCCAACATAGGTTCCAATATTTTCACCCATTATTACTTTTTTAATATTACCTGTTTCATTAAGACTAAAAACAATTATTGGAATATTATTATCCATACAAAGGGATGTTGCAGTAGAATCCATAACACCAAGCCCTTTATTTAATACATCAATATAACCCAAGTCACTAAATTTTTTCGCACCAGGATTAGTAACTGGATCAGCATCATATACACCATCTACTTTTTTTGCCATTAATATCACTTCTGCTTCAATTTCAGCTGCCCTTAAAGCCGCTGTAGTATCTGTAGAAAAATAGGGATTTCCTGTTCCTGCTGCAAAGATTACTACTCTGCCTTTCTCAAGATGGCGAATAGCTCTTCTTCTAATATATGGCTCGGCAATTTGCCGCATTTCGATGGCTGTTTGGACTCTGGTTACAACCTGGTGGTTTTCCAAAGCATCTTGTAAAGCTAAAGAGTTTATTACTGTTGCTAACATTCCCATATAATCTGCAGTGGCCCTATCCATTCCCCTCGAGCTGCCCGCAACACCTCGCCAAATATTACCGCCTCCTACTACTATGGCTACTTCTACTCCTATGTCAACAATTTCTGAGACTTGATGGGCGATAGAATTTAATATTTCTTGGTTTAATCCATAACCAAAATCTCCGGCTAAGGCTTCTCCACTGAGCTTTACAATAACCCGTTTGTATTTAGGCTGATTCATAAGGCATAATACCTCCAGTATATTATCTTCTACATTTTACCTATAATTCCTTTTTTCTATTCCTTTAAAAAAGAGAACACAATGTGTTCTCCTTGTGGCTATTTTTTATTAACTTCAGCCATTACTTCATCAGCAAAATTATCTTTTTTCTTTTCAATACCTTCACCTAATTCATACCGACTAAATCTACGAATATTGATATTTTCACCGATTTCGACAATAGCCTCGGATATCATTTTGCTTACTGTTTTATCACTGTCTTTGATAAATGGTTGTTCTAACAAACACACATCTTTATAATATTTTTCTATACGTCCTTCAACCATTTTATCAACAATGCTTTCAGGTTTGCCTTCATTTAAAGCTTGAGCTCTCAATATTTCTTTTTCTTTTTCAATCAGTTCTTGAGGAACTTCTTCTTTTTTAATAAATTCCGGTTTGCTTGCAGCAATTTGCATAGCTACATTTCTCGCTAATTCTTGAAATTTCTCGGTTTTAGCAACAAAATCCGTTTCACAGTTTACTTCAACTAAAACACCAATTTTACCACCCATATGTATATAAGAAGCAACAACTCCTTCAGCAGCAATTCTACCTGACTTTTTAGCTGCCGCCGCTAAACCTTTTTCCCTTAGGTATTCTATTGCCTTTTCTATATTTCCATTGGTTTCCACAAGAGCTTTTTTGCAATCCATCATTCCCGCACCGGTTGTTTCTCTCAATTCTTTTACCATTCCAGCAGAAATAGTCATATAAGTACCCCCTTTTATTTTTTCATTTGGTAAAAAGAAGGGGTAGCCACAACTGGGGTCCCTGTTCCCCGTTTGGTTACCCCCTTTATACAATGTGTTATTCTCCAGCCGCTAGATTAGCATCACTTTGTTTAGCTTCTAAAACCGCATCTGACATAACAGATGAAAGTAATTTAACTGCTCTAATAGCATCATCATTACCAGGAATCACATAATCAATTTCATCCGGGTCACAGTTAGTATCAACTATTGCAACAACTGGTATACCTAACCTTTTTGCTTCTGCAACAGCAATACGTTCTTTTCTCGGGTCAATAACGAAAAGTGCACCTGGAAGTTGTGGCATATTCTTGATACCACCTAAAAATCTTTCCAAACGTTCGCTTTCAGCCCTTAACTTAATTACTTCTTTTTTGGGTAAAACGGACATTGTACCGTCTTCTTCCATTTTTTCTAGTTCAAAAAGACGATCAATCCGTTTTTTAATAGTATTATAGTTGGTCAGCATTCCGCCCAACCATCTTTCATTAACAAAATATTCTCCACATCTTATGGCTTCATCTTTTACAGTTTCCTGAGCTTGCTTTTTTGTACCTACAAAGAGAATGGGCTTTCCGTCCATTGCTACTTCACGAACAAATTCATATGCTTCAACTACTTTTTTTACAGTCTTTTGTAAATCAATAATATAAATACCATTCCGCTCGGCAAATATATATGGAGCCATTTTGGGATTCCAGCGTCTTGTTTGATGTCCAAAATGAACGCCTGCTTCTAAAAGTTGTTTCATGGAGACTATAGCCATTGTTTCGGCACCTCCTTTCCTCGTTGGTTTTTTTCCTCCGCCTTCTTCAACTCTATTTTAGACCTAAGCGGCACCCTAAAATAAATCCAAAGACGTGTGTAGTAACACCAAAAGTTATTTTATCACAGTAGATTAATTTAAGCAATATCTTATTCCGGAAATTATCAGTAAATTATCAGTAAAGGGAGTAAACATAAGTATATTATAAAGCATCATCACTATATAGATGTAAAACCATAGAGACTTGGTCTTGCCCAACCCCTAAGTTTTGAGAAATATCTTTAATACTCCAGCCTGCTTTAGCTAATTGGAGCATCGATTGTTGTTTTGGCGACATCTTTAATTCATATGCTTTCTTTTCCTTTTTATTATTACGAATATTTCTAGTAGTAATTGGTCTATTAGCATTTGGAATTTCCATTGAGGTCTTTTCAATATCAATTAAAACTTCTTTGCCTTTTTCAATTTTTTGCTCTAATTCATTTAACATTTCATCAGAAATTTTCATGTACTGCTCATAAAGTTTTTCTAAATTACTCTCGATGGCTTTAGCTTCAGCAATAGCTTTTAAGAATACATTTGCATGCATCCTCATAAATAGCCAAACTATCAGCAAAGTTGTTAAAACTCCTAAAATATATCCTATCATTTTTTCACCTATATATGAATATCTAATATATTACCTAGATGTTTTGGTGAGATTTCTTCTTTCTCTTCTTTCTCTTCTTGCTCCCTTGGTTTAGATGAATTGTTTCGCCTTTTAGACCCATCTTCATTAGATTCTTTGTTATTATCCATTATTTTTGTTTCACTATACTCTGATTTGTTTACAGAGATTTCTCTAACATTAATATCTCGGCGCAGCTCAACTCCGGTATGGTGACTTTGATTCTGTTGATGTTGTAATTGTAATTGCTGAATTTTACCTACATCGTGACTTCGAGGAACGAGGACCTGCATATCTATAGCTTTTAAAGACATTCATTTCACTCCCCTTTTTCATCATCTAAAGGAGAAATACTGATATCTACACCTTTTTGCCGCAACATAACCTTATATTGTTCCGTAGTAAAATGTTTATTAGCCCGCCCGATAACGACATTTACTCCGCAATTAATTACTCCTGATACTTTAATATATCCGTCTTCAAGTTCCTTAATTTGCTCCTCTAGCTTTTGTTTAATTAAGGATAAATCTTCCTCCTGTTTTTCTAATTGACTTTTTGTGAGAAGTAATTTAGTTAATAATGTATTTTTATCTGCAGGAAGATTGCCTATTTTTTCTTTTAAGTCGCCTAAAAGTTTTATTCCTTTCACTGTTTTTTCATAGTTTCCTTTTGAATGTACAAGTTGTCCACAGACATCTTTATATTCTAAACGCAGTTCCGGTTTTAGTCCGACTTCTATAGTTGTAAAAGTTGCAAGATTTGAACCCATATTTTTGCAAATCAGGGCTTTACCCGCCCGACAAATACCTCCTACTACTAAACCTTTTCTTCCACCAACCTGTATTGTTGATCCACTGTTTACAATGCTATGCATAACTGCTTCATTAACTATAACATCTTCACCAGCACTGATATGGGCATATTCCACGAAATTACAGTAAACACTACCTGAAGCTTCGACTTGACTCTTTTTTAGTCCCCTGACTCCTTTTTTGATAAAAATATTCCCGGAAGCAAAAACGTGTCCACCTTCTACACTCCCGTATATTTCCACATCACCCTTGGCTTTAACACTAAAACCATCTTTAATATTACCTTTTATCACTACATTTCCTACAAAATCAATATTCCCGGTAGAAAAATCAACATCACTGTTCACCTCAAAGACAGGTAGTACCGAAATCCGACGATCTGCTATTACAACATGACCCTCACAGCTAGCATATCCTTTTAAACAATCTTCTGATAAGACTAAATTTTTACCTATAGGAAGAATAGCATCTTTTCCGTTTAAGGCAGGTATCTCCCGTCCAGTAATTGTAATACCTGGCGTTCCTTTTGTTGCAGGGATTTTCTCAACTAGAAGTTGTCCTTTTTGTACGATTTGAATTAAACTAATATTATAAAAATCCACTTTTCCATTTTCTAATTCCTTCGGTTTTATTTTTAACCCTTTTTCATGAAAATAGTATTTTATCTCTGCATTATTACCTGCCATTGGTTCGCGACCTTTGGCAATAGGCAGCCTTCTAACAAGCTTATTTTCTGCTATTGCAATCATAATTTTTACTTCATCAACACCATAGGTAACCCCTCTACTGATTAACATACCTTTTATATCAGACAAATTTGTTTTCTGTTGACCCTCAATGGCTGGGAAAATCGTCAAATATGCGTTTAATAAATGTTCATCAACCTCAACATCAAATATTTCACCTAAATCTAAATTCAAACTATCAGTTAGCTTAAATGGCTCTAATGAATTTGCCGCAATCCATTGTTCCAGTGTTTGGTAGTTTATTTGTACTTTTCTTAATGTCAATTCTTTTTTTAGTATAGCTAGAACTGGTTCCCTGTCCTCAGTGTCCGTGGTTACATATAACCCATCTTTTTTTAATATAAATCTATATAAGTCTATTCTTCCACACCTCCTATTCTTAAATTAATTAAAGAGAAAACACCAGTTTCATTTTTCCTTTCATCTTTAAAATAGCCTTTTTATGAATTTGAGATATCCGCCCTTCTGTTAATTCCAAAATCTTGCTGATTTCCTTTATTGTTAATTCCTCATAATAAAATAGAGTGATTACTAATTTTTCCTTTTCATTTAAACCAAGTAAAGCTTTTTCTAAATGTATCTTCATTTCGTCTTTTTCAAGACTCTCAATAGGATCTGGGCTTGTATTATCTGGTAAAAAGTCACCAAAAGTGAAGAAATCACTTTCGCCATTATCTATTGGCTGTTCTAAAGATATTATTGACAAGTTACCTACAACTTGAAGTTGTTTTTCCAATTCATCTTTACTTATTCCCATAAATTCCGCCACTTCATAATCAGAAGCACTTCTTCCAAGTTTTTGTTCTAGTAAGAAATAGGCCTTTTCAATTTCTTTAGCTCTTCTTCTTAAGGATTGGGGGGCCCAATCCATCTTTCTTAAACCATCAATAATTGATCCTCTTACTCTTAAAACTGCATAACCTTCAAAGTTATTGTTTTGCTTAGGATCATATTTATTTATTGCATCAATAAGCCCAAAAGAACCATAAGATAAAAGGTCATCAAAATCAACACTACCCGGTAAGCCGTAATAAATTCTTTGAGCACAATACTTTATTAGAGGGGCATATGATAATATTAAATGCTCCCTATTTTCGCCACTGGGATTATTAAAGAATTGCTGCCACAGTTCTTTTCTGTCATCCATCACACCACTCCCGATTTAGACAATCTTTTCCCCTTGATTAATTGTTTTAATATGCAGTTTACCGTTTTCCGGATCAAAGGTTATTGTTCTTCCAAAATTACCTCCAGTATCTTCAGCCACAATTCTAATCCGCAACAGTTCTAAATGTTTTTTTACAGCTTCAGTATTTCTATCACCAATTCTCATAATACTACTTGTACCAGCAAAATTAAACATTTGGGCACCACCGGCAATTTTAGCAAAAATACGACTTTTTTCTGCACCTAAAACAAGCATTTTGTTTATTATCTCAACTAATGCTGTGTCAGCATATTTTGCTTTATTTTGGTTGTTTCTGGCCTGTGCACTATCTGGAAGCATAATATGTGCAAGCCCTCCCACTTTGCTTCCTGTGTCATAGAGACAAATACCCACACACGAGCCTAAACCGGTTGTAATTAGTTTTTGAGGTGCTTTACAAACAGCAAGATCAGCCATGCCAACTTTAATTACATCCATTTAAAATACAACTCCTAATTCCCTAAACATAATTTCTAAAGAACCTGGTTCTGGTAAAAGGAAAAAATGCCCCTTGACTTCCTTTTCTTCTTCCTCAAATACACTTTCAATTACAAGAGCATAATCACTTACTTCTCCATAAAGCTGTAAAACATTTCCCAAAATTGCTCCTACCATATCAAAAGCAAGGGCAGGCACCGAAGGATTAAACTCCATGTTCGTGAACCCGCTTAAAGCAGTTAAATATGACCCGGCTAATATATTTGTAACTTCCTTTAAAGCCGATATATCCAACTCATCTAAAGTTATAGTTGCTGTTTCTTGCTTACCAACTAGAATTTTTAAAAATAACTTTAGACTTTCTTCAGGTATCACAAAAAGTATACTCATTGGTGCCTTTGCCTCAACCTGCAAATATCCTCCCGCCACAGGGGTGTCATCACCACCCATTAGTTCTACAACTTGGGAGAAAGGTAAAATAAATATATTGGGGACAGACATATTTATTTTTTTATTGAGCAGGGTAGACAAAGCTGTTGCAGCATTTCCTGCACCTATATTTCCAATTTCTTTTAAAGCATCTTTTTGTAAACAATTTAGTTGTTCAAAATCCATTTAACTCACTCCTTAGAATTAGCTGTTTTGTCATTGTTTTCAGACCCTAACTCTAAAATTTCTTGTAAATCAAGTAAAATAATTAAACGGTTATCATGTTTTCCCACTGCCTGAACATATTTATTGTCTAAAAACTCAATTAGATTAGGTTCTTCAATATTTTCTTTAGTAATCCGTTGTACTTCTGTAACACTATCCACTATAATCCCGACTTTTAAATCAGAAACATTAAGAATAATAATCCTGGTATTGTTATCATTATTTTTTTCTTCATTTATTCCGAATCTTTTTCGCAGGTTAACTACCGGTACAACATTACCTCTTAGATTAATTACCCCGGTAAGATAACTTTGTGCTTTGGGAACCCTTGTAACCAAAGTGGGGCGAATTATTTCCTGAACGTTTAAAATATTGACCCCATACTCTTCATTTGCTAAGCGAAATGCAACAATTTGAATATCATCCATCTATATACCCCCTCTAAAACAGTGTTCCTACATCTAGAATTAAGGAAACCTTACCATCACCTAGGATAGCAGCACCAGCAATTCCCGGTATACCTAAAAGCAGTTTCCCTAAAGATGTGATTACTATCTCCTGTTGTCCTATTAACTCGTTGACAACTAACCCTATCTGTTTTTCACCTTTTCTTACCACAACCACATAAACTTCTTCGGAGTTTTCAGTGCCTCCAGCCTCAAAAATTTCTGATAATCGTATTAAGGGTAAGACTTTACCCCGTAAAACCATTACTTCCTGACCTTGTATATTCTTTATCAAGTCATCGGTAATACCAGTAGTTTCATCAATATTAGCAAGAGGTACAGCATATATTTCAGTCCCTAGTTTTACTAGTAGGGCCTGAATAATAGCCAAGGTTAATGGTAATTTAATAGTAAACTTTGTTCCTTCACCTTCTCTATTTTCTACATACACTTTTCCACTCAAAGCTTGGATTTTCGATTTTACTACATCAAGGCCTACTCCCCTACCCGAAACATCAGTAATAGTACTTGCGGTACTAAAGCCTGGACTAAAAATTAAATTAAGGATGCTGTTTTGGTCCATTTGTTCAAGCTCTTTATTTGTTACAACACCTTTTTCTAAAGATTTTTCTTTAATTTTATTAAGGCTTATTCCTTGTCCATCATCTTGAACAATAATAACAACAGAATTTCCTTCTTGTCTTGCAATAAGCCTTAAAGTACCAACCTTATTTTTACCTTTACCATTTCTTATTTCAGGATTTTCAATTCCGTGGTCAATAGCATTTCGTAATAAATGAACCAAAGGATCTCCGATCTCATCTATAACTGTTCTATCTAATTCTGTTTCTTTACCTTCTAAGATTAAATTAACCTCTTTTCCAAGCTCTTTAGAAAGGTCTCGAACCATTCTAGGGAACCGGTTAAATACCTGTTCTATTGGCACCATCCGAACATTCATAACTACATTTTGCAGATCTGTTGTTATTCTATCAATTTGTTCCACCGTTTCATTTAAAGACGCTACATCATTTGTCCTAAAAATCTGTTCTAGTCTGGTTTTATTAATTACTAATTCTCCTACTAAGTTCATTAAGTTATCTAATTTATTTATATCAACCCGAACTGTTTGGTGAATTTTTGTCTTAACATTATTTGTTATTTCTTTAGTTTCTTCTTGATCCAAGCCCACATCTGCATTCTCAGCATTTTCTGTATTATCATAGCTATAAATCTCAAGCTTACCTATTGATATCTCACTAATTTGATTAATTATTTTTAGAATATTTTCCTTATCTTTATTAGATACAAAATAAACTGTAAATTGATTATCAAACTTTTCATCTTCCAAATCCTGGGAACTAGGTACAGATTTTATTATTTCCCCAATTGCCTCTAGACTTTTAAAGACCATAAAAACCCTGACTGATTTCATAACACAATCAGACGATATATTTATCAAGCATCTATAAATATTTAAATTTTGTTTTTGTGCTTCAATTATTACTTTTTGCTCATATTCATTTAATTCTTTCCAGGAGTTATTTGCTAATTCATTAATAGTATCAATATTGATGTTATGAGTAGGGTTTTCAAAATTATTTAATTGAATAATTAAATACGAGATATCAATTTCTTTCTTTTTACCTTGGATAATGTTTTCTAGCATTTGCTCTAAAGTATCCACACAGGCAAATAATAAATCACTTATTGCAGAAGAAAGAACTAAATCCTTTTCCCGGATTTTCACTAATAAACTCTCCATTTTATGGGTAAGTTCTGTGATCTGCTCAAAACCCATGGTTGCAGCCATCCCTTTCATGGTATGGGCCGCCCGAAATATCTCATTTATAGGTCCATCATCACCAGGTTTTTTTTCAATCTTTAGTAAGCCTTCATTTAATAATTGTAAATGTTCCCGTGTTTCCTCGATAAACAACTCCATATACTCACTTTTATTCATTTGACCACCTCCAGACTATAAGATTAGATTTAAGCTTTTGATAATTTCGTTAGGAATATTAAATAAGGGAACTATCTTGTCCACACATCCTGCTTGTATAGCTGCTTTAGGCATTCCGTAAACAACACAGGTATTTTCCGCCTCGGCTATAGAAATACAGTTTTTTTGTTTTAAATTAATAAGCCCATCCCTTCCGTCATGACCCATACCGGTCATTATTACAGCTACGACTTTATTAATATCTGTTTTGGCCACTGAATTAAACAAAGCATCTACTGAGGGTCTATGACCTGTAATCAATGGTCCCTGGTGTATGTATAAGTATGGCTGACAAATATTTTTTACCTTTACTTCCATTTGATAATTACCCGGTGCGATGTATACAACACCTGGTTTAATTTCCTCACCGTTTTCTCCCTCTTTTACTTCTAAATGAGTTAAACTGTCTAGTCTATGGGCTAAAGACTTTGTAAAACCAGGAGGCATGTGTTGAACTACAAGAATAGCGGCATTTGTTATTTCTTTTAAATTCTCGATAAGTTTATGCAGAGCTTTAGGTCCTCCCGTTGAAGTACCAATTAATACCAAGGGGAAACCTAGTTGACTAGAATCATTTTTTATAAATGGCTTATTAACTAAAGTCTTTTCTACATTAATACTTAAAGGAGGATTATATAATTGCTTTAAATTAGCCTTGGAGGCAAGTATTATTTTTTCTACGATTTCCTTTTCTACTTCATGAATATTTAAAGATATTGAACCTCCGGGTTTTTGTACAAAGTCAATAGCACCCTTAGCTAAGGCTTGGATAGTTATATCAGCTCCGGCTTGAGTTAATGAACTAAGCATAATTACTGGTGTAGGAGCAATAGTCATGATTTTTTCTAAAGCCTCTAAGCCGTTCATTTCAGGCATCTCTACATCTAAAGTAATTACATCTGGATTTAGTAAACTTAATTTGGCTATAGCATCCTTTCCATTTCTGGCAGTCCCCGCCAATTCAAGATTACTATCTTTAATTACAATGTCGGAAATTACTTTTCGCATAAAGGCTGAGTCATCTACAACTAAGACCCGGATCCTGGACATTACAACACCCCTTTTCGGATCAGTTCTCTTTGTCGCTCGAAAACATATTTTATTAATTTATCTATAATCTTTTCAGGAACATCAAGATATTTGATTCCAATCAAATATCGTTGATTATTATCTTTTTCTTCAGTATAAACCCGCATAACCTTTGCAGTGCATGAAATAATCTCAGTAGGAAGAAATACATTTATTTTTAAAATATCCCCTTTTATTAGTTTGCTTTTTGAAACAAACTGGGCACCACCACCACTTAAATCACGAATAAAGGCCTTTTTGAAAGCATCCTCATTAGCTAATTTATATTCTAACTGCAGATTAGTTGGAACTCTTACAGAAAGCCGTCTCTGAACCTTTTTTTTCTTATAAGGCCATTCTAAAAAAACTAAAGGAATAGGTTCAAAAGTACGGTCTCTTACTTTGCAGTAGTAAGCATAGGAGGCTGAGTTATCCCAATGCCAAAGTATTACCTCCTGACCGGGTCTTAAAGGTACATAGTTTCCTTTATCAATAGGCATCCCAATAGCTATACCCTCTTGTTTAATATCTTCAACCCTAGTCCTATATGTATCACTAAAATCTGTATTTAGTTCTACTTCAATTTCTATAATCTGATTGATTTTTAAAAAATCCAACATCAAGCTCACCTACCCCATTGACAAAAATAAACACAATACAATGCTATGTCTTAAAAAAGGAAACAATCTTATAAAAATAATCTTTAAGACCATTGGCTTGATTAGTCTCATAAAGCTGATTACACATTTTAGAAGCTAAACTATAAATTCCATCAGCAGCTTTTGAAGTAGGACTATCTAATAAAAATGGCTGCTGTTTTTTTACAGCTAATGGCACAGCCTTATCATCAAGTATAAATCCGAATATTTCTAATTTGCAATTTTTTAAAAATCTACTAACAACAATTTTCAGCTTATTAGCTGCAATTTCCCCTTCTTCATAATCAATGGCCTTATTAATAACTAATTTTATAACACCTATATATTTATGTTTGTTTAAGGTTTTTATTAAACCATATGCATCAGTAAGGGAAGTAGGTTCCGGAGTTGTTATTACAATAATTTCATCGGCAGCTAATGTGAAGTTTAAAACACTTTTTGAAATACCAGCCCCGGTATCAATTAATAAATAATCACTTTCCTTTTCCAAAGATGAAAGTTTTAATAAGAATCTTTCTAGCTCCCATTCTTTTAAATCAGCAAGCTCAGAAATCCCTGAACCACCAGGTATTATTTTAATACCATTTGGTCCTTCTAAAATAATATCAGCAATATCCTTTTCTCCATTAATAACGTGATATAAGTTGAATTTAGGTGAGACACCAAGAATAACATCAATATTTGCTAAACCTAAATCAGCATCTAATATTAGAACACGTTGTCCAAATTCAGCCAAAGCTAAACCTAAATTTAAGGTAAAATTTGTTTTTCCTACACCACCTTTGCCTGATGCAACAGTAATAACCTTGGTGAACTTTTCATTACCACTTAAATCATGCTCTGCCTTCATTTTTAAGTTCTTAGTCAATGCCCTTAATCGGTCAAGTTGGGAACTCATCTGGCACCATCCCTTAAAATAAGTTGAGCAATTTTATCTTGATCTGCTATTTCAATGTCATCAGGAACACTCTGTCCGGTAGTTACATAGGAAAGATACTTTTTGGTTTTTTGAATAACATTTAATATTGGACCATAAGTAGAAGTTTCATCAAGTTTAGTGAATATTATTCTATTAAAATTTAATTTTTCATATTTTACAACTATTTCCAACATATCTTTATATTTAGTAGTTGCACTTAAAACCAAAAATATTTCATCAGGTTCGGCTGCATCCAAAAAACCTTTTAATTCGCCCATTTGTAAAGCATGTTTATGACTACGACCGGCGGTATCTATAAAAATCAGATCTTTATCAGAATGATTTATAATACTGTTTTTCATGTTTTGAGGGGTGAATACAACTTCTACTGGAATTCCAATAATGTCACCAACTGTTTTTAGCTGTTCAACGGCAGCTATTCTATATGTATCAGAAGTAATTAGAGCAATACTTTTTTGATTATTTAAAGCAAAATTTGCGGCTAATTTAGCAATAGTTGTAGTTTTTCCCACTCCGGTAGGCCCTACCAAAGCCAAAACTTGTTGTTTTCTTTTTTTATGAATAATAATTGGTTTAGGTTTTTTAATTATGCGGCAAATATTATCTAAAAATTGCATTCTAATAAATTCCATATCTTCATATTTGGCAGGAGGAACGCTATCTAAAGATTTCTTAATCAACCTTTTGGCTAGTTTTCCTTCAACTTCATTATCTATTAAACAATGATAAAAATGCTCTCCTACTTTATTTAAACCGATATTTAAACTGGCGTTTTCAATCTGTTCCATCATTTCCTGCATCAACATTCTCATATCTTGCAGTTCATTGGAACCGTTTTTTAAATTTATCTCTAAGTCATTTTCTATTAATTTTTCCTCAATTTCACTTATTTCTGAGATATCTTTTTGCTCAGTAACCTGTGGCCAAACAATTTGTTTTTTACTTTCCGGAATTTCTTTTGGCGTTGGAGGAGGAGCATGTACAGGATATTCATTATCAGTTGCTGCAGTTACCTCTACAAATTCTTTAGCAAAAAGACCCAGAAATCCGCCTTCCTTAAATCTTCGGGTATGAAGGATGACCGCTTCTTTTCCCATTTCAATCTTAACCTGCAACATAGCTTCTTGAATATTATTTGCCACAAATCTTTTTACTCGCATCTAAATATTCACCACCCCTACGGCCTCAATATCAATATTAATTGGGATTTCATTATATGATAATACAGGTATATTAGGGTAATTGCGTTCTATCAGCCTATGAAAATAGAGTCTCACCATTGATGGACACAAAATCACAGTTTGAATTCCTAATAACGAGGATTGTTCTAGCGCGCTATTTAATGACCTTAATATTTGCTGGGCTTTCTGAGGCTCAATTGCTAAGTAATTACCTTGCTCAGTTTCTTTAACACTATTTCTTATGATCTGCTCCACTTCAGGGCTCAAAGTAATCACTGAAATCCTATCATTTTCATCAGTATAAATATTTGTTATCTGTCTTCCTAAGGCCTGTCTCACGTATTCAGTTAATAAGTCTATATCCTTAGTAACAGGTGAATAATCACTTAAAGCCTCCAAAATTGTTACCATATCCCGTATAGGAACCTTTTCTTTTAATAAGTTTGCAATAACTTTATGAACTTCACTCAATGTCATTAACTGAGGAATTATTCCATCAACAACTGCAGGTGAATCCTTCTTAACATAATCAATAAGAGCCTGCAAATCCTGCCTTGTTAAAATTTCCGCAGCATGATTTTTTATAAATTCCGTCAAGTGTGTTGCTAGCACAGATGGCGGATCTACCACAGTATAACCTGATATTTCTGCTTCATCTCTTTGCTCTTCTCGAATCCAAGTTGCAGGCAAACCAAAAGCAGGTTCTTTAGTTTCAATACCAGCTAAAGGAGCTGCATCACCTGGATTCATGGCAAGATAATTATCCAAAAGCAACTCACCATGGGCCATATGGACACCTCTAAGTTTTATTAGATATTTGCTGGGCTCTAACTGCATATTATCTCTAATTCTTACCGGTGGAACAACTAAACCTAATTCAAGAGCAATTTGACGTCTTATTAGAACTACCCGATCGAGCAAATCTCCTCCTTGACTTGTATCTACTAGAGGAATCAATGCATAGCCCAGCTCCAATTCTAATGTATCAATATTTAATAAAGAATAAACACTTTCTGGTTTTTTAATTTGTTCTACTTCAATATTTTCTTCTGCTTGAGCCTGTTTATCTTTGGAATCCTGGATAGATTTATGCATTAAATAGGCTAAAATTCCACATACGAAAGCAATAAAAAGAAAAGGGAATGTTGGCAGACTAGGAACCAAACCTAAAAGAGTTAGTACTAAAGCAGTAATAGTTAGTACTTTGGGATGGGAAAAAATCTGCCTAGTTAAGTCTTGCCCAAGATTTGATTCTGAAGCAGCTCTAGTTACCGTAATACCTGTGGCTGTAGATAAAAGCAGAGCCGGAATTTGAGAAACTAATCCATCTCCTACAGTCAATAAAGTAAATGTTGCGGCGACCTCTGCCAAGGAGCCCATCTGAAGCTGAAAGGTACCTACTATTATACCGCCTAATATATTAATAATAATAATTACAATGCCGGCAATGGCATCTCCTTTAACAAATTTACTAGCCCCATCCATTGCTCCATAAAAATCAGCTTGTCTTTGAATATCAACCCGCCGTTTCCTGGCATCAATTTCATTTATTAAACCCGCATTTAAATCAGCATCTATAGCCATTTGTTTACCAGGCATGGCATCTAAGGTAAACCTCGCCGCAACTTCTGCTACCCTTTCAGACCCTTTGGTAATTACAACAAATTGGATAACTACCAAAATCAAAAATACTATTAATCCTACAATTGGATTACCCCCAACTACAAAGTTTCCAAACTGGGCAATAACCTCACCGGCATAACCATGTAATAATATTAATCGAGTTGAAGAAACATTTAAAGCTAGACGGAATAGTGTCATAATTAATATTAATGAAGGGAAAACAGAAAATTCTAAAGGTTCCAAGTTATACATGGAAACAAGAATGATTATTAATGCAATGGTAATATTAAAAACAATTAAAAGGCTTAAAAGCCAATCAGGTAGAGGAATTATCATCATTACGATAATTCCAATAATTCCAAAGGCAATAATCAAATCACTATGTTTAAAGATTCTATTAATAACCGATGTTTCCGATCCTGCCATCTATGTGCCTCCTAAGCTTTTTGCTTGAGTCGATAAACAAAGGCTAAAATTTCCGCAACAGCTTGAAACATGTCTTCCGGGACTTGTTGGTTAATATCAACATTATGAAATAAAAGTTGCGCTAAGGGCTTATTTTCTACAGTAACTATACCGTTTTTATGTGCTAATTCCTTTATTCTCAGGGCTACTAAATCTTGTCCCTTTGCTACTACCATTGGAGCATCCATGGTTTGTGTCTCATATTTTAAGGCTACAGCAAAATGAGTGGGATTTGTAATAATAACATCAGCATGGGGAACCTCTTGCATCATTCTGCTCATAGCCATCTGCCGCTGTTTTTCTTTTATCTTGGCTTTCACTTGAGGATCTCCTTCAATATTTTTATACTCGTCTTTTATTTCTTGTTTGGACATTTTTAAATTTGTTTCATACTCATATTTTTGATATAGGTAATCTAAAATGGCTAAAAAGATTAAAAGCAAAATAACTTTCCAAAGAATTGTAAAAAGAATTTGACCCAAAAACTTAATTATAGCAGCAATTCCCATATCCATTAAATATGGGAAAGAATCAACATTGCTTTTAATACTCGAATATGTAATAAAGGAAATAAGTCCTATTTTACCAATAGATTTAAATAACTCGGCCAAGGCCTTTTTAGAAAAAATTCTTTTAAAACCTTCTAATGGATTTATGCGTGAAAGTTTAATCTGCAAAGGTTCCGTTGTAAATAAAAAACCTACCTGAACTAAATTTGCTATAACTCCCACAACCACTATTACTACTAACAAAGGCAGAATAAGCTTTAAAAATAAAATAACAAGGCTATTCAATAATGGAGCAATAGTTTCAACACTGATAATTCCAATGGTCATTTGGGACCAAAGATTGAAAATATATACTTGCATTTCTTCAAGCATAGCAGGAATAATTAACTTCAAAAGTAAAAATGCAACAAAAAGTATAACTGCCGAGTTAATTTCAGTACTCTTAAGTACTTGGCCACGTTTTCTAGCTTCCTGCCTTCTTTTGGGAGTAGCTTTTTCTGTTTTTTCTCCTGCAAACAATTGTAAGTTTAGATAATACTTCTTCATATCAGCACCTTGATAATTTGAAAGACATCTTTAAAAGATTTTTCAAATAAACTTGTTAGAAGATAAACATATAAAGGTATCATAAGCATTAAGAGGAAAAAACCTAATAAAATTTTCGCTGGCATTCCAACTAAAAATACATTCATTTGTGGAACAGTCCTGGCAATGATGCCCATTACAAAATCTGTTATAAATAAAGCACCTACTAATGGAGCGGATAGTTTTAGAGCTATCAAAAATAACTCAGAAGTAAATTCAATTAGTAAGTTAATCAAGGAGGAGTTAATATTAAAGCCTGCAATAGGCACTAGCTGATAAGAATAAAACAATGCCTCAAGAAGAAAGTGATGACCATTTATGAGAAAGAAAACCAAAACCGCTAGGAGATTTTTAAATGTACCCATCAAAGGGACTTGAAGGCCACTCTGAGGGTCCATAATGTTTACAATACCAAAACCCATCTGCATATCTATGCTTTGTCCAGCTAACTGAATTGCTGAAAACAATAGTTGTGCAGTAAATCCAATAACTATCCCAATGAGAAATTCACTAATCAATAAAAAAATATATCCAATATTAATCTCGGGAATGCTTGTTTTAGTATAAATCATAAAATATACCAAGACACTTAAAATTAGGGCACAGGCAATTTTTAGCTGGATAGGTATGTTGCGACTATTAAAAACCGGAGCAGATATGAAAAATCCAGTAATGCGTAAAATAATCGCTAACAATAAAGGGTAAAATTCAAACATTATGGCTATATTATCCATTTTTTTAAGATCCCAGCTTTGGAATTACTTCAAAAAGATTAGTGGTAAAATCAATTAATACATTTAACATCCAAGGTCCGGTTACAACAACTATAACTAGAATTACAATAAGTTTAGGCACAAAGGTAAGGGTCTGCTCCTGAATTTGGGTAGTAGCTTGAAAAATACTGACGGCAAGACCAATTAAGATACTTCCCGCTAATAAAGGACCAGCAATCAATAATACTGTATATACTGCTTCTTTTGCTATGTAAATAATATAATCCTGGGTCATTTATATATACCCCCTTAGCCAAAACTCAGCATCAAGGATTTCACTATGAGATGCCAGCCGTCAACTAGGACAAAAAGTAAAAGCTTAAAAGGTAAAGCAATCATCATGGGTGGGACCATTAACATCCCCATCGACATTAAAGTGCTAGCAACAACCATATCTATTACAATAAAAGGAATAAATATTAGAAAGCCTATTTGAAATGCAGTCTTTAATTCACTTATTGCAAAAGAAGGTATTAAAACATAAGTAGGTATGTCCCCTTTAACTTCTGGTCTCTCAATACCAGCTAAATCTATAAATAAAGCTAAATCTGTTTTTCTTGTATGTTCAAACATAAAATCCCGTATGGGCATCATAGCATTTTCAAAAGCTTGTCCTTGATCGATATTCCCCTCCAAATAAGGTTGTAGGGCATTTTGATTAACATCAGTCCAGACGGGTGCCATAATGAAAAATGTTAGAAAAAGGGCTAAGCCAACTAATACTTGATTAGGAGGCATCTGTTGGGTTGCTAAAGCATGTCTGACAAAAGACAAAACCACAATAATGCGGGTAAAGGATGTCATTAATATTAAAATAGCCGGTGCCAAACTTAAAATTGTTAGTATTGCAAGAAGCTGTAAGGTTAGAGCTGTATCCTGAGGAGTTTGGGCTTCTCTAATACCTAGTTCTAAGCTAGGAAAAGGTAAGGGCTCAGCAAAGGCACTACCGGGAAAAATAAAAAGGAAAAAAACCAAAAGGAAAATCCACTTATTCTTCATAAGTTTTTATCTCCTTTTTTATTGTTAAAATAAATTTCTTGTGTGTGCTTAATATGATGTTCTAATGATTCCTGAAAATTATTCTTTTTTTTAGGCTTAAAAAAATTAAGTTTAAGTTTTTGGGAATAATTATTTTTTACGGATATCCCTCTTAATTCATCCAATCTCACTTGATCATCAATAGTTGTAAGAATATTAATCTGTTGTTCGGTAATTCCCAAAACATATCCTTTATTTTCTATTTCCACTAAATAAATACCTCTGTTAGTACCTAAAGGCATATGGTCAAGTATTTGGATCCAATCACCATATTCCGTTTGGGGATTTGTTCCACGCACAAAAAACTTAACACCAAAATAGGTTAAAATAAGCACTCCCAAAACAGAAAGAATATATCTAAAAAGTAAGCTGCCAATTTTTATGGATTGGCTTATTTCAGTTTCTTCCTCAGTATTATCTAAATCAAGTTTGTCTTGATTAGATGCTGTTAAACCGGTAGTTATAGTTATACAAAACAATATTATTAGTAAAATAATTGACAATAGCTTATTTTTACTCATGATAATGCTTTTCTCACTGCCTCCAATACCCGATCAGGCTGGAAAGGCTTAACTATAAAGTCTTTAGCCCCGGCCTGAATAGCATCAATAACCATTGCCTGTTGACCCATGGCACTACACATAACAATTTTTGAATTACCATCAATTTCTTTTAATCTTTTTACAGCTTGAATACCATCCATTTCCGGCATTGTTATATCCATAGTAACCAGATCTGGGTTAAGCTCCTTAAATTTCTCAATTGCTACTTTACCGTTCTCAGCTTCACCTACAACATCAAAGCCATTTTTAGACAGAATATCCTTTATCATCATCCTCATAAATGCTGCATCGTCAACAATTAATACCTTATGTCCCATTAATTATTACTCCTCCTTATTGAAGATTTTTAACCCGTTCGAATGGACTGATAATATCTGTAATTCTAACTCCAAAATTCTCGTCAATTACAACTACTTCACCTTTTGCAAATAATTTACCATTTATTAGCATATCTACCGGCTCTCCTGCCAATTTATTAAGTTCAATTATTGAACCCGTTGAAAAATCCAATATTTCTTTTATAGTTTTATTAGTCCTGCCTAATTCCACCGAAACCTGTAGAGGAACATCCAATATTAAATCGAGATTTTGGGGTGGAGATTGGTGTATCTGTGGATTTAGTTGACTAAATTTGGCAGTCTGAACCATTACAGAATTCTGCTCAATGGCTTTTTCAGTCTTAGACTGCTTTTCTTCATGAGTAAATTTAGGATATTCTTCTGCTGGAGGTTCAGCATAGTTATCATTACTACTCATAAACGTTTGAGATTTTGTATTATAGTTATCAAATAGTTCATTAAGCATTAATTTAGCAAAACTAAAGGGTATTAACTGCATTATTTCACTTTCAATCAAGCCTTGTATTACCATCCTAAAAGCTATTTTCACAATGGGCTCTGTATCTTCGTCACTAAAACCAATATCCTGATTTTGTAAATTAACTAAATCAATTAATGGCGGAGATATATCAATACGCTTATCAAGAATAGTAGCCATTGATGTGGAAGCTGAACCCATCATTTGGTTCATAGCTTCACTTACAGCACTCATATGCAGTTCACTTAGCTTATCTGGTGGATTTTGTCCTGTTCCGCCCATCATCAAATCTGAAATAACTGCAGCATCATTAACATTAACAAAAAGAATATTAAGCCCCTTTAAACCTGCAGTGTATTTTACATTAATTGCCACATAAGGTTTAGGGTAATCCTCTCTAAGCTTGGATTTGGAAGTCAATTGAATTTTTGGTGTTGTTATTTCTACTTTTTTACCTAGTAAAGAAGATAAAGTAGTCGCCGCAGTACCCATAGAAATGTTAGCTACCTCACCTAGTGCATCTTTTTCCATTTCATTTATTACATCATTATTTTCTTCATGGGAAAAATCATTACCTCTTAAAAGAGCATCAATTTCAGCTTGTGATAATATACCTTCACTCATCATCCTCTCCCTCCCCTTCTATAGAACTAATTATCTGTACAGCTAAATGACTGCCGCTAAGCCCAACTTGACCTTTAAATTTAGCTTTAGCGCCGACAACAAGGTGAATCTCACCATTTACAGGATTATCTAAAGCTATAACATCGCCCTTTTGTAAATCTAAAAGTTCCTTTAAGGTAATAGTTGTTTGTCCTAGTAAAGCTGTTACTGGGACTTTAGCTTTTTTTACTTTACTTTTAAGGTAATGTAAATATTCCGTAGTCTGTTCTTTAGCTGAAGTACCATACCAAAACCTAGCATTCAAGTTATTTGAAATTGGCTCAAGCATAATACAGGGTAAACAGATATTCACAAAACCTTCAGTTTCACCCAACTGCATATCTAAGGTAATCAACACCACCATTTCTGAAGGAGAAACAATTTGGGTAAAGCTAGGATTAGTTTCTAAATTTTCAAATTGTGGTGTTAACTCTATTACGTTAGCCCAGGCATCCTTAAAATAATCCAAAAGCTTGGTAATTGTTTTGGTTATAATTATTTGTTCAATTTCTGTTAATGGTCTTCCCTTGATATTGGATGTACCAGGTCCCCCAAATAACCTATCAATTATGTAAAAAACAAGATGTGGATTTATTTCAAAAATCCCTTTGCCTTCAAAAGGCAGTAGCCCAAAAATATTTAAAATTGTAGGATTAGGAATGGAACGAATAAATTCTTCATAGCTTAATTGCTCCACTGAAGCAACTTTTATCTGAACCCTAGTTCTTAATTGTCCGGAAAGGTATGTGGTTATAAGCCTACAGTAATTTTCACTAATTACCTCGATAGTATTTATTTGTTCTTTAGAGAATTTATTGGGGCGACGGAAGTCATAAATTCTTATCTTTTTTTCGTTCTCTTTTAGCTTTATAGTTTCTGCATCAATTTCACCTGTCTGTAAAGCATTAAGTAGTGCATCAATTTCTGATTGGGATAATATTTCAGCCACCAATTCACCCCCAAATATTACTGATAAACAAATTTATTAAAAAATATATTTTTTACCTTTCCTTCAGTCAAAATATTATTAATATTATCCACCAATTCTTTTTTAACTATTTCTTTACCCTCAAGGGAATCGAGATCTTCCACAGTTTTACCACTTAAAACAATTATTACTTTATCCTGAAAAACAGGGAGCTTATTATTTAATTCTTTTAAGACTTTCTTATTCTCAACTTCTAGTGAAAACTGAGTCATTAAAAATCTCCGTCCGCCGGAGTTGGCAATATTTACTGTGAATTCAGGTGAATTATATAAAGGTCCTATTTCCATTACTTGATTTGCATTAGCATCAGGTGCACTAAATAACGCTTTTCCAACCACAAAAGTAATAGCAAAGGATATTAAAAGGATAATAACAGCGCCAATAATATATTTTACACTAAATTTTTTCTTAGGAACGGCACCAATATCATCTATTTTTTCAGTATTATCCATTAATATCCATCTCCTTTACCATTGGGCTCCTGCAATGCCAGGCTATCACGCAAAATCACAATATCAACCCGGCGGTTTTTCTTCCTTGTTTTTTCATCTTGATTAGGTACAATAGGATGATATTCTCCATAACCTACCGCTGAAATTTTCTTTGGTTCTAAACCATGTTCTAATAAGTACCTTAGGACATTAGTTGAACGGGTAGTGGATAATTCCCAGTTTGAAGGAAATTGTACAGTATTAATCTGCAGATCATCAGTATGTCCTTCAATACGAATGTGATTGTCTAGTGGCCTTAATAGTTGACCTATTTTATTTAAAACATCTTTTGCATCAGGTTTTAAGTGTGCTTTACCTTTATCAAAGAGAACACTGTCTTCAAAGCGTAGAATAACCCCCCGCTGGTCGGTATCGACAATTATTCTTTGATCAATCTCAATTAATATTTCACTTAAAAGGGATTCAAGGTTTTCCATTTCATTTTTTTCCTGTTGCAGTCTTTCTAAATCCCGAAGTGCTTCTTCGGTTATCCTTTTGTCCATAGTACTATCGTCAGGCTTACCTTGTCCAACTAATTCTATATCATTTAAGGTTGTACCACCATCCATAACCCCTAAAGAGCCTTTAACAGAAGAAAGTACCTGTTGCCATTTTAAAGCATCTAATGATGAATATGAGTATAAAAGTATAAAGAATGTCAAAACTAGAGTAATCATATCCCCATAAGTTACCATCCACAAGGGAGCACCCTTAGGACGCTCTTCTTTTTTCCTCTTTCTGGACATTAGTTTTCACCATCATCTTTTTTATCAAGTTTCCTTCGGGCTATTGGGTCTAAAAATGATTTCATTTTTTCAGCAACAATTCTAGGATTTTCACCGGCTTGTATAGAAAGAATGCCTTCTAACATGAGTTCTTTATTTAATATTTCCTCACTGCTTCGAATTTTTAATTTTCCTGCAATGGGCAGAAAAATTAAATTGGCAAAAAGAGAACCATAGAAAGTTGTTATTAAGGCTATCGCCATACCAGGACCAATTGTTGAAGGATCCTCTAAATTGCGAAGCATCAAGATAAGTCCAATAAGGGTCCCTATCATGCCAAAAGCCGGTGCACTGGCTCCCATATTTTCAAAAATCAGTGCTCCTTGTTTATGTCTCTCCTCAACAAAAATCAATTCAGTATCTAAAATACTTCTAACCAATTCAGGATCTGTTCCATCGACAATTAACTGTATACCTTTTTTCAGGAAAGATTCATCAATTACTTCAGCCTCAGCTTCAAGTGCTAAAAGACCTTCCCTTCGAGCCTTTTCTGCAAAAGCTACCAAAGTACCTATGATTTCCCCTGGTTCAGTTGTATGGTTTCTAAATGCAATCCTAATAATTTTCATAGTTCCTACAACCTGATTTAATGGGAAATTAATTAAAGTAGAAGCTAATGTGCCACCAAGGACTATCATTAAAGATGATACACTCCAGAATGCACTTAAGCTACCTTCGATTAAAATAGAACCTAATAATAGAACAATCCCAAAAATAATTCCCACTATTGTTGCAATATCCACAGCCTCACTCCATTCCCAGCCAATCCTTACTAAAGTTGCCGAAGATTAATTTCCTTGCGAAATTTTTTAATTCTCTCAACAATTTCATCAGGGGTTTCCATGACAACAATTTTTTTACTGGATGTTAAAGTAATAACTGTATCTGGATTATCTTCAATAAATTCTATTAAATCACTGTTTAGATAAAATTCTTTGCCTTGAAAACGGGTAACTTTTATCATAATCGCAACCCTCCCAATATTTGTAAAAACAGGAGGGGGGATACTATCCCCCTACTGTGTACTTTTTATCTCTTTAGATTAACCAATTCTTGCAGCATTTCATCTGAAGTAGTTATGATCCGGGAATTAGCTTGAAAACCCCTCTGGGTGATAATCATATCTACAAATTCTTGGGATAAATCAACATTAGACATTTCTAAGGTTTCCGGCTTTATCACACCACGACCTGCAGTACCAGGAGTACCTGGTTGAGGATCACCGGAGTTTTTAGAATCCTTAAAAAGTGTATTGCCCACTTTACTTAAACCGCCAGGATTTGCAAAAGTAGCAATTGCCACTTGGGCTAAAGCCAGGTTTTGACCATTGGAAAACGTCCCGACAATAGTACCTGTTGTATCTACACTTATACCTTGCAGACTACCCGGTTCAAAGCCATTTTGCCCTAGAGCCAGTGCAGTAGTATCTTGAGCTAATTGAGTAAGCTGGGATAAATCAATATCTATGTTGACATTTCTGCCCCCTGTAAATGATCTTTGAACGCTATTAATCATTTTCCCATCAACAATATTACCGGCTCCATCGAATTTAATGGTATGTCCAGAAGCTACTTTTTTATATCCATCGATGATATTTCCGCCTATTTCCTCTTGACCTTTGATAAAAACATCAGCAGCCCATGTGAATGGATTATCGGAAATCTTTCTTAATTGCACCTTCAATTCATGGGGATCACCGTTTTGGTCATAAACAGTGATTGGGGTAATGTGGCTAGGCACATTTACAGCCGTTGCAGTATCAAGTGTGACACTGCCCGTAAGCGTATTCAAATCATGATCGGTGGGAGATACTGCATTTATATTGAATATCTCCAGCTTCCCGGTAACCCTGTTAAATCTATAGGCATCGCCAGGCTTATATGTATCATCATTATGGGTAATTGTGACAGTATTAGGGGTTGCAACATCATCAGTTAACTTAATATCATCCTGAAAAACCGGCCCTAATTCAATAACATAAGGTGCGGCATTTGGATTGGCGGTTAAATTTGGCATATCCGCTGCTTGCCAACTTGGGAAAGTAGTAAGTACTGGATTTAAAGCACTTCTAGTATCTAAGTTCTTACCAATTTTCACATCTGTAGTGGCACCGGCTACGGAGTTATCAGTCCAGGCACTCAAATCAACAACTACCTCATTGCCCGGGGAAATATTTATCCCAGTCTGACCTAATTGCCGCACATAACCCATTACTTTCAGACCATTAGGCGTAACTAAAGTATTAGACTCATCAAAATCAAAATTGCCGGCTCTAGTATAAAATTTATTCGAACCTTCACCAACAACAAAGTAACCTTCACCTTCAATGGCCATATCCATTGTTTTCCCGGTAGACTGTGGTGAGCCTGGCGCATGAATGACATCAATGCTCCCTAAATTAACCCCTAATCCGATTTGGGTGGGATTTGTACCCCCTCTATCACCTTGGGGTGAGGATGCACCACGTATAGTCTGATTTAACATTTCTTGAAAGGTAACACGACTCTTTTTATAACCAGGTGTGTTTACATTTGAAATATTATTACCAATGACATCCATCCTTGTTTGATGGACCTTTAAACCGGATACCCCGGCAAATAATGAACGCATCATAATTAGTTGACCTCCTCTAAAATTATTAACCGCATCTATCAATCAGCGGAATGGGCTTCCTCAAAGAGGTCCAGCCCTAAATAATAACTGCACTATCAATATTGGTAAAAACATTATCTTTCATGCTTTCTCCATCTACAGCAGTTATGACAGTTTTATTTTTTACACTTACAACAAAAGCTAGGTCATCCATTAAAATCAAGGATTCTTTAGCACCTTTTTCGGCTGCTTTATTAACTGCGACATTTAGCTTTTTTAAAGACTCCTGGTTCAACTCAATGTTTCGTAAGGATAGCCGTTCTTGAGCGTGTTTGGAAAACTTTATGTCTTGGGTTTTAACCAATTGTTTATCAAAAATTTCCTGGAAGTTACTACCTGCCTGCTTATTGGACAGTTTGCCTTTAGTTGTTTCTAGCGGTTGCCCTATTGGTCTAATGGGTTGCTGAATAAAAAATTTATCATTCATTTTCTTCACCTGTATTACTATCGGCATTTTCAACTGGAGCAATTGGATTACCTATCTCAGTAATATCACTAATCTTTACTTCTTTACCGTTTATTAAAGCTATTGGTCCTTTATCGGTGAATCGCACCTTTTCAACAATTCCATTAACACTTTCACCATCAGCATCCTGACCTATTATCTCCTTGCCTATTAAACTTAAGCCACCAAGGGTAGATTGCCAGGAGCTAAAACTTGATAGTAGTTCATATTGAGATACTAAAAGACTTTCTATTCCATTTTCAAAAGTTTTGTTCAGATTCTGCATTTGCTCCAATGTGGAAAACTGGGCAGTTTGAGCTATAAATTCTTTGTCCTGCATAGGATTTAAGGGATCCTGGTACTTAAGCTGAGTTACTAAGAGTTTCAAAAAATCATCTTTATCAAGAGTCTGGTTATCCTTTTTCTGAATCTGACTTTGGGAATTACCACTGCTTATCCCTTCTAAATTCATTTTTTTGGTCTCCTTTCTAGGCAAATAATTCCAGGCCATTTAGCATCCTTTTGTCTTGCCTAATAATCTCCGCTTTACTATATTCATCTATTTCTATTTCCTTTTTCCTGTTATGTGAAAATCGCAATTTACTCTGAGTACCATTTTTAGGATTATTAAACGGGTTATGGTTTTGTCCCATAAATTGGTTAAAACTGGTGTCAGTACCTACCTCTACATCAATACTAGTACATTTAATACCTTGATTTGCTAGATTCTGTTTTAAATGACCTAGATTTTGCTCCACCATTTCCCGCGCTCGAACATTTTCGGTAAGTATTTTTACACTTACTTGTCCATCCTGAGCCAATAATTGTAAAGTAATTTTTCCTAATTCTGCTGGCTTTAGCCTTAAATTTAGTTCTGATGAGCCCGTTAATTTATTAAATTTAACTCTTTCGCCTATCTGCTTCATTATAAACTCCGGCAATTCTTTTGGGGAAACAATTGGTTCTTGCAAAAACTTTGACTTTTCACCTTCAATAACAGGTTCAAATAGTTGTCCATTTGTTAGAGAAAAATGGGAATTGGATCCTTTGGACAAAAAAGAGCTTGTAGTGTTTTCACTTTTAGGTTGTTTTACGTCTTTGTCCTGTAAAGTTAGTAAATTCTCTTCTTGTTCTAGTAGAATGGAAGCTTTAATAGGTTCCTTCAGAACATTCTCAACGCTTTCTTTTTTACCCCGTTTTACTTCCTTACCCTGGATGCTTGGCAAATTCACATTTTGTTCTAAAATAATGGGAGCTTTAATAGGTTCCTTCAGAGCATTCTCAACCCTTTCTTTTTTAGCATCCAAAAGATTTTGTATCTCCTTGCTTTTCTCTATTAAAGAAGTCTCCATAATATTTGCAGGACTAGCCTTGTTTTCTGAGCCATTAAATTGAACCTTAGTATCCTGACCTTCGGCTTCAGAAATTAGATTTGGCCCTTTGTTAACTTTAAATATTTTCAGGGAATTTTGCAAAAAAGCATTTCCTTTAAGCTCTTGATGGTTAGATTTGCCTTGATTTAAAAGGGGGTTTCCTTCTAAAATAGGAGATCCTGCTTGTCCTAGATTAGTATTCTGTTCAATTAGTGGACTAGTTGTATTACTAGACAAGTCTGCAATAAACTGATAAATTTCTGCGGCTTCCAATCTCTCACCATCTTCAGTTAAGAAGATTAATTCTTTTCCGTTATTTAACCTATCCTGAGGAAGACTGGGATTTAAAGTTGAGCATTTTGAATTAGCAGAAAGATCCACTCCAATCTGGTTTAACATATCTTTTGAAAAGTTTGAGCTTAAAATGGTTTCTGAAGAAAGAATTTGACTCAGAGCTTGTAAAAAACCGGAATCCTTCTCTGACAATAACTTTTCGGTTTTACTAAGCATGCCATCGCCTCTTTTTTGAGAAGCCAGTGAACTTAATAACTGCATCATTTCCATACATTCACCCCCTTTCAGTAAATTAAAATGCCTTACTAATTAATATCGGTTAAAAGTCTGGTTAATTTAGCAACTCTTAGAGGTTCTAATTCTGCTAAGATTTTAGCAGCAATATTAGCATCTAATTTGACTAAAATATCTAGAATAATTTCATCATCCAAATTATCAAAAATTGGGGCAATTTCTTTTGGTTTCATCTGACTGTAATACTCACCCATTTTTGCAGAGCTTACTTCTTTTTCTTCTATAATCTTAATTTGGTTTTCTAATTTTGAAATTTGATTATTATATTCTGCAATTTCTTCTTGATACTTCATTTCTGTTGTCTTAAAATTAGCTAACTGGCTCTCTAATTCTTGTATTTTTTCTTTTAAAGCTTTATTTTCGTCTTCTAATGGGGATATTTCCACACTAACCCCCTCATCTACAACTGCAAATTTACCTCCGATTATTGGAAGATCAGCTAGAACCGATGTTAAGTTTAGCAATCCTGCAGCATGGGATCCCCATAATGCACCAATTAATGCAAATATTATACATATAATTACTATGTTAATAGGTATCTTAGGAACGCTCACTTATAATCCCCCTGCAGAAGTATAAAATAATTTAGTAGCTATTTCATCCAATTCTTTTTGCATACTTTTCTGTTCTTCAAACAAATGACTAGAATGCTGATTTTCCTTTAGTCGTTCTAAAACTTTTCTCCTTTTCATAATTTCATGCAACTTTTCTCGGGATTTTTCTACCTTCTCTTCTAACAAAATTACTTGCCTTTGCATATTTTCAACTTCTTCTTTAAGATACTGACAGTATTGGTGATTAGAAATTAGCTTATGGATGGATATTTTTCCTTTCTGGTCTTCCACTAAAGAACGCAGGGCATAGGTTTGCTTATGGGAGCATATAAGAAGCTGCTTCTGACCATCTTTAAGTTCCATAAGGCAGAGAGATAAGTTTTTTTTCGCGTCTTCTTCTTGATGAATAGCAATGTCTAATAATATCTCTAAACGAAAAGTGAATTTGCCCATTTATCATTCCAACCTTTATTTTATAATCCAATATCCTTACATAGCAACTCTAAACTTTGTTCTGCTTGGGAGAACAGAATTTTTTCATCCACTTTCTGACTAAGAAAACGGTTAAAATCTTCAATCCTGGAAAGGGCTAAGTCTATTTGGCTATTTGTTCCATTAACATATGCACCTACATCTATTAAATCCTTTGCTTCATAATATACAGCTAATAATTTGCGAAATTTCGTTGAATTTCCATAATGATCTTCAGAAGTAATATTTGGCATTACCCTGCTTATACTATTCAAGACATCTATGGCAGGATAATGATTTAACGCCGCTAGTTTTCTAGATAAAACAATATGCCCATCTAGTATACCCCGTACAGCATCTGCTATGGGTTCGTTCATATCATCACCATCAACTAGAACTGTATATAATGCAGTTATTGCACCTTTATCAGATGTACCTGACCTTTCTAATAATTTTGGCAAAGTAGCAAAAACAGATGGTGTATAACCTCTTGTAGCGGGAGGTTCTCCAATAGCTAATCCCACTTCCCTAAGTGCCATAGCAAACCGTGTTACTGAATCCATCATCAATAAAACATTCTGTCCTTGGTCACGGAAATATTCAGCAATTGCCGTAGCTACATATGCACCTTTTATTCTGTAAAGGGCGGGTTGATCTGAGGAAGCCACAATAACGACGGAGCGTTTTAAACCTTCTTGACCTAAGTCAAGTTCTAAAAACTCCCTAACTTCTCGACCTCTCTCACCAATTAATGCAATTACATTAATATCAGCTTTAGTATTTCTCGCTATCATTCCTAAAAGAGTACTTTTACCTACACCACTACCGGCGAAAATCCCCATTCTCTGCCCTACTCCACAAGTAACTAAACCATCTAAAGCTTTTACACCTAACTCTAAGGGTTGTATTATTCTTTGCCGTTCTAAAGGATGGGGCGGTTTTTTTTCTAATGGATAACCAATGCCTTCAATCTTTCCCAAACTATCTAATGGCTCTCCTAGCCCATCTAATACTCTGCCAATAAGATTAGAGCCAACCTTTACTTTCAAGGAATGACCAGATGCAATTACTTCAGATCCGGGTCTTATTCCTTGAAAATTTCCTAGAGGCATAAGTAAAGTCTTTTTATCTTTAAAACCTACCACTTCTGCCGGAATAAACAGTTTTCCTAACCTTATATAACATAATTCCCCAATTGAAGTCCTGGGACCATAAGCGTGGATTATATAACCGATAATTTCTGCAACAAAGCCTTTCATTGTTTCTAGAGAAGCTTCCTTAAGAACAGAATAGTATTTGTCTAAATTAACCATGATTTTCCACTTCCCGAAGAACTTCTTTAAGTTTTTCTAGTTGATCATTAATTTTTGCTGTTACAATCCCTGTTTCCGAAACAACAATACAATCCCCTTTATTTAAAGTACAATCGGATTCTAAATTTAGAAGTCCTTGATTCAAAATTGATTTAAGCTCCCCTTCTTTATGTCGCATTTGTTCATAATCAGCAGTACTTAATTTTACCGTTACCTGCGTAGAATCTTGTACTATTCTTAGTAAATCTTCAATAATATTTTGGGTGATTTCCGGCTTATTCTCTAATTGGCTCCTGACTATTTTTTCTGCTAACTTTAGGGAGAAATCAATTATTTCTCCTTCCATTCGGGCTAAAATATTTTTCCTTTCATTATATGCCTTCTGCACAATAATGTTGGCTTGACTTTTTAAGCCTTCTACCTCGGTTTGCCCTATTTCTTTTCCTGCCTCTAAACCTTCTTGGTAAGCCTTGGCTTTTATTTCGTCAGCTTCCTCATTAGCAGATTCAAGAATTTCTTTGGCTTCACAATTAGCCGCAAAAATTATTTTTTCTGACTTAGCCTTTGCCTCATTAATTAAGTCCTCTACCATTAATTTTGCTTCCTGATAGAGCATATCCACGTTTTCTTTTGTTAAACCATCTTTAGAGGAGTCCTGGGGGTCAGCTTTTTCATCACAAATCACTATTAAATGGTTAGCTTTGATAATTTTAGACAATTAATTCATCACCCCCGCCTCTAGAGATGACTATTTCGCCGGACTCTTCTAATCGTCTAATAACACCAACTATCCTTTGTTGTGCTTCTTCTACATCTCTTAAGCGAACTGGTCCCATAAATTCTAGTTCTTCCTCAATTAATTCAGCTGCTCGTTTAGACATATTCTTTTTAACTTTGTTCTTAACATCCTCGCTAGAGCCTTTAAGGGCTAAAGCTAAATCCTTCTGATCTACTTCTCGTAAAACCTGCTGTATTGAGCGATCATCGAGATGAACAATATCTTCAAAGACAAACATTAATTTTTTTATCTCCTCAGCCAGGTCCGGATCTTGGACTTCTAAGGTTTCCAAAATTGTTTTTTCTGTGGTCCTGTCAACCCTATTCAGGATTTGGACAACAGTTGCTATACCACCGGCAATACTAAAATCATGGGTAACTAAATTGCTGAATTTTTTCTCCAATACTGCTTCAACCTCTTTAATAATTTCGGGAGATGTTCTATCTAAAATAGCAATTCTCCTTGCAACCTCTGATTGCAATTCGGCGGGTAAGGAAGAAATGACGACCGCTGACTGTTCGGAGTCGAGGTACGCCATAATTAAGGCTATCGTCTGCGGATGTTCTCCCTGAATAAAGCTTAATAATTGCGAAGGGTCTGCCTTTCTTATAAAATCAAAAGGCCGCACTTGTAAAGAGGAGGTAAGTCTATTAATAATATTTAACGCCTTTTGATTTCCTAAGGCTTTTTCTAATACTTCTTTGGCATAATCAATGCCGCCTTTTGCTATGTATTCGTTAGCCATGTATAGTTGATAAAACTCATCGAAAACTTTTTCTCTTTGCTCACTAGGAATTTTACGTATATTAGCAATTTCTAAAGTTATTTGTTCTATTTCCTCGTCATTAAAATGCTTCATAATCTGAGCGGAACGCTCCGGTCCTAAGCCAATAAGCAGCATGGCAGCTTTTTGTCGTCCTGTTGTTTTTTCAACACGAGCCAAACTAATCACCTCGAATCTTCTGTTAACCATGTCCTAATGACTTTTGCCATATTATCAGGTTGAGTTTTAGCAATTTTCTCTATTCTCTTTTGTATCTCTATTTTTTCCTGTTCCTGCGGGTTTAACTGAGTATATATGTCATCACTGGCAGCAGGTATTGTTCCAGTTAATGGATTAGGCTTTGAAGTCTTCACCATACCTCTTTTGGCTAAAAGGAAAACTAGGACTAAAACTGCTAGAATACCCAATCCCATAACTCCATACTTAATCAGCTCAAGCATATTCTGACGAGCCGTTTCTTTGGCTAACTGTTCTTGCAGTTGATTATAACCCTCGGTATTAAAAGCTAAACTAGAAATACTTATCATATCTCCTCTAGTCTCATTAATACCTGCAGCCCTGGCTATAATATCTTGAATATCTGTTTTTTCCTCTTCAGTCATCTGACCATCAATAATCACAGCAACTGACAATCTTTTTACTTCACCGGGAGCTTTCTTTCGTGTTTCTAAAAATTTATCTACTTCATAATTACGTATTATTTCAGATGTTTCAGAACTTGTTTCTCTTGTTTCCGAATTCTGGTAGCTAGGCATATCTGTAAGGTTACTTTCCGCACCAGGTATCCCAGCACCGGGATTAGCAGAACCTTCTTGAGAGTTTTCGCTGATTTGTTCACTGCGTAATACCTTATCACCGAACTCCTCTTTACTACTTTCTACCTGATCAAAATCCAATTCTACACTAGCCCTGACTACAGCCTTTCCTGGACCTAAAACTTTTTCCAGCATTGATTGCAGAGATTTAGATAGATTATCTTCAAACTGCTTTTTTATTGCTATTTGATTTACGGAAAGACTAGCTGTCAAAAACTCACCATTTTCCTCTCTTGCAATTCCTTCTGACAAGAGGTTGCCATATACATCAATTACAGTAACATTTTCTGGCAATAAACCTTCTACACTATTGGCCAGAAAAAAAATTATTGATCTAACTTTAGATGTATCCATATCAGCATAAGGTTTAAGTTTTAATAATACAGAAGCTGTGGCCAGTTTGTTTTCCCGTACAAATAATGATGGTTCCGGTAAGACAATATGTACTTTAGCAGAGTCTACCTCTGCCATTTGTTGAATAGTTCTGGTTAATTCCCCTTGCAATGCAGCTAAGTATCTGACTCTTTTATCGGTGTCAGTTTCACCAAATCTTGTCTCGTTAAAGCTTTCAAAGCCGATTACTCCACCTTGGGGCATTTCATTTGCAAGGTCTAATCGGAGTTGATGCTTCAGATTAGCAGGAACTAAAATGGTAGTACCATTTTTATCTAACTTATAATCTGTCTTCATATCTTTAAGCTTAGCAGCAATCATGGCTGAATCGTTTAAATTCAAATCAGGATAAAGGGGCTCGTAAGCAGTTCGGCCAAGAAAAAAAGCAGAAAACAATAATAAACTAAAAACGAGGATACTAACTCCGAGAGTAACTACTTGTTGAGATTTATTGAGATTAATCCAAATATTTTTTAATTGTTCCAGCAGTTGTTGCAAAAAAGTCACAAATTCCACCCCATACTAGTTATTAGAGCTGCATCCGCATTATTTCCTGATAAGCTTCGACAAGTTTGTTTCTCACTTCAATAGTTAATTGTAAAGCTAATTGGGCTTTTTCCATGCCAATCATTACGTCGTGTATATCAATGTTAGGATGGCCGGAAGCAAAAGCTATGGCAGTAGAGTCTGCACTATTTTGAAGATTATTCACTTCTGCTAGAGCCTGCTCTAAAACATCTTTAAATCCTGCAGAAGTTTTTTTATCTTCCAAACTTTGCATAGTTTCAAGCTTGATGGGTTGAATTGATGAGATTTTCATTTAACTCCTCCATTTAGATCTAATAGCAAATCGCCATTAAAACCCCAGCCTCCAAAAGAAAAATTACCACAAATCTAAGTTTACTTATCCCCTACCAATTTCCAAAGCCTTAAAGGCCATAGATTTAGCGGCATTTAAGGAAGCAACATTAGCTTCATAAGCTCGGGTAGCGCTTATCATATCTACCATTTCTTTTACAATATCGACATTAGGCATGGCTACATAGCCTTTCTCTTGCCCTTCCTGAATAGCATCCGGGTGTTCAGGACTATATACCAATTTAAAAGGAGCCTTATCTTCTACAATCCTTTCTACTTTAACACCCTGTTGAAGATTACTTTCTCTTTTTAAAGTATTTTCAAAACTTCTATAAGGTGAAAAAACTACCATTTTCCGTCTGTAAGGTCCTCCTGCCGATGTTCTAGTTGTTTCGGCATTTGAGATATTGTCGGCTATAACATCCATTCTGAGCCTTTCTGCCGACAATCCTGAAGCGCTAACTTTAAAAGTAGCAAAAAGAGACATCTACACTTACCTCCCCCCGCGAATAACGGATTTCAATTTAGAGAACTTTTCATTAATGGTCTGAGACAATACATTAAACTTAACTGTATTTTCTGCTAGGATAGATAGTTCTAAATCTATATCTACATTATTTCCATCGGTTCTAAGGATTGCTTTATCTTCCCTTACCTCTGGTTTTATTACTGAGTAATCCCTATTTTCATAAGTAATATGTTGAGGATTCGTTTTTTTTAACGGCGTGTTTTTTTGGGAGTTAAACAAATATTTCCCCAACTCTTCTTCAAAATTAACTAACTGCCTTTTATAATTGGGGGTATTGATATTTGCAATATTATTTGAGATTGTTTTGTGTCTTAAGGAAACAGCATCTAAAGATACTCTTAAGATATCCATGGTTTTGTTTTGCCAAAATCCGTTACTCATAAGAAAGCCTCCTTATTGACAAACTTTACCGTATTTCTATATTTATAATTCTATATTTCTGAAAAAAACCCTTTTTCGACACAGATATTTAAGGGAAAATAACTAAAAAACCCCAGTTTTTTTTCACTGGGGTTTCAAAATTCTTTTCTTTTATTTTAGTTTTTCTAACTCGTCTAATAAGTTTTCATTCAATACCCTAATATATGTGCCCTTCATGCCTAATGATTTTGATTCAATTACTCCTGCACTTTCAAATTTCCTAAGTGCATTAACAATAACCGATCTGGTAATACCTACACGATCAGCTATCTTGCTTGCTACCAAAAGACCCTCAGAACCTTCTAGTTCTGCGAAAATATGCTCAATAGCTTCGAGTTCAGAGTAGGACAAAGTACCTATAGCAATTTGCACAGCAGCTTTCTTTCTAGCTTCATCTTCGATTTTTTCTGTTTTAGCTCTTAAAATTTCCATACCAACAACAGTTGCGCCATATTCAGCTAAAATTAAATCAGATTCTACAAATTCATCATTGAATTTAGCTAAGAGTAAGGTGCCTTGTCTTTCGCCACCACCCATTATAGGAACTATAGTGGAGATTTTTCCGCCAAATTCACAGCCTAAAGGTCCTTCAAAAACACACTTGTTTTTATCAGATTTAAGGTTGGCTTGAGTTTGGTTAGCACGAAGTAAATTTTCGTTGTAATCTTCAGGAAATCTTTCTGTTTCGCTAATAATGTCTTCTATTGTTTCACATTGAAAACCTTCAACAAAAGCATAACCTAGAATTTTTCCTCTTCTACCAACAATATATACATTGCATTCTGTCATATTGCTTAAAACTACAGCAATTTCTTTAAAATCTACTGGATGCCCTGCACTTTTTTGTAACAACTTATTTACCGTACGGGTTTTTTCCAGGAGTGTTTTCATTTCAATTCCTCCTTTCCTTACAAAATTATAAAATATATCTGCTTAAGTCTTTACTGACAATTATATCTTTTAGTTTATTGATTACATAGTTTTTGTCAATAATCATTTTGTCGGCCCCAAATTCAGGGGCGGAAAACAAAATATCTTCCAGCAGCTTTTCCAGTACAGTGTGTAGCCTTCTAGCACCAATATTTTCTGTCTGGTCGTTTACAGTATACGCAATATCAGCAATTTCATCAATAGCATTTTCAGTAAATTCTAAAGTTACACCTTCAGTTTCTAACAAATTAATATATTGACCAATTAGAGAGTTGCGAGGCTCCTTTAATATTCTCCTTAAGTCCTCTTTTCTTAAACTTTCCATCTCTACGCGAATTGGAAACCGACCTTGCAACTCAGGTATCAAATCAGAAGGTTTTACTAAATGAAAGGCACCAGCAGCAATAAATAAGATATGATCAGTCTTAATATTACCATATTTAGTTGTTACTGTACTACCCTCAACAATGGGTAGGATATCCCTTTGTACCCCTTCTCTAGATACATCTGGACCATAATTATTACCCTTAGATGCAATTTTATCAATTTCATCCAAAAAAATTATCCCAGAATTTTCTGCTTTCTTTATTGCTTTCTGTTTTACCTCCTCAATATCTATTAATTTTTGGGCCTCTATTTGAACTAGTATCTTCCTGGCCTGGGATAATTTCACTCTGCGCTTTTTCGTCTTTTTAGGTAAAAAATTATTAAACATTTCCGTAAAATTCATACCCATTTCTTCCATTCCCAGGTTAGAGAACATATCGCCCATTGATGCATTATTTTCTTCAACTTCAATCTCTACATACTCATCCTCTAATTCAGCCCGTTTTAATTTTTCCTTAATTATACTTCGCTTCTCCCTAAGTAATTGTTCTTCCTCTTTTGCATCTTGCTCAGTTTGATCTTTATTAGTATCAGTAGTTGATCCAAAAAAAGCTTCTAAAGGATTAAAAATACGGTTCTTTTTCTCCGGCAATGGTATGAGAATATCTAGTAGCCGTTCTTCAGCTAGTTGTGCTGCTTTCATCTTAACCTCTTCTGTCTTTTCCTCATTAGCCATACGGACTGCAACTTCTACTAAATCTCTAACCATCGATTCAACATCCCGTCCGACATAACCAACTTCGGTAAATTTAGTAGCTTCAATTTTTATAAAAGGAGCTTTTACTAATTTAGCCAGACGCCTTGCAATCTCAGTTTTGCCTACCCCTGTAGGGCCAATCATAATTATATTTTTTGGACTTATTTCCTCTTGAAGTTCTTCGGACAGTTTGTTTCTTCTGTACCGATTTCTTAAAGCAATAGCAACACTTTTTTTAGCATTATTTTGCCCAATAATATATTTATCTAATTCTTTTACAATTTCTCGAGGTGTTAGATTTTCCATTTATAACCCCCCTTATAATTCTTCGATAGTAATATTATTGTTTGTATAAACACAAATATCAGCTGCAATTTCTAATGATTTATATGCAATATCTCGCACAGATAAATTAGTATTTTCTACTAAGGCGCGTGCAGCTGCTAATGCGAAAGATCCTCCAGAACCAATCGCGACAACACCATCATCAGGCTCAATAATTTCTCCATTTCCAGAAAGCACAAGTAAAATCTCTTTATCTGCAACAATTAACATGGCCTCTAATTTTCTTAGTACCCGATCAGAGCGCCATTCCTTGGCCAGCTCAATAGCAGCTTTTTTTAAATTACCCTGATTTTCTTCAATCTTACCTTCAAACTTTTCAAAAAGAGTAAAAGCATCAGCTACAGAACCAGCAAATCCGGCTGCTACCTTACCATGGTAAAGCTTTCGTACTTTCTTAGCATGATGCTTCATAATAGTGTTTTGTCCAAAAGTAACTTGACCATCACCCGCAACAGCAGTAGAATTGTTTCTTTTTACTGCTACTATTGTAGTACCATGAAACATACTAATCCCCCTTAAGCCCTTGGGTGGGCTTTTTTATAAATTTGTTGGATTCGGGTTTTAGATACATGGGTATAAATCTGGGTTGTTGATAGATTTGCATGCCCAAGAAGCTCTTGAACTACTCGCAAATCTGCACCATTATCTAAAAGATGGGTAGCAAAAGAATGTCGAAAAACATGAGGACTAATTTTGATACTTAGTGCTGCTTTAGTTACATATTTATCAATAATAAATCGTATTCCTCTTGTAGTTAGCTTTTTGCCTTGGTGATTAAGAAAAAGAACCCCAACCTCCCCTTTCTTTACAAGTAAGTGCCGACTGCTAGATAGGTATTTTTCTATTGTTTCCCAGGCCTTATCACCGAAGGGTACAATCCTTTCTTTATTTCCTTTGCCCATAATTTTAACCAATTGATAGTTAGAATTAATATCTTCAATTTTTAGTGAAACTAATTCAGAAACCCTTAATCCAGAACTGTACAATAATTCAAATATAGCTTTATCTCGGATAGTTAAAGGATCTTCTGTAATAAATATTTGATCTAAAAGCTTAGTAATTTCCCCTTCGGATAAAATAGTGGGAATTTTTTTTGTTTTTTTTGGAGAGCTTATTGTTTCTGAAGGATTATTAGCTATATATTTATTTCTCTTTAAATATTTAAAGAAGGATCTAATTGCTGTAAGTTTTCTAGCTTGGGTAGACCTATTAATTCCATTTGACTGCAAAAATGTAAGATATAGTCTAATATCCAAATAAGTAATAACCCCTAAAAAATCTTTGCGTTCTTGAAAAAACTCAAAAAACTGCTTTAAATCTTTACTATATGCTGTTAAAGTATGAGTTGAACATCCTTTTTCAATAGATAAATAGTTAATAAAGTTATCTAACAATTTAAAGTGATTATCCAAAAATACCTCGCTCCTCTAAAAAATTCTGCAAGCTATTTAGTGCCCTAAAAGATATGTATTTATTTTTTTCCCTTTTATCTCTAATCTTTTTTTCTGCAGGAGGTAACAAACCGAAATTTATATTCATTGGCTGAAAATTTGTGCCTCCTGCCTGGGTAATATAATTCATTAATCCGCCAATTGCAGTGTTTTCAGGAAAGGATATTAATTCTTGCCTTTTAATATATCGAGCTGCATTAATTCCTGCAACTAATCCACTAGCTGCAGATTCCACATACCCTTCTACTCCGGTTATCTGTCCCGCAAAAAAAATATTTGATCTGGTTTTTAACTGTCCAGAATCCCTTAATATTCTAGGTGACTTAATAAAAGTATTGCGGTGCATGACACCATGCCGAATAAATTCTGTATTTTCTAAACCAGGAATCAATGAGAAAACCCTCTTTTGTTCACCCCATTTTAGACGAGTTTGAAATCCCACCATATTTAAAAGTGTGCCATCCTTATTATCCTTGCGAAGTTGAACTACTGCATAAGGTTGTTGATTGGTTTGCGGATCAATTAAACCAACTGGTTTTAAAGGACCAAATCTCAGTGTCTCTTTTCCTCTATTAGCCATTTCCTCAATGGGCATACAGCCTTCAAAGAATACCTGCTTTTCAAAGTTTTCCAGAGGATGCAATTCGGCATTTATTAACTGGGAATAAAAATTTTCATATTCACTTTTACTCATAGGACAATTTAGGTAGTCAGCATCACCTTTATCATAGCGAGAAGCCCAGAATACTTTTTTATAGTTTATAGAATCACTAGTAACTATAGGTGCAGCGGCATCATAGAAAAATAAATAGTCTTCACCTGTTAGCTTTTTAATAGTATCCGCCATTTGACCCTCAGTTAGGGGCCCCGTGGCTATGATATATACATTGTATTCATCAAGTTCAGTGACCTCTTGCCGCTTAACTGTTATAAGGGGATGATTAATAATTTTTTCTGTCAAACACTTGGCAAAATTCTCTCTATCTACTGCCAAAGCACCGCCCGCCGGTATCTTGTGTTGGTCAGCACACTCCATAAATATGGAATTGCATTTTCTTAACTCTTCTTTTAATAACCCAACTGCATTTTCTAAACCTGCTCCCCTTAGTGAATTACTGCAAACTAATTCACCAAATAAATCTGTTTTATGAGCAGGGGATTTTTTCAATGGCCGCATTTCCAATAGGTGTACAGCTATTCCTTGCGAGGCTATCTGCCAAGCTGCTTCACACCCTGCTAAACCAGCTCCAACTACGGCAACATTTGAAATCACAAATATTATTCCTCCTTATTATTCAGTGCTTCATATTTGCATTCCTTATTACTGCATACTTTTCTTCGATTCTTTTCAACCAAATAATTTCCGCATTGAGGACATTGTTCATTTAGCGGCTTTTCCCAACTGACAAAATCACATTCAGGATAATGATCACATCCATAAAAAGTTCTACCTTTTTTACTTCTGCGAATAACAACCTGCCCGTCATTGCAACGAGGGCATTTTGCTCCAATTCCCTCTAATAATGGCTTAGTATTGCGACACTCGGGAAAACCAGGACAAGCAAGGAACTTACCAAACCGACCAAATTTAATCACGAAATTTCTGCCACATTTTTCACAAATCTCATCAGAAACTTCATCTCGTACTTCAATCTGACCAATTTCCTCTTCAGCATGCTCTAACTCTTTTACAAAGTCTTGATAGAAATCTCTTAATATTTCTTTCCAAAAAACTTGTCCTTCCTCAACTTCATCTAGCTTATTTTCCATTCCCGCCGTAAATTCTACACCTACAACGTCAGGGAAATATTCTTTTAAAAGTTCGATAACCACAAGACCTAGTTCTGTTGGAAAGAACTGTTTATCCTCTCTAACAACATAACCTCGACCTAATATAGTGTCAATGGTAGGTGCATATGTACTTGGTCTGCCAATACCTTTTTCTTCTAAAGTTTTTACCAATGTTGCTTCAGTATATCTTGGCGGCGGTTGAGTAAAATGTTGCTTAGATTCAAAGTTAATTAGGCTTAATGAATTCCCTTCAATTACTTCGGCCAATGGTGCTTCTTTTTCTTCTTCCTCGTCTTTTCCCTCTATATAAACTTCCATGAAGCCCTTGAAAACAATCACAGAACCCGAAGCATTAAACTCATAATTACCTGCACCAATTATCACTGTTGTTTGATCAATTAAAGCTTGAGCCATTTGACTTGCTAAAAACCGTTCCCAAATCAATTTATATAATTTATACTGATCTCTATTTAAAAAAGGTTTCATTTGTTCCGGGTCACGTACTGCCGAAGTAGGCCTGATAGCTTCATGGGCATTTTGAATTTTTCCTTTATTTTTAAAGACCCGTGGACTATCCGGTAAATATTTTGACCCATATTTATCATTGATATAATCTTGTGCTTCTTTTTGAGCAGTTTCTGAAATACGAATTGAATCAGTTCTAAGATAGGTAATCAAACCTACAGTCCCTTCCTTACCAACATCAATGCCCTCATATAACTGCTGGGCAACCCTCATAGTTTTTTTGACGGTAAAATTAAGTTTTCTATATGCTTCTTGCTGTAAACTACTTGTAGTAAAAGGTGCTGCAGGATTGCGGTTCTTCTTTTGTTTTTTTACATTTTTCACAATATAGCTTTTGTCTTTTAAATCATTTAGCACTAAATCCATTTCTGTTTTAGAATTTATCTCAATTTTTTTATTGTCTCTTTTTGCTAATTTTGCATCTATGATTTTTTTATTGGGTAAACTAAATTTACCTAATAAAGACCAGTACTCTACAGGAGTAAATTCTTTTATTTCCTCTTCTCTCTCACAAATTAATCTAACAGTAACGGACTGGACCCTTCCTGCACTAAGACCTTTTTTTACTTTTCGCCACAATAACGGACTTAAATTATACCCTACCAGGCGATCTAAAACTCTTCTGGCCTGTTGTGACTCAACTCTAGAGATATCAATTTGTCTAGGATGCTTAATAGCATCTTTAATAGCATCTTTAGTTATTTCATTAAACTCAATACGGCATTTTTCATTTTCTGTTATTTTTAAACTCTTCATCAAATGCCAAGCTATAGCTTCTCCCTCACGATCGGGGTCAGGTGCCAGCAGTACTTTATTAGCTTTATTTGCGGCACTTTTTAGCTCTTGAAGTATATCCCCTTTCCCCCTAATAGTTATATATTTAACATCAAAGTCATTTTCTACATCAACGCCAAATTGGCTTTTGGGTAGATCTCTAATATGGCCTAAAGATGCCTTCACCTGATAATGGCTACCTAAAAATTTACCTATGGTTTTTGCTTTAGCAGGTGATTCTACAATTACTAAAGTTTTTCCCAAGTTAATCACCCCAGTTTAGACTAATATATTTTCTTCCTATAACCTGCTTGATATATCCCCTTATCTCTAAAATACTTAATAGTCTCAGCACTTCTTGAGTCGGAAGCTTACTTTTAATAATAATCTGCTCAATAGTAATTGGTTCGGAGGTAAGAACAGCAAAAATTGTTTTTTCAGCGGAGTCTAAATCACTGCTATTTATTGGCTCTCCCTTAAATAAAGACAATTGCCCAAATTCCTCAAAAATATCTTCCACATTGTCAATTAGTTTTGCCCCATCTTTAATTAAACGATGAGAACCTTTATATAAAGCGTTATCAATAGGACCAGGAACAGCAAAAACATCTTTACCTTGTTCGAGTCCAATTTCAGCAGTTATTAAAGATCCACTTTTTTCGCGGGCTTCAATTACCAAAATACCATCGGCTAACCCACTTATTATTCTATTTCGCATTGGAAAATAATGCTTCATAGGCTCAGTACCCAAAGGAAACTCGGATATTACTGCACTTTTTTCAGAATTAATTATTTCATTAAATAACCTCAAGTTTTCACGAGGATAAACAATGTCTACCCCGCTACCCAAAACAGCAATAGTACCTCCGGTGCCTTCTAAGGCCGCCTGATGACTACAAGCATCAATCCCTCGGGCTAGGCCACTTATTATCTGAACACCATTTTTACTTAAATCTTCGGTAAGCCTCAGTGCTGTTTTTTTACCATAAGCAGATGCTTTGCGAGCCCCTACTACAGCTATAGCCAAGTTAGTTTCTGTAAAGTTACCCCTGACATATAATAGAGGCGGGGGGTCAAAAATATTTTTTAAGCGTTTAGGATAATTACTATCATTAAGTCCTATTATTTTTACATTATGTTTATTTAATTTAAGATATTCATATTCAATATTTACCCTTTTCCTTTCCGTTAAAAACAGGCTTGCCATTTGCTGTGGGATATATGCCAAATCCCTTTGCAGCTGAATGGGCGAAATATCCCAAAAATCAGCACCCCTTAATGCTCCCATTAAATTAGCAAGAATTTTATTACCTTTTATCCCCCATATTCTTTGAACTAATGACCAAAAGACAATGTCCTTCATATCTTATACCTCATCCTAATGTTTTATTGCAGTTTCTTGCTTTTATCCTTTTTTTCCTGCTTTTTTGGAAAATAATGTTGTCAAAGGTGAAAAATCCTGTAATGTTAAGTTAACCGGTGAAAATATGTCACCATACTTATCCAATCTATTTTTAACATTCACTATCGTAAAGTTATGTATATCTACACCTTTTTCAACCTCGGACCAAGTCAATGGCATAGAAACAAGGGCATTAGGGACAGGGCGAACACTATATACTGAGGCCATTGTCTTACCATAACCATTCTGCAAATAATCTAAATATATCTTTCCTTTCCTTTTAGATTTATTCAGTTCTGTTGTAACTAATCCCGGGAAAGTGGACACTAAATTGTTACACAAATTTTTTAAGGTTTCCCGAACTATAGGAAAGGAATAACATGCCTGAATCGGGAAATAAATATGAAGTCCTTCCGATCCTGATGTTTTGGGAAAGCATTTTATATTCACACTATCTAAAAGCTCTTTAATTAATAATGCAACTTCTAAGGTGTGTGCAAATTGCGCCGGCGGCTCTGGGTCTAAATCAAAAACAATTATATCAGGCTTATCTAAATTAGGAATTTTACTAAGCCAGTGGTGGAGTTCAATACATCCTAAATTTATTAACCAAATTAAGGTATCGAGATCATTGCATAAAATCATTTTTCGATCTTCCAGCATTATTGTTTTAACCCATTGTGGGGTATGGGTGGGGCTTTGTTTTTGATAAAAAGCTTTGCCCCTTATTCCATCAGGATATCGTTTCATAACAAAGGGTCTATCTTGCAAGTGTGGTAAAATATATTCACTTAACTCTAGATAGTATTTTATTAAGTCCCCTTTTAAAATCTTTTCTTCAGGCCAAAAAACCTTTTCCAGATTACTTAATTTAATTTCATGATTAGCAATTTTTACTAACATAAATATAAATTCCCTCTAAAAATACATTCTAACCTCATTATTGCCAAATGTATAGAAAAAAAGTTTATACTTTACCTAATTGGTAAAGTATAAACTTTCCTTACAGTAAAAAAAAATGGAACCGTTTAAGGTTCCTTGTATTCTTGACCACATTCCATACATAAAAATATATTGCTTGCATCTACATAATCACAGTCCTTACAATCTTCTTTCCGTTCTACTACACCATAATTAACGTATTTTTCTGAAAAATTTTGGAGTTCTTTTTTACATTTACTACATCGGTAAACCATAAAAAAACCTCCTCTTCTTTATCAATATAGACTATTCATAGATTAATAATAAAGGTATATTATTAATCATTAATCTTTATGTCTTAATATTATTCTATTTTCTCAAAAAACACAAACATGATATTTGTTTTTTTTAAAGTGTTATTTCGTCCTCAATTTCTAGTACTTCACATTTTAATCCCGCCTCAGATAATTTTGCTTTAAAAACTTCAGCGTTCTGTTTTATAATATCAAATGTATTATAATGCATGGGAACTACTATCTTAGGTCTTAGCATCTTTGCCGCCTCAACTGCATCATCAATCCCCATAACGAAATTATCACCTATAGGAAGTAAAGCAATATCAAGCTTGTTCATTCTGCCAATTAGCTCCATATCACCAAAGAGACCGGTATCACCTGCATGATAAACAGTTTTATTTTCTAGTGTTACAACAAATCCACAAGGACTACCGGTATATTGTATATTACCATCTTCAATAACTGCTGAACCGTGCCAAGCCGGGGTAAGTTTAACTTTACCAAAGTGGAATTGATAAGAACCTCCAATATGCATAGGGTGAACTTGAGCACCTTTAAATTGGCAATACATCGCTAATTCAAAAGGCGCAATAATAAGAGCCCCCGTACGTTTAGCAATTGATAACCCATCTCCTAAATGGTCACTGTGGCCATGGGTAAGTAATATTGCATCTACATCCATTTGATCTTCTTTGACTTTTGCAAGTGGGTTTCCAGTTAGAAATGGATCAAAAATGACCTTACTTCCCCCTCCTTCAATAGAAAAGCAGGCATGGCCATGAAATCTAACCTTCATAAATAATCCCTCCTATTTTAGATCTTAAAGACCTAATTTTCTATCTATTATAGAATAAGGAGCCCTTGACGTCAAATATTTCCAAATATGTATGTATAACTTATGTATATCAACTATTCGTTAGATTTTGCTTGATTTTCCCCTTCGATCGTAGCTTCTAAAATTTCCTTCCATTCATCAAAAACCCTTTGTTTTCTGTTCTTTTTTTCTTTTCTAATAAATTCCTCCAAAAAATATAACTGATTAGTCTCTAATTGCTTGATGTGCTCTTTAATTGCCTCAAGCTGTTCATCCTCATATATCAGCTTAATTAACACAGCTTTCCGCTCCTTTTTGACTGAATTTTTTTCTCTTTAATAAGAAAAATACTACCCTTTATAATTCTATATAATAATAAAAAAGCCTTTATGTAAAAAAAGGCTCCTTTGTAAAAAAAACACCCTAATCCCAAATCTTCCTGTCTAAAGACCTATATTGAATAGCCTCAGCAAGGTGTTGGATATCAATTTGTTCCTTTGCGTCCAAATCCGCAATTGTTCGGGCAACTTTTATAATCCGATCGTGTGCTCTTGCAGTAAAACCCAGTTTATCAAATGCTTGTTTTAAAAGATCTTTGCTTTCATTCTTTAGATTACAGAACTTTCTAACGTCCTGGGTTTTCATCTCGGAATTAGTAAAAATACTCATTTTTTTGAATCTTTCCAGTTGAATTAGCCTAGCCCTTTCTACCCTTTGGCGAATTGTTGCACTATCTTCCTCTAAGGCTTCGGACTGTAATTGCTGAAACTCAAGCCTAGGAATTTCTAAGTGCAAATCTATTCTATCTAAAAGGGGTCCGGAAACCTTATTGCGATATTTCTGTGCCATATATGGAGTGCATGTACACTCTTTAATTAAGTCACCATAATACCCACACGGACAGGGGTTCATTGCCGAAACCAAAAGGAATTTAGCGGGGTATGTAAGTTGCGCCGCAACACGTGAGACAGTAACCTTACCTTCTTCTAAAGGCTGTCGTAATGCTTCTAGGACATCCTTAGGAAACTCAGGAAATTCATCCATAAATAAAACTCCATGATAACTTAAACTTACCTCTCCCGGAGTAGGTATTCTTCCACCTCCAATAATACTAGCCTGTGAGGCACTATGATGGGGTGCCCGGAAAGGCCTTTGATTAATTATTGGTTGTTGAGATGGCAACAAGCCAGAAATACTGTAAATTTTTGTTATATCTAGACATTCCTCAAAAGTTAAGGTTGGCATAATACCTGGAAGACAGCGAGCTAGTAAAGTTTTCCCGGAACCAGGTGAACCCACCATTAATACATTATGGTTACCTGCAGCTGAAATTTCTAAAGCTCTCTTGGCTTCTGCCTGACCTTTAACATTTTTAAAATCATAATCTAAGAAAGTCTCATTCTGGAATAACTCCTCCAACTTAGGTGCTTGAACAGGCTTAGTTTGTTCAAGAGAAATAAGAAAATCTACTACATTTTGTAAATATTCAAAACAATAGGTGGAGGAACCCCCTAGTGCTCCTTCGAGACCATTTTCCATAGGCACAATTAGATTATAGTCACTTTTAGCCATATGTAAAGAAATAGGTAAAACTCCATTCACCTTGCGCAGCCTGCCGTCTAAACCTAATTCGCCTACAGCCATAATATTATTTAGTTTTTCTATCTCTAGCTGATCTGTCGCGGCTAAGATGGCAAGTGCAATGGGCAAATCAAAGCTGGGTCCTTCTTTTTTGAGATGAGCCGGAGCCAAATTTACAACAATCCTCCTAGGCGGAAAGTCAAAACCTGAATTCCTTATAGCGGTTCTAACCCTCTCCTTGCTTTCTTTAACTGCGGTATCTGGAAGTCCCACTATATCCCAGGCCGGCAACCCCCCTGCTGCATCAACTTCAATTTCGATCTCAAAAACTGATAAGCCCATAAGAGTAGAGCTTTTCACATTTGCAAGCATGATTTCCTCCGATATTTGTAAAATGTAATACTACTTATAATTTTACAAATATCGGCAAATATCCTTCTTTTTTAGCAGATTTATTAATGTTTCTATAAAAGTATGAACATAATTTGGTTGGCGAATTTTCCTGCCTTCCCCACTCTTACCCCACTTATTGCATCAATTTAGATTTAGGTATATTGAAATGGCCCTACCTGGTTAATCCCATAAAACCTTAACATGAAGTATTATAAGTATCATTAAAAAAGGTCATTGCTTTGAAAAACATTGACCTTAAAAAGGGGGTATGGAGTTTTAATTTAACTAAGATCCTGATATGAGTATAATTAAATTATTCTAGAAACAAAGTTTTTTATAATAATAAGTATTAACTTCTTCCCTCACGTTTACATCTTGCAATGCACTACTCTAAATATGGCTACATTAGGTAATACTCCCTAAATCTATATGACCATTAGATTAGATACAAAAGAAGTAGATTCAACATTTCTATATACTTGTTAATTACTTGAGAAAGGACGCCAGCAAATACATACCTGTACCTCCCAGCGATTTATATAGTTATAGACATTAAACCCTTAAAATAGCTTCAATATATTTATCTGTTTGGACTATAAAGTCACTATTATCTAAACCTTCCAATTTAGCATATTCTTGCATTGCTCTTTTCCCAGCAGTTAAAATGTGTCTTTCTAAAACTAATTTACAAGATAATACATCTCCTTTAATGATATATTCTAGCAACTCACTATGTTCTTTAATAGAAATTGTCCTATTATAATCTTTTTTAAGTGAAAATGACCTGAAAATTTTCATTTTAACATCTAATGGCTCATAAATTTGCTTTAAAATATCTAATCCTGAAAAATTAATTAAAGAGGTATGAAATTCTCTATTAAGCTCTTGTATGATTCGAACTTCATTTTCTTTAGATGCTTTAACACTTTTATCAATAATTTTTTCAATTTTACTTACTATTTCATTTTTATTGTCTTTTATTGCTACAAATGAAGCTGCAAGACTTTCAGCAGAAGCACGAATAAAATAGACTTGACATATGTCCTCTAATGAAGGCTTATACACTGTTACAATTCCATTTTCACTTTTTAGTAATCCTTCACTACATAATATTCGAGCTGCTTCCCTGACAGGAGTCCTACTAATTCCCAACCACTCTGCTAATTGTTGATCAGTAAGTCTTTCCCCTGGTTTAAGATCACCTTCTGTAATATCGTCTTTTAATTGATAATAGGCTTGCAGATACAACGGTTCTGCTTTAATCAGTTTACCTGTCATTAAGATTCCTCCATCAAGCGAAATATGAACTTGCACTTTATTAGTTTTCAAGACCTAGTCTTTTTATTTCTTCTCCTTTTGGAATACCCGTTTCGATATCCCAACCTCTTAAACTATAGAACTCATCTAACATAATATTAAGTTCATCTTCTTTCATATACATACCTTGAGCCTTTCTCGCTTTTTTGGACACATTTTCGTGAACGCATTTTCATGGATTTGCGCCTAATTACGCATTTATTCCACGGTCTCTTGACATGGGGTCCCCTGCACCCTCTGAACTCCCTATTACTAGGCCGAAATAATGTGTTAATTCGGCTTCGCCCTCAAGATTGTACCAGAGGGTGCCCACCCCATATCAAGAGCTTTCGCGGCATAAACGCTTGCTCTTTCTGCCCGCAAAAAGGGTTAGCCCTTTAGGCTGCAAGCTCTGAAAATAGCAGTTCCTTATATTGATGAGGGGTTACCCAGCCTAAAGCGGCATGTCGCCTCTGGCGGTTATAATAAACTTCGATATATTCAAAAATTGCTAGTTTTGCTTCTTCTCTGGTTTTGAAATAATAGAAGTTAGTACATTCGCATTTTAAACAACTAAAGAAATTTTCGGCACAAGCATTGTCATAGGGATTGCCTTTTCTACTCATGCTTTGACTTATACGGTTAGCTTTCAATAGGTCTTTGAAATCATTTGAGCAGTACTCGACTAAAGAAAAGGGATTGCTCCCTTTCCCTCGTCTAAGAACCGTACGTGAGAGTTTCCAACTCATACGGCTCAAGCATTTCTTAACCTTTTCAGGCGGCAACAAGCGCGTGAAGTTTCATCTTTCTTTTAATAAAATACTTACTATCCAAGAAAGGGGTTTAAGATTTGCAATTTCGGATGTCTGACGATTTTTATTCTCCTAAGATTGATGAGAGTATAGTCATCAGTCACAAATACCCAATGTTTACCATTTTTTGGCATGCCAATATCTGTTTAACCGCCACCATTTGTTCTTGTTGGGGTGGCGATGTTTAGCCCATAGATGCAGTAGATGATAAAGTGTATTATTGACATATGAGAATGTTTGACTTGCTACAACGTGTTTATGATAGTTGGTCCATCCCCTAATCACTTGGTTTAGTCTCCGTATCAAGTCAGATTGCGTACTTGCTTTCCCTTCTTTAAGTATGATGCTAGAGCATTTCTTAATCAGGCTTTTGATGGAATTTTTGGAAGGCTTCACAATAAGTTTTCCTTTGAACTTTCTGAATGTCCACCCAAGGAAGTCAAATCCATCATCTATATGCGTGATTGTAGTCTTTTCTTCCGATAACATTAGTCCTCGAGATTGGAGGAAGGTACTGACAATGCATTTAAGTTCTTCTGCAGTCTCTTTTGAGTTTGCAGTGATGATGAAGTCATCAGCATATCGAACTAGGTTTACTTTTGTTTTAGCACGATAATGGTTTTCTATGTTACCTTTGGAATTTCGATGGTATTTATCTTGAATTACCTTTTCAAGACCATCTAACGTCATATTTGCATATAGACTAGAGATGGCTCCACCTTATGCAAAGTTGATGATTATGCAAAGTAAAGCTCTAAAAGCTCCATATTCTCTGTATCTTATTAGGATTTACTTTGCATAATATCTGGACTACTTAAGATCCGATAGCCAATCAAGCAATGCTGCATCCTTGCTCCAATCAGGAAGATTACTATCTACTAAATCAGGATAGGCATTTTCAATAGCTTTCCGTTTTAATTCAGAATCACACTTTGCATAAATCTCAGTGGTTTTGATATCTGTATGTCCAAGGAAGTCTCGGATATAAATGGGCATGGGGGGCATGGGACAAGGTCAGTAATTACTTTTCACCCCCCGAATATATACGGTAAAAGAATAATATGACCGCTTTCATTTATTCTATAATCTATATTAATAGCTTTTTTATTAAAAACAATAAGAACATCATCACTAACATCTAAATTAAAGTTCATTTCTATTAAAATATCAGCGATTAAAATTCCTTCTTTAATTATTAATTCTTTATTTGTATTGAAATTAGGTAGTCTACTTTCAAAACTTATCTTCAACATTTTATATAACACCACAAACTTATAATTATATTTTTTCGATTCTTAGTATTTAGGTGCAGAACCATGAGTAGCTTGAATTATAGCTACTCATCTCCCATACTTAAACAAAATGCCTTACCGATCCTCACCACCCGTTCCACCATAGCATCCTATAAAGACTCTTTATATTTAATTCGGATATACTATTATTGAACTCAATTTGTGAAATTTTCAATACCAGTTTTCAAAATTCCCAGCTGCATATTTCATTCATACCCTTATGAACAATTGTACCATCGCCTTTAATAAAAGGAATAATTGGATACTTTGGTATCTTTCGAAATTAATTACTGACCTATAAAAGACGTAAGAATATTCCTTCTAATTTTGAACAACCGGTATACAATCTATGGCATATGGCATACAAAGTATAGAGAGATCTTCTAGATTGTTCAATGTAAAAACTACTTCGTCGAGAGAAGTAAAACCAGACATAAACATTTGTGCCAATTCATTAGGCAAAATATTATTAGTAACAATTATTAATTTAAATTTTTTCAAGGCTCTTGCATACATATAAGCTTTTGAGGAGTGATTAGCTGAAAATCCATTTATTGAAAAATCCCTAATAACCTCCTCTATACTTTTGGCATTTTTAAGTACTTGACCAAATTTCCCAACCCCTTTACAACATTTCGCAATTAAGACAATAGTTCCACCAATTTTCGTGACTTGTTCTGCTACAGCTACTGCCTTTTGAGCCTGATGCAAATCTATATCTTTAGGAAAACCTCCTGGGCTAACAAATACTATATCATAACGTTGACGGACTTTTTTTACCCAAGCCTTCTCACAAATTGCTACACCTTGTAAGTGCGCATTTACTAAATCCCCAGCAACTGCACCAATTAATTCACCTTTATAATTTTTAACAACATTCACTATAAAGTCAACTCCGGCTAATTCTGCAGCTTGAATTGCTTCCTCATGAAAAGAGTTGCCATTAATAACTCCCATAACAGGAAACTCTGGCCGAATAGGAAATGAATGATGTATTTGTAAAGTTTTCAAACCTGCTATTCCAGGAACCACTGATTTTCTACCGCCACTATAACCTGCGGATTGATGTGGGGTTATAATCCCTGTAAGGATCCTTAATGAAGCTTGAATATAATACTTGTTTACATATACCGGCAAACCTTTTTTTGTTATTCCAACAAATGATAACTGTTCTTCGTCACAACAATCATGATTTATAATCAATATTTTTGAAAACCAAAAACCCACCATTTTTTTAATATCTTCGTCTGAACATAATTCATGATTGCCATTTGCAATAATTACAGTAATTTGGTCAAGACTAATTCCTGACTTCACTAATTCATCGATAATTAACGTCAACATAGTTTCAGTTGGTGAAGGTCTTGTAATATCGTTAATAACGATAGCTACACTATCCCTTCCCAATGATACTTCACTCAAACGAGGTGAACCAATAGGGTGCAAGATAGCATTTTTAATTGCTAATAACGGATTATTTAATGGTTGAATGTATTCAGGCATTAATACCTCTGTATTTATAGGCAATTCAGTGTCTATAAAAGAATTACCATAAGGGAATTTTACTTTTTTTAGCTTGCTACCTTTATTGAATTGTTTCATTAGGATCACTCCAGAAATCATATCTCAAATTTAATTTATCTAACAATTCTTCTGTAGGATTTCCTTGAATCGTCCAACCACGATAAGAATAATAATCATGCAACATTTTTTCGAAATCTGGCACATTACCTTCCGTTCCACCTTCAGTTAAAGACTTAAATATTCTTGGTGGCAAACGTTCTTCTTCTTTAATTTTCATGCCGTATTTTAAATTTATTAAACGTTTAAGAGTTATACTTCGTTCACCAACCAGTAAAAATTTTTCTAGATTAAATTCCCAACCTGTTACTAAATTCAACATCTCTACTATGTCATAGACATTAATTTTTGGAATCAAAAACTGACATAATTTTAAAGCATTATAAAGTTCCGAATAGTTTTGCATCACAGCCACAAGGCGCCCTTTATCCTCTGAACTAAAACGATCTAAAGCTTTAGGAAAACCTATTTCCGCTATACCATTTCGTTCTAAAATATGTGTGCATTGACGATGACAAGCACCTCTTGGACCAGTAGCATAAGCAACCGCTAAACTAGTTAAGGCTCTTGGATCATGATATGGGAACTCTAAACCTTTAACATGCATGGCAAATTCGTCTGCTGATGATCCAAGTCTTTCTGCCATTTTTTTGACACCAAGTGCTAAAAATTCACCCAATCCATTTCTATAGACAATATTATAAATATAATATATTATAGCTTCCCCATTACCCCAGATTAAAGGTGGAGTATTAGAGTCATCTAATAAAAGACCTTTTTCAATGGCCTCCATTGCGAAAGCGATAACACCGCTAGTGGATATAGTGTCAAGTCCTAAACGATTACAAGCATCGTTGGCCTCAATAACTACCTCAATATCATCGATTAGACAAAGAGAACCAAAACCTGCAAGAGTTTCATATTCTGGTCCGCCGGCAATTGTTCCTGTAAATTTACCACGGGGTATCCTTACAACACGCCCGCATCCAATAAAACAGTGTGGACAATGATAGCTTTTTACTAAATACTCGGATGCTAACCTTTCACCGCTAATTTTATGGGCCTCTTCTACCCAGTTACCCATATCCCAATTCTTAGCAGGCATATCGCCAACTATTGCATTTCCTACTACGCCTCCTGCTGTACCATATTTTTTACGCATTGTCGACCAATCAAGTAAAGGGGGTATTACTTCTTTTATTTTTTTTCTAAGACCATGAGAGTCAGATATTTCAATCTCAGTATCTCCTTTAACAGCAATGGCTTTTAGTTTTTTTGACCCCATCACCGTACCTAAACCGCAACGTCCTGCAGCCCTCCCATCAATACCTTCACTAATAATTGAAGCGAAAGGTATTAGGTTTTCTCCTCCTGGCCCTATACAAGCAATTGAAGTATTTTTCGGTGTATACTCCAATATCATTTCTGTAGTTTCATAAGTATCTTTACCCCATAAAAATTCAGCATCCCGGATCTCAACTATATCATTATCAATAAAAATATAAACTGGTTTAGCAGAACAACCAGTCACTATTAACCCATCATACCCAGCGCGTTTTAATTTGTCGCCAAAAATCCCGCCACTATCTGACTCTCCCCAAATATTTGTTGCTGGTGAACGTGATACAACAGCAAAACGCCCGGATGTAGGAATATTAGTTCCTGTGAAAGGTCCTGTTAAAAAAATAATAGGATTTTCATTACTAAGAGAACTTACTCGAGGATTTGAAAATTTAGTTATGAGATATGCACCTAGACTGGTTCCCCCAATAAACTGTTGTAGAATCTCTTCAGATAGAATTACTTTTTCAGTCCTCCTAGTACTTAAATTTATATGTAATATCCCACCTTTATAACCGTACATTATATCACCCCATTTGCGATATTTTATGATAAAATAGGGCAGTAATTTAATGAAAAAGTTACTGCCCTTTCTTTCATTAAATTATTCTAATTCTGAGCTTCTATAATTTCATCAATTAACTCCCCAAAATTTTTTCTATACTTCTCCCAAACAGGTTGAACCTGTTTTTGAAATGACGCTAAGTCAACTTGTTCCTCGATATTTACTCCCTCTTCCTTTAGCTTTTCCAATGCCTGTTTTTCACTTTCCTCGTTGGCCTGATATTGAAAAGGAATTGCTTCTTTAGCAGATTCGATAATAGCTTCTTGAACATTTGTTGGGAGTTGATTAAATTTATTTAAGGACACCATCAAAGGGGCAGCTGTATAAGTATGCCGAGTCAAAGAAACGTTTTTTGCAACTTCAAAAAATTTTTGGGTATAAATCTGAGAAATCCCAGTTTCTCCAGCATCAACAATACCTTGTTGAATAGAAGTATATAAATCATCCCACGGAAGTACAGTAGGACTTGCATTTACTGCTTTAAACATATCAATATAAACTTCGCTGTCCATTACCCTTACTCTTAGACCTTTCATATCTTCTGAAATTTTAATATTTTTTTTACTATTAAATAAATTACGAAATCCGCCATCAAAATAACCAAGAACCTTTATGTTTTTTTCTTCCAGACTCTTACCTAGATTTGTTCCAACTTCAGAATCAAGTACCTTATGTGCATTATCTGGGTCTTTAAAAAGAAATGGAATATCTAAAACTCCAAAATTCTTATTGTAGCTGACAAGATGGGCACTTGCAGCTATACCTAAATCAATGGTTCCAAGTTGAAGACCTTGAGCTGTTTCTTTAGGTCCACCTAAAGAGTTATTTGGAAATATCTCAATATCAACTTGGCCATTTGTTTTTTGGTTCACTAATTCTGAAAACTTTTTAGCACCAATATGGTAGGGATGACTTTCATTAGTTGGATGTGATAGCTTTAAGGTTATTTTTTCGGGTCCTTGCTCTTGAACTTGAACTTTAGAATCTTGCTTTGAATTACTACTCTCATTTCCACATCCGGTTAGTACCAAAGAGACAACCATTAGAATTATTATTAAGAAACTTAAACTCTTTTTATACATTAAAAAAACCTCCTTTTTTTTAAAAAACTTATGATTAATTTAGGAAGACATCAGGTAAAAATGTAATCAATCCTGGTAAAAATATTAAGATTATTGTAACTATAATCATTACTAGAATAAAAGGAATTACTTTTAAAACAATACTCTCAAAACTTACGCCTGCTATAGGGGTAATGACAAAAAGATCAGGTCCAACCGGTGGTGTAATCATTCCTATAGATAAGGCAACAACTGTAAATACTCCAAAATATATTAGATCAATTCCTAATTTTTGGACCAAAGGCAAAAAGATTGGAACAAGTAGAACAATAGCTGCAGATGGGTTAGCGAAGCAACCTGCAATTAAATAAATAAAAGTTATTAGAAACATTATTACTAATTTGTTTGTTGACAAACCTAATATTCCAGATGCAACCTTTTGAGGTATACTTAGTGAAACCATTAACCAACCAAATATTGCAGCGCATCCCATTAACAATATAATAGTTGAACTTTCAATAAATGAGATCTTTGCTGCATTCCATATTTTTTCCATGTTAATTTCTCGATAAATAATACCTAAGAAAATACTGTAAAATACTGATATTGCTGCTGCTTCTGTTGCAGTAAATATACCAAGATAAATACCACCTAAAACTATTACGGGCAAGGTAAGTGCCCAAAATGCGTCTTTAAAAGATCCCATGATCTCCTTAATGTCTAATTTTCTACCTGAACCAACATATCCATTTTTTTTTGAAACCATATAAGTTACTATCATAATCCCCAATCCGATAATTACTCCTGGTATAAACCCACCTAAAAATAATTTAGCTACAGATACCTCTGCTGTCATAGCGAACACTACCATGGCTATACTAGGTGGAATTATCATACCAATGCACCCGGCTGCGGCAATTAAAGCACCAGAGAAAGCTCTATCATAATTATGTTTTTCCATCTGTGGTATCATCGCTTTTCCAATTGCTGCTGCATTAGCAGCAGATGATCCGGATAGTGCCGCAAAAAACATACATGCTAGAGTGCACACATGAGCCATACCACCTGTAATTGTATGTGTAAAAGAATAGAAAAATTGTACTAACCTTGACGCAATACCAGCCTCTACAATAATATTTCCAGCAAATATAAAATAAGGTATTGCTAATAGAGAAAATGCGTCTGTACTAGCAAATAATTTTTGTGGAATAAGAATGAGTGGTATGGAATCTAAACCACCTAAAAATAGCAAGCTGATTATTGTCGATAAAGCTAATGATATTGCTATAGGAATAGATAATATTATTAATACAAAAAATATTACAAATAAGCTTATGGAAGCCGCAGCCATTAGTATTTAACCTCCTTTCTAGATATTCCAGGATTGTTATTTCTGTTAAAATTGTTATATAACAGCCGAATCGAAAATAATAACATTAATACTCCACCAATGGGTATACTAATCATTGGTAAACTTAATGATATACGCATGGCTGGAGAATAATTGGATATATTTATTATCGCAAACTTATATCCTTCAATAACTAAGACCAAACTAAATGCTAAAGTCCCGAAAATAGAAATACCATTAATAATACTTCTAAATGCTTCCGGTACCATATCACGAAATGAAGTAATTGTAATATGTGCTTTATTAATTACTGCAACTGCAGAGCCTAAAAGCATTGACCATATAAACAAATACCTAGCTAACTCATCTGTCCACGGAATAGGATATTTAAATACATATCGTGCTAAAACCTGAACAAAAGTGGTAGTACTCATTATAATAAACAATACAGTTCCAATGATCAGAGTAGCCTCTTTTGTATAAATTATTAGTTTTGGCTCTTTACGCATCTTTCACCCGCCTTAATAAAAGTTTGATTTGCTTTAAATATTTGAAAACTGCTTATTAATTTTAATTAAAAATGATATTGATCGCCTATATTTAGAGTAATAATTTGTGTTTCAGGTGCTAAACGTTTAACTTCCTTTTTAAATATTTCGGGATATTCCTTTTGAGTTTCTTTATCATAATGGATAGGGATTGCAACGGTTGGGTTTAGCCATGATACTGCAATGGCAGCCTCCCATGGTTCCATTTCTGTTATTGCCCCTGGAAACATACCAATTGGAATAAGTATTATATTTGGTTTATATAATTCAGCAATTAATTTTAAGTCACCAAAAATGGCTGTATCCCCCATATGATAAATTCTAGCATCACTATTTGGGAAATTTATGATATATCCTAGTGAAACTCCAGTTAAGAAAGAACTACCATAATCGGTAAAAGAAACATGTTCTGCTCTAACAGCTTTTATACATACCCACCCTAAATCATGTTTTACACCTTGGGTAACTCGCTTCGTTTTTTCTTTAGATACTCCTTCAGAAATTGCTTTAGTAACAACGTCTCTAGCTCCAACTAAGGTTGCACCAGTTTTTTTTGTAAGGGGAATTGCACTTCCGAGATGGTCATAGGATCCATGAGTAACTAAAATTAAATCCAGCTTCCCAATATCATCCACGCCAAGATCGCAATAAGGATTTGGAACAACACTATCCTTTAATAAAGGATCTATAAAAATTTTATGATCATCATTGATTATCTCTACATTTGCAACACCTAAGTATTTTAATGAGCCCATTATTTTCACCCCTAACTAACATTTTCTTTCAATTGTGAGTATTTTGAAAAAACTATTATCTTTTTTCAGATATAAACCTGTTTTGATTTTTTCTGCTCAGCAATAATCTTTTGCATTATGGGGGGGAATAATTAATTAGAAATTCAGAAATTACGCACTATAGTTTTTAATAATTTCTTCATCAATCTCCATTCCAAACCCGGGTTTATCATCTAATTCAATATATCCATTCTCAAATGATTTAATTGGTAGAGTTGTTAAATCCCATCGTAATGGATTTTTTTGATCTTTAGCCCAATCACTTTGCATATGTTCAAAAATAAAGCAATCATTAAAGGCTGCGGCTAAGTGTAAAGATACTGCAATACATACGGCTGAAGAACTACCTGTATGTACTAAATAAGGTACATTATAAGCACTAGCTAAACCATGAATTCTCAAACACTCGGTTACACCACCGGCCCTACATACATTAGGCTGAATAATATCTACTTTCCCCCGTACAATTAACTCTTTAAGTCCGTATCTTAAGAAATGAGCCTCACCTCCGGCAATAGGGATGTCTAAGGATTCTGATAATCTTCTATATCCATCATAATCATCGGGGCTAACTGGTTCTTCAAACCATCTAATATTATACTTTTCTAATTCCCTACCAACTTTCAAAGCAGTTTTAACATCATAACCACAGTTTGCGTCTACCATTAGAGTAATATCTTTTCCCACATGTTCTCTTACTGCTGCAACGGCCATAACATCGGTTTCATAACCTTGACCAATTTTAATTTTCATAGCTGTAAAGCCTTGATCCACAAATTTTTGAGCTGTAGCCAGCATTGTTTCCATGCCTCTAAATCTAATAGAAGAGGCATACGCCCAAATTTTAGGTTTTTCACTACCACCTAATAATCTGTAAACAGGTAGATTCAAAGCTTTACCCTTAATATCCCAAAGAGCTACATCAATACCACTAATTGCTTCAATATAAAACCCTTGATAATGCCCCCTGTTCATCATGGTTCCAAAAAGTAATTCCCAGATATATTCAGTATTCATGGGATCTTTACCAATAAGCAATGGTTTTACATATTCCACAATATCTCGAGTGGCAGTAGGTGCAAGTCTTACCATGCATTCACCATAGCCTGTTATACCTTCATCAGTTTCAATTTTAACTAACATAGTACGATACTCTTTAAACACAACCTTCTCTAACTCATCGGCATATGGAATACTTATAGGTGCCTTAATTGGATTATCAATAGGTACAACCAGACTAAATGCTTCGACATTTGTAATTTTCAACTTTAAAAGCCTCCTTGTTAATTTTATCCAGCTCGGCTGATCTGTTATTCCGCATTTTGTATTCAGCATGCTGAGTTTTATTTTTTTATATATTCTACATCAATGTTTAAAAACCTTTTGATTTTTATAAAATATTTTAGACTTTTTTCGACAAATTCCATAAAAAATAAAACTTTTAGTAGTATGGATATCCCTTTAAAACTCTACTCAAAATCATATCAAATCTACAATAATAATCCCTGTAAAGATACTCTATAAACTTATTATTCCAACTACCTGCTGTCTACAAAAGTGGCTACAACTTAAAATTTCATTTTTACAAGAGCAGTAATCAACTTGCTTAACTGAAGTGTCTGGAAGTGTCTGGGGACGGTCCTTTGACACGCATGATATAAATACTCATTTTATTTCTAGATAATTTTAACAATCCCATAGCTATATCACGTATTGCCCCTCCAGGCATGTTTGAGATACTTAGTATTTTAAAGTATTTATTTACTTTTGCCTTTTCGTCAACATAATTGATTGTATGCTCTTCCATTTTCCCTCCAATCAATATCTCTTGTAGATGTAAAAATGATAAAGAGATATACCTAAAAGATAATTCAAAGTGGAAAATCATGACAAATACAACTATTTCCTCTGACGAGTTTATCCGTAGGTTCTTTACATGAGGTTAGACTTGTCATTATAGACATAATAATATTTTTCTGAATATTTCTTTAAATTAATAAAATCAATTTAATTTTTTACCATAAACTTACGTAATAATACCGTACTTGGGAAGCAATTCATGTTTAATATAAAAACTATGATATGTTACTGCATCGTGAAAATACTTCCAATCAGATTTATTAAAATCTGGTTCTCTATGATATTCATCTTCTATACCATTTTTATATACTACAACAGCTTTCCTAAACCATTCTCTATCATGATAGGAGGTAAAGGATTTAAAACCAAAAAAATTACTGCTTAATTTATCTTTCCAATTATTGATCCGATCTTCTAGCTCTCCGTTAAATGCAAATATCTCCCTAAATAAGCTTTCTACATCTACCCATTTTTGGGGCTCCTCTACAAACATTTCAGGATATTTTTCATAAACACTAGTTGCTAAGTAATTAAATATTTTATCTGCTGCATCAACATATCTTTCTGTATTATTAATTTCTATTTCTTCTTTCATATTGTAACCTCTATAACTCCATACTAGATAAGGTTCATCAGGTGACTTAAAAGCCTGTCCATGCCCTATCTCCGGTAAGTACTCAGCTACTGATCTAAGCAAAGCTGATTTATTTTTATAAGATAAATTATTTACTACATTATGTTGCTTTTGTAATCCATGAAAATTTTGATGAGCCCAGGTATCTGCATAAATGTGAAGAGTTATCCCTAACCTATGTAATCCATATGGCTTTTCAAGAGTGCTCAAAGTGTCTTCCAGCATTTCCTGTGCTACTTTACTATTTTCTCGACAAATTAGGCTCTCATAAAATTCTTCTCCTTCTGCTCCAGGTAAAAAATGAAAGGGTAAAAAAATATCATATCCTACTTCTTTGGTAAAAACTTTTAAGTCTAAAAATTCATGAGCTGACCTTTGCTGTTTGAACCTTCCACCATTTTTAAATAATAATTCATGATTATACTTAGCATCATCAGTATGCTGTGAAGCATAGGCAATTTTTTCACTAAAATCATGGTGTATATTCGCAAGGCAGCATAAGGTGTAGATTCCATAATAATGAAAATCCATTTGCATACTATTCACCTCACAATAATTTTGGTGACCTAATTTATTATTTAATTCGTTGTCATATATTGTTGTCATTATATTGTATATTTCTTTTTATTTTACCATATTCCTCCATTATGTTTTATCCTTATTTCGACATAAAAAGACACCATCAAGGTGCCTTCATTAGATTTTTCTTAATATTCCTATATGATTTTTTCTTGGGGCTATTTACAGCAACTGAAACCTTATGGGGAAGGTGTTTGGATTGTTCCTTCCTGAACTGAGCAAAATATTTAAAAATGCTTCATTCTAGCCCAAGATCCTGAAGTTCCTTTTTATGATAAAGGTTCGGTAAAACACGAGTTTTGTTATATTTCAATATTCTTTTAACTCAGCATTATGCTCCTGGTCTTCTTTACTAATATTCACGGAACATCGTAAATCTCTAAGAGGAGAGCTAAATTATTAGCCACACAGGATAGTATTATTTCAAATGGTTATATAGCTTTCTAGTAATATATATTACATTTCTATTTCTTGCAGGATTTTACTCTATTCTGTCTAATTATGGTAGATAGATGGAGGAATTTTGATGTCAGAATTAGATATAAACTCATTTGAGTCAGGTTCTAAAAAAAGAATAATAATTGGTCACCTTACACAAGAAGTTATAGATTTTTTAAATCTTAACATATTACCATGCAATATTGTTTTATGGGATGATAGATATAAATACATCGAGAAGCATAAGAATGATTTTTCTTCAGAAGAAGTCTTTTATAGGCACATTAAACAGATACATTCAATCTAATACCTGTTGGAAGTTTAAATGAGTTGACTTTCGTTAATAATATTGATACGATTAACATAACATAATAGTGACAGATTACTTGAGGGCAGAACGGGCAGCTGCCACGCCACTATCTTTGGTGGTCTTAAAAGAGATGTAGGGTTGCCAACCTACCAAATAATCTGTCTGCGATCTGAAAAGGCCTCATTCACTTGGGGTCTTTTCTCGTATTTTAGCGACTCATTTTTACACCCTCAACAGTATACTTATTTCCATAGTATTTATTTTCATAAGTATCATTTATCTTAACTTTACTTTAAAACCCTTCTGGTTATTGCCCCAAATCAATTTTAGGCATCTACTTAACTAGCATCACCTAGAGCTTTAATTTTTTGGCTGGTTACTATTCTGGATTTAATCCCTTACTATTTTATGTATTTCACACTTTTTTGAATTTTCATTAATAATTATGTATATATCTCACAACTGCCATAAGATGTTTTTCATCATCAATAGTCTCACTCTTAAACCTATCCTGAAATAAATGGCCTACTCGATTATATTTTTTATTCAAAAAGGGCAAGCATAACTGGTATTAATTTTTTTCATTACACCGGCAATATTTTCTGTTTTAATTAATAAATGAACATGGTTATTCATTAAGCAATATCCATACAGGTCAAAACTTCTTCTTTTTCTTTTCCCTAATGATACCTAATAGCTTCTCCCGATCCCTGTCATCTTTGAAAATTTCCCTTTTCTCATTCCCCCGAATCATTACATGATAAAAACCAGACTGACTTATTTGTCTACTTATCCTTGCCATTCCTCGCCATTAGATCACCCCCCTAGAGTATTCTATAATATTTTCCTTATGTTGTGTCAAAGGACCGTCCCCAGACACATCTAATATTTTCCTTATGTTGTGTCAAAGGACCGTCCCCAGACACACTCCCCAGACACATCCTCCGATAAACTGGAGAAGCTGTAGTTGAGGAGTTTAAACCCATTTTAAGCGGCATAAAGGTGGGAGACTCTAAAAGCCAGGTTATCCAGTCCTTCGGTGCGGACTATCAAGAGAACATTTAATCAGTCTATTATTATCATTACTCCCAAACCACTTAAATTTCCACGCAAAACAAGAACCTTCCCATGATAGTCCACCAGCCTGATTGAAAATGGGCAAAAGGTTTGCGATCTAACCTCCTAATATATATGCAAATATAGTAAGATCATTTTTATTATTCAACTTTATCTCTTTTATATTATGATAAACTTTTTCATTGCATACGTAAGCAAATATATTTTTAATAAATCCTGTTTTAGAGTCAATCATTTCTTTCAAATTGTTATGGAAAAAAAATTCTATCAACTTTTTTTCAAATTCTTCACTACTTTCTACTTCAAATTTAATATTTTTATTTGTATATTCACTTTTAAATGGTATACATAATTTTATATTTACTTCCTTCAAAACTATTCCTCCCAAAGGTATTTTAGTTACAATTCATTTGTTCTCAAATAAATATTTATTACAATAAGATATTTTTATCTGTGACTACCAGTGTTAATACAAGACTTTAGTTTGAATAGAACTCCACCTTAAGCGAAGAAATGATATAATTATCAGAATATATATAATAGGCAAAGAACAGCCATTATTATCTATTACTGAAAACACCTTTAATATTGAATTTTAAATAATTGACAAGCATTTTTATATAATACTTTATCTCTCTGTTCCTGGTCTAGCCCTAGTTCTTCAATTCTTGTTACTGGATCAGCTTCCAGCATATATAAGGGATAGTCCGTTCCTAATATGAGATTATCTATACCAATAACTTTTACTAGTAATTCTAAGGATTCTTTAGAGTGGGTTATAGTGTCAAAATAGACATTTTCCTTAACATATTCCAACGGACTTCTTTTACTATGTTTACTAGTCTTTTTCATAACCTTGAATCCGTGCTCTAATCTTCCCAGCTGGTAGGGTAAATATCCTCCAGCGTGGGACAACCCAATTTTTAGATTAGGAATTTTATCAAATATTCCACTAAGTATTAGGTTTGCTATTGCAGCTGTAGTACAAAAAGGATGTCCCAAGATTGGTCCTAAGTCATAATCTTCCATAAGAGGAATACTTCCAACCGCTAATGGGTGTATAAAAATGAAAATATCATTATTAGCAGCTTCTTCAAAAAAGGGGAAGAAATATGGGTCTGATAAATTTTTTTCGTTAACTTCACTTCCAATTTCAATAGAATTAAAATTTAATTCTTTTTTTACTCTTCTTAATTCTTTTACTGCTAAGTCTACATCCTGAAGTGGTACTGTTGCCATTCCAATGAAATCCTTATACTTATTAACAGCAGAAAAAATTTCATTATTGCAGGTGTAAGCTACTTCATTAGCCACTTCTGCTGGCGCATAATAATAGAACAGTCTTGGTGAAACAGATAAAGCTTGATATTTAATATTAGTATTATCCATATGTTCTAACCTAACTTGTGGATCAACAGCCGCCGGATTATAGGGATGTATAAAGCCACCATTAAATTTAATGAATTTTGTACCATCATCTTTTTCTACAAAATCAGCTAAAAATCTTTTATCTCTTTTAATAAGATCCACAAAGCCCTGTGGTAATATATGTGCGTGTACATCAATAGCCTTTTTCATGATATTCCCTCCTGTGTTAAATATAGATTTAAAACATATTACCTTATTAATGGGATACCAAATTAAAATAATATGTTAAACGCTATTTAAAGGTAATTGCTTTCATTGTACATACCTTAATACATTGTGGTTCTCCTCCACAAAGCTGGCATTTCATAGCCACATTATTTATTAAATCTTTAAATACAGCATTTTGTGGACAAGCATCAACACACAGCCAACAACCAGTGCAATCTTCCTTATTTATCTCAAGTGAGCCTGTTTTCTCATTCTCATTTATTGCCTCAAAAGGACATGCTTCAATACAATATCTTTCTTCACATTGATCACATACAACGGGCTTATCATAAGCAATCAGCGCATTTGTTTTGACTCTTATATTTGATCTTTGGGGATTAATCTCATTTTTAGTGAAGTTCATTGAACAAATCTGTTCACACATTCTACAACCCGTACAAAGATCATCATTTACTACTATTTTCCCAATAGCCATATTTCCACCTCTCCCATAGGATTTTAACTTTTAGAAAGATTTAGATAAATCACTTTCAAACTCTATGAAATCAAGGCCCAATTTTTCTAATGTATCTCCTGTTGGAATACCACTATCTTTATCCCAACCTCTTATTTCATAATACTCATTCAACATTTTGTCTAAAATTTCTTGACCAATCACTTTGTCCTTACCAGGACCAGCAGGTAATGGCTCATTTAATATTCTAGGTGGTAGAGTATCCTCCTTTCTTGTTACCCCTTGTTTTACATTATAGGCCCTTATGAGAGTTGCTATTCGATCAGACATTTTTTCAAGATCTTCATAAGTATAGTTCATTCCAGTAACCAAGTTAATTACTTCAGTTAATCCTTTTAATTTCATTTCAAATCCAAATCTTAAAGCGGCATCACATATTAAAGCTGAATGTACAACTTCTCTAAAGTCTTGTAATCTTTCAACTAAAGCGGCATTACCTTTCCAGCCGTAGTTATCATAATAATTCTTAGATAATCCAGGAACTTCAGTTGGTTTTGCTCTTCTATGACATCCTCCTCTACTTGCTGTAGCATAAGCTAATCCCATGGCAAAGGCACCCCTTGGATCATATGCTGCAAGTTCAAGACCTTTACTATGAATTGCAAATTTCTCTGTGCCTCTACCTATAATTTCTGATGCTTTTTTAACGCCTTGTGCTAAAATAGCTCCTATACCCTCTCTAAAGGCTATCTTTCTTAATAGCTCCATTTGTACGTCATCGTTTCCAAACCGTAAATCTAAACCATCTACTTCCTCTTTAGATAAAATGCCTCTTTCAAAACATTCCATAGCGAAGGCTACTGCTGAACCAGCTGACATTGTATCTAGTCCCAATTGGTCACATAATAAATTAGATTTAGCTATGGTTTCTATTTCACCAACTCCACAATTTGAGCCTAAAAGACCTATTGTTTCATATTCAGGTCCTACAACCTTTGTTCCTTCATATTTACCTTTTTTTACTATACTATATTTAGCACACGGAACTTGGCAACCATAGCACGCCTTATCCCTTTCAACTATACGCTCTTTCATAGCAAAAGCATTAATATTATCGATTTCTTCAAATGTCCCTGATTGAAAGTTACGTGTTGGTATAATCCCAAGGGCATTACTAGAAGTTGTAGTATAGCTAGTTCCATATCTTATGCGATTCTCCCCGAAAAATGAATTCCTAAACATTTCTGGAAGATCATTTACAACATATGAGAATAGTTTTTCCGGCTCAGCAACCTTAATTCCTTGTGTTCCTTTAATAGCGATAGCCTTAATATTTTTTGCCCCTAAGGATGCTCCTGCACCAGCCCTACCTGCCTGATGATAAAAATCTGTAGAAACACATGCATAAGGGACTAGATTTTCGCCAGCAGGCCCTATTGTTATGACTCTAAATTTTTCTCCGAGTTCATCTAATAATGCTAATTCAGTATCATCAGAGTTCATACCCCAAATATGAGATGCATCCCTTATTTCAATCTTCTCATTGTAAATATATATATAGCTTGGCTTTTCCGCCTTTCCAACTACAGTTAATACATCATATCCAGCAAATTTTATCTCAGCGGCAAAGTTACCTCCACAATAGGAATCATTAAAGATTCCAGTTAAAGGTGATTTTGTAATTATTACAAATTTTGAACCTGTAAAAAGTGCACCGGTAAGAGGTCCTGTTGCCAAAATTACTGGATTTCTTTCATCAAAAGGATCAAGATTTAGATCATGGTCAAATAGCATTCTGGCTCCTAGCCCTCTACCTCCAAGATACTTTTTTGCTCTCTCTGGATTCAACGGTTCCGTTTTAAATTCATTCTTTGTAAGATCAATAGTTAGTGTTTTTCCCATATATCCGAACATCAAATATACCCTCCTCGTAAGAAATATTTTGTATTATGCGTTTGGTATATAATTGCTTTTCCTTATACTAACAAAAAAGTAATGGAATGCTGCAAGTGCCGCTAATGCTGCGAGGTTTAGCAATATATTTGGTATTAGCAAAGAAAATGCTATTACTATTAAAATAACTAATTCAAATGCTTTCAATCTCTTGAACCAGTACCCATTTAGGACACCCGTTGCAACAGGTGTTGCAAACAGATACAGGATATAAATATAGACTGTTTCTAACATATTTCCCTGGGCTAACATCTGTGGAAAATATGCAAATACAAAAGGAGCTACGTATAACATAGTTGAATATTTTAACCCAGCAATACCAGTTTTCATTGGGTCAGCATCCGCTATACTTGCCGCTGCAAAAGCTGATACACAAACAGGTGGTGTAACATTAGATAAACCTGCTGTCCAGAATGAGATAATATGAGCTACGAGGTAACTTACTCCCATACTCGTTAAAGCTGGTACAGCAACTAGTGAAACTACTATATAGGTACCTACCTGTGTAGCCCCCATACCAACTAATGTTGAAACAATGCTTATTAAAATTATCGCTATAAATAAATTACCCTGTGAGAATGCTACTACTAAGGCCCCAAACTTAGTTCCTAGCCCTGCAAGAACAATAGCCGATAATACAAGGCCTAGTACACCTATAGTTGCTCCAACTGATAAATTATTTTTAGCGGCCGAAGCCAAAGCATCTGCAAACTTCTTAGGAGTTATCCTATTTTTAGGACTAAACCAACTTAGTGCTATTGCCAATAATATGGAATAAAAAGCTGCAAAGGGTGGGGAAAAGTGCATTAACAAAAGCACTAATATTGTAATAAGAGGTAGAAAGTAATACCATCCTTGTTTCAGAGTTTCCTTTGCAGGCGGAATATCTTCATCCGGACTAGCTTTTATGTCCATCTTCAAGGCCCGATGGTGCACAGACCAACCTACCCAGTAAAAATACAAAAGTGCTGGAACAGCGTTTATAGCTGCAACCTTAAGATAACTGGTTTCGGAGAATACAGCCAATAAAAATGCTCCCGCTCCCATAACAGGTGGAAGATACTGTCCACCTGTAGAGGCAGCCGCTTCTATACCCCCAGCTTCTTCTGGTTTAAATCCTACCTTTTTCATCATTGGGATTGTGAATACACCTGTAGTTACAACATTTGCAGCTGAACTTCCAGTAATTGAGCCAATCAGACCACTAGCTAAAATTGACATTTTAGCGGGTCCACCGACCCAATTTTTTGTAAGTGATTTAGCAAGTGTAATGAAAAATTCTCCACCACCTGAAACCTCTAAAACAGCCCCGAAAATTATAAAAGGTATTACATATGTAGCAAAGGTATCTGTAACAACTCCAAACATACCTTCCATAGTGCTATATGAAAATTCTATGATTCTAACGACTGAAAACCCTCTGGTTCTAAGTATTCCCGGTAGGAAAGGTCCAAAATATAGCTGTCCAAGAAAAACTGCAGATAATATTACTAGTACCCACCCCATTACCCTTTTAACTGCTGCAAGAAGTACAATTACACCAATGACACCAAATAGGGTATCCAATATAGTGGGACTTGCAAATCGGTGAACAGCATAGGAGGGATATTGCATAATCCAATATCCAAAGGTAAGAATACTAAGTCCAATTAAGGATATATCTAAAATATTAACTTTCTTTGATTTCTTAGTACTACCATAGAGTATAAAACAAAGTATTGAGTTAAACATCAAATACATTCCTCTATGACTCTCGGTAGAAACTAATCCAAAACCTGCTGTATAGAAATAAAATGCCCCCATTGCTACTGAAATCCAATAAAAAGCTTTAAGCCAGAATCCTTGCAGCACACGTTTCATATTTCACCTCTTTTCTTAAAAATGAGAGGAGAAAGCCAAATTGGCTAACTCCCCTATGCACTTTGTGTTTTTGTCAAATGAGAAGACCTAATTTACTTGTTCTTGTCCACCCAGCCCTCATTACCATAATCATCAAAATTATATTTATTTACATTATCTTCGAAAAATTTTAAAGCTGCAGGATGAATTTTAACCCCTGAATTTTTCATTATATCTAAACCAGGTCTTGTAAACTTCCATTGTCCATATCCATCTCCAAGCTTCTTATATACCTCAGGATCATATATAGTTGTTAAAACATCCTCTACTACATAATCCGGAACATCTTTGTGAGCAATTATAAAGAATGGTACAAATGGCACTCTAACTGGTTCCATTATCCCTTTATATGCTCCCGCAGGTATCTTATCATCATAGTAGAAAGAATGAGCTGCAAGAAGTTTTCCCATTTCTTCATCAGTAAATGGAATTATTTTAACTCCTTGAGTCTCCGAAAGTTCAGAAATAGCACCTACTGGAATACCAGTTCCACCAACAGCTTCAAGCTGACCATCTGCTAGTGCACGACCTGCATCACTAAATTGTAAATATTCACGCTTAACCTTATATCCTAAAGTGTCAATAATAACATCAGAATTATACTGGGCTCCCGAACCAGGTTGCCCCATAGCTATTGTCTTACCCTCTAGATCTTTTAAGCTATTGATACCTTTGTTTTTAGTTAGTGTTACAAAATAGTGAGGTCCTGGCATATAATATGACACTATTCTAATATTATCAGTTTCTAGTCCTTTAAATTGCCCAACTCCATTAGCACCTTCCCAAGCATTTGAACCATGAGCCATTCCAAAATCTAATTCCCCTAACAGTATTCTCTTAACATTATCAGCTGAGGCTCCTGTTGCAATATTTGTTACATTTATGTAATCATACTTTTCGGAAACAATTGGAGCTAGTACGCCTGTAGCATAATAATATCCTCCACCTGCTGATGAGCTACCCCAAGAGATTTCTATTGGCTTTTTAACTTCACCTTTTGGCTCTTCTGCCTTAACTTCTTCTTTAGGCTTTTCCTGTGGAGCTGATTGACCCGAAGGTTGACTACTACATCCGATGAATACACTTAAAACCATTAACATTGTTAACATTAATACCAACATCTTAGCTTTCTTACTAAACACTTTGATCTCCCCCTTAATTTTAATTTTCCCCTTAGTAACTGGTTTTGCCGTCATTGAACTTCCCCTTAATCTTAATTCTTTTCTTTTCACTCATTTTGTCTCCTCCATACAAACATTAGGCAGAAGAGCTGAAGAAGCTACTGCTTTTTTTACCTGGGTTTCTTCATCAAGGAAAATAGCATGTTTTGTTACCTCAGCTCCAGTTCCCGAAGTAGTAGGAATCATAATTGTAGGTATTC